>Ga0105047_10002487_pt1 | contig 32819 bp, 22 predicted proteins | sample MAT04_FD_78384 | JGI IMG/M metagenome (GOLD analysis project Ga0105047, IMG submission 78384) | Freshwater microbial communities from Lake Fryxell liftoff mats and glacier meltwater in Antarctica - MAT-04 (megahit assembly) | ecosystem: Environmental > Aquatic > Freshwater > Ice > Liftoff... | reverse complement strand
TGACTGCCCACAAGAAAAGATGGGGGTTCTGGGAAAGTACTGCGCCGAGTGCGTTTACGAAAGGGAAGATCAAGAAAGGCTACATTTTCAGGGAAATATCAACGGTCGGGAATTGCTGCTTCAATTCCGATGCACGGTTGGTCATTCCGCCACCGTTTCTAAGTATAAGTGTCAGACGCTTCGGCAGAAGAGTTCAACTCACGGGTGACTGGCGGAATTGGAACCCGCAATTTCGAGATCCACACTCGACCCAACGAAACCTCAAAACCCTCCGAACGACTATATTTCCAGTGGAATCATAGTACTTAGAAGTGGTGGCGATAAGAAACGATGGCGTGTTCTTGCTATGTCTTTCCCTGGGACCGCGGGCATCTTGCCCGCTGCTGTAGTGTTCCATTCAGTTTTGGTAACAATCACATGGCAACCGAACACCATAACTCTTGCGGGCAAGATGCCCGCGGTCCCAGGGAAAGACCTCATTACGCCACCGTTTCTTAGCTTAGGCAGAGGCGCGAAAATGGTCTACCAGCAAGATTCCCCTTACCCGCTCCTCGAAGACTCGGAGCGGGTGGGGTGAGGCGGAATTGCCTTCACCTGACCCGGGCCCAATCCCACTCCTTACGCCACCGTTTCTAAACTCCTTTCCTCGAGTGATCCCATGCGAACTGTTTCCGTAGCCATCTTGGTCTTCCTGGCTGGTGGTGTGTCGGCAGATGACAAGTCCGTTGCCGAGTCGCTGAAGGCCGCCAAGGTCGAGGTGAAGTTCGACAAGGCCGGCACCGCGACGGGGGTGTACTGCAAGGAATCGCACCTGCTGACGCCCGAGCACTTCAAGCTCATCGGCTCACTGAAGGGTCTTAAGGAACTCACCCTTTACAACAAGTGCCCACTCAACGACGAAACCCTCGCCCTCCTCGCGGAGTTGCCGAACCTCGAAAAAGTGGGGATCGACGGGGCGATGTTCTCCGATGCGGGAATGAAGCACATGGCCGGGTGGAAGTCGCTGAAGCAAATGACGTTCTTCCACTGCTTGAACAAGAAGGAATTCACCGGGGCCGGCGTCGCGCATCTCAAGGACTTGCCGAACTTCGAGAGTTTCGGTTGCGGGGGTTCGCCGTTCACGGACGCGGGAATGGAAGCGGCCGCGAAACTCCCGAACCTACGCGACCTTCGCGTCTGGCACACGATGAACACGGACGCCGGCACCGCGCAACTGAAGGACGCCAAGAACCTGAAGTCCGTCTGGCTCGCACCACAGTTCACGACCCGTATCACCGACCAATCGCTCGAATCGCTCGCGGCGTGCCCTTCCCTGGAAGAGGTGAAGATCACTGAAACAAGGCTCTCATGGAACGGACTGAAGCATCTGAAGTCGTTGCCGAAACTGAAGAAGCTCAATCTGGACGAGACCGACATTTCGGACGCGGATCTCGCCAAACTCAAAGAAGAACTGACGAAGGTGGAGATCACCCGCAAGCCACCGACGGAGCAACAAATGAAGTGGATCAACGACAATCGAGCGAAACCGAAGAAGTGACGAGCGGAGTGGAGACTCCGTTTGCATCACCTTGAGGCAAATGGGGCGGTTGCTGCTCAAGAATGTGGCGTCCCGAGTCGGCACGACGCGATTACCGCGATCTGAGGGTGTGCAATTGTTGACCCTTAGTCTCTACTCGCAAAGAGGTTCGGCATTTTCGCGCTGAATGGCCAAGAACGTTGGCACGGTGCGTGCTTTATCTTTGATCGGCGAGAGCCTGATACCGCATGGTCGGCCGACTGAGGGGAGAGGCAGTCGGTCGGCCGTGCGGAATCTTCATTTTAAAGCCAAATCTGGCAGCAAATCACGCCAACGAATCATCACAATTGGAATGCGGTGCTCACCCGGCTATTCTGATCTGAGCCATGACCCCCGACCGCGATGAACGACTGGCCGCACTGATCGACCGCCTCACCGCGGATGCACGCGACGGTCGGGTTGCCGACATCGACGCGGCCGCCCGGGAACAGCCAGACATTGCCAACGAGCTTCGGGAACTGTGGGCAGTGGCCCAGTTCGCGTACCTCGCACGTCACGCCGGTTCCGGCAAACGACCCACGGTATCGCTTCGCAAACCCAGCCCGCTCACGTCCGCGATCACCAACGATCTCACCACCGACAACGGAGCAGCGGCTCTCCCTCGCGAGTTCGGCGATTTCGAATTGCTCGAAGAGATCGGTCGCGGCGGGATGGGCGTGGTGTACAAGGCGCTACAAAAGAGCTTGAACCGCATCGTGGCCGTGAAGATGATCCGCGAAGCGCACCTCGCGACGGCCGATCACTTCGAACGATTCCGCATCGAGGCTGAGGCGGCGGCGCGTCTCAAGCACGCGAACATCGTCACCGTTCACGAGGTCGGCACCGTTGGCGGGCAAGCGTATCTGTGCATGGAGTTCGTCGGCGGGGAGACACTCGCCGAGAAGGTGCACACAGGCGGGCCATTGCCGCCCCGTGAGGCCGCGCATCTGGTCGCCATAATCGCACGGGCGGTCGAACATGCCCACTCGCTCGGGATTCTGCACCGCGATTTGAAGCCATCGAACATTCTGCTGTCGGGGGTCGGAAGTCGGGACTCGGGAGTCGGGAATCAGGACTCACGACAGGATGATCTTTCCAGATTCCTGACTCCCGACTCCCGACTCCTGAATCCGAAGGTCGGAGACTTTGGCCTCGCCAAGAAGCTCGACAGCAAGCTGAGCCTCACCCGCACGGGGGCCATCGTCGGAACGCCGAGTTATATGTCGCCGGAGCAGGCCGCTGGCCGGAAGGATCTCACGCCCGCTGCCGATGTGTACTCGCTCGGGGCGATCCTCTACGAACTACTCACGGGCCGGCCACCGTTCCAGGCGGCGCACCCCGTCGATACGCTGCTGCTGGTGCTGGAACAGGAACCGGTGCCGCCCCGCGATTTGAATCCGATGGTGGATCGCGAACTCGAACTGATCTGCCTGAAGTCGCTTCAGAAGCCGGTCGATCTGCGTTACCCCACGGCTGCGGATCTGGCGACCGATCTCGAAGCGTACGCGGCCGGGCAACCGGTGGCGGCCGCCCCGAGCGGGCTACGCTTCTTCATAGCCCGACTGTTCCGCGAGACGCATCATGCCGACGTGCTGGAGAACTGGGGCAAGCTGTGGATGTGGCACAGCCTCATGATCTTCCTGCTGTGCCTGGTGACGCAGATTCTCGCGTGGAGCGAGGTGACCGACCATGCGTGGTATCTCAGCTTCTGGTCGGTCGGCTTGCTAACGTGGGGCACCGTGCTCTGGCAGATCCGCAAAGCCGCGGGACCGGTGCTGTTCGTGGAGCGACAGATCGCCCATGCCTGGGCCGCCGGGGTGTGCGCGAGCATCGGCATGTTCGCGATCGAGTGGCTCATTCCGTTGCCCGCGCTGACGCTCTCGCCCGCCGTGGCCATCGCGGCCGGGATGGTGATGGTCTTCAAGGCGGGGATTCTCTCCGGCCGCTTCTACGGCTGGGCCGTGCTGAACTTCGCGGCCGCTGTTGTGATGCCATTGCCGTTCGCCCGGGACTGGAGCATTCTGCTCTTCGGTGCCGTCTCGGCGATGTCGTTCTTCGTCCCCGGGTTGAAGTACTACCGTCAACGCAAGGCCCGGCGAGTTGGCGAACCCGAAGCGTCAGCGACGGGGTGGAAGTGATCACGAACAACCCCGGCGCTGACGCTTCGGGTTCGCCTCTCTCATGCGGAGTTCACACGATGGATCGCATCACTGCGGCGGCCGAGTACCTCTTCGAGATGCGCGTCACGAAACGCCAGGTCGCGACGTTGCCAGACGATGTGGTGCCGCGATCGCTTGCCGAGGGGTATTCGGTTCAGGAACTGCTCGACCGGAAGTTGCTCGAACGCGGCGGCGGCAAGCCGATCGGGTACAAGATCGCTTGCACCAACGAACTCGCCCAGCAAGCGCTGTGTGTGGATGCGCCGTTCTTCGGCGTGCTCATGTCGCACACGACACACCGCAGCGGGGTCGCGTTGCCTTCGATGGATTTCGTGGTTCGCTGTGCAGAGGTGGAGTTCGGATTCCAGATGGCCGAGAATGTGCCTGCCGGAAGAACGTACACCGCCGAGACGATCAAGCCGTTCATCGGCAGCGTGATTCCGAGCATTGAGATTGTTGATCACCGCTACCACAGCTGGAAGACGGTCGGGACACCGTCGCTGCTCGCGGATAACGCCATCCACGGCTGCTGGGTCGAAGGTGAACCCGTCACAAACTGGCAGAGCATCGACTTCGCGAAACACGCCACGGTGCTGATCGTGAACGGCGAGAAGACGTTCCCGGGTTCCGGTGCCGCGGTGCTGGGGAATCCGCTGAACGTGGTCGCGTGGCTGGCGAACGAGTTGCCGAAGTTTGGCCGCCGGCTCAGTCGCGGCGACAAGATCACCACAGGGCTAACGACCGACATGTATCTCGCGAATCCCGGCGACCATCTCGCTGCCGACTTCGGCGCCCTGGGCCGCGTGGAAATGACCTTCGCATAGCGAGCCACGGGGTTCATCCCCGTGGTGTTTTGAGATGTCAGACACCACGGGGTAAACCCCGTGGCTCGCCCAGAGACTACCTGCCGCGGCGCTTCTTGTTCTTGCGAACGATTCGCGGTGTCTTCCCGTACCTCGGCACTTCGTCCGCGACCGGCGGGGGTGCATTCCCCGGGACGTTTGCCAGTCGCAAGTCGAGCATTCGGCGTGGTAAGTCCACTCGTGCCACTTCCAGTCGCACACGGTCACCCAGCCTGAAGCGGCGCTGTGTGCGGCGACCCTCCAGCGTGTGGCTCGTCTCGTCGTACCAGTAATAATCGTCCACCAGCGACGAGATGTGCACCAACCCCTCGGCCGGGATCTTCTCGGCCTGCGCGAAGAAGCCGTAGTCCGCGACGCCCGTGATCACCGCGTCGTACTGTTCGCCAAGTTTGCCACTGAGGTACGTCAGGATCTTCAGCTTCACCAGTTCGCGCTCGGCAGTCTCGGCTCGTCTCTCACGCTTGGAGCAGTGTTCGCCCAGCGCCGTGAGTTCGGCCACGTCTGCGGAGGCGGTCCCTTCCTTGATCCAGCGATCGAGCAAACGGTGGACTTGCAAGTCGGGGTAGCGCCGAATCGGCGACGTGAAGTGGCAATAGTCCTGGCTCGCGAGTGCGTAGTGCTCGTCCTGAATCGGCGAGTACGTCGCCTGCTTCAAGCTCCGCAACAGTGCGAAGTGGATCGCGGCTCGCTCGGGCTTGTCGGCGGTTTCGTGCAGCACACGCTGCAACTCGAAGCGGTCCTGGGCGCGTTTGATGCGATAGCCGAGGATGTCCGCGAACTGGGCGAACGCTTCGAGTTTCTCCTCGGCGGGAGCCGGGTGAACACGCCGGAGGAACGGCACCTCGTACTTCGAGAAGTGCTCCGCGACGGCTTCGTTCGCCGCGAGCATGAACTCCTCGATCACCTGGTGGCTGAGGTTATGCTCCGCGAAGTGTGCTCCGGACACGCGGCCGTTGTCGTCGTATTCCAGCACCGCCTCGGGCATCTCCAGTTCCAGCGAGCCGCGCTTGAACCGCTTCTTGCGCAGCAGGATCGCGAGGTCACGCATCCTCTTGAGCATCTGAAGGATTTCTGGCGATACTTCCGACGCACTCGCCGCCGGCGTTCCCGAAGGATGAAGGGTGAAGGATGAAGGCTGAACGGAGGAGTCGCCATCCTGCTCGGATTTGCCTTCTTCCTTCATCCTTCCGCCTTCATCCTTCATCCTTTCCAAGAGTTCCTGAACCTCTGAGTAGGTGAAACGCCTGCGATTGCGGATCACGCCGTTGGCGAAGCGCACGTGGCCCTTCTGCAATCCCGGCGTGAACTCCATCTGCACCGTCTTCACGTACCGCAACTTCCCTTGTTGCAACGATGCCAGCCCGTTGGAGATCACCTCGGGGAACATCGGGATGACCTTCTGCGGCAAGTACACGCTCGTCGCTCGCTTGCGCGCCTCGACATCGAGCGCCCCGCCGGGCTTCACGAACGCACCGACATCGGCGATGTGAACCGTGAGGACCCAGTGCTTCGTCTTGGGGTCGATGACCACGGTCACCGCGTCGTCGAAATCCTTCGCGTCGGGCGGGTCGATGGTGATGACGAGTTCTTGCGTGAAGTCTTCGCGGCCCGCGAGGTCCGTTTCGTCGAACTGACTCGCGACCTGTCGTGCCTCGTCGAGCGCCGACTCGGGGAACGCTTCGGGTAAGCCGAAGGCGCGAATGATCGTGAGCGTGTCCACGCCGGGGTCGCCGTGCGGCCCGAGCACTTCCACGATCACGCCTTCGCCCCGACCATCCTGCGAGGGGAACCGCAGCATCTCGATGACGACTTTATCCTGCGGCTTCGCGCCCTTCGCACCAGAATCGCCCACGGAAATGCTGTGTGAGAACACGGTGCCATCGACCCGAACCAGCGACTCTCCATCTCGCTCGAAGTACGTCCCCACGAACGTGCGGGTGGCGCGTTCGAGCACGCGGACGATCTCGCCTGCCGCGTCCTTGATGTTCGATGCGGCCCGTGTGATGCGAACGAGCACTTCATCGCCGGTCGCAGCGTCGAGGCCCTTGTCTTCGCGAATGTAAATGTCGGCCTTGAGCACACCATCGACCGCGTGCGGCCGAACGAATCCGTGGCCAGCCTGTGCCCGGCGATAGGTGCCGGTCACGGTGCCATGCGGGTCGGCGGCACGGATGGTTTGGTTGCGGCCGACCGCAAGGCGGCCCGTGCGAATCAGTTCGCGGAGTGTCTTGCGGAACTCAGGGTACTGCCCTTCATCCAGATTCAACCGCTTGAAGAGAGGCTTCGCCTTGATGGGCGTGTAGCTGTGCGAGGTAATGACGTGCAAAATGCGAGTAAGAAGGTCGGTCATGAAGTCTCAACGAGGAACGATAAACGAGCAACGATGAAGGAAAGACATCCGTGGGCCACGGAGGTTCGCGTTCCGTTTCATCTTTGCTCACTCATCCCTCGCCTCTGGAGGTTATTCGGCGGGAAAAGCATACCCGCGGCAAAGCGGCCGTATCTTAACCTCCCCCCTTGTGGGGGAGGTCGCTCCGAGTCTTCGAGGAGCGGGGGGGGGGTAAAGCCTACACAACTGCACAGGCCTTACCCCCCACCCGGCTCGCAAAGCCTCCCCACCCTCCCCCACAAGGGGGGAGGGCAAATCACACTCTCCTCCCCCCTTGTGGGGGAGGTCGCTCCGAGTCTTCGAGGAGCGGGGGGGTAAAGCCTACACAACTGCACAGGCCTTACCCCCCACCCGGCTCGCAAAGCCTCGCCACCCTCCCCCACAAGGGGGGAGGGCAAATCACACTCTCCTCCCCCTTGTGGGGGAGGTCGCTCCGAGTCTTCGAGGAGCGGGGGGGGTTGAACCTTAACATCTCGGAAGGCATACCCCCCCACCCGGCTCGCAAAGCCTCGCCACCCTCCCCCACAAGGGGGGAGGGCAAAACCAACATGATGCCATAGTCGGCTTTCTATTCTTCGTGCGTCGTTCATCGCTCAACATTGCCTGTCCCGTATTCGCGGCCCAGACCATTGTTCGCATCGCCCGCGAAATCGACAAATCCCGCGTGCGTGCACCTGCTCTACCGCCAGTCTTCATCGCAAAATTTTCCACAATTTGACGGCGCATTTCGAAGTGTGTACGCTGGATGGTGGGTCGGGGTTCTCAACGGACCGCCCGCCCTCTCCCGGGCGGCATCTTCTGCGTGTGTGGCATCTTTGATGTCGCACCCATGAGGAAATCGAGGTCGCCATGTCCATCCGCCCCCCGCACCGGCGGCACGACCGCTCAGATTTCTGGGCGTTCGCGGATTATTGCCGGCTTCCGGGTCGCTTCCGAGTCGTCCTCCACCGGACGGACGACAAGAATCTCATGTTCGTTGCAAAAGTGGTGATGGAGCTTACCAAATTCGGGACGGCGGAAGCCGAGCACCGGATGTGGGAAGTTTACCATGGGGGACGCTCCCTCGTGCTGGTCACGCACCTGGAGCGAGCAGAATTGTTCGTCGAGCAATTCGCCGACCGTGGCCTCGCGGCCACGATCGAACCCGAATAACGAAAGCGGAGTGTGGGCGAGCCACGGGGTTTATCCCCGTGGTGTTTGACATCTCCAGGTACCACGGGGATGAACCCCGTGGCTCGCCCACACCACCGCATTTGAATCAGGCTTTCGCGGCCGCCAGCAGCGTTTGCACAAGGGCGTGGGCGAACGCGGGCAGATCGTCGGCACCTCGCGCCGTGATCAGGTTCCCGTCGATCACAACCGCCTCGTCGCGATAAATCGCTCCCGCGGCTCGCACGTCGTCGCGAATCCCCGGTGTGCAGGTCACACGGCGACCGTCGAGCGAACCCGCGCTAATGAGCAATTGCGCGCCATGCCCGATCGCCGCGACCTGCATCCCCTCTTGCATGAACGTCCGCGTGACATCGACCGCTTCCTCGCGGACCCGTAACCGCTCGCTGCACGACCCATCCGGGATGAGCAGCAGATCGAATTCCGCGGGGTTCACTTCGTGAATGGTGGTGTCCGGTTCCACGGCGTAACCGTGATCGCCCTTGACGACGTGCATCCGGGGCGACGCCAGCACAACTTCAAAACCTTCTTCCCGGAGCCGGTACCAGGGCAGGTATAACGTCAAATCCTCGAATCCGTCTGCAACCAAGATGAGCGCTTTCATAGTCCATTGCCCCAAGAATGAGCGTCGAGAGGTAGACTGACCTAATTCTAGACACCCCCAACTATCGGCGAAAGACCTTTCGGATTTCACGGAAGTTTCCGGCGTGGAGGGATTGGTGGATGGTTCAGGGTGCACCTCATTATCTAATACTCTTTCTTCCAGACGAAACATGATGGTTCTGAGGAGTTGGCGTTGATTCTGAGGAGTTGGCGTTGATTCTGAGGAGTTGGCGTTGATTCTGGAGTCTCTGGAGAGGGGTGTCTCCCTCGTCTGGAACCAAACGGGTATCTATCGCCAAACCTGAAACACGGCACGGCCCTGGACCTTTCCGGGCCGTGCTAGTCGCAATTGACCAGATTCCGGACTCTGCGTATGGTCCCGCGACTTGTCGAACCTCCGGAGTTTCCTTCCGGGTTCGACGCTGGCTGTGCAGGTGGCGGATGTCGTTGCGGAGTTGGGCGATCCGTGGGCTGATCCTTGCCGGGCTGGCGACGCTCGTCGGCATGGGGTGGGTCGCGCGCTCATGGGTTAGCCCGGAACGGATTCGCGCACAGGTGATTGCCAGCCTGTCCGAGCAGTTTGAAGGTGTCGATGTTCACGTCGGCGATGCCCGGCTGCGGCTGTTCGGCGGTATCGCGGTTACGGATCTTCGGCTCACCCGAACGGGCGAGGAAGTACCGTTTCTGGCGGTGCCATCCGGGGTGCTGTCGCACGATAAAGAACAGTTGAACCGCGGTCGGCTCGTGATCAAGAAGGTCGAGCTGGAGAACCCGGTTGTTTACGTGATTCGCGGCGCGGATGGGAAATGGAACCTCGCCGAGGTGATGAAGCCGACGCAGAAAGCCGCCACATCGGATTCGCCGGTTCCAACATTCATCATCAAGAACGGCACAATTCACATTACGGATCACGGGCCAGATCCCATCCCGGAGATCACGCTTACCAATGCGCAGCTCACGTTGCTCAACGACCCGCTCACCGTGCTTGCAGTGCAAGCGAAAGTGACGGCTGGCGGCTTCGGGCAGGTGGCGGTGAGGGCACGAGTGAACCGAGCCTCCGGGTCGATCTCGATCGCGGTGGAAGTTCCCGAGTTCCCGCTCGGCGAAATGGCCGCCATGGTAGCGGAGAAACACGCCCCGGCGTTGGCGGAACATTGTCGGGGACTGAGTGCCATGGCAGCCATTACTGCCGATCTGTCGTACACGCCGGATGCGCCCCGGAAATGGCGACACGATGTGCGAATGACCGTGAAGGACGCGAAGTTCACCCATGCCGATATCCCCTGGCCGGTCGAGAAGATCGCGGCCTCGGTGCGGGTTGTGAACGGCCAATTGAAGATCGACGACGCGACCGCGCAGATCAACGGAGCAAAGGTGAAACTGGCTCTGGAGACGCGACCGGAACTGACCGAAACCACCGCCCTCAAGACGACCGGCGAAAACAAGATCGAAGAAGGCCTCCGACGGCTCGAAGACCTGCTTCAACGAGCGGAACTGTCCATCTCGGGCGTGACGATCAACGATGAACTGGCCAAGCATCTCCCGGAGCGAGCCAGGGATCACCGACGGCAGTTCTCGCCGGTGGGGCAGGTGGATGTGGGGTACAAGTTCAGCCGCGAAGCGGGGAGCTGGAAGCGCGAGTTCGAGATTCGGCCGCAGCAGATCACCGCGATGTACGAGAAGTTCAAGTATCCCGTGGCCGATGTGCGTGGCTGGGTGAAACGGACCGACACACAAGGCTCGCCACCAGTCGTGGCCATCGACTTGATCGGCACGGCCGGCGGACAGCTTATCACGGTCAAGGGTCAGGTCGTGGGCGACGGGACGGACCCGGGGATCAACATTCGGATCACCGGGGCGAACTTCGGGGTAGATGAAACGCTGATGAACGCGTTCCCACCGAAGTACGTTGAACTTGTGAAGCGATTCCGCGCCACGGGGCGGGGTGATTTCGTCGCCGAATTCGTGCAACAGCAAGGCGTGAATCTTTGCGAGTACGAGTTCCGCGTCGATGTGCGGGACGCAACCATCAACCACACCGAATTCCCGTATCCACTGGAAAAGGTGAAGGGCCGGCTTGTCGTGCGAACGGCGGTGACCGATGGCACCCGTCCCCTGCGGCCGGGCGAACCGCTTGAACCGCTCCCCGATCGCGACGAGATCGTACTCGATGGCTTCACCGCAACCCATGCTGGTGCCGTCGTGTGGATGAATGGCTCTAAGCGCCCGATCCCGAATAGCCGCGATCGCAAACTGACGCTTGATGTCGGCGGGAACAACTGTGCCGTGGATGCCGACCTTCAGGCCGCGTGCGCCTCGCTGAAGGTGGATTCGGTCTGGAAGCGCTTCAAGCCCGCGGGCCGGATCACGTTCACCGCACACCTGGAACTGGTGGATCGTGCGCCGCCAGTGAATCTCCCCAAGGTGGATCCGCCGCTCGACCCGCTGAGCGACTTGCAACTGACCTTCAGCTTCTCGGGGCCAACTATTACGCCCACGTTCCTGCCGTATGAACTGACCGATTTGTCGGGCTACCTGGAGTTCAAGAACAGTCAGGTGCTCGCGAATCGGATCGCGGCCCGGCACGGGCAATCACGCGTCAAGATGGCGGCCGCGGATGTTCGGCTGTACCCGGATGGCGCAGTCTGGGCGAACCTCGGTGGAATCGAAGTCTCGCCGCTAATTGCGGACGAAGCGTTGATTCGGGCGCTCCCGAGTCAGCTTGCCGACGCCGTCGAGCAAATGAAACTCAAGGGTGGCGCGGACTTGATCGTGAAGCACATGGTCGTCCTCGATCCGCCGACCACCAATCGTGCCACCCCGGCGGAACCCGCGCCGCTCGTTCAACAGGCAGGCGATGTGAACGGGGGAATGGCGACGCCCGTTAGTCCGGCGGCGAACGTCCAACAGACGGGGGCAACGATCTACTGGGACGCGGAACTCCGGCTGGCGGGGGCAGCGTTCGATACCGGGGTGGCGTGGGAACAGGTATTCGGTGCCATCGGTTGCAGGGGCCGATACGATGGCGACCACGCGGGACTCGTCCGGGGTGCGATCTGGCTGGACCGAGCCGTGATCGCTCGCCAGCCTGTGGCACGTCTCTCAGCCCGTGTCTCAACCGCGCCGCAGGCACCCGACCCGGCCCGACCCGGCGAATACCTCCCCATCGAAGCGGAGCTTACGGACATCGCCGGCGACCTGTTCCACGGTGAACTCGGTGGGCAAGGCCGCGTCATTCTCACCGATCCGCCCCGATTCAACCTCTGGCTGACGGCCACGAACATTCAACTCGATGAGATGGCGAAGCACTACAAGATCGGCTCCGATGCCGACCTGAAGGGGATCGCGCAGGCTCAGTTGCTTCTCTCGAACCGGCCCGACCCGAAGACCGGCCAACTCACGCTGGAGGGGTCAGGGAAGATCGACGTGCCAACGGGCCGCATGTACAACCTGCCAGTTTTGCTCGATCTGGTGAAGGTGCTCAAGCTCCAGGCACCCGACAAGACCGCGTTCGAGGAAGCGCACGCCACGTTCCGCATTCAAGGCGACCGCATCAAGGTCGATCAGGTCGATCTGATCGGCAAGGCGCTGTGTCTGGGCGGTAGCGGCGAACTGGACATCAGCGGCGAGTACGTGAAGTTCGATTTCTACACGCTCGGCTCGCAGGTGCTGGCCCGCATGATTAACACGCCCGTCGGCGATTTGACGGCATTCCTGAGCAAGAACTTGTTCCGGATCAAGTTGACTCGCGAGAACGGCGAACTGAAATACAGGCCCGAGGCGGTTCCGCTCGTGACCGAACCCGCCCGTGCGGTGGCCGATCGGCTGCGTGCCCGTGCGGCCAGGATGTTCAGCGGCGGGGGGAAGTGAGCCACGGGGTTGATCCCCGTGGGTGTGACGCGAGTGATCCCAAGACCACGGGGATGAACCCCGTGGCTCGCCAGGTACGACGCGAAACCCAAAGGCGATAGCCGATGACCGGTACCCTGCTGAACCGACTGATCTTCGCGGAACTCCTGAAGGTGTTCGGGCTGGCGCTCACCGTATTGACCGCGCTTCTCGTGACGGCCTTGCTGGTTCAGCAAGGGATGCAGATGGGCTTGTCGCTCGCGCAGGTCATTCGGGCAATCCCGTTGTTCGTGCCGAACACGCTGCCGTACACGATCCCTGCGACCACGCTGTTCGCGTCGTGCGTGGTGTATGGCCGACTGTCGCACGACAACGAAGTCGTCGCGATCAAGGCAGCCGGTGTTCACCTGTTCACAATCCTCAAGCCGGCAATGCTGCTCGGCTTACTTGCGGCAACCGCGACCGCGGGGCTGTATCACACGGCCATTCCTCTCTCGCAGCAGATGCTGTACAAGCAACTCCTCGATAACCCCGAGGAACTGGTTTACAACATGCTCCGCCGCGATCGCTGCGTTCGCCACGCAGGCATGGCGTATGTCATGTATGTCCGGGATGTGCAGGGGAAACGGCTGATCGATGTCATCATCAAGAAGCGCGCCAAGCTGAAGAACAGCAAGACCGGAGTGGAATCGTATTTCGGCTACGAAGTGGTGGCCCGTGCCCGCGAAGCCCGCCTCCGGGTCGACCCCGTTGACGGGAAGCTCTACGTCGATCCCGACCGGTTCGTGATCTACGACAAGAACACCGCCGGCACCGCGGCCTCGAACGGCCCATTCCCGATGGAGTTGCCCGAGGGCTTGAACGGCAAGGACTCGAGGACTCGCATCTCGGCGATGCTGTGGGAGGAGTTGCCCGCACGTATCGAGATGGCCCGCGAGGAAACTGCGTCCGCCGAGCAACGCCGCCTGGACAACCGCGACGCGGCCATGAACATCAGCAACCTCGATCTCCGCCAACTGACGCTGGATCAGGATCGGCACTACAAGATGCAGGTGGACTACTTCCGCCGAACGCAACGGAATCTCGAAGCGGAATACTACCTGCGGCCGGCGCTCGCGTGCGGTTGCTTCCTGTTCGCTCTGGTGGGCTGCCCGGTGGGGATCTGGGCAAACCGTGCCGATTACCTGAGCACGTTCGTGATCTGCTTCCTGCCGGTGATGTTCGTCTATTACCCGATCTTGCTCGCGGGCACCGGCATGGGGAAGGACGGCAAGATACCACTCGTCCTGGGCTGTTGGCTGGCGAACATCGTCTTTGCGGTGATCGCCGTGGCGTTGAACATGCGATTGCTCCGGCGATAGCACGCCCACAACCAAACGGGTCAGGCTCGCTTCGGCGAGTGGTTCATCCCCGTGGTGCCTGGAGATATCCAAGACCACGGGGGTCAACCCCGTGGCTCACCTCGCACCTAACGCTGCCGCCACGCGGGCGGCGACGAGTTCGCCCTGCTCGGCGCAATCGCCCATCGCGATTCCGTGGTAGGCGTTTCCTGTGAGGAACAACCCCGGGTGCGTCGCGGCGGCCGCTTCGATCTTGGCGACGCGATCTAGGTGACCGATGTTGTACTGCGGGATCGCTCGCGGCCAGCGCACGATTTTGCGGAACACCGGTTCGCCCCGCACACCCATCGCCAGCTTCATCTCGGCATGAACAGCCTTCGCGAGTGTGTCGTCGTCCCAGTCGGCAACCTCTGTGCGGTTCACACCTCCGCACAGAGCACGCCACAACACGCAACCCGGCGGCGCACGATCCGGAAAGATCGCCGAGCACCACTGCGCACCGAGAACATCGCGTCGGGTGTTCTGCGGAGCGATGTAGCCGAAGCCGTCGGGATTCCACGAGCAATCGGACTGCCGATACCCGAGGGCGACAACGGCGATTCGGTTGTAGGCGATGCCGTCGGCAAGTCCCGCAATGTTCGGGTCGAGCTCCGCCAGGATCGCCGCTTGCTCATACGCAGGGCACGCCAACACGACGGCATCTGCCGTCAGAGGTCCGGCATCAGTGTCGATGTGCCAGGGGCCTCCGGTCGCTGATGTTTCCGGCTCGGCTTTCCGAACCGATTTCACCCGCACGCCGGTTCGCACGCTAGCCCCGACCTTCGTGAGCAATCCATCGACGAGCGCCTGCAAGCCTTCGCGGAACGACCACATCCGCATCGGTCCAGGTGCTGGCTCGCCGCGAGCGGCCGCGTCGTGTTTCCGCTTCTTCGCTGCTCGCATGAATCCGCGAATGATGCTGCCAGCCTCACGTTCCATCAGCGGCAACCGGGGAAACGCGGCGGCAACGCTGAGTTTGCTCGGGTCACCCGCGTGAATGCCGGTGACCAGCGCATCGGCGAAAATGTCGGCGGCTTCCTTCCCCGCTCGCCGGGTCACGAACTCCGCGATGGATTCGTCTCGATCAGTGTCTGCGACTGAAGCTTTTCGCCAGGGTTCCGAGAAGAGTTGCCATTTGCCGCGAAGGGAGAGCAGCCCGGAAGTGAGTAGCCCGACCGGGCCGCCGGGCATTTTGCGAAGTTTGCCGCGCAGGAAGAGGTAGCGGTTCTTCCGGCTTCCCTCGCTCGCGGCAATGAGGCGCTCGGAGAGACCAAGATCGCGAACGAGATTCGGAACCGACGGCGTGCGATCGAGGAACCCGTTTGGGCCGCATTCAACGCGGAACCCGTCGTGATTCTCGGTGCGAATGTTCCCGCCCGCACGGTCCCGGGGTTCGAGAACAGTGATCGAGACGTGGGGGGCCAGTTGCTTGAGGCGGAAGGCGACCGACAACCCGGTCAAGCCGCCGCCCACGATGACGACGTGTGGCATTCCTGGTTCTCCGCCATTCTTGTGGAGGTTTGGTATTGGTGGGGCAGGCATTCTTGGCTGCCAAAGCTCTGACTGGCCGGCAAGAATGCCAGCCCACCAAACCAGTTCACTGCTTCTCCCCAAGAATGGCGGAGAGTCGCATTACTGTCCGATCCCAACGATCTTGGCTTTGCCGTCCTTGGTGATCTTCACCAGGATGATGACCATTTTTCCGTCGCCGTTCACGATCGCCACGAACCCGTCCTTCCCGACGACATCCTCAACCAGTTTGCGATCGTCCTTGTCCTCGATCTTGTCTTTGAGATCCGCGAACGGAAGCAGCGTTTCGAGTTCGCTCGGCACCTTGTCGGTGTCCTTGATCTCTTCGAGGCGATCCTTGATCCACGCCTTCACGTCGGCCTCGGCTTTCAGCACCTTCGGCTTGTCGCCATCCTTGTACGCGAACGGTACGGCCGTCATTTTCATGATAGCGTCGAGGTCCTTGGCCTTGACCGCTTTCAGCAGCGCGAGGGCCGCTTCCTTGGCCTTCACCTCGGGCTTGTCTTCTGCGGCCACGGTGGGAACCGCGAACGCGAACAGCACGGCAACGGCAAGCAAACGCATGGTAAAGCCTCCGGGACGGTGGTGGGCAGAACGCACAACCACTGATGAGTATGGCTCGAACCACTGACAGAATGACCGCCAACACGCAAGAACGCCACGGATGGGAAGGAGCCGAATCACGAGCCTTCGAGCTTCATTTTGTGCGTATCTTCGTGCCATTTTGTGGCCATTCTCCTGTGTCTTACTGGTGTTCATCCGTCGCTTCAATATCGAGCAGGCATGTTCCTCATTTCCGTTCTACAATGGCAATAGCCCTGTCGCAGGTGCAATCCCGGAAACGATATGCTTCTATTCTGTCCCGCGTGCCAGGCCACATTCCCCGGTGCTTCGCGTTGCCCGCGATGCGGCGGATTGTTGTTGATGCCGCACGAGATCGCACCCAACGCGAAGCGGACGACGGCGAACGCCGCCGTCACCACGCGGCCAACGGTCGCGGGTCGCGTCATCGTCGGCTCAGTCCTGGCGATGGCGACCTATCTCGCGATCCGGAAAATCGCAATGGGCACGGTCCTCGCCATCGAGTCCAACCCAGACGGATGGTGGTTATCTCCCACAGGCCTGGTTGCCGATCATGTGATTCAGGCCGTGGCTGTGGTGTTCGGAACTATGATCGCAGGTGCGGGACAGTTCAAGGGTGCGACCACCGGCGGTATCGTCGGATTCGTCTGCGGAGGATTGTTCCTCGGTTACGAATTGATGATCGGGGCGGATTCGCAAAACCTGAGTCTGTACCTGCAGCTTCCGGTTCTGGCGATGCTCGGGTTGATTGGCGGGTTGATTGCCGCGAAGATCTGGACCCCCCCGCCCCAGCTCATGCTGGGGATACCGGGATCGGGCAAGCTGAGTTCGCTCCAACTGAACGAGGTGGCGGAGGCCCAGCGCAGCCGGCCGACAGTCTGGGCACGTGTTCTGATCGGGACGACGCTGACGGTGATGGGGATCACCATGGCCGAAGAGGTCCGACTGACCGTTCAGAAATACTCGGCCGGCATCTTCCACACCAACACCCGCATCGAGGCGGAATTCATCACCTGGCAGATCGCCACACTCGCGGGATTGGCCGGTGCCATGATCGCCGGAGCCGAGACCGGTGCTGGCCCCCGACATGGCCTCTTCACCGGCATCCTCTCCGGATTCAGCATCTACGGATTGTGGACACAACGTGGTGCAGCGTTCCTGTTCCCGGCCTTGAAGTTCTGGCTCGACAAACTCGGTATACCCACGGAATCGGTCACGGCCCCCGCATCGATTGCCGGGGTGATCGGGAGCATTTTGCTTCTTGGGCTGGTGGGAGGATGGATGGGGGGCGCGCTATTCTTGCCGCTGTCCCCGGCTCACCACCGGGGCCGCCGCCACGGCTTGGATTGATCGCGGGCCGCCTCACACCTTCTCGAGCACGAGATCGACAACCCAGCACCCGCGAACGTGAACCTGGTTCGCGTCGCGGCAGTGGCCGAGGATGTCGGCGCTGTCGCAGCCAGCATCCTGAAGTGCGTCCGCGAGAATCGGCATCGCACTGAAATCACGCGACTCGTAGATGTGCTTCGCCAGTGACACCGCGGTGTCACTGCGCCACGATGGATCGAACGCAATGGGCCGAAATGGATTGCCGAAGATGTCGCGGAGGTAATGGCCTTGCAGTAGCTGTTCATTCTTCGCGTCGGTCTTGACCATAGCCTTGGGGTGCTTGAGCACGTACCGCGAAAATTCGATGCTCATCGAGAGGCCTTCAACCACATCGTTCGTGAGGTCGATCAACGCGGTGACGGCGCTACGCAGCGGGTCGCTGAGGGCAGCCTTACCCGTGATTTTGCGCACTGCTTCTCGAAGCGGCTTTCGGGCCGCCACCGCATCACTTCGGACCGAAGCATCGTCGGCATAATTCTCGGCCGCTTCGATAATCCCCAGGAACGCAGACTCGGGAGGAAGCGCCTGAAGCATCCGACGGCAACAGGCACACGCAACGAGCCGCATTTTCCTACGGTCTTTCCCGTTGTTGGGCGCGTCCGTGAGGTACTCGGCTCCCCGAGCGGCCAGCCACTGCTTCTCCGTCATTCAGCGGTTCCTCCGAACACGAAAACACCCCCGGCGCGGCAACCGCAAACGAGGGTGTGGCTCATCGCATCACGAAACACGCAGCAGCGAGTCCCAACTCTTCGCGGTCGGCGCTTTGAGAGCGATTCGATCAAGGCGTTCCAAGTCCTCGATTCCCTGCAATTTCGCTGCTTGCTTCTCAGTTGGCTTCCCCATTTGCTTCTGACCGAGTTTCAGGATCAGTTCCCGAGTGTGCTCGATCGCACCTTCTTCAAGGATCAACTGGTATGTTGACGATTCACGCATGGATAACACCTTGTTGAAGACCTGCTTCAGGAATGATTTATCGTGATGCATGCCAGCGAGGATGTACGTCGCGGTCATGATGTTCGCTGCTTCCGAACTCATTTCCCTCTCAACCCGATCCGCGATTCGCTCGAGATGCTCCGGGAAAGCCTGCTCGCGACTCTTGCCGGCCGAAGGCTTTCCGAGAACTGCCAATGGCATTAGCCCGACGCCCGCATTCAAAAAATCGTCGGCGGGCAGTTCCCACACTCGCACTATTTGGAACTTGAACGATAAGCCTTCGTAGTTCACTTCATCCGACAGGTTCGCTCGCTGAGCATTGGACCGCAGCAACACGGCGATGGTTCGCACCGGCAATTTCGTGTGGTGTCGAGCCAACACATTGTACAGCAACATTCGCTCGGCAAGCGATTCGTCCGGGCCGCTTTCCACGTCGATGTGAACGACCAACTGACCGACGCGGAGAAGTGTGTCTGCGGCCGCTGTGACCGCCGATAAATCTGCCGACAACACCTCGGGCGGCTCAGTGATCGGCACCCCGAATTGGGTGAGCCAATCCACCGGGTGCGAGCAGATCAGATCTTTCAGAGCTGCGTCGAACTGTTTGGGCATAGCGAAGAGTCTAACTCACTCACCACAGTCAGTGAACACGAAAACACCCCCGGGCGCGGCGAGCCGCGAGCGGGGGTGTTGGTATCGTGCAAAGCCGCAAGCGGCTACGCGATTAGCTCAGGTTCATTCCGAGGAGGAACTCCATGTTCGTCTTCGACTTCTTCGAGCGATTCACGATCAGTTCCATCGCCTCGACCGGGTGCATGTCGGCCAGCACCTTGCGAAGCATCCGGATGCGATCGAACTCCTCCGGGTGGAGCAGGAGTTCTTCCTTCCGGGTGCCCGAACGGTTCACGTCGATCGCAGGGTAAACTCGCTTCTCGACGAGGCGGCGGTCCAGGTGCAACTCGCTGTTGCCCGTGCCCTTGAACTCCTCGAAGATCACCTCATCCATTCGCGAACCGGTATCGACCAGTGCCGTTGCCAGGATGGTGAGCGAGCCACCTTCCTCGACGTTGCGGGCCGCACCAAAGAAGCGTTTCGGCTTCTGCATCGCGTTGCTGTCGAGACCACCGGAAAGCAGCTTGCCGCCGCCCGGAGTCTCGGTGTTGTGAGCGCGTGCGAGGCGGGTGATGCTGTCCAGAAGGATGATGACATCCTTCTTCAGTTCCACCATCCGCTTCGCCTTCTCCAGCACGATGTCGGCGATGTGGATGTGTTCTTCCGGCGGCTCGTCGAACGTGCTCGCCACCACTTCGGCGTTCGGGCTGTTCACGAGCCGTTGCATTTCGGTCACTTCTTCGGGCCGCTCATCGACCAGCAACACGAAGACGTACGATTCCGGGTGGTTCTTGATGATGGCGTTAGCCATCTTCGAGAGGAGAATCGTCTTGCCGGTTCGCGGCGGGGCGACGATCAAACCACGCTGGCCCTTGCCGATCGGCGTGACCAGATCGACGATCCGCATGCTCAGTTCGTCGGGCGTCGTTTCGAGGTGCAGCCGTTCGTTCGGGTGCAGCGGGGTTAGGTCTTCGAAGTTGGTAACTCCGCTGACCTCGTCCGCGTTCTTGTTGTTCACCAGTTCGATCTGCATCAGGGCGAAGTTGTCCTGATTCTCGATCGGCAGGCGAATCGGCCCCTCGACGATCAACCCGGTGCGGAGGCTCATCCGCCGGATTTGCGACGGCGAAACGTAGATATCCTCGGGGCTGGCGAGGTAGTTGTGGGCCTGGCTGCGCAGGAAGCCGTACCCATCGGGCAGGACTTCCAGGGTGCCGGAGCCACGAACCACTTCGCCGCGCTCGATTTGCCGACGAACGACGGCAACGATGAGTTGCGCACGGCTCATGCCGGTGTGTTCGTGGATGCCTTCTTTTTCCGCGAGCTTGAAGAGCTGCGGCATGGGCATCCGGTACAGGTCGTCGAGGCGACAACCGCCGGCACGCACGGGCCGTTGCGGTGGTTCGACAGGCTCGCGGTCAAATCGCTCGGCCCGGTCGAATGACCGAGGGGGAGCGGCAACCGGAGCGGGGGGTATAACCGCGGCAGGTGCGGGACCAGCGGCGGGGACGGGTTCACCGGGCTTACGGAGCGGGCGACGTGCCGCTGCAGCGCGGAGAAGTGAGGGGCGCGGTTGCGGCCCTTCGACGCCCTTGGCGTCGGGCATATCAGATCCTCAAAACGGGAGTGGAAGGGGACACGGCAGCGGATTCATTCACACTGGCGGGTCGGGATGAGGGCGACTACAGCGCCCCCGAAACGGGTCAGGAGAACAGCTCCAAAATAGACGAACACGGATTCAGTATTGCACTCGAAGTCTCGACAAATCCTGGCGACACAAATCCCAGTGGATCTGTAACACCCGGCATCGCACTGGACTCGGAATCAGTTCGCTTCGTGCTCGGTTTTAGTTTTCGAGATCGGGTGAACTGAGTCGGACGGTACAGTGCCAGATTGCGGGGGGGGAAGTCAAGATGCGTTTTCCGTTCCCGGTCCACCGGGGGGAGCGACGCCGCAAAGTGCAATCTTCCGAACTACCCAAAGTGTACGCCATTCCTGGCTATCGTCAACGACATTATAGACGCCCGATCTCAAAATTCCAAACTGCAAGCCAACTCGCGGACCTCGCTCCCGCGAATCCGCGCCGTGTCCGGGCGATCCGACCGCTACGACTGGAGCGAACTGGCCTCCTTCCCAACCGACAGCCCGATTCATGTTGCACCCCGCCTCGCAACCGCGTCGATGGCTTGAACACATGACACTCGACGGAGGCCAAACATGAACATGCGGCGAATCATCATTGCGGCGCTGGTAGTCGCTGCACTGGGGGAGTCGAACCACGCCAGGGCCGGTTGGCCGCATGGATCGCATCAGACCGCACCCACCGTGGTAAACGGCACGGCAGGCCGCGGATCGTGGGCCGGGGTTCCGGGAATCGGGCCAGCGCTGCCGTCGGCGGGGAAGGCCACTCACAACCCCATCATCGGTAGCGAGTCCCGCACGGGGATCTTCGCCCATCCCACGACCGGCCGCACACGCTACACCGGCAGCATGTATGACCCCACGCTCGGCCGCTTCTACCGATCCAGCTCCCGCCGATAATCGATCCATCGGGGGCAGGCTTTGCCTCAAAAGTCGATTTTTGAGGCTCCTGTCTTGAATTCGGACACTCCATTGTCCCCGAGAACCGCGAAAACCGCTACGTTTTGCCATCTGCGCGAGATATTCTGACATCGATTGTGCGGGATCGCAGTTTTCTGACTCATCCCTCTATCATCGTTGAAATCGCCTGGGTATAGTTGTTTTTGTAATTCCAGGGTACACCTCTCGCACGGTATCAACTTTTCCGGATCGTGAGACAATGCCCACCGCGCCCACGTCGGCTGCCGAGTTAATCGCACTGCTCAGGAAGAGCGGTGTCGCGTCGTCCCAGAAGCTGGCTCTGGCAACGGCAATGTCGTTGCCTGACGAACCGCAACAAGCGGCTGCAGCGCTCGTCACCAGCGGCGTTATCACCCGGTTCCAGGCCCAGCAGTTGCTCGCGGGCCGGCACAAGGGATTTCGCCTCGGTTCCTACGCGATCCTCGACCTGCTTGGGCGAGGTGGAATGGGTGCGGTGTATCTGGCTGAACATCTCAGTTTGCACCGAAAGGTCGCAATCAAGGTGCTGATCACGGGCAAGAACGACGATCAAAGGCTCGCACTCGAAGCATTTCAGCAAGAAGCCCGATCGGTTGCCGCACTCGATCACCCGAACATCGTGCGCATTTTCGATGTCGCCACGCACAACGACACGCCATTTCTGGTGATGGAGTACGTTGAAGGCGAATCGCTCCAGCAACTGCTCGATCGGAGCGGACCAATCTCGTATCCGATTGCCACCGAGTACATCGCACAGGTTGCGGCCGGGTTGCAACATGCCCACGAGCGCGGGTTCATTCACCGCGACATCAAACCCGCGAACCTGATGCGAGATCGCAACGGGACCATCAAGATCCTCGATATGGGTCTAGCACGCGCGACCACCCCTGATAACGCCTCGGGAAGCCGTGACAGCGGAGAGGTCGCCGGAACTGCGGACTTCATTGCACCCGAACAGGGGATGAACCTCGCAACGGACAGCCGGGCCGACATCTACGCACTCGGAGCAACCTTCTTCGCACTCATCGCGGGCAAGCCACCCTTTGAAGGCGATACTCCGTTTCAGAAACTGCTCCAGCATCAGTTGAAAACCCCGCAGACACTCTCCTCGCTCAACCCAAGCGTGCCGGTGGAGGTGAGTGATGTCGTGGCGAAGATGCTTGAGAAGAAGCCGGACGATCGCTACCAGACACCTGCCGAAGTGATTGCCGCGCTTGCCGCATGGGTGGGGAACAGTCCCCGGGTCGTCGCCGGGCTTGCGCGAACCAACATCGCCCAGCGATCGAGCCTCCAGGCAACCCTGGCTGGAATCACGAACACCACCAGTCGGCGCAACTCGGGTTCCGATATCGTCGCTCTGGCAGAGCTACCCGAAGAAGTGGAAGTGGACCCGTCTCTTTCGGGTCAAGAAACCGCTTCCGTCTCGGGAACCAACACGGATCGCGGCCCGAACAAGAGTCATCCTCGCCCGAAGCCCGGGGGACTCCTCGCGAAACGACGACTCATTCACATCGTCATTGGTGTCCTCGCGCTGGTCGTCGGCGCGCTTGCGGGCTGGCTATCGTTCGGACAGCGCTGAAAGGAACCGGCGAACAGGGGTGTGCTCGGAAATTGGTTCCAGGCGAGATGCACACCCCACCCCTGGAACCATCCACTCTCGGCTGGAAGAAAGTTCATCAGAACAATTTCAGACCTCGCAGCAACTCCGTAAATGACTTGGCAGCAAGACGATACGCACACGCGATGTGATCCCGAACGGCAATTCATCTCTGGGTCCATGTCCGAATCATGCGATACATGAACGGATTTTCACCTCATAATTGGCCAGATCTAGTGCATCAGTTTCGCGATGCTACTTCCCTCCTGATCGCGCGAATCAATTCCGCCCGCACGACCCTCGTAACCGTGCGCAGAATTCAAACAAATCGATCCATCACAAGTTGATTTATGGCAATCAGTTGAGTCACGATCGAGCGAATCGAGATCGTTGATAATCAGACCGATAATCCCGCGACGAGCAACAATTCCCCGCGTCGGGTATTTCTTCCCCGTTGCACTGCGATCAGGGCCCCATTCCCAGATTGATCACCTCGAATATGATAGATTCAAAGCACATTGAGGTATACCTTTGCGCTGATTGCTACAGAGTTGTTTCGTTCGGTATCTCAATTGCATGGCGACAGAGTGAGGCACGTAAGAATGCGAGCCTGGGGGGGGTGCTACGGCTTCCGGGAAAAATCACCATTGTCGAATGAGGGTACGTGATGTTCCAGTCGTTTCAGAGACGGTTGCTCTTTCTGACGTGCGGCCTCAGTGCCGTCGCCATCCTTCCGCTGACCGGCGTCGTGAACGCCCAGCAAGGGCGGTTCCGGAATAACTTTATTCCGTACGTGCCACCGGGAACCTTCCGACCGCTCCTCGCGCCGGGTGCTCTTGGGCAACTGGGCATCGGTGGTGCGGGGATCGCTGGGCAGGGTGGCCAGTTCCAGGGTGGCGGCCAGTTCCAGGGCGGTATCCAGGGCGGACAGTTCCAGGGCGGTATCCAGGGCGGACAGTTCCAGGGCGGTATCCAGGGCGGACAGTTCCAGGGCGGTATCCAGGGCGGCCAGTTCCAGGGTGGCTTCGGTGGCGGTGGCTTCCAAGGTGGAGGCTTCCAAGGCGGACAGTTCCAGGGTGGCTTTGGTGGAGGTGGCTTCCAGGGCGGATTTGGCGGTGGTATCCAGGGTGGTTTCCAGGGCGGATTCGGTGGAGGCATCCAGGGCGGTATCGGTGGCGGTCTTGGTGGTGGCTTCGGCGGAGGCATCGGTGGCGGTCTGGGTGGTGGAATCGGCGGCGGCGGTAACTTCATCGTTGGACCGTTCCCGCAGATCGGGCCGGGTTATCTGGGCATGGGTGGCGGCGCTCTCGGTGGCCAACAGGGAGGCATTCAAGGCGGCGGCGCCTTCCAGGGTGGCTTCGGCGGCGGTATCCAGGGCGGTATCCAGGGTGGCTTCGGCGGTATCCAGGGCGGCTTCCAGGGCGGCTTCGGCGGCGGTGGCTTCCAGGGTGGTCAGTTCCAGGGCGGCTTCGGAGGCGGCTTCGGTGGAGGCGGCATAGGTGGCATCCAGGGTGGCTTCGGCGGTATCCAGGGCGGTTTCCAGGGTGGCTTCGGGGGCGGTGGCTTCCAGGGTGGCATCCAGGGCGGCTTCCAGGGCGGCTTTGGTGGTGGAAATCGTGGGTTTGGAGGTGGAAAGATCGGCTTCAGCGGCGAGTACGGGAACTGACCCACCCCGGTAAAAACATCACAGACGCAAACAGCCCGCGACTCATGTCGCGGGCTGTTTGGTTTTCAGCATCAGAGCCAGATGAGCGGTTTTGGTAGGGTGGGTCGAGTCGCGCTTCGCGGCGAGCCCACCACTTCGCAAGGTTGTGGTGGGGCTCGACCGCAAAGCCGGTCTCGACCCACCCTACCGAACTTCTACCTCTGAGTAACCCTGGACGAGTGGCTCACTTCTTCTTGCAGTAACTCAGGGCCATGAGGGCGTAGCCAGTGACGAGGTTGGGGTCGCCTTCCATCCAGCGGTCGGTCTCGTTCAGGAAGCTGCCGTCGTCGCGTTGCCGTTTTGCCAGTGCCGCAAGAAGGTCGGCTCGCCAGTCGTGCTTGACGCCCTTCGCGTCGGTAAACGTGTCCTCGCCCAGAGCGTCCATGCACTTCGCGAACGTGTGGTAGTAGTAGTACAGCCCGCGCTGGCTGTTTGCTTCTGGCATCCCTGGGTTGCTGTCGAGCGTGTAGTTCTTGCCGACCCATTCCAGGGCCTTCTTCATTCGCGGATCATCCTTCCCCACGCCGCAGTACACCATGCTCTTGATGCCGGCGTAGGTCATGCTGCCGTAACCGCCCATGTCAGTCGTGGTGCCTTCGCCGTCGGTGCGACGGTTCTCGCCACCGTTGGCTCCGGTGTAGATGAAGCTACCGTCGTTGTTCTTCGCGGCCCAGGGTGCGGTGTTGTGCTCGCTCTTGAGGTTCTGACAGCGGCCGACGAACACCAGCGCTTTCTTGAAGGCCGGGTCGTCCTTGCTCACGCCGGCGTCCTTGAGTGCTTCGAGGAAGAACGCGGTGTTCGAGAGGTCAGGGCGGGACTTGTCGCCCGCGTAGCCCGCGCCGCCGTAGTAGTCGCTGTCTTCCTTCTTCCCGCGTGCATCGTCCCACTGATATTCCTTGAGGTACTTGGCCGCGTTGCCGATCACGGCCTTGTACTTGTCGTCCTTGCCGGCTGCCTTCAGGGCCATGATGTTGATGCTGGTGGTGTAGTTGATGAGCGTGGCTTTCAGGTCGTCGCCGGCGATGTGCCCGGATTTCTCGTTCACCAGTGATTCGATGAACGTGATGGCCTTCGCAACGGGGGCATCTTCAGGCTTGGTGCCCGTGCGGATTAACCCCGTGACGATCACGCCCGTCTGGCCACGGTTCTGCGGAGACTTGCCCCAACTCCCGTCCGCGCTTTGCGACTTCTTCAGATACCCGGCGGCTTTCTCCGCGATCGCCTTGTACTTGTCTGCATCGGGTTGCCCGGCGCGAGATGACGCGGGCAGCAGGGCGAACAAGGCTCCGAACGCGACCAACGGAATGGCCAATCGCTTCTTCATCTGCATATCCTCGTGATGTGACTCAGACACTCACATGGTACATGGCAAATTCGGAGCCACTCCTGAATTCACGGCGGGTACGGGTCATGGGCTATTCCATTCAAAAACGAGGATTAACCACAAGCACATTCAAAGACAGGAAGTAACCACAGAGGCACCGAGACACAGAGAAGACCAGACAGGCACCGATTTTAACACTGATCTCTCTTCGGATTTCTCTGTGTCTCTGTGCCTCTGTGGTTAATTGTTCACTGCAATGCGCCCGTGAGCATTCGGCGTGGGCACGGCGCGACCAGCATTGTTCACACCATGACCACAAACGCGAAACACACTGGCTCACTTCTCCATGCTCTTGACCCATTCTCGCATCAGCGCCAGGCCCGCCTCATCGACGCGGTTCGACGACATCGGCGGCATCTGCCCCGAAACGCCCCGCAGCCCGATCCGATGGACCAACACACTGCGTTCCGGTGCACCCGGCACGAGCAACTTGGCGTCTTTCAGGTCGAACGTCGTGTGAACCGGTTTCACGTCCACGACTCGCATCTTGTCGAGTGCCGTCGCAAACTCCAGTTCCATCAGTGCGTTGCCGCCACCCGCTTCGACGTGGCACGACGAGCAGTTCGCATGGAGCCACGACTTCGCACGGGCTTCCAGCTTCTGCGTCTTGTCGAACGGATCGACCAGCGCCTTGGTGTGCGTCGATGCCGGCTTCGGGAGCAGAGTACCCGCCCGGGGGGCACGCTGATCGGGGAGCGGCTTGGCGTCTTCCGGGATCTTCCCCTTCACCTCGGCGAACCAGTCCACCTTGAACATGCCGAGGTGTTCCAGTTCGCGAATCTGGTTATCGCTGCGACCGCTGGGGTACACGTGCGTCTTGTTCATCTGCAGTTCGCACACCCCGAGCACATAGTTCTGCGCCCGGCTGTGGCAGACCATGCACTCGGCGCGACTCGGATAGTGCCAGACTTGCTTGCGTTCCCCGTCGGCGGTCTTGATCGTGAACTCCTTGTCCATGCCCTTCGCGTCGATGAGCGTGGCGTCGGTGCCGGCGTCGTTCCACAGGTAGCTGTAGCCGTACCATTCGCCGGCCTGCCGCGTCATGAACCGCGTCTCGATCCACTTGCGAGTCGCGGGGTCGCCATCCTTGGTGTCGACCGCGAAGCTCTTGATGAGCACGGTCTTGTCGGGGAAGTTCCAGCCTCGCGAACCGGTCATGCTGATGTCACCGCCGGGCGGGAGCGCGATGAACCGTTCCTTGTGCATTCCATCGGACCAGAACGACGCGTTCACGGAGTACGGGACCACGCTCGCCTTCACCTTGTGATCCTTCACCGATTCGAAGAGACCGCTATCGGACAGCTTCTTCGGGAAGTCGGTGGCCGCTTTTTCGAGGTTCGGCGTGAGCGTGAAGAAGCCGCCGTCGTCCTTGCCGCTGTGATGGCAGATGAGCAACTCGCCGTCCTTGTCGAGCGCGAACGCGGTGATCTTCAGCGTCGTGATGGCGATCTTCTTGTGCCAGACGATGGCCTTGCCGTCGTGCTTCACCGCCCAGATGTGCCCGGTGCTGTAATCGCCGTAGATGTACGCACCCTTGAGGTCGGGGAGTTTGTCGCCGTGGTAGACGATGCCCCCGGTGAGCGATCGGGCTTCTGAGTGGTGGTGTTCGACGGTCGGCTTGACGATCGGCGTCGGCCCCGCCTTGCGTTCGGGGTAGAACGGATGGCTCCCTTCGGTGACGCTCCAGCCGTAGTTGTCGCCCTTCTGCACGAGGTGAGCGTACTCCCACAGGTCTTGCCCGTTCTGGCCGAGCCAGAGTTGTTTGGTCTTGGCGTCGAAGGTGATTCGCCACGGGTTGCGTGTTCCGTACGCCCACGTCTCGGGCACGAACCGCTTGTCATCGACATACGGGTTGTCCTTGGGGACGCTGTATTCCTTGCCATTGGCGGGTTTGTCCACGTCGATGCGGAGGATCTTCGCGAGTATCAGATCCGTGCGTTGACCGGTCACGTTCGTGTCGGAGTCGGAGGTGCCGTCGCCACTGGTGACGTACATGAAGCCGTCGGTGTCGAAGCAGATCGCGCAGCCGTTGTGCCCGTCGGATTCCCATTCGATGATCGTCTTCGCGGTCTTGGTGTCGATCGTGAACGGCGGCTTCGTCGTCATCGTGTACCGCGTGATGCGGCAGCGTTTGCTTTTCTTCGGCTTGTCCTTCTCTTCCTTGGCATCTTTCGTGTCCTCAGGCTTGCTGTTCCAGCCGATGTAGACGTAACCGTTTTCGCTGAACTTCGGGTGGAACGCGATGTCGTAGGCGGTGCCGCCATCGGGCGTGTCGAACAACTTCACCGCGTCCGCTTCTTTCACGTCCGCCTTGAACGGGAAGCGTGAGAGAGCCGTGGGGCCGTAGCTCCGGGGTTGCGTGAGGAGCAGTGCCTCGCTGCTCCCCGGGATGCGCACGACCTGAATCGGGAACTCGGGCCGGTAGTCGCTGATCGCACGCACGGCCTTGAACGCTGGGGGCGGGTCCGGGAAGCCGACGACCGTGCTCGTGGTCAGAGGCTCGCGCTTTTCGATGCCGTAACTCTTGGGATCGGCCTCCACGAATGTGATCGTGGCGTAGTCATCGATCTGGTGGAAGAACGGCGGAATCGTTCGCTTCACGATCGGGGCCACACACGAATATTCCTCGCTCTTCCAGTCCTTGTCGTAGTCGAAGCGGCAAAGGTTCATCTTCCACGCCTCGCCGATCTCGGGGCGGCCGCCCGTGCGCGAGAAGTCGGTCCACGGAATGCGGCCCTCGACGCTCCAGCCCTGATCCACGTCGTCGCGCTTGTTCAGCGTGCCACGCAATTTCACCTTGGCGTCGATGTGGAACTTCCCCTTCTTGCTGTCGGGGCCGATCGTATCGAGGTGGTACTTCGGGTAGAACGCATCGAACTTCGTGTCCGCGGCGCTGACCTGGAACTCGTAGTACCCGCTCTTCTCGGCGTCGGGCCGGAAAAACAGCTCGAACACGTCGTTCTTCCACAGATCGCCGTCGTGCTCTTTCACATCCGCGAACAGATCGCTGTCTTCCATCTCGGCGAAGAAGTACAGGTATTCACGATCCCACAGCAACTTCGCGGTCGTGCTGGTGCGGGCCATGCGTGCCTTGTCGCCGAGCCACGGGAGGTGGAAGGCGTTGATGGTCTCGGCCAGTTTCCATGCGGCTTCGTCGGCGCTGCCGTCGATGGTGACGGGCGTTTCGGTGAAGCGGCACTTGAACTTGCTCGGCGGCGCTTGCTTCAACGGCTCGGGGATGGGGTGATCTGCGGCGAGCGGCGGGCGTAAGCCTGCGGTGCCGATTGCGACGAGCGAACCGAGAACAACGAGGGCTACGATGTGATGACGGTGCATGAAGCGATCCGGTAGGTAGAGAGTCGAGGAGGCTATCCGCAGACTTATCAGATTACACTGAGTGCGCGGCAGATGACAGATTTGGAATGCCCCTTTTGGATTTGGTATTTTACCTCGAAGAGGTTGTATTCCACAGCCCAGGGTCGCCGGCTCTGCGGCGCACCCTGGGTGTCACGTCAGGTTTCCCAGGGTGCGCCGAAGCGGCGACCCTGGGCTGTGAGGAATGCAACCTCGTCGGGGGAAACACCAAACCCAACAACGAAAAGAACCCGGCGTTTCGGCCGGGTTCTTCGCGTTGCGTCAGGTGCAGGTCACTTCCCGATCACGTTTCCAACCACGACTCGCGTCACTCCGGGAACGCCCCGCAACTTTTCCGCGTAGTCCCAGGCATCGGCCGCGAGCGGAGCCGCACCCGCGATCACCAGCATCCCGTCGCGAATCTCGACCGTGAGCTTTGCGAACCGGGCGTCCGTCTTTCGGGCTGCTGCCGCTGCCGCAAGCACATCGCCGCGATTCGCCACCAGAATTCCCGGCACGGGCGACGAGCCGACCTGCACCGTGGATGGAACCGCAGGGCTAACCGGTCCGCCGAGCACACCGGCCTCCGCACTTGGCTTGCGGACAACCACCGTGTTCGCCGGATCGGCCGAAGCGACCATCGAGTTCGCGGAACCGTTCCCCGCGTTCGGCGTCGATGGCCCCACGGTTCCCGTGATTGGACCGGGGAGATCGTACAGCGTCGGCCGTGTTGGCAGCGCCGACGCGATTCGTTCGGTGATGGCCCCCTGAAGCGGGTCCACGCCGACCGACACGAAGCAGGTGTTCCGCACATCGGCGATTCCGGGCACCGCTCGCACGAGTTCCTCCACTCGCTTCGATTGCTTCGCACCGTTCACCGGCCCGCCGATCACGGCGACCCGATCCACGATGCTCACCACGATGTTGACGCCACGCAGATCGGGGTCCGCGTCGATAGCTGTCAGTGCGGTGCGAGCGAGCACGACGTCCGCCAGTTGCGGCACATCAGCGACAACCAGGCTCGGAGGTGGAATCTCCGCTTCCGGGGTCGGTTCGCGGCCGTCGCCCGAGGTGGCGGCAGCGAGTGCGAACCGCGTGGCAACGGCGATGCCGAGTGCTGCCGGGAAGGCGAGCAGGATGGCAAACGGAAGCCGTCTGCGGTGGGTATGCGGAGTGTTCATTGGGTGCTGGCTCATGATCGACCTCGCGGTCTTGGGGGCGGCCGAACGATCGGTACGACTCGCCATGTCCCAGATCAGTGACTGTATTCTCTGTCAGGAAACGCACCCATGACACCGAGCTTGAGTCAAATTTACAAAACAAGTTGGGCTGCGCGCTCCGTGCGGACCACACAGGGAATACCGGCCGGTCCGCGAAGGAGTTCCGCCTGGGTAAGCTGTGATGGATCGTCTTCCCCGAAAGCTGTGTCTGCGGGTAGAATGTGCCCGACCGCATTACGTCCGAGGGCCTTCGCATGACGCCGACCGCGTTCGATTACAAGAGGATGAAGCTGATCTACGACTACGCTGCCGACCGCTACCTCCGATCCCTGCCACCGGAGCACTTCATGGAAGCGACGGCACAGGCGACCCAACGCAAAATCACGGTGGAGAGTTTTGACCTGATCCACGTTGCCCGACCAGACGTGCAGTGCTTCAGCGAACTGTTGGTGCAATACCCGAAGCCCGGCGAGAACCCCGACAAACCGGGGCAGGTCGTGCCCGACAACATGGTGGTCGTCCATCGTGAACCAATCATAGCGGACACAAACTTCGCCACTCTTCTGCAACCGGTCGGCCCGTTGCTCGTGTTGGAGTACGTCTCGAAAAACAGCGTGCGGAAGGATTACGAGTTGAGCTATGCGAAGTACGAGAAGGAACTGAGGGTTCCGTACTACATGATCTTCTACCCCGACGCGGACGAACTGAGTCTGTTCCACCTCCGCGAGGAGGAGTACCACGCCGTGCCGCCGAACGCAGCGGGGCGTTTCGCGATACCAGAGTTGGAACTCGAAGCGGGTCTGCTTGGCGAGTGGGTGCGGTTTTGGTTCCGTGGCGAATTGCTGCCGCTTCCAGGCGATCTGCTCATCGAACGCGACGCTGCCCGCGAACAGCGAGACGACGCCCGGAAGCAACTCAGCGCCGAGCGGCAGGCGAGACTGGCGGCCGAGGCCGAGCTTGCGAAGCTCCGCGAGGAACTGGCAAAGGCGAAGTGATCGGTGAACCGGAAGCGACCACCTAGTAACGGGAATGCTCCCAATGCCCAGCGTCCCTATCTGTTCTAACTGTCAATTTCTATTGCTAGTCAAGGTGGGGAGCCCATCACCACTTGACGGTCGTCGAGCATACCGCTGTTTGTCGTGTCGGGCACCGCTCCAACCGCTTCGCTCTCGCAAGTTTCTCTACTTCGCTCTTGGATTGGCCTACATCCTCCTCCTGCCGTGTCTCGGCGTCGGGATCTTCTTGGCGGTGTGGGGCTGGTACAGGTACGCGCTTTTGGGCGTCATGGGAGCATTCACCTGCTTCACAGCAGCAACTGTTATCCGGCAGGTTCTCCAGCAGCCGGTACCCAATACCTTGCCAACAGACGAGTTCCCTCATCCACTGGTGCGCTTGATCGAGTTGCGAGTGAGGTTGGAAGACGAGATCGAGATTAAGCCATCTTCGTGGGTGGCTCCCCTTGGTGAACTCGTCTCCGAGGTGATCGAGTCTGCGGGCAGATGCCTTTCGGCCGGACGAGGGGCGTATAAGGTGTGTCTCAAGATCAAAATCCAAGAAGGGAAGCGGGAGTTGTCCTTGAGCTATCGCGGGCGGCCCGTGGAGTCCGCCCTGAACACCCTCTTTGACGAAATTGATCGAATTCCTACTTTCCTGACGCCAGCTTCGGCTGTGTCGATCGAACTGTGGTTTCGCGTCAAGGTTTAATCGCAATGTACGTCTAAGAGCTGACGCGGCACACGTCTTCCTTACAATCTCGGCACGCTCCCCGCCTCTCCAGCCCGGCGAGATCGCCAAACTCCGCGAGGTACTGGCAAAGGCGAAGGGACAAGGGTGAAGTGTTTGTGTTGGCGAGCCACGGGGTTTATCCCTATCCCGTTCGGCACGTTATTTGCGCGTTGCGCATTTATGGTACTCTGGTTAACCTCACGGCGAACTATCGCCGGGAGGTCGTTATGGCCAAGTCCGT
>Ga0105047_10002486_pt1 | contig 32824 bp, 26 predicted proteins | sample MAT04_FD_78384 | JGI IMG/M metagenome (GOLD analysis project Ga0105047, IMG submission 78384) | Freshwater microbial communities from Lake Fryxell liftoff mats and glacier meltwater in Antarctica - MAT-04 (megahit assembly) | ecosystem: Environmental > Aquatic > Freshwater > Ice > Liftoff... | reverse complement strand
GCCGGGCCGCCGAAGAGCACCGCCTCCGCACCGAGCTCGACCTCGTCGTCGCCGAGGTCGAGCACGATGACGTCCATCGCGACCCGGCCGACGATGGGGCGCATCGCGCCCGCTAGCAATACCCGCCCGATGTTGCCTGCCGCCCTCGTCACGCCGTCGGCATAGCCGAGAGGCACGAGCGCGAGGTTGGTCCGCACCGAGGCGCGCCAGGTGTACCCATACGAGACCGCCTCGCCCGCCTCGATCGTCTTGAGCGACATGACGCGGGCGCTCACGCGCAGGGCGGCGATGCAGCCCGATTCGCGGGCGAGCGGCCCGATCCCGTACATCGCCGCGGACACTGCCGATCCCGCGTCCGGGAGCCGCACGATGCGTGCCGCGATTCCCGCACACTCGAGGGCCCGCTGCTCGCGCGCGTCGCGCACGCCGACCACGGTGGCTCCCGCCTCGACGGCCGCCGCCGCCACCCTGATGGCGCCGTGGCCGAAACCATCGCCCGCCACATCCGCCACGAACCAGGAGTCCACTAGGCGGGCGACATTGCCGCGGATCGCGTCCAGGCCGATGAGGGCTTCACGCAGGGGAGGGTTGACCACGTACGTTTGCCCGCCTGACTCGCCTCGACCGTTGAAAAGGGTGACTAGATTCTCGAGAATACGTGCTTGGCGTTGGCGATGATCACATCGCGCGCCTTCCGAGCGAACTCATCGATCTCCGCCGGTACCGCCGGCGTGGTCGAGACGCCGAGCCGGAGGGCGACGGAGGCCACGAGCGAGTCGGTGAGCCGTGGGTTCAGCGGCAACGCCGGTCCACCGATCTGGGTCGCCATCGATGCGCCGGTGATCGAGCCCTCACGCCCGTCGCCGTTGCCATTTCCGGCCGTGACCGTCCCAAGCGCGTCGGATCCGGAATCGAGGGTCCAGACCGACGCGTTGTCCTCGAACCCCACAAGCTGGCCCGTCGGGGTGCTGACGAGCACGTAGCCGACCTTGCGTTCCTTCGTGCGTCGGGCGCGGAAGGGGAACAGGCCGAGGCCGGGTAGGGTTGCGGAGTCGTCCAGGTCGATGCCGTGGCTCAACAGCTCGGCGCCGGACCCGTAGGCAAAGATCGGCATCCCGGAGTCCACCCACTCCCGAAGGCGGTCGCCGTGCGCGGCGAGGTCGTCGAGCACATTGCGCATCGCGGAGAGCGGCCCGCCACCGATGATCACGGCGTCGGCGCGGTCGGGGAACGTCTCACCGCGGCGGTACTCGACGATCTGGTGGTCGATCCCCGCGGCGGTGAGGCGGGCGGCGAGCGCGAGCAGGTTGCCGCGGTCCCCCGCAACGCCGAGTTCGTCCGGGTAGAGCTGCACGATCGTGGCAAGCGTCATCGCTGGTTCTCCTGAGCTCCTGCGCCGATGAACTTCCGCGCGAGCATCATCTGTTCGTAGTTGACGATCCAGGTCTTCATACCTGTGCTGGGCTTGGGCTTGGCGCGCATGAGTTCGATGGCGGCCTTGAGGTCGGGTTCGACGATGCCAATGGGCACGCCCTGGTGCGCGAGGCACAGGGCGATCTGCCACGCCTTCGCGCCCGTGACGACGTCGACGTGGTCGATGGCAGAGAAGTCGATGTCGTAGATCCACGAGATGTCCGGGGTGCCCTCGTCGATCGCGAGCAGCACCTGCTCAGGTGGCTCGGGAATCGCGTCGAGGTTCAGCTGCAGGCTCGCCGCGTTCTTGAACATCACGAACTCGACCTTCTCATCGCCGAACTGCAGGAGCTCGCCGCGCCCGTAGGCCGGTTTCATCGTGGCGAATGCGCGCGCCGCGGCCGCGCCGTCGAATGCGGTTCCGAGAATGACCGAGGCGGTCGCCATTGCCGCGGCGGCGTCGATCGCATAGTGCAGTCCCTTCGCCGGCAGGATGACGTCGACGACCTCGCCGTCGACGTCGACGGTGGCGCCCGTCGTGCTCGTTTCGACGACCTCGGCCCTTGCCGGGCGTGTCACGAGACCGAGCGCCTCGCCGCGGTGATCCGGCGCGTTCACAAGGCCGTGGGGCGATGCGGCGATGACCTCGTCGGCGACGCCGAAGTAGGTGATGTCCGGATAGACCTGGGTCTGCGCATCGGGGTAGCGCAGGTCGATCTTGCTGAGATAGGGGTCGTCGCGGTTCGAGACGATGTGCTCGGTCGCGCACGCGAGAGTGTCGAGCATCATGTCGGCGACGCGCTCGGTCTCGAAGAAGCGGTAAAGCTGGTCGACCTGGGTGTTCAGGGCGAGCACGGTGCTCGGGCGAAGGATCGCGGCGAGGTCGAGTGCGTAGGCCTCATCGACCTCGAGTACCGCGATATCGGCGTCTATGACCCCGGTGAGACTCGTCTCAGCAAGCAGCGACGACGCGATGCCCTGCGGCAGGTTCGCACCCGAGGGGTTGGTGAACACGCTGACGCCGTGGGCGCGAAGCACCTCGGAGAGCATGTGGGTCGTGGTCGACTTGCCGTTCGATCCGAGCACGAAGACGACACCGTGCTTCAGCTGGCCGGTCGCATCCTGAAGGAAGCCGGGGGCGAGTTTGAGTGTCGCGTAGCCGGGGAACGCCGAGCCGCCGCCGCGCAGCCGGCCAGCAAGGCGCAGGGCCTTGCCGACGGCGACGGGGAGGACGTACTTCAGGCCGGTGGGCCTACTCAAGGTAGTCGCGCAGCGACTGCGACCGCGAAGGGTGGCGCAGCTTGGCCATGGTCTTCGACTCGATCTGGCGGATCCGCTCGCGCGTCACCCCGAACGTGTCGCCGATCTGGTCGAGGGTCTTCGGCATCCCGTCTCCCAGGCCGAAGCGCATGCGAATCACGCCGGCCTCGCGCTCGGAGAGCGAGTCGAGCAGCGATTCCAGCTGCTTCTGCAGCATGGTGAAGCCGACCGCGTCGGCGGGTACGACCGCCTCGGTGTCCTCGATGAGGTCACCGAACTCGCTGTCGCCGTCTTCACCGAGCGGGGTGTGCAGGGAGATCGGCTCGCGACCGTACTTCTGCACCTCGATGACCTTCTCCGGGGTCATGTCGAGTTCGCGGCTCAGCTCCTCCGGGGTGGGCTCACGCCCGAGGTCCTGGAGCATCTGGCGCTGAACCCTGGCGAGCTTGTTGATGACCTCGACCATGTGCACTGGGATGCGGATCGTGCGGGCCTGGTCGGCCATGGCGCGGGTGATGGCCTGGCGGATCCACCACGTCGCGTAGGTCGAGAACTTGAAGCCTTTCGTGTAGTCGAACTTCTCGACCGCACGGATGAGTCCGAGGTTCCCCTCCTGGATCAGGTCAAGGAACTGCATTCCTCGGCCGGTGTAGCGCTTGGCGAGCGAGACGACCAGGCGCAGGTTCGCGCCGAGCAGATGGCTCTTGGCGCGCTGTCCGTCGCGGGCGACCCAGTGCAGCTCACGGCCCTTCGCCGAGCGCTGCTCCACCTCGGTCATCTGCGAGAGCTTGTCCTCGGCGAACAGGCCGGCTTCGATGCGCATGGCGAGCTCGACCTCTTCGGCCGCGTTGAGCAGCGCGACCTTTCCGATCTGCTTCAGGTAGTCCTTGACCGGGTCTGCGGTCGCGCCGGTGATCGCGGACGAGTAGACCGGCACCTCGTCGTCGTCATCGACGAGCGACAGCACGAGCGCACCGGCGGGCAGCTGCTCTGTCTGCGCGTCGGCCTTCGACTTCTTGGTGGCGTCGTCGTCATCGTGGTCCTCGACGGCACCGGCCTCGACGGCAGCGTCCTCGGTGGATTCGGGCGCGGCCTCCGTCTTGGCCTTGGGTCCGCGCTTGGCGGGGGCCTTGGCCGTGGCCTTCGCTGCGGCGGGGGCCTTCGCCGCAGCCTTGGCCGGCGCTTTTGCCGCGATAGCCGGCTTCTCGATGGTGTCGTCAGGTGCAGCGGCCTCAGAGGCCGGCGTGGCCGCGGAGGATGATTCCGCGGACTTGGTTCGGGCAGCCATTCGGATACCTTTCGGGTTGATTCGTTGCTGTCGATCTGCGGCGTACGATGGGCATTGTCGGGCGCCCTTCGTGAGGGTGTGACTGATTTCGGTTGGTACGATTTCGGGCAGTACTAAGACCCATGTCAAGTTCTGTTGGAAAGCTCGAGAAGGAGCTCGAGCAAAGCAAAGAAAATGAACGGGTCTTAGCTTGAATTATTGCACGCTTTAGTTGTGACACTTGACAATCGGGCAAGGCATCTAGCCGGATTTTCGCCGCCATGCCCTGGCGAGTACAACCCACAGCGGCGCCACCCGTATTCCCTCGTCCTCGTCGAGCATGATCCGGGTCAGGCGGCGGGCACGGAGCAGGAACAGCACGCCAATTCCGACGACCACGTATGGCACGAGCAGGGCAATCCGGAACGATTCCCAGGCGAAGATGTCGGACGCCAGTCCATCGGCGATCCGCAGGCGATCGAGCAGGTCGAGCACTGCCCCGATCGCAAACATCATGACGAAGCTTGCGAAGAACCCGCCGACGTTGACGACTCCGTTCGCCGATCCCAGGCTGCGCATCGGATTGAAGGTGCGCGCAAAGTCGAACCCGACGAGCGATCCGGGGCCACCGACGCCGATCGCAAGAATAAGAACGACCACGAGCCAGAAGGGCGGCTCGACCGGCCACGCCACCACGGCGCTCCAGCAGATCCCCATCATGGCGACGATGCCGAGCACGAGGTTGGACCGGCGGGTCGGGAACCTGGCCGTCAGGATTCCGATGACCGGGCCAGCGACCATGCCGGCGACAACGATCAGACTGAGGAGGCCCGAGGCGACCGGGATGGAGTATCCCAAGCCGGCGGTGAGCAGCGGAAAGCCCCAGAGCAGGGCGATGATGGTTCCCGGCGACTGCGTAACGAAGTGCGACCAGAAGCCGAGCTGGGTTCCCGGACGGGCGAGGGACTGGCGCAGGAGCGTCATCGCCTCCCGCCACGAGCGGGTCCGCTCGGGTTGGATGTGGCTCGCTGGCCCGTCGGACACGAGCAGCACGACGAGCACGGCGGCGACGATCGACAGTGCCGCCGCGCCAAGGAAGGCGGTCGACCAGCCGCTCTCCCGCAGCACTAGGGAGAGCGGAATGGCCGAGAGCACCTGGCCTAGCTGGCCGATGTTCCCCGTCCATTGCGAGACCTGGGGAAGCATCCGTCCGCCGAACCATGCAGACAGCAGGCGGATCACCGAGATGAATGTCAGGGCGTCGCCGGTCCCGACCAGCACGCGGCCCGCGATGGCGATGCCGATCGACGGCGCGAGCGCGAGCGTGAGCTGGCCGAGCCCCATGAGCACGGCACCCGAGGTGATCAGAACCCGTGGGCCGAGCCGGTCGAGGATTACCCCGACGGGGATCTGCAGTGCAGCGTAGACGACGAGCTGCACGACGGCGAGTGTCGACAGCACAGAGGCCGAGACGTCGAAGCGGTCCTGAGCCTCGACGCTCGAGACGCCGAGCGAGGTGCGCTGCATCACCGCGACGATGTACGCGAAAATCGCGATGCCCCAGACGAGGAAGGAGCGGGCGGAATTCACGCGTGCCACTCTATTCGCGCGGCCGAACGCAGTTGTCCAGTCGCTGCTCCGGTCCAGTGGTCCAGCCGGTCGACTAGCGCAGGGGCGGGTCGTCCTCGCCGGTTCGCCGGATGGCGAGGAAGTTTTCGAGTTCCGCAGCGATCTCGTCGGCCGACGGGAGCTCCCCGTCTTCATCGGTCAGCGGCGATCGCAGGGGGTTGCCCTCCATATAGGAGTCGTGCCGCTCCTCGAGGGTGCCGACCAGCTTGGCGAGTTCATGGTTCGTCTGCACCTGCGCGTCGATCTTGGAGAGGAATTCGCGACCCGCCTCGCGGAGCCGTTCGGAAGGGAAGATGAGCCCCGTCGCCGCGCTGATGCTCTCGAGCGCCTTGACGGCGGCGTCGGGATGTTCGGTGTCGGCGAGGTAGTGGGGAACGAGCAGCACGAAGCCTACCGTCGCGTGTTCTTGCTGCTGCAGCCGGTACTCGAGCAGGTGCAGGGCGTTCGCTGGCACCTGCGTGCGCGGCCGCCACACCGACATCGCGTCGATCAGCTCGGTGCGGTTGCCGCTCACCGTCACTCCGATCGGCCGGGTGTGCGGCACTGGCATCGGGATCGCGTGCACCCACGTGGTTGTCTTCACCTTGAACCGGTTCATGAGCTCGAGCACGGCCGCGGTGAAGCGCTCCCACTGGAAGTCCGGTTCGAAGCCCGTCAGGTGCAGGAACTGCTGCCCGATCTCGTCGGTCGCGAGGTAGAGGGCGAGGCGGGGCGGCTGGTACTCGGTCAGGTGGTCCTGGTCGAAGTAGACGGTGGGCCGCCTCGCGCGGTAGTCGAGGAGCGCGTCGGCATCGAACGTGGCCACGACGCGATGGTCGAGGGTGTCGAGAAGGTATTCGCCGAGCTGCGTGACGGCGGATCCCGCATCGGCGAACCCGGTGAGGCCCGCGACGAGGTGGAGCCCCTCCGGCACGGACATCTCGTCCGAATTCAGGTCGTAGAGTCCGGCTGGGTCGCGCATGGCTCAATTCTACCCGCGCCCGAATTGGCGATCACCCGAGTTCGGTGCGGCGGGCAGGTGCCGAGAGCGAACACGCGCGGCGCCCGACCGGCGTCGCGAGTGGCACGGATACCATGGGCCACATGACTGTCCCCACGCTACGCCTGACCACCGATTCCGCCCTCGACGTCGCTGCCGACGTGCTCGTGATCGGGGTCGCATCAGGGAAGGACGGACCCACACTCGTCGGCGTCGGCGACGATTTCTCCGCTGCGCAGGAGTGGCTCGCGGCGATCGGGTTCAGCGGGGGCAAGGACGATTTCCGCCGGGTGCCGGCGGCGGGCTGCGCCGCGAAGTCGATCGCCCTCGTCGGGCTCGGGGGCGGCACGCCGGACGCGGAGTCCTTCCGTTACGCCGCCGGCACCGCGGCGCGCGCCATTCGCGGGGCCGAGACAGTCGCCATCGCACTGCCAGCGGCCGACGACGCGCAGCGGCTCGCGATCCTCGAGGGGGCTTCGATCGGCAGCTACACGTATACCGACTATCGCTCGGCGCCGACGGAGCAGGCTTCGCGGCCGGCCCGCGAGTTCGTGCTCCTGGTTTCAGAGGTGCCGGCCGACGCCGACGGGCTGCTCGAGCGGGCGACCACGATCGCAACGGCGATGCAGAGCGTGCGCGATCTCGTCAATGCGCCACCCTCCGACCTGTACCCAGAGTCCTTCGCCGAGGCGACCCGCACGCTCGCCGACGGGCTCCCCCTCGACGTGACCGTGCTCAGAGAGGCGGAACTCGCCGACGGCGGCTTCGGCGGGCTGCTCGGCGTCGGCAAGGGGTCAGATCGCGGACCCCGCTTGGTGAAGGTCAGCTATGCCCCGGAGGGTGCCGCCAAGCATCTCGCCATCGTCGGCAAGGGCATCACCTTCGACACCGGTGGTCTCTCGCTCAAGCCCGCGGCGTCGATGGTCGGCATGAAATACGACATGGCAGGTGCCGCGACCGCCCTCGGCGTTGTGCTTGCCGCGGCGCGGCTCGCCCTCCCCGTGCGTCTCACCGCCTGGCTCTGCCTCGCGGAGAACATGCCGTCCGGCGCGGCGACGCGCCCCAACGACGTGCTGCGGATGCGCGGCGGCAAGACCGTCGAGGTGCTCAACACCGACGCGGAGGGACGCCTCGTGATGGCAGACGGCCTCGTCGCCGCGAGTGAGGAGCACCCCGACGCCATTATCGACGTCGCGACCCTCACCGGCGCTGCCCTGGTCGCGATGGGCAACCGGTACGTGGCCACGATGGGGGACGCCGACCTCGTCGCACGGGTCGTCGCGGCGGGCGACCGCACCGGCGAGCCGTTCTGGCCGATGCCCCTGCCCTCCGAGCTGCGGTCGCTCCTCGACTCCGACGTCGCCGACCTCGCCAATGTGAAGATGGGCAACACCGCCGGCGGCATGCTCATTGCCGGCGTGTTCCTGCGTGAGTTCGTCGGCACGACCGCCGACGACGACACGAAACAGATCCCCTGGGCCCACCTCGACATCGCGGGTGCGGCGCAGAACGGCGCCGGCGGATACGGCCACGTCGGCAAGGGGCCGACCGGCGCGGCCCTGCGCGCCCTGCTCGAGTTGGCCGAAGAATTTTCGCGGGGGTAGTAGTGTTTTTGGGGGCTGAGAATCTCGCCCGTCCGGCCTGCCGCCGATCCCGCTGGCAGGTCATGTGCCACGAATCCTGATCTGCAAGGAGTTGCCGAGTGTCTGACCAGAATTTCGACATTGTCATTCTCGGGGCGGGCAGTGGCGGCTACGCCGCCGCACTCCGGGCGTCCCAGCTGGGCCTCACGGTCGGCCTGATCGAGAAGGACAAGCTCGGCGGCACCTGCCTTCACGTCGGATGCATCCCGACGAAGGCCCTGCTGCATTCGGCCGAGGTCGCCGACGTCACCCGCGAATCCGCCAAGTACGGCATCAACGCCGACTTCAACGGAGTCGACATTGCGGCCGTCACGCGGTACCGCGAAGAGGTCGTCACCAGCAAATTCAAGGGGCTGACCGGTCTCATCAAGAAGCGCGGGATCACCGTCATCGAGGGCGAAGGCAGGCTCGTCTCCCCCACGAGCGTGCAGGTCGGCGATCAGGTCGTCACGGGCAAGAACGTCATCCTCGCTTCCGGGTCCTACTCCCGCTCGCTCCCCGGGCTCGAGATCGGCGGGCGCGTCATCACCTCAGAGCAGGCGCTCGAGCTCGACTTCGTGCCCAAGACGGTCGCCGTGCTCGGCGGCGGCGTCATCGGCGTCGAGTTCTCGAGCGTGTGGCGGTCGTTCGGCACCGACGTCACGATCATCGAGGCGCTCCCCCACCTTGTTCCGAACGAGGACGAGTCGGTCAGCAAGCAGTTCGAACGGGCGTTCCGCAAGCGCGGCATCAACTTCATTCTCGGAACCCGGTTCCAGAGCGTCACGCAGGATGAGCAGGGTGTCGTCATCACCCTCGAGGACGGCCGCACCATCGAGGCGGAGATCCTGCTCGTCGCCGTCGGGCGCGGCCCGTCGACCGCCGGACTCGGCTACGAGGAGGTCGGAGTCGCGATGGACCGCGGCTTCGTGCTCACGAACGAGCGCCTCGCGACCAACGTGCCCGGCGTCTACGCCGTCGGCGACATCGTCCCCGGCCTGCAGCTCGCGCACCGCGGGTTCCAGCACGGCATCTTCGTCGCCGAGGAGATCGCGGGCCTCAACCCCCAAGTGATCGACGACATCAACGTGCCGAAGGTGACCTACTCGCACCCCGAGGTCGCGTCAGTCGGACTGAGCGAGGCGAGAGCCCGCGAGCAGCACGGCACCGACAATGTGAGCGTGCTCGACTACAACCTCGCCGGCAATGGCAAGAGCCACATCATCGGCACCGCCGGTTCGATCAAGATCGTGCGGATCAATGATGGCCCGGTCCTTGGAATCCACATGATCGGCGACCGCGTCGGCGAGCTCATCGGGGAGGCCCAGCTCGTCGTGAACTGGGAGGCCTACCCCGAGGACGTCGCGCCACTCCTGCACGCGCACCCGACCCAGAACGAGGCACTCGGCGAGGCGTTCATGGCGCTGGCCGGAAAGCCGCTCCACCTTTGACCGGTGCCGCGCCCGGACCCGAACTAAGCTAAAAGTACTTCACTGTTTAAGGAGCATCACTAATGAGCGAATCCGTCGACCTTCCGGCACTCGGTGAGAGTGTCACCGAGGGTACGGTCACCCGCTGGCTGAAGAACGTCGGCGACCGGGTGGAGGTGGATGAGCCGCTGGTCGAGGTATCGACCGACAAGGTCGACACCGAGATCCCGTCACCGGTTGCCGGCGTCATCGAGGAGATCCTCGTCGGCGAGGACGAGACTGTCGAGGTAGGTACCCCCCTCGTGCGCATCGGAGACGGCTCGGGCGGAGGCGACGCCCCCACCGAGGAGCCCACGGCCGAGGCGCCCAAGGCCGAAGAGCCCGCGGCGGAGGAGCCCAAGGCCGAAGAGCCCGCACCTCCCGCTGAGGAGCCTGAGCCCGCCGCCGAGGTTCCGTCCACCGAGGCCCCCGCCCCGGAGGAGGCCCCCGCAGCCGAGGAGAAAGCACCCGAGCCGGCGCCCGCTGTCGACGCCGCGCCAGCGGCCCAAGCCGCCCCTCCCGCCGCTCCCCCGGCCGCCAACAAGATCACGCCGCCCGCGGCTGCTGCCGCCCCGGCCGCTGCCAAGGCTCCCCCCGCTGCGGCCCCCGCCACTCCGGCCCCCGCTGCTGCGGCCCCGTCCGCTCCTGCCGCGTCGAACGCCGGATACGTCACTCCTCTCGTGCGCAAGCTCGCCGGCGAACTGGGTGTCGACCTCTCCGGTGTCACCGGCACCGGTGTGGGCGGACGGATCCGCAAGGAAGACGTCGTCGAGGCATCGAAGGCAAGCGCACCGTCATCGAACACGACCGCGCCCGTCGAGGTCTCCCCGTTGCGCGGCACCACCGTTCCGATGTCCAGGCTGCGCAAGGTCATCGCGGAGCGGGCCGTCGCCTCGATGCAGAGCTCGGCCCAGCTCACCTCGGTGGTCGAGGTCGACATGACCCGCGTCGCGAACTTCCGTGACTCTGTCAAGGCCGACTTCCACGCCAAGTCCGGCGCCAAGCTGTCGTTCCTGCCGTTCTTCGCCCTCGCCGCCTCAGAGTCGCTCAAGGCCTACCCGGTCGTCAACGCGACGATCGACGGCGACTCCATCGTCTACCCGGCGCACGAGAATCTGAGCATCGCGGTCGACACCGAGCGCGGCCTGCTGACGCCGGTGATCAAGGGAGCATCGGAGCTGACCCTCGCGGAGCTCGCGCAGCAGATCGCCGACCTCGCGGCCCGAACCCGCGACAACAAGCTCAAGCCCGATGAGCTTGCCGGCGGTACCTTCACGCTGACGAACACGGGATCGCGCGGGGCGTTGTTCGACACCCCGATCGTGTTCATGCCGCAGTCCGCAATCCTCGGCACCGGAATCGTCGCAAAGAAGCCTGTCGTCGTCACCCACGATGGGCTCGACTCCATCGCGATCCGTTCGACGGTCTACCTCGCCCTGTCGTACGACCACCGCATCGTCGACGGCGCGGACGCGGCACGCTTCCTCGTCGCCGTGAAGAACCGGCTCGAGGGCGGCGACTTCCAGGGCAATCTGGGCGTCTGACCCGAATCCGCACGGCCACGGGCCCGTATCCGCCTCGGCGGGTGCGGGCCCATTCCAGTGGTGGAGGGCGCGTCCACACAACTCGTCTAGGCTTGCCGAATGGTCGACATTGTCGTCACGGGGCTAAGCGCCAACTCCGTGCCGTATCTCGTCGCTCTTGAGCACCAGCGGGCCGTCCACTCGGCCGTGGTCTCGGGGCGGGCGCCGGACACACTCATTCTTCTCGAGCACCCTTCGGTCTATACGGCCGGGCGGCGAACCGAGCAATCAGAGAAGCCGGCCGACGGCACCGAGGTGATCGACGTCGACCGGGGTGGCAAGATCACCTGGCACGGTCCGGGCCAGCTCGTCGGCTACCCCATCCTGCGCCTGCCCGACCCGATCGACGTCGTGGGCTACGTGCGCAGCCTCGAGGGGATACTCATCGACGTGCTGCACGAGCTCGGGATCGTCGGCGAACGCGTCGATGGACGCTCGGGAGTCTGGCTGCGCGGCAGCGACAAGATCGCCGCGATCGGCATCCGCGTCGCGCAGGGGGTCACGATGCACGGGTTCGCCCTCAACTGCTCCAACTCCTTCGACGCCTACGACCGCATCGTCGCGTGCGGGATCGCCTCCGCCGGCGTGACGAGCATCTCCCAGGAGCTCGGCCGCCAGGTCACCCCGGAAGACGTCGTCCCGCTCGTCTCCGCCCGTTTCGCCCAACTGGAAGAGGCCGCCGCATGACCCACCCCACGGAAGGGCGCAAGATGCTGCGCCTCGAGATCCGCAACGCCGAGACGCCCATCGAACGCAAGCCGCCGTGGATCAAGACCAAGGCGAAGATGGGCCCCGAGTACCTGCAGCTGCAGCAGCTCGTCAAGAGCGAGGGGCTGCACACCGTCTGCCAGGAGGCGGGGTGCCCGAACATCTTCGAGTGCTGGGAGGACAGGGAGGCAACGTTCCTCATCGGCGGATCGCAGTGCACGAGGCGGTGCGACTTCTGCCAGATTGACACGGGCAAGCCGGCCGAGTACGACACCGACGAGCCGCGTCGCGTCGCCGATTCGGTCGCCGCGATGGACCTGCGCTACGCGACGGTCACCGGCGTCGCCCGCGACGACCTTCCCGACGAGGGGGCATGGCTGCACGCAGAGACGGTGCGCCAGATCCACGCGAAAAACCCCGGCACCGGGGTGGAAATTCTCGCCACCGACTTCTCGGGCAAGTCCGAACTTCTCGAGGAGGTCTTCTCGTCCCGGCCGGAGGTCTTCGCCCACAACGTCGAAACGGTCCCTCGCATCTTCAAGCGCATCCGGCCCGCCTTCCGGTACGAGCGGTCCCTCGACGTGCTCACCCAGGCCAGGGAGTTCGGCCTCATCACCAAGTCCAACCTCATCCTCGGCATGGGAGAGGAGCGCGAAGAGGTCAGCCAGGCCCTGCGCGACCTGCACGACGCGGGCACCGACATCATCACGGTCACTCAGTACCTCCGCCCGACGCCGCGCCACCTTCCCGTCGCGCGCTGGGTACGCCCCGAGGAGTTCACCGAGATCAAGGCGGAGGCCGAGGAGATCGGCTTCCTCGGCGTGCTCGCGGGACCGCTCGTCCGATCGAGCTACCGCGCCGGCCGGCTGTGGGCCCAGTCGATGGCCCGAAAGGGCAGGGAGCTTCCCGCCGGCCTCTCCCACCTCGCCGACGAGAGCCTCGGATTCGCGCAGGCCGTCTCGTAGTCGGTTTAGTCGGGCGCGGTGGTTCGCCCGAACTCACCCGGCGAAGAGATCGCGGATGCGCCATCCGACGTCGGACTTGATCAGCAGGACCGAGATCGAGGCGGCACCTCCCGCTGGCGCCGGGAGCGTGACGAGGGCGGAGTTGCCGATGCGCTCAACGAGGGCGGCCGCCTGCCCGTCGGCGGGATCGGGCACTGGGGTGACGGGGGGCGCGCCCTCCTGCCCCGCGCCCTCCTGACTGCGGCGCACGTGGTGCGAGTCGGCCTCCCACGCCGCCGAGCCCGCCTGGTGCACGCCGTCGAGGCAGAGCACCGACTCGCTGTCCAGGCAGTGGCGACGGAGATCGAGCAGTGCGCGCACCGCGGGCACCGGATCGTCGCCCGCAATGGCAGAGGCCCCGGCTCCCCCGCCGCCCGGCGCCTCGGGATGGTGATCGCCACCGGGAGCCGCGGAGAGGCCGGGCGGGGCAGCGGCATCGGGAGCGGGAGCGGCTGTGGCATCGGCGGCGGTGAATTCGCTTGCAGCGGGAGCCTCTGACTGGGCCGAGGCGTCGGGCCGCGGGGAGGAATCGGGCCGCGCGGCCCCTCCCTCCATGGGGGCGAGCACCAGGGCCGCCACGAGGAGTGCGGCGACCGTGGCCGCGCCGACCCAGACCGGCCGGCGCACGGGTGCGAGCCAACGGGCCAGAAGCGACAGTGCCCGGCGCGGGCGCGGGCGCGGTGCCCTCGGCCACAGCTCCTCGACCCAATCGGGCAGGTGCAGGGCGGCCAGCCAGACCGGCCGCTCGTTCCGCCTGCGCCGTCCGCGGGGCCGCACGCCGAACTCGGCGAGCTCGGGTGAGGCGGCACCGGCCGGGCCGGCCGGGCGGATCCCCGCCGCGTCCGCTCCTCTCCCACCGTCGTCGCGGGCACCGGCGGACCCGGGTGCCAGGATGCGCGTTGCCGGCGCCATCTCGAACATGACCTCGGCGAGCCGCGTCGCGAACCTGTGCGGATCCGAGGTGGGGTCTGTGCGGGCCAACCACGCGAGTGCGGCATCGCGGCCTGGCGCGCTCGTCGTGTGGGTGAGCACGGATCGTGCCAGTGCGGCGAGATCGACGAGGTCGCGAGCGAGCTGCTGCCGCGGGACGAGCCCGGCCGGGGCCATACTTGCCGCCGGCGGCGAGCCGGGTGCCAGGCCGACGACCGCCGCCCGGCCGAATGACGCGAGCACCGGAGCGCCGGTGTCGTCGAAGAGCACCGATCCCGGGCCGATCCGACCGTGCGACACGCCCACCCGGTGCAGTTCGGCCACGGCTCCAGCGAGCGGCGCGATGACGGTCACCGCCTCTCCCAGTTCGATCCGCCCGCGCGCGGCGATGAGGCGGGCAAGGGTCACGGGGCGGAGTCGGCCGAGCAGGAGGGCGGGCAGCCCGTCCGGCGCGGTCGCGAGGTCGTCGAGACGCACGAGATGCCGCGAGCACGCCCTTCCGACGGCCGCGATCTCGGCCTCTATGCTCGCGAGTGGCGTCGATGCCCTGTAGACCTTGATCGCGGCGGAGCGGCCCCCGGGGGCGCCGTCGACGTGCCCGAGGAACACCTCCGCCCGCTCTCCCGAACCGATTCTGCGCACCAGACGGTACCCGCCGATTGACTCCACTACGCCATCGTCAGGGACAGGCGGGGCGGGGCGCCGCGTGGGCCTGCATCTGGGAAAACCCCGCGCCAGATGGCCGGAGGGGAGGAGCGCCAGTGCGGAATCGACTCCCACGGGCAACGCGCAGGCCGCCGGAGCGCCCGGGGGCCGTATCCTAGAGACATGGCACGCAAGAAAGAGCAGAAGGCTCCCAAACCCCCCAAGGAACCCGGTCGTCTGAAGCAGATGTACCGGGTCTTCAAGATGACCACCAAGTACGACTCCAAGGCCATCTGGTTCATGCTCGCGGCGTTCTTGCTGCCGGTGATCGCCAGCGTCGTTCTGGCGCTCCTGATCGCGCCCGGGAGCATCATCGGAATGGTGCTGTACGTCGTCTCCGGCGTGCTCGGCGGGCTGCTCGCCTTCCTGATCGTGCTCGGGCGCCGCGCGGAGCGGGCCGCCTACGGGCAAATCGAGGGTCAGCCCGGCGCCGTCGGCGCCGTGCTGAAGAGCTCGCTCCGACGCGGCTGGACATCGAGCGAGATGCCTGTCGCCGTCAGCCCGAAGACGCAGGACGCGGTGTACCGCGCCGTCGGCCGCGGCGGCGTCGTGCTGATCGGTGAGGGCCCGAAATCACGCACCACGCGGATGCTCGAGGACGAGCGCCGTAAGGTGACCCGGGTGCTGCCCAACGTGCCGGTGAACTTCTTGTTCGTCGGCCCCGATGCGGACTCCGTGCCACTGCACAAGATTCCCTCGACGATGAAGAAGTTCAAGCGTGCCCTCAACAAGGCCGAGATCCATGCCGTCGGCAATCGCATCAGCTCGCTCGGCAAGAACGGTCTCCCGATCCCGAAGGGCGTCGACCCGATGCGCGTGAGGGCCGGTCGCCCGAGGTAGCGACGGACACGGACCTGCCAACCGGCTCGCGCCGCACCGAACTCGTCGGACTACTTGATGACGAGCACGGTGCCCGCGAGCCGGTCGTGCATTCCGCGCTGGTCGGGATCCCAGATCACCGCGGGGATCACGACAATCAGGAGCAGTGTGCGCACAATCGGCCGCCATACGCCGACCCAGCCACCGACCATCGGCACGACCCGCATGCCGAGCATGAGGTGGCCGGCACTGCCCGAAGCGAGGGACATGGCCGCGATCTGCATGACGAGAAACACGCTCGTGATGAAGAGGCCGTCGACGATCCCGCGCTCGTCCTGAAAGAACGCCCAGGCGATCCCGTAGGCGATCGCCCAGTCGATGGACAGGGCGCCGATGCGCCGGCCCAGCCTCGCGATCGATCGCGGCCCCGACCTGGGGAGGCCGAGGCGCTGGCCCGGCCATTCCTGCCCGTTCTCGTTCGCGCGCGGGAGGGGAGAATTCGAGCCGGGCATGCCCCGAGTCTACGTTGGGGCCCAGCCGTAACATCCCCGAAACATTTGTGACACCGTGGGGAAACCGCCCCGCCGTAGCCTCATATTGGTTGCGTCCCGCAGCCGCTTTCAGATCCACGCCCATTGGAGTCCTTCACATGTTCCGTGATTCTTCCGAGGTGCTCGCCTTCATCAAGGACACCGACGTCAAGTTTCTTGATCTCCGCTTCACCGACCTCCCTGGTGTGCAGCAGCACTTCAACATCCCGGCTTCGACCGTCGACGAGGAATTCTTCGCCGTCGGCCAGATGTTCGACGGCTCCTCCATCCGAGGCTTCGCGTCGATCCACGAATCGGACATGCAGCTGATCCCCGATGTGACCACCGCGTACATCGACCCGTTCCGCACGGAGCGCACGCTCATCATGATCTTCGACATCTACAACCCTCGCAACGGTGAGATCTACCACCGCGACCCGCGCCAGGTCGCCAAGAAGGCCGAGAAGTACCTCGCCTCGACCGGCATCGCCGATACCGCATTCTTCGCCCCCGAGGCGGAATTCTACATCTTCGACGACGTGCGCTTCGATGTGAAGCAGAACTCGAGCTTCTACTCCGTCGACTCCGACGAGGGCGCCTGGAACTCGGGTCGCGTGGAGGACGGCGGAAACCTTGCCAACAAGACGCCGTTCAAGGGCGGATATTTCCCGGTCAGCCCCGTCGACAAGCAGGCCGACCTCCGCGACGACATGAGCCTCAAGCTCATCGACGCCGGCCTGATCCTCGAGCGCGCCCACCATGAGGTGGGAACGGGCGGCCAGGCCGAGATCAACTACCGTTTCGACACGATGGTGCACGCGGCCGACGACCTGCTGAAGTTCAAGTACATCATCAAGAACACGGCAGAGCAGTGGGGCAAGACCGCTACGTTCATGCCCAAGCCGCTCTTCGGCGACAACGGCTCGGGAATGCACACGCACCAGTCGCTCTGGAGCGACGGCAAGCCGCTGTTCTACGACGAAAGCGGCTACGGCGGACTGAGCGACGTCGCGCGCTGGTACATCGGAGGCCTGCTCAAGCACGCCCCGGCCGTGCTCGCGTTCACCAACCCCACGCTGAACTCGTACCGCAGACTCATCCCGGGCTTTGAGGCCCCCGTGAACCTCGTCTACTCGGCGGGAAACCGGTCAGCGTCGATCCGCATCCCGATCACCGGCACGAATCCGAAGGCGAAGCGTATCGAGTTCCGCGCTCCGGACGCCTCGGGGAACCCGTACCTCGCCTTCGCCGCACAGCTCATGGCCGGCATCGACGGGATCAAGAACCGCATCGAGCCGCACGAACCGGTCGACAAGGACCTCTACGAGCTTCCGCCGGAGGAGGCCAAGAGCATCCCGCAGGTTCCCGCCAGCCTCGACGCGGCGCTGAACGCCCTCGAGGCCGACCACGAGTTCCTCATTGCCGGCAACGTGTTCACGCCCGACCTGATCGAGAACTGGATCGCGTACAAGCGCGAGAAGGAGATCATCCCGGCGGCGCAGCGTCCGCATCCGTTCGAGTTCGAGCTCTACTACGGGGTCTGACCGGCAGCATTGAAAAGGACCGCACCCCACGAGGGTGCGGTCCTTTGTCGTGGGGCACCTACCGCGCGGGGACCAGCCTGCTGAGTGCACTATATTCGGGGATCATCGGAGTCACAGCGGCTTGAGCGACGCCGAGGCCCGTGAAACGCCACCCTGCGGCACGCCAGCGCCGGGCGTCGAGGCAATTGCGGGCATCGATGATCACTGGCAGCGCCACGATCTCGCGGAGGGCTGCGGGATCAATGGAGTCGAACTGCTTCCACTCCGTGAGCACGAGGATCACGTCGGCGTTCGTCGCCGCCTCCTCCACGGAGTCGGCGTAGGTGAGCGTCGGGAACATCCGCTGGGCAGTCGATGAGGCCTCCGGATCGTAGATCACGACCTGAGCGCCGCGCAGGTGCAGCGCGGCGGCGACGTTGAGCGCGGGCGAATCGCGCACGTCGTCGGTGAGCGGCTTGAACGCCGCGCCGAGAACGCCGATCCGACGGTTGAGCACGGAACCCCCGCATGCTTCGATCGCCATGTTGATGACGAGCTGACGCTGCGACATGTTGATTTCGTCGACCTGCTGGAGGAGCGACGCCGCCTTCGTCGCGCCGAGCTCCCCCGCCCGATGGATGAGCGCGCGGATATCTTTCGGAAGACATCCGCCACCGAACCCGAGGCCGGCGTTGAGGAACTGCCGGCCGATACGGGTGTCGTGTCCGAGGGCGTCGGCGAGCACCCCGACGTCAGCTCCGGCTGCCTCGCACACCTCGGCGATCGCATTGATGAACGAGATCTTGGTGGCGAGAAAGGCGTTCGCGCTCACCTTCACGAGCTCCGCGGTGGGCAGATCGCACAGGATCACGGGGGTTCCGCTGGCGATCGGCGCGGCGTACACCTCCCGCATGACCGCCTCCGAAACGGCTGTGGTGCCCCCAAGAACGATCCGGTCCGGGGTGAGGGTGTCGTCAACGGCCTTGCCCTCGCGGAGGAACTCCGGGTTCCAGATAAGTTCTGTCGAAATTCCGGGGGGCACGGTCTCATCGACAATCGAGCGCAGTCTCTCTCCGGTACCGACAGGGACGGTCGACTTGCCCACGATGACGCCATCGCGGGTGAGGTTGCGCGCGATAGACCGGGTGGCTTCCTCAACGTAACTGAGGTTGGCAGCATTGCTGCCTCGCGCCTGCGGTGTGCCGACGCAGATGAAGTGCACGTCGGCGAACGCGGTTGCCTCGACGATGTCAGTGGTGAACCGCAAGCGGCCGCTTGCCACGTGGGTGCGAATGAGTTCAGGAAGCCCAGGCTCGAAGAAGGGCACGATCCCCTTGCTGAGCGCCGCCGCCTTCGCAGGGTCGGAATCGACGCCCACCACTTCGAATCCCATCTCGGCCATCGCGGCCGCGTGGGTCGCTCCCAAGTAGCCGGTGCCCACCACGCTGATGCGCGGGCGGCCGGAGCCCTTTTCTGCTGAGGGCGTGATCGCGGGGGTCGCTGTCGTCATGGGATGCTCCTGAGTAGGTGGCGCGGCGGGGGTCGGTCGGGTGGGTAGACGCGGGTGCCGCGTCATCTCGGGTCCACGGCGAAACGGCTGCCGGGAAGGGCCAGTCCATCGACGAAGGCGGCGAGCGAGTCGGCGCGGGAATCGATGCGCCAGTCGTTGGTGGCGCGCTCCCCCTCGACATAGGTCGTGATGGCGAGGTTGAACCAGGCGAAGCCCAGAATGTCCGCGTTCTCGGGCTTTTGCAGCGACGTGAAGAGCGACGAGACCCAGCCGACCTTGTGCGATCCGATCTCCGATGCTCCGATCTCGGCGAGGAAGATTGGCTTGTCGGTAAGGTCCCGCAGGGCGTTCAGGCTCCGGTTGAACGTAAAGCCGAAGTCGTAGGAGTTGCCCTCCGGAGCGTCGAATGGCGGGCGGAGGTAACCGGAGAGGCCAACCCAGTCCACATAATCGTCGCCGGGGTAGAGGTGGGCGAGGTATTCCGGGGTCTTGTGAGTCGCCGGAAGGCGATTGATTACGTTGGGTGACCAGATCCACACGACAAGGTCGTTCGCGCCCTCCGCTTGGAAGATGTCGTGGACGTGCTGCCACATCCTGACGTAGTCGCCCGACCGGTTGCCGTTGATGGATACGCCCTTACCGGTCTGCTCGGCCCACGGGTACCAGACGCCGTTCATCTCGTGGTTGAGGCGGATGCCCAGCGGGAGGCCCGTCGAGACGATGTCCCTGGCGTACTGGCGAAGGTAGTCGTCGTGGGTGCCGGCAACTCCCGCGATCGGGTCGCCGATGATGTCGGGCAGGGAGTACGCGGGCTCGTTGACGATGTCGTTCGTCGAGCCGATCGGCCGCGACTCCCAGGTGAGAATAGGAAGAGTGTCTCGCTCCCAGGCCCGAGTGACCGCGTTCGCCCGAAAGTTCTCGTCCCAGCCTCCGAAGTACCCTACGACGCTCGGTGTGGCGCCGATTTTGACCGAGGTGCTGTCGAAGGTGGCCCAGTTGAACGGTGCCTGTGCGGTGTACATCCCGAAATATGGTTCGGTCGGCGCGACGATCTCCGCTTTTGTCGGCGCGATGATCGGCGCTACCGCCGCTGGAGTAGATACGATGGCCGGCGGGCGAGGTTTCGCGACCGTCGGGGACTTCTGTCCACCACTGCCGCCACCACCAGCGCCGGCACGATCGGCGCCGCCACCGGCGCCGGCGCCGCCACCACCGCCGGCGGCACCGGTACCACCGGTACCACCGTTACCACCGCCGGTACCACCGTTACCGCCGCCGCCGCCGCCGCCGCCGCCGACGGATTCAAGCTCACCCTGAGCCGACCAGAGATCCTGCTGGATCACAGCCTTCTCCGCTTTGCTCGAGCCCAGGTCGCCGCGAGCCTTCTCGAGGGACTTCCGCAGCGCGACGACCTGCGCGAGGAGCTTGTTCCGCTCCAGAACGAGAGAACGGTCAGCGGACTCGTTCTTCACGGCGTTCTCGATGGCGACGCTCACCGGGTTTCCTGGAGAGTTCCACACCACCACGCTCGTGGCGAGGAGGGCGAGCACAATGGCCGATGCCCCGAGGGCGGTGAGGCGGGCCCGGGTGTTGCTGCCCGCCCACCAGGACGTGGTTGGCTTAGAAACTGACAATGAAGAACGCCTCCAGAGCGAAGATCGACAGGCCGATCGCGTAGGGCCAAGCGGCCTTGGGGTTGAGCCTGCGCCGGGGCGCGGATCGCGGAGCAACGGCGGCGGCGCGGCGCGGTGACGCCTCGAGCACGGCCGTGGTGTGGGGATTCCAGGCTCCGGTGAGGATGCCGGTGCCCGGGTCGTCCGATGGTGACAGGGAGATCATCGCGTCGTCGTTCGCTGCGCCTCCTGCGTAGGCTCCGGCGCGGGTGCCCCAACCGCTCGCATGGCCCATGCGGAAGAACCCGATGAGCCGGATCGGCATCAGGAATACGGTCGAGACGATAATGAACGCCGGCAGGCGGAAGAAGTCGGAGGGCTTCTCGGAAAGGTGGCGGATCTGGCGGATTGCCATGCTCAGCACTGAAGACACCAGCATGAGGCCGAGCACCATGAGCACCCCGCCCCGCGCTCCGTATTCGGTGAGGATCCCCTCGTAGAAGTTGTATCCCTCTCCAGTGGCGGCGCGGTAGATCCAGCCGGCGATGACCCCCGCGAGGAGGAACGGGAGGATGATGTCCATGATGAAGAAGATCGACAGTACCGGGGCGTGGCCGAGCATCCATGGCAGCATCCTCAGGGTGTTGTATTGGCTGCCCCGAGCCCATCTCAACTGCTGCTTATACAGCTTCTTCAGCTGTAGCGGGGCGTCCGTGAAGACCAGCGAAGTGTGCTGGTAGACAGTGCGGTAGCCCTCCTTGAGCGTGAGGTTGGTGAGTGTGCGGTCATCACTCACCTCGAGGAACACGCCCATGAACCGCTCGGTCATGAACCGGTCCATCACGGTCATCATGATCGATCGGCGGAATGCGATCGTTCGCCCGGGAAGGCAACCGATCTGCCCCAGCACGCTCTGGGCGGGCATGGAATAGAGGGCGCGGGAATTCTCGAGCCAGTCGGCCCAGCGGGTGATCCAGCTGCGCTCCGGCTCGAGGATGCGCTGGCGCGTCGTGACGCCCCCGACCTGCGCCTCGGCGAAGGGTCTGACCAGTTCGGCGAGAGTGTTCTCCGTCCACACCGTGTCGGAGTCGACAAGCACGGTGATGTCCCCCGTCGAGAGTTCGGTGCCGATCATCACGGCGTTGCGCTTGCCGGGGATCGGCGTGTGGACCCAGCGAACCAGGGGGGCGAACTCCTCGCAGACACCCTCGAGAACGGGGTTCACTGCGCCGTTGATTACGACGATGATTTCGCCCGGATTCTGGAAGACCATTCGTCCCAGCACGTCGCGGAAAAGCTCGACGGGTTCGTCGAGAACTGGGACCACGACGCTCGTGGTTCCGGTGAATTCTCCGGTGTACGGGCGGTACTTCGACGAGAGAAACATCTTGAGGAGCCAGAGTGCCCAGATGAGGATCGAGTACACGGCGAACATGTAGACCTCGGGGTGCCCCTCGATCATGTAGCGCAACTGCAAGATGAAAATAAACACGGAGCCTCGATCGCTTGCGGGGAAGAGTGTCCGCAACGATGGGGACCTATGGACTTTCTGTGGTTGATTATGGGCAGGGAACTGGCTCCGGTGCAAATGCTCAAACGGCCTCCGAAGGGCCCAAAATCGAGAGCTCAACAAACTTCCAGACTATTCACAGTCTCTCGAGTCCGCCTTTCTGCTGACGCGGCGTCTCGGCGCATCTCGCGCCCCAGGGCCACCCTCAGAGGGGCGCCGCGGCGAACTGCCCAGCGCCGCCGGATGGGGGAATCTATGGCCCGCCTAGACCCAGCCCAAATTCGAGCCCCGTGTAGCGCATCCTCGTCCTTGTCGAACGCACTTCCTCCGTCCTCCCGGAACGGGGTCGAATGCTAGTTCGGGGTACATTCGGGATGCGCCCGAACCCGGCGAAAAGCGGCTCAAAACTCGCGAAAGATTTATTTCGGAAACGGCGCGGAACGCCCGTTCGAGAAGCGGCTTAGCCGTAGAACCGTTTCTCGAAGACTTTTCTGGCCTGCCGGGTGACGCGCAGGTAGTCGTCTTCGAGCTGGTTCGCTGAGCCGGCCGGATACTCCATGAGACGCGCGATCCCCTCGAGCTGGGGACGGTCGACGGGCAGCACGTCGGTGGTGCGCACCATCCACAGCGTCATCGCGGAGCGCGCCCTTGTGGCGAAGATCCACGCCGCGCGAAGTGTCGCGGCCTCGGTCTCGCTGATGAACCCGGCCTGGGTGGCCGCGACGAGGGCCTCGAGGGTCGAGGTCGTCCGCAGCGTGGGCAGGCGCGCGCCGTGCTGGAGCTGGATGAGCTGGACGAACCACTCGACGTCGCTCAACGAGCCGCGCCCGAGCTTGAGATGGCGGGCCGGATCGGCTCCCTGCGGGAGGCGCTCGGACTCGACCCTCGCCTTGATCCGTCGCACCTCGCGCACCTGCTGTTCGGAAATGTCGGCCGGAAACCGGACTTCGTCGGCGAGTGCCCCGAAGTCGCGAAGCAGGGCGGTGTCGCCGACGGCGCCGCGCGCCCGCAGGAGCGCCTGGGCCTCCCACGTGAGGGACCACCGACGGTAGTAGGCCGCGTAGGAGTCGAGGGAGCGCGTGACTGGCCCGTTCCTCCCCTCGGGTCGGAGGTTGATGTCGAGGTCGAGGGGAAGCCGGAGGTCCTCCGTGAACGCGGCGAGACGTGCGACGATCGCCTCCGCCGTGGACTGCGCCTCGGTGCCCGTCGCCGTGGTGGGACGGTAGACGTAGAGCACGTCCGCGTCGGAGCCGAAGCCGAGCTCCCGCCCTCCGTAGCGGCCCATCGCGATGATCCCGAACTCGATGCCGTCGTCCTCCGGGCGCGCGAGGGCCAGCATACCGGTGAGCAGCGCCGTGGTGACGTCGGACAGGGCCAGCCCGAGGGCCTCGGCGTCGATGAGGCCGAGGATCGCGGCGATCGCCAGTCGCAGCACCTCGCGGCGGCGAACCGTCCTCAGTGCGAGCGCCGCGGCGGCGGTGTCGTCGTGCCGCGCGATGATCGCCCTCGCCTCGTCGACCAGAGTCGACAGCGCACGTGGGCGGAGCTCGTCTTCGTTTTCGAACCATGCGGCGGCCTCGGGGATCCGCTCGAACAGCACCCCGATGTACTTGGCCGACGAGAGCGCGTTGGTCAGGCGGTTGGCCGCTCCCGAGGAGTCCCGCAGCATCCGCAGGAACCAGTGTGACTGGCCGAGGTCCTCGCTCAGCCGGCGGAAGGCGAGCAGGCCGTAGTCGGGGTCGGCCCCGTCGGCGAACCATTGGAGCATGACCGGCAGGAGGTGGCGCTGGATCGCGGCACGGCGGGACACCCCCGCGGTCAGCGCGCGAATGTGGGTGAGCGCCCCCTTCGGATCGCGGAATCCGATCGCGGAGAGCCGCGCGGCGGCCTGGTCGCTGGTGAGCGAGATGCCGTCGTCGCGCAGCGCGGCGACCGCGCTGAGCAGCGGGCGGTAGAACAGGCGCTCGTGCAGGCTCCGCACGGTGAGCCGCGTGCGATTCCACTGGTTCGTCAGGTCGTCGGCGCTCGTGGCGAGGCCAGTGCCGCGCGCGAGGATCCGCAGGTCGTCCCTGTCAGTCGGCATGAGGTGGGTGCGGCGCAGCCTCGTGAGCTGCACCCGGTGCTCGAGCAGCCGCAGAAAACGGTAGTCACGGGCGAACTCCGCCGATTCCGCGCGGCCGATGTAGCACTGCTCCGCGAGCGAGGCAAGGGCGGGAAGGGTTCCCGGCTGACGCACCTCGGCATCCGTCTGCCCGTGCACGAGCTGCAGCAGTTGGATGGTGAACTCGATGTCGCGGAGACCGCCCGGGCCGAGCTTGAGCTGGCGGTCCAGCTCGGCGGCGGGGATATTCGACGTGACCCTCTCGCGCATGCGCTGCACCGACTCGACGAAGTTCTCCCGCGCGGCGCTGCTCCACACCATCGGGGCGACGGCCTCGATATAGCGGCGCCCGAGGTCTGCGTCCCCGGCGATGCACCTCGCCTTGAGCAGTGCCTGGAATTCCCAGCTCTTCGCCCAGCGCTCGTAGTAGGCGACATGCGATTCGAGAGTGCGCACGAGCGCGCCATCCTTGCCTTCCGGCCGCAGGTTCGCGTCGACCTCCCACAGCTCCGGTTCCGTGCCGTAGTCGTGCACCGCGCGCGTGGCAGCCATGGCGAGCTTGGTGGCGATTTCGACGGCGCGGTCGCTGGCCATGTCGCCCGACCCGGACGCGACGAAGATGACGTCGACGTCGCTGATGTAGTTGAGCTCCCTCGCGCCGGCCTTGCCCATGCCGATGATCGCGAGGCGCGTCGCCGCCACCTCGACCGCCGGATACGGCGACTGGGCGCGCGCCACGGCGAGGGCCCCCTCCAGCGCGGCGCCGGCGAGGTCGGCAAGGGCCGCGGCAACGGTGTCGACGGCGGCCAGCGGGTCGTCCCTGGTCAGGTCCCACGCCGTGAGCTGCAGCAGGTGCCTCCGGTAGCGTACCCGCAGCACGGTGGATGCCTCGTCTCCCGGCGGCTGGGCGACGCCGTCGACGGCCCCGACCGCGGCGAGGAGGTCCTGCACGTACTCCGCCGCGCGAGGTGGCCACGCGTAGCCGTCGCGAAGGCTTCCAAGCTCGGTCGGGCGGCGCTGCAGGAACTCCCCCAGCCCGGTCGACGCGCCGAGCACCCGCACGAGCCGGTTCGCGCTCGCCTCGTCGGCGAGCAGCGGTGCCACCTCGAGCGGGGATGCTCGCAGGAGCTGCGCGAGCTGCCGGAGGGCGAGGTCGGGGTCGGCCGCGGTGGAGAAGTGCGGCTCAAGCCCCGAGACCCCGTGCTCGCGCTCGAGCTCGGCGAAGAGCTCGTTCGCGGCGCCCAGCTCGGCGAAGCCGAGGCGCGCAAGCTCCGTGAGCGTACTCAGGTTCCTCGCCATCGCCGGATCCGCCTTTTCCTAGAGCATCTCCAGATTGCTCTTCAGCTCGTACGGCGTCACTTGGGCGCGGTAGTCGCGCCACTCTTTCCGCTTGTTGAGCAGCACATAGTTGAACACCTGCTCGCCAAGCGTCTCTGCGACGAGCTCCGACTCCTCCATGAGCGAGACCGCCCGGTCGAGGCTCGCAGGCAGCTGCTTGTAGCCGAGCGCCCTGCGCTCGGCGTCCGTGAGGCTCCACACGTTGTTCTCGGCCTCCGGGGGCAGCTCGTAGCCGTTCTCGATTCCCTTGAGCCCGGCGGCGAGCATGAGCGAGTAGGCCAGGTAGGGGTTCGCGGCGGAGTCAATCGCCCGGTACTCCACCCGTGCGCTCTGGCCCTTGTTCGGCTTGTAGAGCGGAACGCGCACGAGCGCGGAGCGGTTGTTGTGACCCCAGGTCACGAAGCTCGGGGCCTCGTCGCCGCCCCACAGCCGCTTGTACGAGTTCACGAACTGGTTCGTGACGGCGGTGATCTCCGGCGCGTGTGTGAGCAGGCCGGCGATAAACTGTCGGCCGATCTTCGACAGCTGGTACTGGGCACCGGCCTCGAAGAATGCGTTCGTGTCGCCCTCGAAGAGCGACATGTGGGTGTGCATTCCCGAGCCCGGCGCGTCGGAGAGCGGCTTGGGCATGAACGTCGCGTAGACGCCCTGCTCGATCGCCACCTCCTTGATCACGGTGCGGAAGGTCATGATGTTGTCGGCGGTCGTCAGGGCGTCCGCGTAGCGCAGGTCGATCTCGTTCTGCCCGGGGCCCGCCTCGTGGTGACTGAACTCCACCGAGATGCCGAGGTCTTCGAGCATTCGCACCGACCGCCGACGGAAGTCGTGAGCGGTGCCGCCGGGAACATTGTCGAAGTATCCGGCCTTGTCGACGGGCTGGGGTCCATCCGGCCCATACTGCGAACTCTTGAGCAGGTAGAACTCGACCTCTGGATGCGTGTAGAAGGTGAAGCCGCGGTCCGCCGCCTTCGCGAGCGTGCGTTTCAGCACATTGCGGGGGTCGGCGACCGCCGGCTGCCCGTCCGGGGTCGAAATGTCGCAGAACATACGAGCAGTCGGGTCGATCTCGCCCCGCCAGGGCAGGATCTGGAACGTCGTGGGGTCCGGATGGGCGAGCACGTCGGCCTCATACGCTCGGGTCAACCCCTCGATCGCGGAACCGTCGAATCCGAGGCCCTCGGCGAACGCGCCCTCCACCTCGGCCGGCGCGATCGCGACCGACTTGAGCGTGCCGACCACGTCGGTGAACCAGAGGCGAATGAACTTGACCCCCCGCTCTTCGATCGTGCGAAGAACGAAGTCACGTTGCTTGTCCATTTGCCCCTCTTCGTTCGCGTCCGGAGCCTTTGCCCACCATATTAGGCTACTGGCTATGCCCCGACTTCGCTTGGCACTCGCCCAGACCAACCCGATCGTCGGAGACCTGAGCGGCAACGCCGACCAGATCTTGCAGGCCGCCAGAGGGGCGGCCGCTGCGGGCGCCGATCTCCTCGCCGTCGGCGAGATGGCGCTGTCGGGCTACCCCATCGAAGACCTGGCGAGCCGCCCGTCCTTCCTCGCCAAGTGCCGCGCCGCCGTCCCGCAGCTCGCCAAGCGCCTCCAGGATGAGGGACTCGGCGACCTCGTGGTCATCGTCGGGCACCCCGACGGCCCGTTCGAGCCCCGGCTGATCGGCACGAGCAACGCGCCGACCGCGATCGCCCAGAACTGCGCGAGTGTCGTGCAGCACGGTCATCTCAAGGCGCGCACGGCGAAGCACCACCTGCCGAACTACGCGGTGTTCGACGAATACCGCGTGTTCATTCCCGGCGACGATCTCCTCGTCCTGCGCCTGAAAGGCGTCGACGTCGCCGTGATCGTCTGCGAGGACCTGTGGCGCGACGGCGGACCGCTCGGGCGCGTATTGGAAGCCGACGCCGGGCTCCTCGTCGTGATCAACGCCTCGCCGTTCGAGCGCGACAAAGACGAAGTGCGGCTCCCCCTCGTCACCCGGCGCGCCACGGAGACTGACACGACGGTCGCCTACGTGAACCTGGTGGGCGGACAGGACGACCTCGTGTTCGACGGCGACAGCGTCGTCGTCGACGGGACGGGCACCATTCTGGCGCGGGCACCGCAGTTCACGGACCACCTCCTTGTCGTCGACCTGGACCTTGCGGCTGCGGATCCGGAGGCGCACCTCCCCGAGAGCGTGCACCGCGTGGCGCTCACGGTGCCCGACCACCGGCTCGCCGAGCTCCCGCGCGACGTCGCGACCCTTCCCGACGACCGGGAGCAGCTCTGGAACGCGCTCGTCACGGGGCTCCGCGACTACGTCGCCAAGAACGGATTCCGCAGCGTCGTGCTCGGCCTCTCCGGCGGCATCGACTCCGCCGTATGCGCGTCGATCGCCGCGGACGCGCTCGGCCCGCACCACGTGTTCGGCGTCTCGATGCCGAGCAAGTGGAGCTCCGACCACTCCAGGTCGGACGCCGACGACCTCGCCGAGCGGATCGGGCTGAACTATTCGACCGAGGCGATCACCGACCTCGTCGTGCCGATCGAACACCAGCTCTCGCTCACCGGGGTCGCCGCCGAGAACCTTCAGGCGCGCATCCGAGGGGTGATCCTGATGGCACTGTCGAACTCCGATGGGCATCTTGTGCTGACCACCGGCAACAAGACGGAGCTCTCGGTCGGGTACTCGACGATCTACGGCGACTCGGTCGGCGGCTTCGCCCCGATCAAGGACGTGCCGAAGCTCCTCGTCTGGGAACTCGCTCGCTGGCGCAACGAACACGCCGAACGGGCAGGGCAGGTGCAGCCGATCCCGGTCGGATCCATCGAGAAGCCCCCGTCGGCCGAGTTGCGCCCCGGCCAGACCGACCAAGACTCCCTGCCGCCGTACGAGGTCCTCGACGAAATCCTCGACGCGTACATCACCCGAGCGCTCGGTCGGGAGGACGTGATTGCCCTCGGCTTCGACGAGGGGACCGTTGACTTTGTCACCGGGCTCGTCGACCGGTCCGAGTGGAAGCGTCGGCAGGGGGCGATCGGACCGAAAATCTCCGGAATGGCGTTCGGCCGCGACCGCCGCCTGCCCATCACCTACCGTCCGAGCCACTAAGAGAACGCCAGGGAGGCACCATGTCCGATCCCACCGCAGCGGCAACCCAAGCGAACCTCAAGAAAGTGCGAACGCGGCACTTCCAGGGGGCAAAGGACAACGGCATCACCATCACCGGGTTGACAAGCTACGACATGCTCACCGCGGCGATCTTCGACAGGGCGGGCATCGACTTCCTCCTCGTCGGCGACTCGGCCGGCAACAACGTGCTCGGGTTCGACACGACACTCCCGGTCACGGTCGACGAGTTGATCCCGCTCACGCGCGCCGTGTCGGGGGCCGTCGCGCGCGCCTTCGTCGTCGCGGACATGCCGTTCGGCTCCTACGAGTCGAGCCCGGAGCAGGCACTGCACACCGCGTTCCGGTTCATGAAGGAGACCCACGCACACGCCGTGAAGCTCGAGGGTGGCGTGCGCAGTGCCGAGCAGATCCGCCGCATCGTCGCCGCGGGCATCCCCGTTATGGCCCACATCGGGTTCACACCGCAAAGCGAGCACGGCCTTGGCGGCCACATCATCCAGGGCCGGGGCGAGGGCGCCGACGCGCTCGTGGCCGACGCGCTGGCGGTCGAGGAGGCCGGCGCCTTTGCCGTCGTGCTCGAGATGGTGCCGTCCGCGGTCGCACAACGCGTCACCGAGACGCTGTCGATCCCCACGATCGGGGTGGGGGCCGGCCCCCACGTCGACGGCCAGCTTCTCGTCTGGACCGACTGGGCCGGTCTCACCACCGGTCGGATCCCGAAATTCGTCAAGCAGTACGCGGACCTCAGCGGCGTGCTCACGGACGCCGCGAAGAAATACATCGCCGACGTGGGAGCCGGCACCTACCCGGCAGCGGAGCACGAATACGAGGACTAATCGCGGTGCGGACCGGCAGGGGCCGGCCGTCGCGGGTCAGCGCTCGTTCTCGGCGTCCTCCTCCGCCCACTTCCTCGCTCGCTCGGCAATGATCTCCGGCGCGCGAGCGGCATCCTCCTTCGAGGCGAACGGGCCGTCCCTCTCGCTCCCGAGGGACTGGGGCCCCTCCTCGACCGCGCCGGTGTGCCTGTTGTAGTACCACTCGGTCATGACTGCCTCCCTCGGTGAACCTACACTTGAGCTTATGCCTCGGGATTCACACGGTCACCTTGTCCAGGGGACTCTCTCCCCACTCCGCCGAGTGCCGGCGCGCATCGCCCGCCCAGAATACGTCGGCAGGAGCGAACCATCGGAGTTCACCGGGTCCGACATCTACTCCCCCGAGGACATCGAGCGGATCAGGGACTCGGGCACGATCGCCGCGCGGGCCATCGCCCTCGTCGGCGAGGCCGTACGACCCGGCGTCACGACCGATGAATTGGATGCGATCGCCCACGACTACCTGGTCGCGCACGACGCGTATCCGTCGACCCTCGGCTATCGAGGCTTCCCGAAGTCGCTGTGCAGCTCGGTCAACGAGGTCATCTGCCACGGGATTCCCGACGACACCGTGCTCCAGTCGGGCGACATCGTGAACATCGACATCACCGCGTTCAAGAACGGGATGCACGGCGACAGCAATCGCACGTTCCTTGTCGGCGAGGCCAGCCGGGAGGTCAGCGACCTCGTCGAGCACACCGAGGAGTCGCTGCGCCGCGGCATCAAGGCGATCGCCCCCGGCCGCAAAGTCAACGTGATCGGGCGGGCAATCGAGTCGTATGCGAGACGATTCGGCTATGGAGTCGTGCGCGACTTCACCGGCCACGGCGTCGGCGCCGCATTCCACTCCGGGCTCATCATCCCCCACTACGACACCGACCGGTTCGACGATCAGATGGAGGTGGGGATGGTCTTCACGATCGAGCCCATGCTCACCCTGGGAACGGCGGACTGGGACCTCTGGGACGACGGCTGGACCGTGACCACGAAGGACAAGAGCATCAGTGTGCAGTTCGAGCACACCCTGGTGGTGACCGAACGCGGCGCCGAGATCCTCACTCTCCCCTAGCCACCGGACTGCGCCGCGCCGTGGATGGCTTCCATCACCGTGAACGCGATCGCCGCGTATCCCGCGTTAATGGCGAAGTGCAGGGGTGAGCGGCGCTCGAGCAGGAAGACGACCCCAGAAAGGCCCCGGCGAGCGTGACCCCGGTCACGACCCCCGCGATCGCGCCGAGGAGGGGACCCTGCGCGCCGAGGAGGAGGCCCAGGCTCGCCGACGCCACGAGGAAGAGCATGAAGGTGCCCCCGAGCACCGGGGGAAACCGCGCCCCAGTTGCTCATCGGTGACGCCCGCGGCACGCATCGGGGCCATCCGCACCCACGACGCTCGTCTCGTGCCCGCAGGGCGTCTTGGAAAAAAATACCGTTCGGAAGTGCGGCCCCTCGGGGGGAGCCCGCACGCGCGCGCGAATCGACCGGTAAGGGCGCGGGGCGTCAGCGCCACCCAGGCGGCGGTGTCTGCAAGCGGCGCGGTATGCAGCTCCGGCGGCGCGGTGCGTGTGCGCGTGACCCGCTCATCCGGGTCCGGCCGACGGCGTGCCGCGCGAAGCACCGCGACCAGCTGGTCGAGGAGGGCATCGATGGAGGCTCCGGACCGGGTCAGGTCGGCGATTCTCCCGAAGCCAGGAACGAGACCGGCACTCGGGAGCACCCGGTTGACGAGGCGGTCCGGCGGGCACTTCGTGAAGCAGCCGATGCCTTCCGCGGTGAACTGGGCGCGGAGCATCCTCAGGGACCGGGGATTCTCGTTGATCAGGTACTGCGTCTGATGGCCGGCCAGAAACGGTCCGTCGAGCAGCACCCCCGTCGGCGTTGCACCCCGCGCGACCTGACGGTAGAGGGCGGAGAGGTTGCCGATGACGTGCGCCTACTGCGCCGGAAGAATCTTCTCGAAGCGCCGCGACGAGTGGCCATCCAGGTGCCGCAGGGCTCGAACGCGCGGGCGCAGATCGTCGGGCACCTGCCGGGTGACGAGCTCCACGTCGGCCACCTCGAACCCGCACCGGCCGTGTCAGCTCACCGGTGCCTGACTGTCGTCAGCAGGACTACGGAATCCTCGAGCGCCTCCAGGGTGTGCGGCGCATTCGGCACAGGAAGCAGGTCGCCGAGAAACCCGGTCGCAGATTCCTCCCCCGAGCTCAGCATCACGCGGCCGTGCAGCACCTGCACCGTCGCGTCACCGGGGTTGGCGTGCTCGGCGAGCTTCTGGCCGAGGCACAGGGCGATGACCGTCTGCTTCAGCGCCCGATCGTGGCCCCCGTAGACCGATCTCGAACTGCGCCCGTTGGAGGCGCCCTCCGCGCCCTCAAGCTCGTCCCGTGCGGTGGCGGTCAGCGAGATCTTGTGCATGGGCTCTCCTTATCGAGTGTGGTTCTCTCACCCTAGGCTCGCGCACGGCCAGGGAGGGAGAATTTCGTCCCGCCGCCACAAACTAGATTGGGACGATGACGACACAGGCAGTGGGCATCGACATCGGCGGCACCGGGATCAAGGGAGCGGTCGTCGATGCGAGATCCGGGGCGCTCGTCACGGCACGCACCAAGCTCCCGACGCCGCCCGGAGGCGAGCCGGAGGCCATCGTCGAGACCGTGATCGAGCTCATCGGACGCCTCGGCGGAATCGACAAGAAGACGCCGGTCGGCGTCTGCTTCCCCGCGGCGATCGTGGACGGGACGACGAAGTCAGCCGCGAATGTTTCGGACGCGTGGATCGGGCTCAAGGCCGAGAGGTTATTCGAGAAGGCGCTGGGGCGTCCCATCCACTTCGTCAACGACGCGGATGCCGCCGGGGTCGCGGAGCAGCGCTTCGGCGCCGCACGCAAGGTCAAGGGCCTCGCGATCCTCACGACACTTGGCACGGGGATCGGCACCGCGCTGATCCACGGCGGACGCCTCATTCCCAACGCCGAGCTGGGGCACCTCGAGATCGACGGTGTCGACTACGAGACGCGGGCCGCCTTCTCGGCGAAGGAGCGCGAGGAGCTCAGCTGGGTGGAGTGGGCCGAGCGGCTGCAGAAGTTCTATTCACGCCTTGAGAACCTCCTGTACCCCGAGCTCTTCATCGTCGGCGGCGGCGTCTCGAAGCACGCCGCGCGGTACCTCCCGCTGCTGGAGCTGCGCACTCCGATCGTGCCCGCCGAGCTGCGCAACAACGCCGGCATCATGGGGGCGGCGGCACTCGCCGCCGACTAGCCACTCGGGCGCGTGCACCGTCCGCCCGCGCGGCTGTTCTTCGCTCGCGCGTGCG
>Ga0105047_10002485_pt1 | contig 32825 bp, 32 predicted proteins | sample MAT04_FD_78384 | JGI IMG/M metagenome (GOLD analysis project Ga0105047, IMG submission 78384) | Freshwater microbial communities from Lake Fryxell liftoff mats and glacier meltwater in Antarctica - MAT-04 (megahit assembly) | ecosystem: Environmental > Aquatic > Freshwater > Ice > Liftoff... | reverse complement strand
TTGCTCATGGTCGTGCCCTCCAAGCGCTGTGCGCTCGCACTGCCGCCGTGCCGCCATCCTCGCACGCGGCTGAGGCCCGGGCGAGAACAACGGTCCCTGGAAAGGTTGCAGTCGCGATGTCTCGCCAAACAGCGCGCGTTGTTGCCCCGGCTCACTGGGACCGGGCACGGTGGTGTTCGCCGTGGCGCAGGGCCCGCTGGTGAAGTTCGGCTTGCGGGCGCTGTACTACGAGACCCGAAAACGCAACGAGCCGGCGCACCGGGCCAGTGCCTGACGGCAGTTGGCTTCGGCACACCGGCTCGGTGACATGAGTGTGATTGAGCTACTCGACAGCGAGTTGCGCCATCAGCAGGCCTTTCGCCGCTTCGAAATCCTCGAAGGAAATCGATTCGTCGTCGAACTGCTGATGTAGCGCTGCAAGATCGGAGAGCACATCATCCTGCGGACGCTTCGGGGCCGAAGCCGCCTCCACTTCCTCAGGCGATGGACCAGCAGCCGCTTCCGCCTGCTTGCGATCCTTCTTCATCGCAGCCTTTTCCTGCTTTGCACGCTCGCGGTCGCGCTTGGCACGACCGTTGCTGCTCAGAGGGGGCGAACGTTCTGTGCTTCTTCACCCTTGCGACCGGGGGCCACGTCGAACTCGACGCTCTGGCCCTCGACGAGGGACTTGTAGCCCTCGCCCTGGATCTGCGAGAAGTGAACGAACACATCTTCGCCCTGCTCGCGGGAAATGAAACCGTAACCCTTTTCAGCGTTGAAAAACTTGACAGTACCTGTGGCCATTTGGGCCCTCACCTTCGACGTGGATCCGCCAAAGCGGGAACCCTTGAAGACGCCAGCCTACCCCAAACGAGCGAAACACACACGCATGTGTTACAGGGATGCGATGATCGCCCCGGTGGCCACGACAGCCAGCAGACCGGCGGCGGCAAGCGCGAACCGCAGGTCGCGGATTCGGGCCCAGTGCAGGCCCTGCACGACCACCCGCAGCAGTGGCAACGCGACGATCACGACCACACACGCGCCCGCACTGAACCGTCCGAAATCGCCGTCCATGACCGCACCCGCGACCGCCAGTGCGACGGCGAGGAGCACCGAGATGCGCAGCACCATCGCCATCCACGGCACGGGCTCGTCGAGCACGGCGTCGTACGCCGACTGCGTGTTGTCGCCGGTCACAGCCGCACCACCAAGACAATGGAAATGACCACCAGCACGATGCTGAGGAACTGGCGCACCTGCGGCGGCGCCAGCCGGGACTGCACCGCGGCGCCGGCGGTGCCGCCGACGATGCTGCCGGCACAGACCGCCGCACAGGCAGGCAGGTCGAGCCGGCCCTGCAACGCGAACACGATCAGGCCCGCCGCGGACGTGATGCCGATCGTGAACGTCGTGGTCGCAGCGGCCACCCGCACAGGAACGTGCATCACCTCGCTGGTGGCTGGTGTTTTGATGAAGCCACCGCTGGCGCCGGCCAACCCGGCGAGCAGACCCGACAGTCCGAACAGTGCTGCGCCGGCCCGGAGCCGCTTGGCCTCGTACGGAACGAACCCATCCCCAAGCTGATAGACGCCCGAGAGCGTGCCGACATGTTCGCCGACGTGATGCGCACCACGCTCGGCGGACGGCATGTTGCGGATGCCCTTGCGGCGACCACCGAGCACGCCCGCGGCGAGCGCCACCACCGCGAGCACACCCTTGAGGAAGCGGTCGCTGGCGAGCCCGCTGGCAAGCGCGCCGATAACGGCGCCGGTACTGGCGAACAGCTCGGTGGAGATGCCCAGGCGGTGGTTGACAACCCCGCCCTTGAGCTGCCGGGCGCCGGCGGAGGCGGAACCGGCGGCCACCGAGACCAGGCCCAGCGGTGCCGCCGAGCGCGCCGGCATGCCGGTGAGCACGAGCAGCGGCACCAGAAGTACCGCCCCGCCCAGCCCGCCGACGGCGCCGACCAACGACGTGGCGATCGCGAACAGGAACTCGGTCCACTTCATCGGCGCTCGCCCCCCACGCCCGAACCATAACGAGCGGGCGTAGGCCTGACGAAACGATCGTGTTGCAAACGGCGATCAGCCGGCGATGTCCACCTCGGCGAGACCGGCGGCTTCGAGCACCCACGCCCAAAGTGCATCGCGCGCTGCCGGGGTGTCGGTGCGCTTGGTGGTGGGCAGCTTGTGGATGGACCGCTGGTGCCGGTCGAGCCAGAACTTGCCAGTGCTGGCCAACGGCTGGTCGTCGTCGGCAGCGAGCCAGACCAGCGTGTCGGCACCCTGCTGAGGCGAACGCAACAATGGGCCGACGACCTTGCGGAACGTGGGCAATGATTCCCGCACGCCGGGCGTGTCGGCCCAGCCAGGGTGCATGGCCTGGAAGACGACCTCGCGGGCCGGGAAGCGGGCCGCCCACATCTCGTTGATCGTGACCTGCGCCCGCTTGGCCCTGGCGTATTGCTCGCTGCCCTTGTAGTCGTCGCCCATCTGCAGCGCTTCGACGGCGAGGCCGGTTGCGTACATGCCGCCCGACGACATCGTGATGACGCGAGCCGGGGCCGACTGCTGCAGCAGCGGCAGGAGCAACGAGGTGAGCAGGAACGGGCCGACAACCTGACTGGCGACGGTGAGCTCGATGCCTTGCGGCGACACTTGACGGGTGGCACTGAGCGCGCCCGCGTTGTGGACCAAGACCTCCAGCCGCTCGTACCGATCGGCAATTACGGCAGCGGCACGACGCACCGCTACGAGGTCGCCCATGTCGGCGACGACTGTGCCGAGCGAGTCATTGCCGGTACTGGCAGCGATCTCGTCGCGCACCTTCGCGGTCTTGGCTGCGTCGCGCCCCAAGAGCACGACCGTGGCGCCGCAACGGGCCAGTTGCTCGGCAGCGACCATCCCGAGGCCGGAGGTGGCACCGGTGACCAGCATGGTTCGGCCGCTCAGCTGGTAGCTGTCCAGCGGCGTCCAGTGTTCAAGGCGCGACCGGGCGTCGTAACCCAACCTGGTGAAGCTGGTGAACACCGGCACTTCGAGCGCGGAATCGAGCAGCTGAGCCAGGCTCACGATGGCACGTCCTCGCCCTGCAACACCCGGCGCAACCCCGCCGCCGCACGGTCGCCGATCTTGTTGAAGGCCAGCTTGAGCAGTGGGTCGGCCAGGCCGAGCACGCTGTGCAGCTTCAGGTCGGCGTCGTAGGTGACGAGCGTGACGCCCGACTCGACCTTGATGGTGACCAGGTCGGTGGAGGTGAGCATGCGGCTCTTGGCGACGACGAGCAGCTCGTGGTTGGGCTGGTACCGCTCGGTGCGGTAGCGCAGGGTGGTGCCCGACACGCTGACGTCGAACTCGGCCGCTTCCCCGCCACCGTCGCCGGTGACCTGGACGACCTTCTTCACGCCGGGGTCCCATTCGGCGAAGTTGCGCAGATCCGCCATGTACTCGAAGACCTCGGTGGGGGTGAGCTGCGTGCGAACAGTGGTGACGTAGCGGGCCATAGTGCCTCCTGGGCTGACTTCACCAACATTGTACGGGGCAAGCCAACGACCCCTTGGTCGGCCAACGTGGCGTAGAACCGCGTGATCAACGGCTGAGCATCACCATCAGCTGCCGGAGAGCGACGATGGCGATTCGTCGCTGTCATGCCCAGCGTGATCCTGGGCTGGCGGCTCCGGGGCCGGCGGCGGCTTGGGCGCCCAGCTGGGTGCGGTGCCGGTCTCCAGTTCGATGACCGTGGCCTTGGCGACCTTCCACGCAGCGTCAGCTTCGGCGCGGCCGCGACCGTGCTGCTTCGCCTGACGAACCGCCTCGACCGCTCGCTCGAGTTCGCGGCGGGCCGCGGTGAGGGACCGGGCATGCTCGGCGGCCTGCTCCACCTTCGTCGCAGCATCGTCGCGAGCTTGCTGTTCGCGCTCGCGTGCAGCCTTGTCGGCCTTCTCGGAATCCTTCAGCGCAGCGGCGAAGCGTTCCAGGTCTCGCTCCACGTCGGAGCGCCCCGATGGCTGTCCGGCGCGACCGGGCGCAGCGGTGGGCGCAGGCTGGACGGTGGGCGACTTGGGGCGGCGGCGACTGGGCATCAGTGGCGCAGTCTGCCAGCCCGGGCGGGGTGTTGGTCAACGTGGCGACCGACGCGACCTGAGCGAGGCGCCCTCGGACCGACAGCCGAACGGCTCGTAGAGTGCTGCACCATGACCTCGCACTCAGCCGCACCGATCGAGCTCCGCAGCGACAACGCAGCCGGCGTGTGTCCGCAGATCATGGTTGCAGTAGCCGCCGCAGATGAAGGTTCCGCACTCGCCTACGGCGGCGACCGGTTCAGCGCGCAGCTTCGCGAACTGGTGCGCGACGTCTTTCAGCACCCCGATGCGGAGGTGTTCCCGGTGGTCAGCGGCACCGCCGCCAACGCCTTGGCGCTGTCGGCGCTGTGCCCGCCGTGGGGCAGCGTGCTGTGCCACGAAACGGCTCACATCCTGGTCAACGAAGGCGGCGCCACCTCCCTGTTCAGCAGTGGCGCCGTGATGCGCGCGGTGCCCGGAGAGGGATACAAGGTTGCTCCGGCCGCGGTGCAGCGGGCGTTCGACAACACCAACTGGGGCGACCCTCACCACTCGCAACCATCGGTCATCTCGGTGACGTGCCCCACCGACTTCGGCACGGTCTACTCCCCCGCCGAGATCTCGGCCCTGGCCGCACTGGCCCGCACCCGTGGGCTTCGGATGCATCTCGACGGTGCCCGCATCGCAAATGCCCTGGTTGCACTCGGTTGCTCGCCCGCAGAGCTGACCACGAACGCCGGGGTGGACGCGTTCTCGCTGGGCGCCACCAAGAACGGTGCGCTCAGTACCGACGCCATCGTCTGCAGCAACCCGGCCGCATCCGCCGAGCTCGTGTACCGCACCAAGCGTTCAGGCCATGTGGCCAGCAAGATGCGGTACCAGTCGGCACAACTGGTCGCCTACCTCGCCGACGGCCTGTGGCTGCGCTTGGCGCAGCAGGCCAACGACGCGATGGCAGCGCTCAGCACGGGCTTGCGCGACATGGGCATGGACCTGCTGGCCGAGCCGCAGGCGAACATGCTGTTCGCCCGGGTCGGCGAACCAGCCATCGCTGCGCTGACCGCGGCCGGCCTGCTGTTCTACGATATGCCCGGCGGCGTGATCCGCTTCGTCACCAGCTTTCAGACGACCGCCGACGACGTGGCCGAGGTGCTGCGACGGGCTGCGCCGGTGCTCACCCCACGGTGAACTGCACGGCCACTCGCTCACCGACGTGCGGCGCGATGAAGGTCTGCACCAGCGCTTGGTGGTCCTGGTGGTCGCGGTACGCAAGGAAGTCGTCGATCGAGTCGAACTCGCCGGTGACGGCGTAGTCGAAGTTGGTGGGAGCCACGCCCAGGTCCGGTCCGTACGCATAGGAGCGGATCTGCGCGATCAGGCCCGGCAGCCGATCGAACGCGACGGTGGTGGCCGCCACGTGCGCCTGGTCGACACCCTCGTTCCAACGAAACATCACCACATGCCGGATCATCACCGCTCCATTCACTTCATCCACCCACCTGCGATTGTTCGTTGGCGTTCGTGGCAGCAGCGTAGAGGGCGTGGCGGATGCGAGTTGGGGTCAGCCGCGTAGGTGAAGGCCGGTGAGACCGCGGATCACGAAGTTGGGGTGGTATTCGGGTTCGGCCACCATCTCGATTGCAGGGTAGCGGGCGACCAGACCGGCCACCGACACCTCGATCTCCTGGCGGGCGAGCGGCGCCCCGACGCAGAAGTGAATGCCACCGCCGAAGCCGATGTGAGCCGTCTCGCCGCGGGAGATGTCGAAGCGGTCAGGGTCGTCGAAGCGACGCGGGTCGCGCTGGGCTGCACCGAACAGCATCGCGATCTCCTGCCCGACCTCGATGCGCTGCCCAGCAATCTCGACGCCGTCCTCCAGCACCCACCGTTCGAACATGTGCAGCGGAGGGTCCCACCGCAGCATCTCCTCCACAGCAACGCGCGCCGACACCTCACCGACCACGACCCGCTGCCACTCGCCGGGGTGGCGCAGGATGGCTCGCATACCGTTGCCCAGCGTGTTGACGGTGGCCTCGTGGCCGGCTTCGAGCAGCACCATGGTGGTGGACACGATCTCGTCCTCGGTGAGCGTGTCGCCTTCGTCCTCCACCCGCACCAGCTCGCTCACCAGCAGGCCGTCGGGGCGGCGACGCTTCTCCGCGATCAGCGCCTTCGTGTAGTCGATGTACTCCGCGGCGGCGGTGTTGGCGGCCGCGCGTACCTCGTCAGTGGTGCTCATCTCGTACATCTTCACGATCGCATGCGACCAGTCCAGCAGCAGCTGGGTGTCGGCGCGGGGCACGCCCAGCATCGAGCAGATCACGGCCACCGAGTACGGCTGTGCGTAGTCGCCGAGCAGTTCGAACGTGCCCTTCTCGCGGCAGGCATCGAGCAGCTCGTCAGAGAAGCCCTGGACCGCCGGTCGCAGCGCGGCGATGGAGCGAGGCGTGAACACCTTCGCGACCAGCCGGCGGATGCGGGTGTGGTCGGGCGGCTCGAGGCATAGCAGCGACCAGCGCTCGTGCTGCTGGAACGCGGCCCAACGCGGGTCGGGTTCAGTCCTGCCGGCCTGCGCGTGTGTGTACAGGTGGCTGTAGCTGCGGCCCATCCGCCGGTCGCGTAGCGACTCCTGCACATCCGAGAAGCGGGTGAGCATCCACTGCTCGCTGCTCTCGTTCCAAAAGATCGGCGTGGCCTCGCGGATGGCATTGAGCACCGGGTACGGGTCGGCGATGAATGCCGGGTCGGTGACGTCGAAGCGTGCGATCAGGTCGTCGAGGCTCATCATGCCAGCGTACGACCGACCGATCCTGGGACAGGAACCTGCGCGCCCGCTAGGTTCCCCCTCATGATCGTCGTGGCAGGCGAGGCGCTGGTCGACCTCGTCATCGATACCGATGGTGCCGTCAGCGCCAAACTCGGTGGCGGTCCGTACAACGTGGCACGCACCATCGGCCGCCTCGGTCTCCCCGTCACCTTCCTCGGTGCCATCTCCGAGGACCGCTTCGGCGCGCAGCTCGTCGCGCAGCTCGCCACCGATGGCGTGCTGGCTGATGGAACCGTGCGCACCACACTGCCCACCACGCTCGCCGCCGCTGAGCTGAACGAGCACGGCGCGGCCACCTACCACTTCTACCTCACCGACACCTCTGCCCCGTCGCTGCACTCGGTGCCGGCAGCGGTGCAATCGCCCGAGGCGGTGCAGACCGGCACTCTCGGGTTGGTGCTCGAGCCGATGGCCACCACGCTGCTCGCCTACCTGCGCAACCTGCCAGCGGCCGCCCTGGTGATGATCGATCCCAACTGCCGCGCCGGCGTGATCACCGATCGCACCGGGTACGTGCGCCGCGTCGACCAGGCGTGCGAGCGCGCCGACGTGGTGAAGGTCAGCAACGACGACACGGAGTACCTCGCACCTGGCGTCGCGCCACTCGTCTACGCCCGCTCCCTCGTCGGCCGCGGCGTCGCGCTGGTGCTCGTCACGCTGGGCGCCGAGGGCACGTGGGTGGTCACGGCAGACGGCGAGCAGTTGGTGCCCGCCGAGCGCATCGAGGTTGCCGACACCATCGGCGCTGGCGACTCGTTCTGCGGCGGCTTCCTGGCCTGGTGGGTCGGGGCGGGGCTCGGGCGGGCCCAGTTGGCCGACGTCGCACTGGTCGCGCTGGCCACCGCCGCAGCACAGGAAGTGGCCGCCATCACCTGCCAGCGGGTGGGCGCCGACCCGCCGCGGCGCACCGAGCTGTCCGACACATGGCACCGCTCCACCCCAGCCTGATCCGGCGCATCGACCGATTTCGCGAGCGCGGCGGCCGGGTGCTGGGCATCGCTGGCGCTCCCGGGGCCGGCAAGAGCACCCTCGCCCGAGCCGTTGTCGACCACTTCGGCGCGGCCGCGCAGTTGCTCCCCATGGACGGCTTCCACCTCGCCAACGAGGAGCTGGCCCGCCTGGGCCGCGCCGATCACAAAGGTGCGCCCAACACATTCGACGTCGACGGCTACCTCGACGCGCTGGCCAGGGTGCGGCAGCGCGAACACGACGTATTGGTGCCTCGGTTCCACCGCGATATCGAGGAGCCCATTGCCGGCGCAATCCGCATTGCGGCGTCCGCCGACCTGGTGGTCACCGAGGGCAACTACCTGCTGCTGCAAGACGACCGCTGGGCCCTCGTGGCGGCGCTGCTGGATGAGTCGTGGATGCTGCGCCCGCACGACGACGTGCGCCGAGAACGCCTTGTTGGCCGACACATGGACCATGGCCGCAGCACCGCGGCGGCGCAGGCGTGGGTGCTGGCCGTCGACGAGCCCAACGCGCGACTGATTGCAGCTCGCTCTACCACCGCTGACCTGAACATCGACCCCGACAACCTGGACGACCTGCACTGAGCCAGTGCCGCCCGCAACGCTCAGAGCAGTTGCCGCAACCGGCTCTCCATGTCCTCACGGTTGAGGTAGCCACCGCACATCCGGCGCAGACCCGTGTACGCGGCGCGGCCATGCAGGACGCGCCAGTTGTCGAACAGCAGCGCTTCGCCGGGCTGCAGCACGTGGCGCCATTGCATCGCCGGGTCGTTGGCCAGTTCCTCGAACACCCGCAGCGCGTCGTAGAAGTCGATCATGTCGGCTTCTTCCAGGAGGAACGGCGCCCGGTCGTAGTTGTTGAACGAGACCTGCGCGAGCCGACCGGTGTGGTCGTGCCGGAACACGGGCCGAGCAGCCAGCAGGTGCGCACCGTCGCCGATGTACTGGCCGGGCACGATCACCGAGGACAGCACCTCGAACAGATCGGGGTGCTCGGATTCCATGCGGCGGGCGATGGCGAACGCATCGACCATCGTGCTCTCGCCACCGTTGCCCACGAACTCGAGGCAGTGCAGCAGCTGGCTGCCCGGCGCATCGTTGCTGTAGGTGCTGTCGGTGTGACCGCGCAGTTCCAACGTGGTGTACGCGGTGTCGGCCTTGGACAGGTCCGCCTGGAACTGCCAGAAACCGCCGAAGATCGTCTCGCGGATGTACGCCACGCGGCGCATCAGTGCCTCGGTGGCCTCGGCAGTGGCCGGGGTGCCGACGGCAAGGCAGAAGCCGTACTGCAGCGTGTTGGAAAGCCACTGCGCCAAGCCGGCGTCGGTGTGCATCACCAACTCGTAAGGCACGGTGGGCGTGGTGAGCGAGGTGGCGTTCCACAGCGTGATTGGCACGTCGACGGCCACCCGTGCCACGCGCGGGAAGCGATAGTTGGCAAGGAACGACACCGGCAGCACCGACATCGGCTCCAGGATGTCCCAGGTGACACGCAGCTCGTCGTCGGCCACCTCGGTACTCAAACCCTTCAGCCCTGCCGGAACGCGAGCAGTGAACAGTTGGCGCTGCTGAGTGACGGGGTGCATCGTGTCGTCGTCGTGCGCGTGATCGCGAAGCCATAGCCATGGGTAGCGAGTGACCACACCGTCGTGCCATGTCACCTCCAGCGAGGTGTCGTCGTGACGGAGCGCAGCAATCGAGGCCATTCGATGCAGCGTAGTTCAGCGGGTCGTCCGCACCTCAGGGCGCTTCCCGAGCCGGCCACAACCTACTGCGAGCTGGGATGGAGCATGAAGACCACCCACCGGCCGGTGCACCTTCCTGTCAGCTGCTCGCCCGGCTCGCCGATGACGAGGTCGCCGGCACCGACCGGCGGCGAACCGGGGCCCGCCGCCAACTCGCCCTCGGCGAGGTAGAGGACGGCATGCGCGGCGGGGGTCACCACTGGTAGCGCGGCTGCGGCGGCGCCCTCGTGGACGCTCACCACGTACGCGTCGCGGCGCCAGATCAGGTTCAGGTCGGTGGTTGGCCCGTCGATCAGGCGAGCATCGATCGGGGCTGATCCGGAGAACCGGGCCACACGATGGGAGGGGCGCACCGACACCTTCACGCCGGTGGTCGTGAAGTGCAGGTGCATTCCCGCGCCCGACAACAGCACCAGGATGCGGTCGTGGCCTACAAAGGTGGAGAAGGGGCCGTCCTCGTCGACGTCAGCGACCGACACGCGCCAGTCGAAGGCACCGTCGTACGCGGGCGACGACGACGGCACGCACGCGATTTCTCGAGTCCAGCCGCCGCCGTTGCGCCAGCGGACACGCGGTGCCTCGACCTAGCGGACGACACGCATGGCTCAGAACGTGACCTTGGCGATGCGCGTGCCGCGCACCTGACCACCGGCCCAGGTGACCGCGGCGGGATCTGCGAGCTGGAACTCGGGGATGCGTTCGAGGAATGTCTGGAGTGCCACTCGGAGCTCGAGCCGGGCAAGGTTCGAGCCCGCGCAGCGATGGATACCGGCGCCGAACGCGACGTGCCGGTTGTGTTCGCGTTCGAAGTCGATCTCGTCGGGGTTCTCGAACTGCTCAGGGTCGCGGTTGGCGGCGGGGAACGACATCAGCACCCTGTCGCCGGCCTTCATCGGGCAACCCTGGAACTCGATATCGCGGTCGACGATGCGCGCCATGGTGACGGGCGCGTACGCGCGCAGCAGTTCCTCGACAGCGGCGGGCCACAGCTCAGGATCGTCGCGCAACTGCTGACGGTGCTCGGGGTGCTGGGCGAGGTGCCACAGCGAGGCACCGATGGAAGACCACGTGGTGTCCACGCCGGCGACGAGCATCAGGTTGCACACGCCGAGCACGTACTCGACCGGTACCTTCTTCCCGTCGATCTCGGCGTTCAGCAACGTCGTGATCAGGTCGTCCGCGCGCGGGTTGGCCTGGCGGTCGGTGACCTGCGCGACGAAGAAACCGATGATGTTGGTCCGGGCCTCCATGCGGACCTCCGGGTCCATGAGGCCGCCCTCGAGCACACCGCGCACCCAACCGGTGAACGTGTCGGAGAGGTCGGTGGGCACGCCCAGCATGGTGGCGATGACGCGGACCGGGATCTGCTGTGCATAGTCCGCCGCCGAGTCGGCCTCGCCGTCGTCGATGAACTTGTCGATCAGTTCGTTGCACAGGTCGCGCGTGATCTGCTCGTACTTCGCCACCGCCTGGGGTGCAAAGAACGGCAGGATCAGCCGGCGGTGCCAGTGGTGCTCGGGCGGGTCGCTGGTGATGGGTGGCGCCGCCACCGCGGCGTAGGCGTCCTCAGGCTCCTGGCCGTCGGGTGGGCCGGTGACAAGGATCTGACGCGACGTGAACACGTCGTGCTCTTGCGCGATTGCCACGATGTCGGCGTAACGAGTGGGCATCCACGAGCCGCCCCATCGTTCGGTGTGGGCAATGGGGCAGCCGGACCCGCGGATCGCGTCGATCGTGGGGAACGGGTCGAGCACGTAACCCGGGTCGAAGATGTCGTAGTCGGTGGTTGGATCGGTGATGGTCATCGGTTTGCTCGTCTCATTCTTCGATGGTGAGCGCATGCTCGGGACAGTTGCCAACCGCGCGGCGGGCCTTGGCCTCCAGCGCAGCGGGAAGATCGCCCTCGATGAGGACGACGGCGTTGCCGTAGTCGTCGGCACCGAACACTTCGGGAGCGGCGATCGCACAGCTCTGGTGACCGTGACACGAGTCGTATTCGAGATGGACCTTCATGATGGATGCTCCTCTCCGCCCAAGGCGGTGCGTCGTGGGTCGGCGGCGCCGAGCCGGCCGACGGTGGCGGCCGCGCGTAGCTGCTCGACCACCTGTTCCCGTGCCAGGCGCGGGACAACGGTTGCTTCGGTGTCGAGCCACCAGCGCAGCACTTCGATGATCTGTCCGGCCATGGCTCGCACGGCCAGTCGGGCATCGATGGCAAGCGGGACGGCACCCGCCGCAAGGTTGGCCGCATCGAGTTCGGTGATCACCTCGGCCACACGCTCGGTGAACAGGCGCAGAGCAACCCCGTCGCCTTCGCCGCGCAGCACGACACGCAGCCGGTCGGGGTGACGCTCAGCGTCCTCGAACAGCATCTGCAATCGATCAGCGCCGAACTCGGCCTGTTGCTGGAAACGGTCGAGCACATCGACAGCGACCTGGTCGGCGATGGCTGCGAGCAGTTGCTCCTTGTCGCGGAAGTGCGTGTAGAACGTGGCGCGGGTGACACCCGCGCGGTCGACCAAGTGGTCGATGGTGACCGAGCGATAGCCGACTTCCAGGCACATCGCAACCATGGCCTCGTGCAGCGACCGGTGAGTGCGTTGCACACGCGGGTCGGGCCGCGAAGTAGCACCGACTGGCGGCGCCGGCGACAGCGACGGCGGATTGGCGATTGTCCCCCCGGTCATCGAGAGGGACCCTACACACTTCTGGACATTGTGTACAGAACTTGGTGCGGCCGATCAGCCCATCACAGTGCCGGAGGTCAGCGACTTCTCCCGGCGGCGCGAGAACGCCCCGAGGTTGATGGCCCGACCGGTGCGGGCACCGGTGAACTGGACCGGGTGCTCGTCGTGGTCGATGCCCGCGGCCTCGGCATCGATGATGGCGGCGAGGAACATGCCTGCCAGCGGTGCGTTCTTGAACTGGTTGCCACTGGTCCCGCAGGCCATGTAGAAGCCGGGCAGGTCGCTCTTGTCGTAGAGCGGCACCCAGTCCTCCGACACGTCGTACAGGGCAGCCAGGCCGACCGGCCGGTGGGGCACGCCGAACTCGGGAACGCGACGCGCGACCCGCATCATCGTCACCTCGAACTGCTCGACCGTCGGGTACTCGTCGTAGTGGTCAGGGTCGTCGACCCAGTGCAACTCGTCGCACTCCGGTTCGGTGCCACCGACCAACCAGGTGCCGCCGATCTGTGGCCGCAGGTACTGGCCGATGTCGAGATCGGCGGTGGCCGGCATACCGTCGTCGAGCGTCATCCCTGCCGGCACTTCCACGGTGAACACCTCCTGACGCAGCGGCCGGTGCGTGATACGCATGCCCTCGGTGACACCGGCCATGCGGTTGATGATGCCTGAGTGCGGGCCGCCGACGTTGACGACGACCGGCGCGGTGAGCTGTTCTCCGCTGGCGAGTGTGACGCCGCTGACCCGACCGTCGGCCTGATCGATGCTGACGACCTGCTGGTGGAACCGGAACTGCGCGCCGTGCTGACGCGCTGCATACGCAAGGTTCTTCGCGGAGAGCATCGGGTCGTCGATGAACCCGGACTGCGGCTCGATGATCGCCGACAGCCGGCCGTTCGCGTCGTCGGCGAAGGCCGGGTCGTCGATGCTCTTGGGCGGGTAGTACGCACCCAGATCGATGCCGGGCAGCCGCTCATGCAACGCTTCGGGACCAACAAGCTCGTAGGCGATACCGAGTTCGTCCCAGAGGCGGGCGATGCGGGCGGTGTTGTCGCCAGGGGTGTTGAAGATGCACATGCCGGTACGAACGAAGCGGGCCATGCCGTCGGGGTCCACCATGCCCAGGTGGCCTTCCCAGTCGTTCCACAGCGCTGCCGCCTCCCACGCGGTGAGCACCGCGTCGGTGGTGGAATAGCTGAAGCGGATGATCGACGACGATGAGCTGGTGGAGCCGGCGCCAGCGGCCGGACCCTTGTCCACCACAATCACGCTGCGGCCACCGCGGGCCAATTCGAGGGCGACGGCGGAACCGATCACGCCGGCACCGATGACGATTGCGTCTGCCTGGTCGCTCATCTTCTGCACGCTAGCCCCACGCATCATTCACGGTACAAACGTACCGTGATGACCGGACCCGGCGAAGCTGTCGTACCGGTCGTCGGGCCCTTTGGCTGATCAGCCGACGGCGGCGCCGAAGGCCCAGCCCACCGCCATGGTGACGGCCATCGCGACGGCCCCACCGACGACAACGCGACCGATGGACCGCCCTGGGCCGGCACCGCCTGCGCGTGCACCGACGTAGCCGAGCACGATCAGCGCAACCATCGTGACGACGACGATCGCGACCATGCGCAGCGAGGAAGACGCTGCGGCCGACGCGATGAGCGGGATGGACGCACCGACGGAGAACGCAACGGCCGATGACCAGGCAGCCTGGAAAGGCCGGGCGAGGTCGTCCTGCGAGATACCGAGTTCTTCGCGAAGGTGACTGCCCAGCGCATCGTACGCGGTGAGCTGCACCGCCACCTGCTGCGCGAGCGAGGCATCGAGCCCCTTGCCCTGGTAGATGGCCGTCAGTTCTTCCAGCTCGTGATCGGCCTGGTGCTCGAGCTCCCAGGTCTCCTTGGCGATGTCGCCGCGCTCGCTGTCGCGCTGCGAGGACACCGATACGTACTCGCCCAACGCCATCGAGACGGCACCGGCGACAAGGCCGGCGAGACCGGCGGTGAGGATGGCGTCGCGGCTGGAGTTCGCCGCAGCCACACCCAGCAACAGCGCTGCCGTGGAGATGATGCCGTCGTTGGCCCCCAGGACCATGGCCCGTAACCAACCAACCCGATGGGCGAAATGACCTTCACTGTGCCGCATGGTTCGAGCCTACCGACGCGCCGTAGGACGCCAGCTGTGGATCACCTGGTAGTAGTTGGCACGTTCGTAAACCTGCGGGTCCGGCACGTTGCCCCGGCTGACGCTGCCGCGCAACTGGTTGACGCTTTCGTAGTCGCGCTCCAACATCCATTCCCGCACGAACTGCTCCATCACCGCCAGGTGCTCGGGCCCGTGCTGCAGCAACGCGCTCGTACTCATCACCACGTCGGCGCCAGCCAGCAACAGCTTCAGCGCATCGGCGCCGTCGTGCACACCAGAGCTCGCCGCCAGCGAGCATCGCAACGTGCCGAACAGGTTGGCGATCCAGTGCAACGGTAGCCGTACCTCGGCCGACGTGCTGAGGGACAGGCGGGGAACGACGTCGAGCGAGTCGAGGTCGATGTCGGGCTGGTACAGCCTGTTGAACAGCACCAAGCCATCGGCGCCGGCGGTCTGCAGCCGCTCGGCAAAGTTGCCCAGGGCGGTGAACCACGGGCTGAGCTTGACGGCAAGCGGGATGGTGATCTCGGCCTTCACCTCTTCGACCAGCTCTGCGTAACGGTGCTCGGCATCAGCGGCGCTCGTGGACGGATCGACCACGCTGTCGTAAAGGTTCAGTTCGATGGCGTGTGCGCCTGCGTCGGCGAGGTGCTTCGCGTAGCGCACCCACCCACCCGGCGTGGTGCCGTTGAGGCTGGCGATCACCGGGATCGTCAGCCGCTCACGGGCCTGCTCGACCAGTGCGAGATGGCGGCTGGGGCCGACCTCGGGAAGTTCGAGCTGTGGCAGGTAACTGAGCGCCTCGCCGTACTGGTCGGCGGGGTCGTCGTAAGCCTGGGCCATGGTGAACGCCTCGTGCTCGATCTCCTCCTCGAACAGCGAGGGCAGCACGATGGCGCCGGCGCCGGCCGCTTCCAGCCGCTCCCACATCGCAGGGTTGCCGGTGTGCGGGCCAGCAGAAGCGACGAACGGACTGCGCAGTGTCAGGCCGAGGTAGTTGGTCGTCAGGTCCATCAGGCTTCGTCCTCGCCGGCGATTGTTGTTGAAGGGTCGACATCGGCCGCATGGCCGGGCGCCGCGCGATGCACGTCGGCCAGTTGGCGGTAGTACCGCCAACGGTTGTCGACGTCCTGCTGCGCCAGGTCCACCAACTCGCGGGAACGGTCGGGGTTGGCACGAGCAAGCATCGAGAACCGTGCCTCGCTGCGGGCGAAATCGCTGTAGGGCAGCGACGGATCGGCGCTGTCCAGCGAGAATGGCTGCGCATCGCTGTCGGCCGCCGGGCGGTACCGGTACAACGGCCAGTGACCGGTCTGCACGGCCAGCTTCTGCTGGGTCATCGACTGGCTCATATCGAAGCCGTGGGCGATGCACGTGCTGTAGGCGATGATCAGCGAGACGCCGGGCCAGGCATCGGCTTCGAGCAGCGCCTTGACGGTCTGCACGTCGCTGGCGCCGAGCGCGATACGGGCCACGTACACGTCGCCGTACGTCATCGCCTCCAGACCGAGGTCCTTCTTCATGCCGCCCTTGCCGCCGGCTGCGAACTTGGCGATTGCACCGCGAGGTGTGGCCTTGGACGCCTGGCCACCGGTGTTGGAATACACCTCGGTGTCGAGCACCAGGATGTTGACGTTGCGGCCACTGCCCATGACGTGATCGAGGCCACCGGCCCCGATGTCGTACGCCCATCCGTCGCCCCCGACGATCCACAGGCTCTTGCGCACAAGTGTGTCGGCCAGCTCCTCGAGTGCCCGGCCGTCAGCGTCGGTACGGTCGGCGATGAATGCCTTGAGAGTGGCAACACGTTCCCGCTGGGCACGGATGCCCAGTTCGCCGTCGTCGTCGATGCCGGCGACGATGGCATCGACCGCCTGCGCGCCTAGTGCCGCGTCCAGTTCGGAACGCAGGCGGTCGACCAGCACCAATGCAGTGCGCTGCTGCGCCTCGAAGCCCAGGCGAATGCCAAGACCGAACTCGGCGTTGTCCTCGAACAGGCTGTTGGCCCAGGCCGGACCGCGGCCCGCACCGTTGACCGTGTAAGGAGTGGTGGGCAGGTTGCCGCCGTAGATGCTGCTGCAGCCGGTGGCATTGGCGACCAGTAGATGGTCGCCGAACAGCTGGGTGAGCAGCTTCAGGTAGGGCGTCTCGCCACACCCGGCGCAGGCACCGGAGAACTCGAACAGCGGCTGACGCAGTTGGCTGGTCTTCACCGAAGCTGGGTCCCATTGTGCGGGGTCTGCCGACTCGACGGCCAGGAACGTGTCCCAGGCCACCCGTTCTGCAGCCAGGTGGTCGGCGATCGGGCGCATGTTGATGCTCTTGCGCTTGACCTCGCTCTTGTCGTGTGCGGGGCAGGCCTGCACACAAACACCGCAACCCGTGCAGTCGTCGGGCGCGACCTGGATGGTGAGCTGCATGCCCGGAACCTCGCGGCTGCGGAAGCTCTTGGTCTTCATCGCATCACCGACGCCCTCGAGAGCAGCGGGTTCGTAGACCTTCATGCGAATGGCCGAGTGCGGGCAGACGATGGCGCACTTGCCGCAGTCGATGCACAGATCGGCCTCCCAGATTGGAATCTCCGCAGCGATGGTGCGCTTCTCGTACTGCGCAGTGCCGGTGACGAACGCACCGTCGGCGGGCATCGCGCTGACTGGCAGCAGGTCGCCCTCCCCCGCCAGCATCATCGCCGTGACGCGCTGCACGAAGTCGGGGGCGTCGCCGCTGACCACCGGACGCCGGTGCGTGGTGGCCGTTGCCGTCGTGCCGATGGGGACCTTGTGCAGGTTCTCCAGCGACTTGTCGACGGCGGCGACGTTGCGCTCGACCACCGCTTCGCCGCGAGCGCCGTAGCTCTTCTGGATCGCGTACTTCAGCTCATGCAGCGCCTCCTCGGTGGGCAGTACACCCGCGAGCCCGAAGAAGCAGGCCTGCATCACCGTGTTGATGCGGCCACCGAGGCCGACGTCGCGGGCAACGGCCGCCGCGTTGACGCAGTAGAGCTGCAGATCGCGGTCGAGGATCTGCGCCTGCACCTCAGCAGGCAACCGGTCCCACACCTCGTCGGCCGGGTACGGCGAGTTGAGCAACACGACGGCACCGCGAGCCGCGAGGTGCAGCACGTCGAGACGCTCGAAAAAGTTCCACTGGTGCACGCCGACGAATGTGGCTTCATCGATCAGGTATGTGCTGTGGATCGGATGCTCGTCGACGCGCAAATGGCTGATCGTGGTGCTGCCCGACTTCTTCGAGTCGTAGACGAAGTAGGCCTGCACGTGCAGATCCGTGTTGCCACCGATGATCTTCGCGGTGTTCTTGTTGGCACCCACGGTGCCGTCGGCGCCGAGGCCGTAGAACACCGCCCGCACTTTCGCGCGGTCTGTTCGCCAGGCTGGGTCCCAGGTGAGGCTGAGGTGGCTGACGTCGTCGTGGATACCGACGGTGAACGGGTTACGCGGTGCGGGAAGCGACGCTTCGTCGAAGACGGCCTTGACCATCGCCGGCGTGAACTCTTTGCTGCTGAGGCCGTAACGACCACCGATCACACGAGGGTGCTGACCATCGACCCAGGAAGAGGGGTCGCTGTGCCAGAGAGCAGCCAGTACGTCCATGTGCAACGGCTCGAATGGGGCGCCGGGTTCTTTGGTGCGGTCGAGCACCACCACCGTGCGGGTGGACGGCGGTAGCGCGGCCAGCAGTTGTGCCACCGGGAACGGACGGTAGAGCCGGACGACGACCACACCGACCCGCTCGCCCGTCTCGGCGGCATTGATGGCGTCGACTGCTTCGCGGACCGCACCGAGGCCGGAGCCCATCAGCACGATCACGCGCTCCGCGTCGGGCGCACCGTGGTACTCGACCAGCGAGTACTGGCGACCCGTGATCGCGGCGAAGCGATCCATCGCGGCTTGCACTGCGTCGGGTACCGCCGCGTGGAACGGGTTGCAAGCCTCTCGCGCCTGGAAGAACACGTCTGGGTTCTGCGCACTGCCGCGCAGCATGGGGCGGTCCGGGTCGAGACCGCGTGACCGGTGAGCATTCACCAGGTCGTCGTCGATCATCGCCCGGATCTGCTCGACGGATGGCATGACTACCGTGTCGAGCTCGTGGCTGGTGCGGAAACCGTCGAAGAAGTTGAGGAAGGGCACTCGCGTCGACAGCGTGGCCGCGTGGGCGATGACCGCCAAGTCGGCGGACTCGTGAACGCTGGGCGCACTGAGCATCGCAAACCCGGTGGTGCGGGCGGCCATCACGTCGCTGTGGTCACCGAAGATGCTGAGTGCATGCGTGGCCAACGACCGGGCGGCGACGTGGATGACGGTGGGTGTCAGTTCGCCGGCGATCTTGAACATCTCGGGCAGCATCAGCAGCAGGCCCTGGCTGGCCGTGAAGGTGGTGGCGCACGCGCCGCGGAGCACGGCGCCGTGCAACGCACCGGCGGCACCGGCCTCGCTCTGCATCTCGATGACCTCAGGAACGACACCCCACAGATTGGTGCGCCCGCGAGCGCTCCACTCGTCGGCGTACTCCCCCATACCGGAAGCGGGGGTGATGGGATAGATGGCGATGACTTCCGAGAGCAGGTGAGCCACGCGGGCTACGGCTTCGTTGGCATCGACCACCTCCCGGCGCAGCGCAGCTGCGGTGGATTGGTCGGGCACACTCCGAACCTACGGTCGATACCCAACCGTCAACAGGGTCTTTCGTCCCCGTGAACCGGGACCGAAGCATTGCTGATGCGTTCCAGCCATGGGACGAACCCGGTGTGCAGGTCGTTGACCGCAGCCTTGTACACCTCCATCGGGCGGTCGAACGAGCGGTACATCGCCGCCATCGCAGCGGCGAGGTCGGGCCGATCGAGCAGCACTGCGGCCGGGGCGATCTGCACCTTGATGCCGAACAGGATCGCGCCGGTGCGTGGCAGGCGGCGCAGCGTCTGGCGTTCTGAGCGCAGCCAGAACGGCGCGCCCCGTTCGTCGGGCACGAGCGCACCGATCGGCTGGTCGGGCTTTCTTGTGGGCACGTGCAGCAGCGGCCACGGCTTCACCGACAGGTTGCGTCGCCGCACCACCCGGTCCGCCGGCATCCCGTGGAAGTAGCGGTCCACCTTTTCCGCCAGTTCCTCGCGATAGTGCGCCACCGTGTCGTGCACAGCCGTGGTTGGTCGGCCGATCTTGTCGGACAGCCGCCAGATCGAGGGAAAGCAGAGACTGGCACCGTCGAACCACCAGTCGCCGTCGCGCGGCACCATCAGGCACAGGTCGTCGGGCAACAGCATGCCTGCCACCGCCAACGGGTGATCGTCGAAACGGGGCACCTCCACGCCCCGCTCGGTCAGCCACGTCGACACAAGTTCGAGGACTTCCTCGGCAGCGGACTCAGCGGTCGGGGCGCAGTCGAACACCACCTCTCGCTGCTCAGCAAGCAGACGGCGGCGGAGCGCGACCTCCGGCTCGAACGCGTCGTCGAGCACGAACCACTCGTCGAGCCCGATCGTACGGGTGCCCATCTTGACGAACGGCTCACCGACGTGCAGATCCAGTTCGTCCAGCCAGGCAGGTGCGGGGCGGGCCTCGTACACTGCGGTGTCGGGCGCGTAGCGCCGCAGTTCCTGGGAGGTGAGCAACGACGCACGGGCCACCACCCGAGTGTGCCCGAGTCGCGTAGCACCGGGCAACACGCACCCCGGCGACCTGCGGGCAAAACGGCCGTAGGCGAGAATCGCTGCATTTCGCACGATCCGTCGTGGGGGTACGCGCACGATGAAGAAGAGTTCCTACCTGAGCCAGAACGACACCGTCATGTGGATGGTCGAGGCAGACCCACGACCTCGGCCGGCACCAGATGGCCTCAGCCGTACCCAACCTGCTGCGCGCCGTACGGCACCCACAGCAGCTGGCCCAGTGCGTCCTCGACGGCCTGCAAGAGGTGTTCGCGCTGGCAACGGCGGCGCCAACGAAGCCGTCAGGCGGGTGAGCGGCGCACGGTGAGCCGGCTCCACGCACCGGCGTAGACGCGGTCACCGTCCGCCAGTTCGACCGGAACTCCCGGCACCAGTGCAGCGGTGTCGGCGGTGGGCTGCTGCGCGGCGGCGACCACGTACGTGCCGTTCGTGGACGACAGGTCGACGATGGTCAGCGAGTCGCCGTCGCGTACGAACTGAGCGTGCCGGCGCGAGACACCGGTGTCGGCATCGAGCGACAGTTCAGGCCGCAACCCACGCGCCGCCGAGGACCGACCGACCAGGGCGGTGTGGTGTGCGAGCGGCACCGTCGAGGTGGACGGCGTCGGGCACGGCTGGTCGGCGAGCGTGCCCTTCAGCGCAAACCACTCCGGATCGACCTCAACCACGGCGATCCAACTGACCGACGATTCCACCGGCCTCGCCGGAGCGACCGGCACCTCGGCAGCGGTCCCAGCGGGCGGTGCCTGACCTGTGGTGAAGTCGTACCCGCACACCTCGCAGAACAACGCGTCGGCCGGGTTCAGCTCGCTGCAATGCGGGCAGGCAACCGGCACAGCCGCAGCGGACGGTGACGAGGGCGCTGCAGGCGCGGGCTCAGCCACTGCGGGCGGCGCAGCCGCGCCGGACGCGATGGCGCCGATGCGGGCGCCACAGGTGTCGCACCACTCGGGGTCGCCGCTCTGGTGACCGTTGGGGCACAGGTCGGTGCTCACGGTTCGCGCCGGATGCGGGTGGTCTTGGTGCTGCGGGTGTCCAGCGCCATTTCGTCGGACTTCTCGACATGCTGCTTCAAGCGGACCGTTCCGGTCTCGAGATCGACGACATCGACGACCTTCTCCAGCAATCGGGTGGTGTTCTCGTTGCCCGAATCGCGTGCCAGTTTCGCGGCCTCACCGAGTAGCACCGTGGCGGTGCGTTCATCACCGGCCGCCTTCGCCGCGAGGCCCTTCTGGATGGTGGTCGCCAGCTTCTCCTGCCCTGTGTAGTGGGCCACCGCCGGGTCGATGCGGGTGGTCAGATCTGTGTCGGCGCTCCACACCGCCTTGACCAGCGACTTGGCCTGCACCTCGTCATTCACGACCAGTTCGACACGGGCGGCCAGTCGCTCGTTGCCCAACTCGGCCACCGGGACCCGCACTGCGATGTGGTAATCGCGTGACTCGTCACTCCATGCGCCGGTGGGGAACTCGCGCACCAGTGCCGAGATCTGCACGCCTCGTGAACTGAGGTCTTCCACGGTGGGGGCCACCTGGCGGACGAACAGCACCTCACTGCCCTGTGGGGTCCAGATGCGCAGCCGGGCATCGGGAACCCCGCGGTTCATCGCTGCTTGCATCATCGCCTCGAAGTCCGCTTCCAGTTGCTCGGGTTTGGCGACGATGTCGACAGTGCCCAGCAGCTCGGTGGCGATCTCACGTAGTTCCTCGACCACCCAGTCCTCGCCGATTCCGCGGCAATCGCACTGGAAGCGACCTCGCGCCGCCGCCAACGCGTGTGGCAATGCGTCGGCCGGTTCGCCTTCGATCTTGCCGTCGGTGAGCAGGATGGCATGACACTGCGCGGCGGACACCTGCCCGAACAGCTCGGTGGCTGCCTGGATCCAGGAACCCATAGCGGTGGCACCTCCGCTGCGCAGGCGGTCGACAGCGATCATCGCATCGGCACGCGTCACGGGGGTCATCTTCGCCATCCCCGGATGCGGTGGGTAAACCATCTGGGCGACGCTGTGACCGCTGATGACAGCGAACCAGGCACCATCGACGATCTCGCCAACAGCCACCTTCGCCGCCCGCCGTGCTGCGGCGATCTTCGTCGGCGGCATGTCCATCGATCCCGACGTGTCGACGATGATGATCTCAGCGACGTCGCCGGTCGCGCCGGCCTTACCCGCGCCGGAGCAGGCAACCGATACGACCGCATGGGCGTCGGTGGCCCCGTCGGCCAGGTACTCGTTCTGGAACACCTCTGCCGTGAAAGCGGTGGAAGTCGGTAGTGCCATCGTCAGTTCCTCCGGTGAGTCAGCGTAGTGAAGGCTCGAAGCGGGCCAGCACCGCGGTGATGTTGTCGTGGCCGCCCTGGGCGTTCGCCCAGCGGACCAGCGCGTCGGCGAGCACGACGGGAGCGCTGCGCCCGGCCGCGACCTGCTCGTGCACCAGCGATTGCAGCGCTGTGGCAGGCGACGCATAGTTCCAGAGCCCATCGGTGCACAACAGCAGCCAACCCGGCCCCCGCAGCTGATGACTGGCGAGTTCGGGCGTGGCATCCACCGAGTCGGCACCCAGCCAGCTGGTGATGGTGTGAAAGGTGGGATGGGTCTCCGCCTCGGCCTGGGTCATGCCGGCGCGGATCAGCTCAGTGCCCAACGAATGGTCCAGCATGACCTGCACAGGCTCTCCCTCGTCGGGCAGCCAGTAGGCACGCGAATCGCCGCACCAGGCCAGCGTCACGACATCGCCGTCGAGCACCGCCGCGATGAACGTGCACGACGGCGCCTCGCTCGGGTTGCCCAGCGACCGCGCCACCACGATGGTGGCTGCGTTGGCCTCCGCGCATGCGGCAGTGAGGGCGCTGCTCCAGAACGAGACCTTGGCGGCCACGCTCTCGCCGCCCGGCCGCAACGTCGAGGCCAGCACCGCGCATGCCTCGCGAGCCGCGGCCAGCGCTGCCCGATCGCTGTCCGGCGCAGACGTGACGCCGTCGCACACGACCAGCATTGCCAACGAGCGATCGGGCAGCGCCGACAGCGCCATTGCGTCCTCGTTGCGTGCGTGTACGACACCCTTGTCGCACACCCCGCCGACCCAGTCGGCAGCAGCCTCCTGCCAATGATCTCGCGGCGACGGCGCCTTCTTCCCGCACACTGAGCAGAAGCCATCGTCGAGCACTGCTCCCCCGCACTCGAGGCACGGCCCGTCGTTGCCGGGGGCTTGCGAAAGGGTCGTGCGCGGGACAGGGAACGACTCCTCACTGACAACTGCCGGGACCGTGGGCGCGGCTGCACCGCCGTCGGCCACTTGACGCGGCTCGAGGGACGAACCGCAGCTCTCACAGAACGCGTCGTCGGGGGCCACCACTGACCGGCACGAGGGACACACCGCGGCGGGCTCCGCCGTCGGGGCCGGATCCGTCATAGCAGCGTGCGGGGTCGCACCGCGTTGGCCTGGTCGACCAACTGCACACGCCCGGCCGCGTCGGGTGCCAGGCGAGCGGCGGTACGGCATGCGTCTTCCAACGCACGACGCAAGGGCAGTTCGACGGCGGGCACACCACCGATCTGAACACCGGTCTGCGGCCCAACGGTGGCGACGTGCTGCAGCGCGCTCTCCAGCAGCCTGATGCGCAGCGCCGCACGCTCGAACGGCTGCATCGCAGCGAGTTCCAGTTCCTCGGATGCCCGCCCCAGATCGGCGAGGGCGTGGGTCGGGTCGAGCCCGGCAGCCAGCAGCAAGGCCCGCGATCGACGGGCATCGCCGAAGGCGCGGCTGGTGGGCGGAATGCGGTCGAGCGCCTGGAGCGCTTCATCGCGCCGGCCAGCGGTGGCGGCGATGCGTGCAAGACCGAACTGACTACACGCGACGTAGGCCGCATCCGTGCGCGCGCAGGTGATGTACATCCGTTCGGCGACCGCCGGCTCGCCCGCTGCCTCACACGCGGCAGCGAGCGCCAGCTTCGGGGCCAGCTCGCCAGGGAGTTGCCCATAGACGGCGTTGAACGCGGCCATCGCCGCGGTGGCGTCGCCCCGGCTGAGCGCGGCCAGGCCCTGCAGCCAGACCCCCCGCCACTCCCACGGGTCGGCGTCGAGGACGCGTTGCGCGAGCTGCTCGGCGAGCGGCACCTGCTCAGCACGGAGCGCGGCATCGGCGCGCTCGACAATCACCGCCGTGGTCTCCTCTGGTGCACCCTTCAGCGCAGCGATCCGCGCCGTCGGTTCATCGGCGGTGACACTGGCCAGCCACGCCGCCATAGGGTCGCGTAGTTCGACAGCAAGCCGGGGCAGGTCGCGCCACGTCAGCTGATCGGCGGTGGCCGCCGGCGGCTCGAACAGCTGCGACGGGGTGCTGCGGTTGACCGCGCCGGTGGCAACGGCCGCCGTCACCTCACGCATCACCCCGAACAGCTGCTCACGCATCTCGTCGGCGGTCTGGAAGCGGTCCTCGGGACGAACCGCGGTGCCCTTCTCCAACCACCGGTACAGCGAGTCGAACTGTGCGAAGAGCGGCACATCGTCGGCCGAGGGCAGCGTGGTCTCGTAGTGGGCTTGGTAGCCCTTGAACTCGAACACCAATACGGCGAGGGTGCGGGCAACGGTGAACAGGTCGCTTGCCACCGTGGTGCCGTCGCGGGCCACCTCCGGCGCCTGGAAGCCCACTGTGCCGTAGATCGGCGACTGATCGTCGTCGACGCGGCGCACGCCACCGAGGTCGATCAGCTTCATGCTGTCGCCCACCTGGATGAGGTTGGCGGGCTTGAAGTCGCAGTACAGCAGGCCGAGGGAGTGCAGGTAGCCGAACGCCGGAAGGATCTCGACGATGTAAGCGATGGCCTGATCCACCGGGATCGGGGAGAACGCACCGCCGCTCGCACGCATGCGGTCCTTCAACAGGTTGTTCAGCGAACGCCCTCCGACGTACTCCATCACGATGTACGAGTTGCCGTCGGGAGAAGTGACGAAGTTGTAGATCTCGACGATCAGCGGGTGTTCCACCTCGGCGAGGAACTGCTTCTCGGCAACTGCCGCCCGCGAGGCGTCTGGGTCGCCAGCGTTGAGCAGGCCCTTGAGCACCACCCAGCGGTCGTTCACGTTGCGGTCGCGGGCGAGGTAGATCCAGCCCATCCCACCGTGCGCGAGGCAACCGGCAACCTCGTACTGGCCACCGAGCAGGTTACCGGCCACCAACGTCGGCTCGAAGTCGAACGGCGTGCGGCACTTGGCGCAGAAACCCTTGGTACGCCCTAGCGAGCCCTCGCGCGAACGGCCGACCGACGACTGGCAGACGCTGCAATAGCGCTTGTCCTCGGCGACGACCGCCGGGTTCATCAGTCCCTCGCGCGGGTCGACCTCGGGGATCGGTGGCACATGGGTGAGGCCCGCACCCAAACGCGATTGGCTGCCACCGCCACCGAGCCGACGAGTGGGCCGCGAGCCGCCGACCTGGCGTGCCGACCCGAGCGGGACGCTACCCAGCCGGCTGGACGCTGTCGCCGAACGGGTGCTGATCGGCGCACCGTTGGGTGCAGGGGCAGCGGGTGCATTTGCGGCGAGCCCGCACACGTCGCAATACCCGTCGAGGATGCGGCCACCGCACCCGGGCTGTGCGCACCTCATCGGGCGACCCCCTTCAGCTTCGCGTTCACCGCGTGGACGTACTGCTCGACGAGCGCCTCCGCTCGCACCAGGTCGCTGGGGGCCACCCACAGGACGGCCTTCGCCTGCTGATACAGCGCGTCGAGCTCGACCGCTTCCACCACACCGCCGCAAGACGCCTTGTCTGCGAACGCTTGCAACAAGCCGCGCAGCTCGTCGCGCCGGCGGAGTGGCTGCTCGAAGCGTCGCTCTGCCTCGGCGAGCGCGGCGGCCAGGCGGTCGAGCTTGGTGAGCACCGGCACCAACCGGCCCCGCGCTGCAACCCATGGCAGGTGGCCGATCTCACCGACCTCGTCGACGACGACGGCGAGCGTCGCGACCGAGGGCACCGCCAGCAGGGGTGCCTGCAGGACCTTGGCCCGGCAGCGGGCAGCGAGTTCGCGCACCCGTGCTTCCGTGGCCCCGAGGGCCACCATGCGACCCGCCACGAGCGCCCACTGCTGCAGCACCTGCCCGCGTTCGCGCGCCGCTGCCTCGAGGCTGGCGCGAACCGTGGCGGCCTCGGCGGCAACGTTTGTCAGTTCCGTCCGGCGGGTGAGCCGCTGCTGCAGTTCGGCGACATGGTTGATCTGCATGCCCAGCTCCGCGGCCAGGCGTTGGGCCACGGCCAGATCGGCGTCGGCCTGCTGAGACGTGCGCGCCTGCTGCACCTGGAGTTGCTCGCGGCTGGCCACGCGTTGCTCGACGTGTTGCACGACGGCGTCGAGCAGAGTGGCCGCGTCGGTGAGGTTGGCGCCGACCAGGCCGCCCAGGTCGTCGTACAGCGGCACCGCCGTCAGCGCCGCTGCTCCAGCACGATCGCGGGCCGCCAACGTGGTCACTTCGGCGAGACGGTCGGTGATGGCCTTGCGGGCGACGAACGCCGCCGCCACATCGGCGACGTCGGCATCGGTGCCCGCTGACCGAACGCGTTCTTCCAACGACAACAGAGCGTCGGTGCGCGTCGCCAGCCATGCCCGCCATTCGGTGAGCAGGTGGTTGACCTCCGTGGTCGTGGGGATGTCGACCATCACGGCACCGGCCGGCCGTACCGCGCCACGGGCGGTTCCTGCGGGCCAAGCGTGCTGCCCAACCAGCGATCGTAGATTTCCGCCCACCGCCCATCGGTGCGCATCTCCTCCAGTACCGAGTTGACGAACTGCACGAAGTCGATCCGGTCGGCGTTGAAGCCCAGGCCGTAGGGCTCATCGGTGAAACCTTCGCCCGACGGCACGACCACGGTGGAGTTGTCCTGGGCCGCGAGCCCGGCCAACACAGTGTCGTCACCGGTGATGCCATCGACCTTGCCCTGCTGCAGCAGCACAAGGCAGTCACTGATGTCGGCGGGTGCCACCACCTCGTCGTCGGGGTTGTCCACGCCGTCGGCGGCGGGCGTGAACCGGATGCCTTGCACGCCCTGGATGAACTCCTGGTTGGTACTGCCGGCAGGCACGCACACGGTGGCCTCGGCGGCGGCAAACGCCTCCAACGAGGCGTGCTGCGGCTGGCCGTCTGTGCGCTGCACCAGCAACTTCTGCCCCGAGTGGTAGTACTCGGAGGAGAAGGCGATCTGCTGCCAACGCACGCAGTTGATGGTCATCGTGTGCGCCACGATATCCACCCTGTCGTCACGCAAGGCGGGGATGCGTTGGCCGTACGGGATGACGACGATGTCGAGCATCGAGTACGCCTGGTCGTCATCGACGCCGAAGACGGCCTTGGCCACCTCCTGCAGCATGTCGATGTCGAAGCCCTCGATCCTGCCGGACTGCGGGTCGCGCGAGCCGAACAGCAACGTGTCGGCCGAGACACCCACTCGCAACCTGCCGCTGGCACGGATGGCGGCCATGGTGGAACCGGCTGGCAGGTCGTCCGCAGCCGGTAGCGGAAGGCCGGGCTCATACGATGCGGGCGTGATGCCGGCGGGCTCCTGCTGGTCCGCAGGACAGGTGAACACGGTGGCAGCGACAGTGGTGGGCGGCGGCGGTAGCGACCCTTCCACCGCGCCGGGGAGGCGCGAGCCGCTGGTACAGGCCGCCAGCGCGATGGCCATGCCGGTGGCCGTACCGCGACGCAGCGCATTGGTGCGCAACAGGTTCATCGGTACTCCCTCAGGCGTTGGCCGTAGGCGACCAGCGACAACGCCGCGATGGCCAGGCCCCCGAAGAAGACGAGCACCCGCATCCAGGAAAGACCGTCGGTTGCGCTCCGCAGCTGATCGGTCGCGCTGTCGCGGTACGCCTGTGCGCTGCCACCGCTGTCGATGTCGAATGCGGTGAAGGCGTCGGCAGCGAGTCCGTCGAGGCTGGCCTCGCGGGCCGCCTCCCAGTCACCGTCGTCGTCGAGCGCGCGCACAGCGGCATGGGAGTCGGCGTAGAAAGCAAAGCCATCCGTCAGGGCGCAGTCACCCGTGGTGTCGCACAGCGTGACGAGCGCCGCGGTGGAGGTGCTACCGGCAAGGAGCCATGGATCGTCGTTGTTGCTGCCGCGAGCGATCAACGTGCTGGATTCCAGCGCCCGAGCCTCGAAGGCCGCCGAACGCGCCTGGGCGACGAGATCGGCCGCTTCCAACGAGGTGGCGGTGGCGGCCTCGGCATCGGCCATCGCCGAGCCCTGAGTGCTGCCGCCGAGCAACAGCAGCAGCAGGCTGAGACCGGTGGCCACGGCGAGCGCCGGGTTCACCAGCCTCCGGAAACGCTTGGCGTGCCACCAGCCGCCGGCGAGCAGCAGCAGTACCAGCGGCCAGCCGGTGACGTGCAGCCAGGAGCCCGCCTTGTCGGCGCGGTCGAGGCTGTCGTTCACTTGCGAACGCAATGATGACTGCACGTCGCGCAAGGCGGCGACCATGGAACCCGACAGCGCGTTGGCCGACCGCAGATAGGCGGCACCGACTGGGAAGCCCTGCCGGTTGTTGGCGCGGGCCTGCTCGACGAGCCCGGCGTATTCGCCCAGTTGCGCAGCGACCGACGCCAACTGCCGCGCCTCGGCGGGCAGCACACGGTTGCCGACGGCGACCAGGCCCTCGCTCACCGCGCTGAGCTCGGCCTCATAAGTGGCCCGCTTGCCGGCGTCCTCGATGCCCCCGCGCAGGTAGTTCTCGCTGGCGATGGAGTCGGCGTTGACCAGACGAACCTGCACGTCCTGCACCGCGAGTAACTGCGCAGCAGCCTCAGCGCCATCGCCCAGCGATGCATCGCGGCGGCCCACCCCAAAGGCGCCGAGCACGCCGAACAGCACAGCCACGACCATCGTGCAGATCATCCAGACCCGCAGCCGCGCCGGTGTGCTGCCCCCGCGCAGCAGGCCATTGGCAAAGCGCCCGATAGCGCGCCCGACAGCCTTCATCATCGCTGCCCGCCGCTTCTCTGCGCTGCCAACACCACGCCTCCTCGGGCTGGCATCCTACGCGCCGGGCAGGCCAACGCGCCCGCGGTTCGTCGCTGCTTCTCCCCAGCGGTGCAGGTACGCAGATCGTTGCTGCGTGCTGCAACTGAGTACCGTTCCGGGCATGCCCAAGGCGTTCCTGCATCCGTTTGCCAAGCCCACTCGCGAAGAGTTCATCCGCATCGTCCGTGGCGAGGGCGCCCTGCTCTTCACTGCCGACGGCCGCGAGGTGATCGACGGCATGGCCAGCCTCTGGTCCTGCGCGATCGGGCACGGCCGCCAGGAAATGGCCGACACGATCTCGCGCCAGGTCTCCACGTTGGAGGCGTATTCCTGCTTCGACCCGTTCACCACCGATCCGGCCGAGCAGCTCGCCGAGCGGCTTCGCGAAATTGGGCCCATCCCCGGTGCCCGGGTGTTCTTCACCGGCTCCGGCAGCGAGGCGATCGACACTGCAATGAAGCTGGCACGTATCGCCCACGTGCAAGCGGGCGAAGGCCATCGCAAGCTGATCATCTCCCGCGGCCGCGGTTACCACGGCACCGCCTACGGCGGCACCAGCGCGCAGGGCATCGCACCCAACCGGGAGAACTTCGGTCCGTTCGTCGACGACGTGGTGCAGGTGCCCGCCGACGACATCGAGGCGCTGGCAACGCTGATGGCCCAGCGCGGCCACGAGGTGGCGGCCATCATTGCCGAACCGGTGCAGGGTGCCGGCGGCATCTACCCGGCCGAGGACGGCTACCTCGAGGGCCTACGCAAGCTGTGCGACCAACACGGCGCCTACCTCATCCTCGATGAAGTGATCACCGGCTTCGGCCGACTGGGCACCTGGTTCGGTGCCCACCACTACGGCGTCACCCCAGACCTCGTCACGTTCGCGAAGGGCGTCACGTCCGGCTACCAACCTTTGGGCGGCGTGTTCGTCGGCCCTCGCCCCACCGCCGCGCTCGAGTCGAACCCCGACTTCTTCCTGCGCCACGGGTTCACCTACTCGGGTCACGCCACCGCGTGTGCGGCCGCACTGAAGAACCTAGAGATCATCGAACGCGAGGGCTTGGTGGCGCGTGCGCTGCACATAGGTGGCAGGTTGGCAGCCGGCCTGCAGTCGCTCGCCGCCGACGGGTCCATCGACCACGTGCGTGGCCTTGGCGGCATGTGGGCGGCCGGCCTTCGCGCGGATCAGAACGCGATGGCGCTGCGCGACGCGGTCTTCGACGGCGGTGTCGTCTGCCGCGCGCTCAACGCCGACTCGCTGCTCTTCTGCCCACCGCTGGTCACCACCGACGAGCAGATCGACCGCATCGTCGACGCCGTCGCCACCGCTGCGCGGTAGCGGGCCGTCGCGGAGTGCGCAGGGGGCACTCGGAGCGGTTCTTGCGGCGGTCTCGGCGCGCTGTGTCACGGCATGAAGGAGGGTTCCGTCTGTGCCGTGACACAGCCCCCGGAGCGCGCTCCTGCCGCCACCGATCGTCGCCGCATCAACGGCGAAGCCGCCCTACCGAAACGAACCAGAGCCCTGACAGCCGTTGGTGCTGTCCAACTCGGCCGTGGCTACCGGCGCACCGTCGGCCACCAGCACACCGGGGAACAGACCAGCGACGGACCAACGAATGGCGTTCATGCCGCCCTCTTCTTCCCGACGCTTCCAAGGATGACCCTCGGCACCACGGGCGCCGCGACCGTCACGGGGCGCTAGGGAACGAGGTCGCAGCGCAGGCTGTGCTTACATCGGGGCATGACATGGAGGCTTCACTGATGGGCGCCCTCGACGGGCAACACGTTCTGGTCACCGGCGGCTCCAGCGGCATCGGCAAGGCGTGCGCCGAGCGTTACCGAGCCGAGGGTGCGACGGTCTACGTGGCCGACCTCAACCCGCGGTCCAGCGACGAACTGCATCTGGATGTCAGCGACTCTGGTGCGTGGGCGGCGCTGATCGAGGCGCTGCCCGCGCTGGACATCGTGCACCTGAATGCCGGCATCACCACACCCGGCAGGACCCCATTGGGCTCCGCGGGCGCCCCGCTCAGCGACGTCACAGACGACGCGTACCGGGCCATCGTCGGCGCCAACATGGACGGCGTGTTCTTCGGCGCACGCGCTGTGCTGCCCGGAATGGTCGAACGCGGTCACGGCCACGTCTTGGTCACCGCCTCGATGGCCGGCCTGGGCGGGATGGCCGGCGACATCGCATACACCACCACCAAGCACGCCGTGGTCGGCTTCGTGAAGTCACTGGGCGCGACGTTGGTGCAATCCGGCCAGACCGGCGTCTGCGTCAGCGCACTGTGCCCTGGGTTCGTGGACACCCCGTTGGTTCCCACCGAGGCGCAGTCGTTCATCAAGGACATGGGCATGCCCGTCATCGACCCGGCTCGTGTCGGCGAGGCCGCCATGCAGGCCATCGCCGCTCACGCCCACGGCTCGCAATGGATCGTGTGGGGCGACATCATCCGCGAGCACCTCGCCTCGCCCATCGAGCTGGATTGAGCACGGCCATGACCGACACCGAGATGACCTTCAACCCGTTCGACCCTGCGTTCCGGGCGAACCCGTACCCCTATTACGCCAAGTGGCGCGTGCACGCGCCGGTGATGACGACACCACTGGGCTTCACCGTGCTCACCCGCTACGAGGACGTGGCCCGCACACTGCGTGGCGCCGAGTTCGCTCGCGACATCGAGGCCCACGTCGCCCAGCGCGACGACGACCCGCGTGCACCGCGCCGAGCCCGGCTTCGGGAGCGTCGCGAGGATGGCACTGCCGCAAAGTCGATCCTCAACCTCGACCCACCCGATCACACCCGGTTGCGCCGGCTCGTCTCGCTCGCGTTCACTCCCACCGCGATCGAGCGCTTGCGGCCACGCGTGCAACAGTTGGTCGACGACGTGCTGGACCGTGCTGCCGAGCACGGCACGATGGAAGTCGTCGAAGAGCTTGCCTTTCCCGTTCCGTTCCAAGTGATCAGCGACATGCTCGACCTGCCCACCACGCACATCGACGAGATCCGCGACTGGTCGCAGACCCTCACCGCCTCGCTCGAACCGACGGCCGACGAGGCGGCGCTGGATGCAGCCGAGTCAGCCGCGATCGCCATGGGCGGATACCTGGCCGACGTGGTCGCACACCGCCGGCAGCACCTCGGCGACGACCTGTTGTCAGCGCTGATCCAGGCCGAGGAGGCAGGCGACCGGCTCAGCCAGCCCGAGCTGCTCTCGTTCGTGACGCTGCTCTATGTGGCGGGCCACGAGACCACCGTCAACCTGATCGGCAACGGCGTACTCGCCCTGCTGCGCAACCCGGACCAGATGCGGATGTGGGCGGCCGACCCATTGCTGGACAGCAACGCCGTCGACGAACTGCTGCGCTTCGACGGCCCCGTCCAGCAGACCGTACGGGTGCCGCTGGTGGACGTGCAGTACGGCGACGTCACCGTGGCTGCCAACACCATGGTGATGACCGTGCTCGGCTCGGCCAGCCACGACCCTACGGTGTTCGACGAGCCCGCGACCTTGCGCCTCGATCGGCCGAACGCCAATCGCCATCTCGGCTTCGCCGCCGGTGTGCACTACTGCCTGGGCTCGTCGTTGGCGAAGCTGGAAGCCAACGTGGCCATCACGTCGCTCATTCGTCGCTTCCCCGGGATCGAACTTGCCGGAGAGCCCACCTGGCGCGACAGGCTCACCATCCGCGGCGTCGATCACCTGCCCGT
>Ga0105047_10002483_pt1 | contig 32838 bp, 31 predicted proteins | sample MAT04_FD_78384 | JGI IMG/M metagenome (GOLD analysis project Ga0105047, IMG submission 78384) | Freshwater microbial communities from Lake Fryxell liftoff mats and glacier meltwater in Antarctica - MAT-04 (megahit assembly) | ecosystem: Environmental > Aquatic > Freshwater > Ice > Liftoff... | reverse complement strand
CGGTGTGCTGGACGGCATCGGGGTCCCGTGTGAGACCTGCGGTGGTCGCCGCTTCAAGGCGGAGGTCCTCGCCTGGACGCTGGACGGGCGGGACGTCAGCGAGGTCCTGCGACTGACCGTCTCCCAGGCGCTCGAGGCGTTCACGCAGCCTGACATCGTGCGCCGACTCCAGGCCCTGCGCGATGTCGGGCTCGACTACCTGGCGCTCGGCCAACCGTTGAGCACCCTGTCGGGCGGTGAACGCCAGCGGCTCAAGATGGCGGGCGAGCTGCACCGCACGGGCAACCTCTACGTCCTTGACGAACCGACGACCGGGCTCCACATGGCAGACACGCGCCACCTGCTCGCGACACTCGGCCGGCTCGTGGACGCCGGCAACACGGTCATCGTGATCGAGCACGACCTCGACGTCGTGCGCGCGGCCGACTGGATCGTGGACCTGGGGCCGGAGGGCGGCACCAAAGGCGGCCGGATCGTGTTCACGGGCACGCCGGCCACACTGCTGGGATCGCAGGAGTCGCACACCGCCGCGTACCTCCGCGAGTCAGAGGGCGTCGCCGCGCCGCCCGCCGCGGACGACGAGGTGCAGACCATGCTCGCGTTCCTGCGCGGGTCGGGCTGACGTCTGACATGGCACCATGCCGCAGGTGACCAGAACTGCCGCCGCGGTACAGCACCTGCGCGACCTCGCGCGGCTGCGACGCGTCCGCGACCGCATCGACCGGGAGTCTGCAGAACCCCTGGAGGTGGAGGCACTCGCCCGCGGGGCCTCCATGTCGGGGGGCACCTCAGCCGCGAGGCAGGTCAGGCGACCGACGGGATGCCCTCCTGCGTCGCGAAACAGGTGACGAGGCCGATCAGGGAACGCGCCACCGCACGACCCGGCTGACGGATCGGCACTGGAGGCATCCGGCATCGACAGCCGGATCCCGGTGGGCCCGATGTTCGGGCGGCCGCTGATGTCGCCCATCGGCCGACATGGCTGGAGCACTCCACCGGAGGGCCGGGCCACGACGCCCGGGCCGCCTCAGCCTTCGCTGGGTCGGGCGTAGCCACTGCCTTCCAACCGACCGCTGACGGTTCCTGCGACGCGGTCGATGCGCAGGGTCGCGATCTGGGGTCGGGCCACGAACAGCACCACACCGCAGGCGATGACCACGGACCCGGCGAGGATGATGGCGACCAGCGCGCTCGAGCGCTCCGCGATGATGCCGCCGGCGAGCGCCCCGAACGGCAGCAGGCCCCAGTAGAGCAGCGTGAACAGGGACGTCACGCGCCCGCGGAGCCGGATGGGGGAGAGTGACTGCACGAGCGACAGGCTCGACGAGCCGTAGACCGCGAAGCCACCCTGCGCGACGCCGATGGCGACCGCCGCCAAGGCCAGTCCGCCGGAAAGCCCGACGCCGATGAGGCCCGCGCCGATGAGCCCCATGCCCACGAAGATCGTCCGGCCGTGTCCCAGGCGGCGCATCAGCGGCTCGGCCACCAGCCCGGCGAGGAGGCCCCCGATGCCACCGCCGACATACAGCAGGCCGATCGCCCCCGGGTCCGCACCCAGGTCACGGATGACGACCGGCAGCAGGAACGTGTAGGACAACCCGACCGCTCCGGGCGCCGCGGACACCAGCACGATCAGCCCCAGCGTGGGGAATCGCCGCGTGTACGCGGCGGCCTCGATCAACGGTCGCATCATCGAACGGTCGGTCGTCCGGGCCGCGGTCTCGTGGACCCGCAGGCGCGCGATGGGCAGCGCTGGCAGGGCCTGCATCACGCCCGCGACGACGATCGTGAGTGCGGCCGCGACCACGATGTCCGCGCCCAGGGCCACCAGCAGCACGCCGCCCACGACGCCGCCGAGGATGCGCCCGACGTTGAAGCCCAGGAACGTCAGCGCCACCCCGCTGGACACGGCGCGTGGTGGCACGAGGTCATTGACGATGGAGATGAACGCGGGGGCGCCCAGCGTCTGGAATGTGGACATCACGCAGCCGAGCGCGACGAGGACCCAGAGCGGCCACGCGGCAAGGGCCCCGAGGCCCGTGGCGATGATGGCCATGCCGGCGCCTGCCAGCGACAGCACGACCATCACCTTGGAACCGAAGCGGTCCGCCAGCAGCCCGGCATGGAGCATGAACACGGCGAACGGCAGGCTGTAGATGAAGCTTGCGATGCCCACGTCCTGGGCTGAATCGGTGATGGCCAGGATGTAGGTGTTGAGCGCCGCGCCGAAGATGAACCATGACGCGTTCGAGGTCAGGTTCGCCACGAGGAAGGTCACGAACGGCGGGTAGCCGAGCGCCGTCAGGCCCATCCGCTCAAGCCTGCCCCCGATCGGCTGCTCAGCCGTGCTGGTCACCGGGCGTCCTTCGGGCGGGGGCGTGCACATCGCGGGGGGACGGGGCCACGCATCGTGCGCATCTTAGCGCGGTGCGAGGTGCGCGCGACCGCGCCCGGCTCGACCCCGACGACCGGGCGTGCGCCCTGTGCGCGAGTACCATGCCCCGATGAGGGTCGCGATCCTGAGCCCCATCGCGTGGCGCACGCCGCCGCGTGGCTATGGGCCGTGGGAGCAGATCGCCTCTGAGATCACCGAGGGGCTCGTGGACCGGGGTCATGATGTGACCCTGTTCGCCACGGCGGACTCCGTGACCCGCGCCCGCCTGGAGGCCGTCGCGCCCCGGGGCTACGAGGAGGACCCGGGCCTGGATGCCAAGGTCCACGAGGCGCTGCACATCGCCCGGGTGATGGAGCGGGCGGACCGATTCGACCTCATCCACAACCACTTCGACTTCCTGCCGCTGGCCTGGTCACGGCTGATCGATACCCCGATGTTGACCACGATCCACGGCTTCTCGTCGCCCGCGATCCTGCCCGTCTACCGGCAGTACGACGACCGGGTCGCCTACGTATCCATCAGCGACACGGACCGGGACCCGTCGTTGGCCTACCTGGCCACGATCCACCACGGCATCCACGTGGAGCAGTTCACGGCCGGGGCCGGTGCCGGCGGGTACGCCGTCGTGCTGGGCAGGATCCACCCGGACAAGGGGGTGGACCTCGCCATCGAGGCTGCGCGGGCGGCCGGCATCCCGCTCGTCATCGCGGGCATCGTGCAGAACGCGGCGTACTTCAAGCAGACGATCGAGCCCCGGCTCGAGGAGGGCCGGGTGACGTTCATCGGTCCGGTCGGGCCCGAGCAGCGGGACGCGCTCCTGGGTGGTGCGGTGGCGCTGTTGCACCTCATCCGCTTCGCCGAGCCGTTCGGGCTCGCGATGGTGGAGGCGATGGCCTGTGGCACACCGGTCATCGCGACCCGTCGCGGCTCCGTGCCGGAGGTCGTGATCGAGGGCGAGACCGGCTACATCGTGGAGGATGTGGCCGGCGCCGTGGCGGCGCTGTCCCGGGTGGCGGCTCTGGATCGGGCGCGCTGCCGGGACCGTACGGCCGAACGGTTCGGGGTCGATCGCATGGTGGACGAGTACGTCCACGCCTACGAGCGCGTCATCGCACAGTGGCCGAGGACGTGAGGTCGCGGTCCTCGAGCTCCCACGCATGGTCGAGGACGTGCTGCGCGGTGCGGCGCACCAGGAACCGGATGGGCCACGTGCGGGCGGGTCGGCTCTCGGCGTTGTAGGAGCGGAGGGCGTCCAGGAACTGCAGTCGATGCTCCGTCAGACCATCCGGCGTGAGCACGACCTCGAGCGCCGTCCGGACCTCTACCTTGGGCGACCAATTGTGGGCTTCCGACCCATGGACGTGGCGCACGATGGCGTCGCGCGACCGGCCGGCACTGCGTGCGCCCGGCCGCAGCTCGACCGACACGCGCGATGCGACCTCGTCGAACCAGGCCCAGCCGGCGCGCAGCAGGTCCAGCCGTCGTTCCAGGTCTGGCGCGGGCAGCACCTCTCGTTCGATGACGGATGGCACGTGTGCGATGCCCCAGAAGTCCGTCGAGCTCGAGCCGGGCACGCGCTCGATGACCTGGAGCGTTTGTTGCCCGGCGAACGTGCTGCAGCGACCGGCGCGCTCGGCGACCGCGACGTACCGCGGCAGATAGGCGCCCAGCTTCGCGAGCGCGTCCTCCTCCGATGTCCCCCAGCGGTCGAGGCCGGGCCAGTCGATCGCGGCCGCGACCACCCGCCGCTTCTTGCCAAGCTCCAGGATCACCCGCATCGCGTCCGTCATTCCCACGAGCCTACCCGTGTCGCGGTGCGACAGGGCCGCGGTCAGAAGCTGCGGCGCTCGAATCGGATGCCGCCGCATGCCACACTGGCCGCCCCGGAGCCGACGCGGGTCAGACGGGAATGGCGGAGGAAGACGACGGCGTGACCAAGCAGATGCGCATCGGCCGGTGCGTTCCCCAGGGCTACTTCAACGAGTACGACGGCTGGGAGCCGGTCACGGCGTGGAAGCGGACGTTGGAGATCTCCCGGCTGGCCGCCCGACTCGGGTTCGAGTCGATCTGGACCGGCGAGCACGTGACCTCGAAATGGGGCGGGTCGCTCGCGCAGTGAGCCCTGGCGCCGGGATCGGCCAGCACACCGGCCGCCCGCCCGCCGGAGCGCCCCCTGGCGCCGGGATCGGCCAGCACACCGGCCGCTCCCCCGCCGGAGCGCCCCCTGACGCCGGGATCGGCCAGCACACCGGCCGCCCGCCCGCCGGAGCGCCCCCTGGCGCCGGGATCGGCCAGCACACCGGCCGCCCGCCCGTCGGAGCGCCCCCTCAGGCCGTCGCGTCGGCCGGTGCGACAGGGGCCGCCGGCGCGCGTCCGCGGCCGCGCGGACGCCACCGCCGAGACGGGCTGATGAGCTGCGTGGACAGGATCGTGAGCACGCCCGCGAGCACCAGGAACGCAAGCGCCGAGCGTGGCCAGAACGCATCCCGCGGTGGCACGGGCGCGTTCTCGGGCAGGCCGCGCACGAGCACGATGTAGTCGCAGAACCCGCCCACGTCCGGCACGGCGGTACACATGATGTCGATGTCCGTCACCAGCGGGTTCAGCCACAGCAGCGCTTCCGGGGCATGCCGCCGCACCTCGATGAGGTTCCCCCGGCCATCGTCCAGGACGCTCGTCGCGTACAGCCACGCATACAGCGCGCCGGTCCCGACGACCAGGCCGAACACGACCAGGTACGACACCACGGTGGCGACCTGGGTGCGCCCGATGAGCGCCGAGAAGAACAGGCCGATGGCGCCCGTGCCGATGGCGATGGCGAGGACCGCGAGGTAGGCACGCACCACATCCCCGGGATCCACGCCACCGAAGACGAACACGATGGCCATCAGCGGAACCGACGCGATGATCAGCAGGAACACGTAGGCGAGTGCTCCAAGCAGCTTCCCGATGAGCATGCCCAGGGTGCTCACCGGGGTCGTGACGAGCAGCTCCAGTGTCTGCTTCTCGCGCTCGGATGAGACGACGCCGCTCGTCAGGGCCGGCGCGATCAGCAGCGTGATGACCGTCAGCACGCCCAGCAGCCCGCCGAGGATGGCCTGTCCGATGCGCGCCGAGACCGCCCCCGAGATGGCTTGCGTCACGACGACCTGCCCGCCACCGAACCCGTCATCGAACCGCCAGCGGGCATCATTGACGGCACCCTCGTACAGCGCCTGGTAGATGCCGAAGACGAGCAGACCGAGGAGCAGCACCGTGACGGTCGCGATGAGGAATGCCCGGCGGCCCCGCATCCGCCAGCGGAGCTCCCGGGTGAGCACCGCCCGGATCGTGGTCAGGAACGTCCGCAGCCGCCCGGGTTCGCGCCGCACCGGCGCGGGTCCCGGGAGCACCTCGGCGGTCATGCCGCGGGCTCCGCGTTGCCGGTGATCTGCAGGAACAGCTCCTCGAGGTCGCTCGCCACGGGCACGAACGCCGCCACCCGGTGCCCCGCGGACATCGTCCGGAACAGCAGCGCGGAGGAGGCCGCCTCGTCCCCGGACAGGGCGAGCTCGAGGCGGCCATCATCGAGCACGTCGACCGCCACGACCTCCGGCTGGGCTGCCAGGAACGCGGCGGCGGAGGCCAGGTCGTCACCATCGCCCAGGATCCGCACGCGTGCCACGGCGCCCCGCCGGAAACGCGCCTGGATCGCCTCGATCGGCCCCGCTGCCAGCACGCGCCCGTGGTCGATGATGGCGACGCCCGTGCACAGCTCCTCGAGCTCGGGGAGGATGTGGCTGCTGATGACGACGGTCTTGCCCATCGAGCGCAGCTCCCGCAGCAGCTCCCGCAGCTCGGCCCGGGCGCGCGGGTCCAGGCCGGACGCCGGCTCGTCGAGCAGCAGGACCTGCGGGTCATGCACCAGCGCGTGCGCGAGGCACAGGCGTTGCTGCATGCCCCGGCTGAGCGCCTGGACATAGGCGTCGCGCTTGTTCGCCAGGTCCACGAGGTCCAGCAGGTCATTCACGATCCTCTTGCGGCGCGCCGACCCGATGCCATAGCAGTGGGCATAGAAGTCGAGGTACTCCCAGACCCGGATGTCGTCGTACACGCCGAAGGTATCGGGCATGTAGCCGATCACGCGACGGACCGCGTCGGGGCGGCGGGCGATGTCGATGTCGCAGATCGATGCCTCACCCGCGGTGGGCGTGAGCGATGTGGCGAGCATCCGGAGCGTGGTCGTCTTGCCGGCACCGTTCGGTCCCACGAGGCCGAAGATCTCGCCCGCGCCGATCTCGAGGTCCACGCCCGCGACCGCCACGAACGACCCGTACCGCTTCACCAGGCCACTCGTCCACACCGCCGCGGTCACGGCACCGTCCCGTCCAGGCGGACGCCCAGCGCGAATGCGGTCCCGTCGCCGTTGCCTCGCTTCACGAAACGCACCAGGAATCCGCCCGACGCGTCCACGTAGCGTCCCGCATCCGGGATCCGGTACGTCGCGGATGAGGTCAGTGGCGCGAACTCCACCCAGCGTCCGGCCGCGCGGTCGAACAGCTGCACGCTGGGCAACGCCCGGCCCCCACCGCCCGGCGCCGTGGGGTCGTCCTGGTCCGGCTGCTGGGCCTCCGGCAGCGGTACCACCTCCTGCGCCTCGACCCCCGGCGCCTGCCATCGCTGGCCGAGTCGCAGGCGCAGGTCCGTCGCGCTGAAGGCTCCGTCCACGCCCGGTGCTTGGTAGCCGACCGTCATCGTGCCCCGGTCCAGATACAGCATCACGCCCTCCACCCAGCTGTCCACGGCGTCGATCTCGAGGACCGATTGCTGCACCGTGCTGCCGCTGAAGCTGACCGGCCCGGCGGCCGTGACCCGGACCGGCAGCAGGTACAGCGTCTCGCCCGCCCGGTCGGCCGCCCCGCCGACATCGACGTCCAGCGTGCCACCCGACCGCCACGCCAGGATGACCGGCCCATACGCGGCCAGCGCATCGGGACCCTCTTCCTGGCTCCATCCGTCGTCGCCCGCGAGCGAGCGGACGATGGCGATGCGCGCCGCCGAGACCGGGGTGGCCGGGGTGCCGCCCGCATCCGATGCACCGAACAATCGTCCCGCCAGGGTCCGCGCGGAGACCGGCCGACCCGAGGGCGCCACGTTGACCGAGCGGGTCTCGCCCGGCGCCATCCCGTCCAGCACCTCGATGCCACCCCCGTACGCGAAGGCCACGTGATCGAGTGGGCCATCGGAGGCATTCGTGATCGTCCCCACGACGCGATCGCCGGCGAGCCGCAGGTCCGTCTCCATGCGTGGCGTCTCCACGACGGCCTCCGCCCGGAATGCCCGCAGGGCGCCGAACCCCACCTGGAAGCCCCGGATCCGCGCCGGGTCGCCCAGGACCACGTCGAGCGGCAGCTCACCGGTGGAGTCCTGGTCGGTGCTCGGCGCCGAGACGAAGGCGCCACCAGGGAGTCGCACCTCGAAGGCACCCCGGCTGGGCGAGAAGATGCCCACGCGGATGTCCGCCATGCCGCGTTCGGTCCCGGCCGCCCCCCGCACGATGCCCAGCTCATTGACGACCACGTCCGTGCCCCTGAGCACGATGCCCAGGACGAACGCCGCCGCTGTGAAGACCACGACCAGCGCGGGGATCGTGATCCATGCCCATTCGCGCCGGTCCAGGCGTCGCAGCACGAGGTAATTCACCGGCCCCAGGAGGATCACGTACCCCAGGAACAGCAGGAACAGGTGATCCATGCGCGGGATCCCGACCGAGGGCAGGAAGCTCAGCGCGTCGATGAGCATCCGGTCGCCCTGGCCGTCGAGCGCATCGCCGGACGAAGTGTCCGTCGACAGCGCGCGTGCCCACAGCAGGCTCGCGCCCGTCGACCCTTCCAGCTGCGGTGTCGCGGGGTCGATGCCGATGAGCGTCACGCTGCCCTGTCCGTGGGCCGCGCGCGCCGCGATGACCTGGCCGCCGCTCGTGCCCAGCGTCACGCCGCGCGTCAGCGCGCCAGCCAGGGCGGGCAGTGACGTCACGTCAGCGGGTAGCGGCCCCAGGAGCTCCCGCAGGTCGTCCGCACTGGCGTCGACGATGCCATCGGGCTGGAAGGGGAGCAGGTCCTCTGGCAGCCCTTCGATGGCGCCGGCGCCCGCGGCCCCGCCGATAACCACCAGCTCCCCACCGAGCGCGACCCAGGTCCGCAGCGCGTCACGCTGTCCGACGGTCAGGCGGGAGGCGGGCACGTCCTGCCAGACCAATCGGTCCACGGCGGCCCACGCCTCGACGCGCTCGGGCAGCGCCTCGGGCACGATGGCGGTCACCCTGGACACGCTGTTCCCGCGTGCCGCGACCGAGGCGCGGATGTCGGCCACGAGCCGCTCCGGGCGCTCCGCGATGAGGTAGATGCCGAGGGCCCCCGGTTCCACGGCGTTCGCCGTGGCCGACGAGGTCGCGATGACCGTGTCGTCGCGCACCAGGTCGATCGTGAACCGGGAGCCGAAGAAGCCCGCCCTGCCATGGATGACGTGCTCCTGGCGGGAGCCCGTCGGCAGCTGCACCACCACGGCATAGGTGGCGGCACCCTGGTCCATGCCGGAGATGCGCAGCTCGCCGTCCACGGCCGGCCCGTCATTCTCCAGGTGGACCCGGACCGCCGCCCATTGCCCGCGCTGGACATCCCCGCCGAGCAGCGGTTCCGCGGTCATCGTGATGTCCGATGACCGCGGGTCTGGCGTCTGGGCGTCCGCGATGGGCACCGGGACGACGACCGACCACAGGACGGCGACCAGGCCGGCGAGACCTGCCAGATGCGCGATGGCGCCCGCGCGACGTCGGCTGTCGGCGGCCGTGGTGAACTGGCGCCGAGCCCGACCGATCTTGGCGGGGGAACGCCTCATCACACCTCGGCAGACGCTCCTGCGCCGTGGTCTGTCACCGGCAACCAGCCAGCGAAGGGCGCATCATGCACCGGACGCGCCCTGCGTGCTGATGGGGCCCGCCCGGACGTGCCCCGTCACGCTTCGCTGGCGGGCCCGGTCGCGATATCGCCCAGGATCGCGGCGAGCTCCCGGGGACGTGACCACATCGGCCAATGGCTCGTGGGCAGGTCGATCCAGGTGATGTTCCGCAGTTCCGGCAGACCGCTCAGGAACGCCCAGTCGTTGCCGATCGCCTCCTGGTACTGCGCCGCCGAGAACCCGGTGCAGATCATGGTGCTCGGGATGTCGCGGCGGGCCTCATTCGTCAGTCTGGGTCCCTCGCGCAACGCGGCACCGGGCTGCGGCACCGCTCGCCGCTGGAACGCCGCAAGATGCTCGTCGGTGAGGCCGGTCAGGTTCTCCTCCGCCGCGAGCTCCTCGGGCGCGGGCATCGGCTTCTCGACCGCGCTGAAGTCGGGGTCCAGGGCGCGTGTCGCGGGTGCCGTATCCACGTAGACCATCGCCGCGATCAGTTCCGGGACGCGATCGCTGGCACCGTAGCCGGGGACCGCGGCGCCGCTGTGGACGGCCAGCACGACCGGCCGCCCGGCCGCCCGCGCTGCCGCGGTGATCGCCTCGACATGGTCCTCGAGCGTGATGGCCGAGCGATCGGACTCGACCCCCTCCAGCCCGGGCAGCGTCAGCGCGGTCACGTCGTGTCCAGCGGCTCGCAGGTCCGCGGCGACCTCGTCCCACGCCCATGCGCCGAGCCAGAACCCGGGAACCAGGATGATCGGAGGGTGTGTCATCTGATCATCCTACGGCCACGTGTCGAGGCACGGGCGGTGGGGTGCGCGGGACTGCACGGAGATCACCATCCCGCTCCGGCCATGCATCGGCAGGACGCGTGTCGATCGGACGTGGATACTCACCTCCGACAGCCGCAACAGCGATGAGGGTGCCGGCATCGACGGCATCTGGATCCGGAAGCTGTCCTGGGCGCCCGCAGCAGAATCCATGCAACGGCGGTGCGGCCAGTGGCATCAGACAGGGTAGGTAGGCAGATCGCCTCCGGCGCGGCGGCCCCAGCCACGCGCACCGGCACCTTGGAGGACCCGCGCATGACGCGTCGCCATCTCCGCAGGATCGGGCTCCCGATCCTCGCCCTGACCCTCGTCGCCGCGCTCGCCCCCGCCGCCGCGCTCGCCGGCCCGCCCATCGTGCCCCCGGACGTGATCATCGGCACGACCGACCCGGACACGCTCTACGGCAAGGCACGCGCGGACATCATCTTCGGCCTGGCCGGAGACGACAAGCTGTACGGTGGCCGCGGCGCCGATCGGATCTTCGGTGGCCCCGGCGACGACGGCATCCGGGGCGGCGACGGGCCGGACACCATCCGGGGTGGCCTCGGCGAGGACCGTATGGCGGGCGGCACGGGCAATGACCTGATCCTCGCCGCCGGCGACGGCGCCATCGACCGGATCTTCTGTGGTGAGGGACGCCAGGACCTCGTCATCGTGGACCCGGATGACGTGGTGGCCAACGACTGCGAATTCGTCTGGGTTCGTGATCCCGAGGTCTGACACCCGACGGCTCCACGGCGGACCGGCATCCCCCCTCCCGGGGATGCCGGTGCCCCCCGCTGCCGCGGCGCCCTCGCGACCCCTGCCCGCGGACGAGCGCAGCTTCGCGGCTGCGCTCGCCGCGGGCGATGAGCGTGCCTTCAGGATGCTCATCGAGCAGCACGCGACGCCCGTGCTGCGCATCTGCTACCGCATCCTCGGCGGCCTCGAGGAGGCGGAAGATGCCGCCCAGGAGACGTTCGTGCTTGCCTACAAAGCGCGCGCGACGTACCGTGGCGACGGCTCTCCCGACGCGTGGATCGCGCGCATCGCGACGCGTGTCGCGTGGCGCCGCAAGGCCCGCGGTGCCCGCCGCAGGGCTGCGACCATGCCCCTCGACGATGCGCTCATCGCGATGCTCCGCGATCCCGCCGACCCGGCCGCCGACGCCCTGCTCGCGGAACGGGGAGAGGCGGTCCGGGATGCCGTCGCCACCCTGCCGGAGCCGTACCGCGAGGTCATCTCGTTGCGCTACTTCGCGGACCTGACCCCGGCCGCCATCGCGGAGGTCACCCGACGACCCGAGGGGACCGTCCGTGCCCAGCTCCATCGCGGGCTGGGCCGACTGCGCCTCCGCCTGCGCGGGTTCTGGCCGTGACCGCGAACCTCGCCCCCGATCCCGAGCGCGTCCTGGACGCATACGCCGACGCGACCCGCATCGTCGCCTCCGGCCCGCTCATCCGCCGCTTCCAGGCGGGCGTCGCAGAGGAGCGTGCCCGGTCCACCGCCCGACCGTGGTCCGGCGCCCTCGCCCGGCTGACGGGCGTCCCGCTGCGGCTGCGCGACTCGTTCGACGCCGCGTTCGCGCCCCGTGTCACCTTCGCACTGCGGCTCCAGTCGCTGGCGCTCGTGCTGCTCACCGTCCTGGCCCTGAGCGCCATCGTGGGTGGCGCGGGGGCGATCGTGGTGGAGGTGGTCACGGGACCTGACCGCGGCGCCACGCTGCCCGGCTTCATCGTCGACCCCGAGCGCTCGCCCATCGCGGTCCCCATCGCGACTCCCGTGGCACCCGCGCTGCCGCAGCGGTCCACCTCCAGGCTGCCGGCGCCCTCACCCACCGCCGTGCCGCGGGTGACCGTCAGGGTGCTGGCGCAGGAGGCGCCCCGTCGGGCACGTGACGGGAAGCGCCGGAAGGCCGCCGACCATCACGTCGTCGCGACCTCCGGATGCCCAGTGTCCCTGATCGCCCGTGCGGACGGGGCGAGCGACGCCACCTGGCGGTCGTGGTCGCGGCAGCGATCCTGCGCGTCCTGACGCGCCACGCGGCCGACGCCACCGCGCGTCAGACGCTGATCACGACCCTGGCCGCCGTGTGCCCCAGCTCCTGGTCGCGCACGGCCTGGGCCGTCTCCGCCAGCGGACCAGGTGCGCTCGATGACCGGTCCGCGGCTCATCATGCTGCTGCTCGACGCTTGGATCGCGTGCGCGACCGGGATCGAGAGAGGCGATCCGGGGACGAGCCCCGCGGCCGGTGCGTGCTGTCACCGAAACCTGACGGCCCATGACCCAGGGGAGCCGACCCCGGGACCACTCCTGACCACACTCCACCGCACCAGACCCACCGTCGACGTCACCGGGTCCCGCCTGCCGGCCGGTGGCCGAGGTACTTGTGGGCCAGCGGCAGCGCGCTGGCGGTTCGGCATCGTCCTCATCACCAGTCGTTCGGGACGGCTCGATCGGATCCTCATTCCGCCGGTCAAGTCCTCTGTCCACCTCTGGCCGCCCGCCGTCGGCGCGATGCCGCGGCCGTCCTCATCCCGGTCCGATCGGACCTCCAGCACAGAGGCAGAACGATGCGCACCACGAAGTTGGTGGCGGTGAGCGCGATGGCCGCGCTCCTGCTGCTCCCGATCGGCACGGCCGCCCGCTCCCCACGTCACCAGGCCGAGGCCGCCTCACCCGCGACCGTGTTCACGGCGACGGTCTCGACCAAGGTGAGCACCAAGGCGCTCACGACGAACGTCAAGGTCGGTGCCACGAGCGTCCCGTCCGGCAAGTCGGTGACCGGGTACTTCCTGTCGGAGAACCCGACCGCGAACCCGACCGGCACCACGACGGGCTGGAAGGTGCTGCCGACCACCTTCAAGCTCGACGATCTCGACGGCAGCCACACGATCTATGTGTGGGCGAAGACGAAGACCTCCGTGTCCGCCCGCGGACAGGCTGTGACGCTGCTGGACCGTGTCCTGCCGACCGTCTCCACGTTCGGCGTCACGCCCACCACGACCACGACCCGGAGTGTGCCGGTGACCTTCACCAGCACCGATCCCGGCGCCGCCGCCTCCGGCGTCCTCAAGTACGCCGTCGTCAACGGCACCACCATACCGACCACCAGCTCCACCGCGTGGAAGGACGTGACGCCCACCAGCGTCCAGCTGAGCGCCGGCAACGGCATCAAGACCGTGTCCGCCTTCGTCCGCGACCGCGCCGGCAACGTGTCGGCTGCCGTGAGCGACACCGTGACCCTCGCTGTCCCCGGACCGAGCGTGGACCTCACCATGCCCGCGTATGCCAGGAGCACCACGGTCGCCATCTCGCTCGATGCCACCGATGGGGCCAATGTGGGCATCGCCGGCTACATCGTCAAGGAGTCGAGCACACCCCCGGTCGCGAGCGCGACTGGCTGGAAGATCAAGCCCAGCACCTTCGTCCTGTCGTCGGGACAGGGCGCCAAGACCGTCTACGCCTGGGTCAAGGACAGCAACGGCACGGTGTCCGGCTCGGACAGCGCGACCACGATCCTCGACACGACGGCGCCCACCGCGACACTGACCATCACCACGGTCGCGCCCGCGACCCGGCGGACCATCAACCTGTCCGCGGTCGGCAACGCTGGCGGCGGTTCGCCCATCGTCCAGTACGCGCTCGTCAACGGCACCGGCGCGCCCGGCGGCGCTGACTGGAAGAACGCGCCGCCGACCACGTTCCAGCTGTCCGCCGGCAACGCCACCAAGACCGTGTCCCTGTACGTCAAGGACGCCGCCGGCAACGTGTCGGTGGCCACAAGCAAGACGATCGTGATGACCATCCCGGCACCCACGCTCACCCTGAACGTGGTGCCCGCCAACACGAAGAATCTGAAGGTCAACATCGCGGTCGATACCAGCGATCCGGGCGCCACCGGCCTCGCCGGGTACTACCTCTCGTCCACGAACAGCACGCCCACCGCCACGCAGTCGGGCTGGAAGAGCGTCACGACCAACTTCGACCTGACCGGACCCGATGGTGTCAAGACCGTCTACGGCTGGGTCAAGGACAACAACGGCTCCGTCTCGGCTGTCTCGTCGGACACGGTCCGCCTGGACACCACCGTGCCCGCGGCGACCATCACCGTGAGCAACAACGCCACGGTGAACGTGTCGGTGGCCATCACGGCCGCTGCTGATACCGGCGGCAGCGGCGTGGTCGGGTACGCGCTGGTCATCGGCACCACGCCACCGGACGTCAGCGACGCGCTGGCCTGGTCGGGCACCATGGCGGGCGCGACCGTCAACCTGGGCGTGGCCGTGCAGACCGTGACCGGGTTCGTCAAGGACGCCGCGGGCAACGTGTCCGGAGTCAACGTCAACAGCTCCAGGAGCGTCGACAAGCGCTGAGTCGAGGCGCCCCCAGGCGCAGCGGTCGGAGATCGAGGGCCCTCGTCGCGAGACGGGGGCCCTCGTCATGTGGGCCTGCTTCTCGGTCCGACCTGCGGAGAGAGGCCGTGCGTTCGGCGCGGATCCGTCGCGCGACTGCAGCCTGGCCTCGGGCGATCTGGCGGACGTCCGCCAGGCCCAGATGGACCGCGTCCACCCCGATGACCTCGCCCGCCTCCATGAGGATCTCCAGGCCGGCATCGGTCGGCGTGAGACCATCGAGCTCGCCTACCGCGTGAGCCACCCGGACGGCACCCTCCGCCACGTCGTGTCGTGCGCCTGGGGGACGCGCTGCGGTCATTGCGGGTGCGATGGGCGGCCAGGCTGGTGGCACGCCCGCGGCCCGGCGGCGGCTTGGTTCCGGCTCGGCATCCCGCTCGCGGAGGACGCGTAGTAGCGGCTCACCCGCCCGAGCTGGTGCCCTCCATCTCCATCGGGCTCATCAGCTGGAAGTAGTTGTCGTCCGGGTCGGCACAGGCTCTTGCCCGTGACCTCGCTGTGCGGCCCGACGGTCAACCACGCCGCGCCCAGCATCCAGCCGGTGTAGCCGCCATCGGAGAAGCCCGGCTCGCCCAGAACGCGCGTGTAGTACTCGACCAGCCGCTGGGACGATGGGGCCGCACCGAAGTCATCGGTCGCGGACCCGGCGCCCACCGCGAGCGACGACGCCAGCCCGTGCGACGGAGCGGGATGGCATAGTGGCCGGCGCATGCCCCCGCGCCGATCGCGTGACCTTCTCCGGCCGCCTGCTCGCCCTGCTGCTGTCACTCGTCGCGGCAACGGTCGTCATCAGCGGCGATGTCCATGCACGCGCGCAGCCGGACCCGGCGCCGGCAGGTCCGGCGAGCGACCCGACGCCCGCGGCAACCGGCGTCCCTGCTGTGACGAAAGTCACCGCGATCGATCGTGCCGGCTGGATCGGTGCGTCGCTGTGATGTGCGCGTCCGGCTCGTGATGCCGTGTGCGCGCCGCATCGGGCATCGTTCACCGATGCCCACCCGGACTGCCGGACCGCCCGGCGTCTCCCCGCGGATCGCGATCCCGCGCACACGCACCGGCCTCGCCTTCATCCTGCCGGGCGTCGCCGGGTTCGCGGCCCTGACATGGGTCGTGCGCCGGAAGCGCACCGAATCGGTCGACCTCGCCATCTCCCTGCGCGTCCAGGCCATCCGACACCCCGTGCTGGAACGCGCCATGGCGGTGATCTCGTGGTTCGGCTTCCCCCCGCAGAGCCGGATCATCCCGCCCGCCGCCATGGTCGCGCTGTGGCTCGGCCGGTATCGTCTGGAGTCGGCCATGCTGCTCGGGGCATGGGCCTCGGCGCTTGCCTCCACGGTCGCCAAGGGGTTCATGCGCCGGCCGCGTCCGGTCGCCGGCACCGACCTGCGGGTGGTCGCAGCGGACCTGGGCGGTTCCAGCTTCCCCAGCGGGCATGTGCTCACCTATACGAGCGTGTACGGCTGGCTGGCCATCGTGGCGGCCGTGATCATCCGACCCGTCGGCGTGCGCCGAGCGGTCGTGGCGGCACTGGGCGCCCTCATCGCGGGGGTCGGGCCCAGCCGCATCCACCTGGGCCACCACTGGCCCACGGACGTCGCCGCATCGTACCTCCTGGGTTCCAGCTACCTTGCTGCGCTCGTGGTCGTGTACCGGCGCCTCAAGGTCCGCGGGGTGCTGGGGTGACCGCCACCGGCGCTCTGGGCCGCCGGATCCGCGTCCTCTACAACCCGAACTCCGGCCGAAAGGCAGGGCTGCCCACCAATGGAACCTCCGCGGAGTTCCTTCGCGACCTCCTGGAACGACACCAGCTGGGCGACGAGCTGCTGGAGACGGCGTCGGAAGAGGAGGCGGTGGACGCGACCCGATCGGCCGCCGCGGACGGCTATGACGTGGTCGTGGCGGCTGGAGGCGACGGGAGCATCGGCCTCGTGGCCCGCGAGCTGCTCGGCACGGACACGGCCCTGGGTATCCTGCCGCTGGGCTCGATCATGAACATCCCGCGGATGCTCGGCGTGCCGCGCGACCTCGAAGGGGCGGCGGCCGTGCGCCGGGATGGTGTCACCCGGCGCATCGATGTGGGTGAGGTGGGCGGCGACGTGTTCTTCGAGGCGGGCTCGGTGGGCTTCCACGCGGCGGTCTTTCGCGAGCTCCCCAAGGTGGATGCGGGCGACTATGCCGCGATCTTGCGCTCGATGATGGCCGCGTTCCGCTACCGGCCGTCGCGCATCACCGTGGAGCTGGACGGCGACAGCGACGGCGCCGTGCACACCCGCGCGCTGCTCGTCGCGGTCGCCAACGGGCCGTTCATGGGCGCGGGCTTCACGGTCGCCCCGGAGGCAGTGCTCGACGACGGACTGTTGGACGTGCGCATCTTCCGTCACTTCTCCAAGCGCGAGCTCATCCGCCACTTCGCGACGATCGCGTTCGGTCGCCGTGCGTATGTGCCGCACGTGATCACGAAGCGAGCCGCCCGCGTCCGCATCGTGGGCGCCCGGCCGCTTCCTGCGCGCGCTGACGCGAACGACCTGGGCACGACGCCCGTGGAGTACCGGATCCGGCCGGCTGCGTTGCTCGTGGTCGCGCCGCCGCCGGCAGCTCACGGGACGCCGGGCCTGTCCGGCTGAGCGCCCGCATACTCGACCCGGAGCGCCGCCCCGCCCGCGGGCGGCCGTGGAGAGGCGACACGACCATGAGCGGTCCGGCGCGGACGACCAGCGACACCCACCCGGCAGGGACGTCCGGCCGGCGACTGCCGAAGATCGGCCTGTTCCTGCCCCTCATCGAGGGCACGATGGCCGGGGCCTCCGCTTCCTGGCGCGATCTCGCCGCGTTCGCGCAACGGGCTGAATCCCTTGGGTTCGACTCGCTCTGGCTGCCCGACCACCTCCTGTTCCGGCTGGCCGGGCGCGAAGACCAGCCCGTGGGCCAGTGGGAGAGCTGGTCGACGCTGTCCGCGCTGGCGGCGGCGACGAGCCGCATCACGCTGGGCACCTTCGTGGCGTGCACCGGCTTCCGCAATCCGGCCGTGCTCGCCAAGGCGGCCGTGACCGTGGATGAGATCAGCGGTGGCCGGCTGGTGCTCGGGCTGGGCGCCGGCTGGCACGAAGCGGAGTTCACGGCCTTCGGCGTCCCCTTCGACCACCGCGTGAGCCGGTTCGAGGAAGCGTTCACGATCATCCGGTCGCTGATCCAGGACGGCCACGTGGACTTCGAGGGCGCCTATCACGTGGCGCGCGACTGCGAGCTGCGTCCGTGGGGGCCACGACAGGGCCGGCTACCGCTGATGATCGGCAGCAACGGGCCGCGTGTGCTGCGCATCGCCGCGCCGTACGTCCAGTCCTGGAACTCGGACTGGACGATGAGCCCGGCGGACCTGGAGCCGCTGCGAACGATCGTGGATGCCGCGTGCTTGGACGTCGGCCGCGACCCGGCCACCCTGGAGCGCACGGCGGGCGTGATCATCGACCTGCCGGACCGAGTGCCGGGCGTCGACGGGCGGGCCTCCGTGCGGGGCGAGCCGGCACCCGGCACGACCGTCCGGACGCCGCCCACGGGCTCGCCCGAGGAGCTCGCCGCGCTGCTGTGCGGTTATGTGGACGCCGGTATCAGCCAAATCCAGGTCTGGCTCGACCCCAGCGACCTGCGCGGCCTGGACGCCTTCGCCGCGATCCTTGACCTCGCCGAGCGGAGCTGACACCTGCCGACGGTGGTGTCGGTACTGATAGCATGACACCATGGAGCGCACCACCCTGATGTTGCCGGACGAGACCCGTGAGCGACTGCGAAGGATCGCGGCCGATCGGGGTGTCTCGATGGCCACGATTATCCGGGAAGCGATCGACGAGAAGGTCTCGACCGTCCGGCCTCGTCCCCGGAGCATCGGGATCGGCGCTTCGGGGACCACGGATACCGCGCGCCGCAGCGGAGATGAGCGGCCGGCGCCGCGTCCGTGGCGCTGATCCTTGACACAGGTCCTCTCTACGCCTCGATGGATCGATCGGATTCGGACCACCGTGCAAGCCGGTCCCTGATCGAGTCGTCGAGCGAGCCGCTGGTGATTCCGTCGCCGGTGCTGGTCGAGGTCGATTACTGGGTCTCCCAGCGGCTCCACCCGGGTGCGATGGTGGCGCTGCTCCATGACATCCAGGCGGGCGCGTACCACGTGGAGGACCTGCTGGCTGTTGACTACCGGCGTGTCGCCGAGCTGTGCGATCGCTACGCGGATGCGGACATCGGGTTCGTGGACGCGTCGGTGATGGCGATCGTCGAGCGCATGGACGAGGACAAGCTCGCGACCTTGGACCGACGACATTTCGGTCTCCTGCGACCACGGCATCGCGACTCCATCCTCCTGGTCCCTGACCCAGCCGCCTGATCCCCCTCATCCCTCCGGCCGTGTGCCGGACCAGCACGAACGGACCCATCGATGACCCTCCGCGAGCTCCAGGCCCCCATCAAGGACCACTACAGGACCGAGCCGAACGCGGCGCTCATCACCCTCCGCGCGACCGGCAGCACGGGCGACAGCGTGATGGCCTGCAACGTGGACCTGGGCCGCGCGCTCTCCGCGGCCGGGGCGCATTCGGGCGTGGGCGGTGACGGCTCCGCGGCGTGCTCGGGTGACCTGCTCCTGGGGGCGTTGGCGGCCTGCTCACAGCTCACCTGCCAGATGGTGGCGGCGAACATGGGCCTCGACGGGGTCACGGTCTCCGTGACGGTGGAGGGCGATCTGGACCTCCGCGGCACGCTGGGCACGCCGGATGTGCCGGTCGGGTTCAGCGAGATCCGCCTGCTGTTCAACGTGGATGGTGAGATCGCGCCCGAACGGCTCGACAAGCTCAAGGAGCGCACGGAGAAGTACTGCGTCGTGCTCCAGACGCTGCTTTCCGCGCCCACCATCGCCGCCAGCTGGGACGCGCCAGCGAGCTGACCGCCCGTCCGGCGCAACGCAAAAGCCCTTCCTCGCGTCGTCAGCGCCACCCCAGCTCATGGGCGCGCTGGCATCTCCCGATGCGGGCATCGCGATCGTCACGCCGCAGCCCCGGATCAAGCCGCGGGCGTGGGCGCGAATCGGGGCCAGCCGATCGCGCCGACCCCGGTCAGGTCCGACGGCTCCGAGCCGTCCACACGCATGAGCCACAGCGTGTGGCCGGTGTGCCGGTCGCTCTGGAAGGCGATGAAGGCCCCGTCACTGGACCACACCGGGAAGTCATCGTCAGCGGGGTGGTCCGTGATGGCCCGCTGGTTCCCGCCATCCGCGTCCATCACCCAGACATCGAAGTCGCCGGTCCGGTCGGAGCTGAACAGGATCGTCGACCCATCGGGCGACCACTGTGGCCCGTAGTTGTTGCCCGCGTCAGCGGTGAGCTGGACCGCGTCCGACCCATCCGCGCGCATGAGCCAGATGTCGCTCCGCCCGTCGGTGCGACGGCGGAAGGCGATCTGCTCCCCGTCCGGTGACCAGGCGGCGTTCGAGTCACGGTCGCTGTGCTTCGTCAGCCGCGCAGCATCCCCCGTGGTGAGGTCGGTCGTGAAGATCTCGTACTGGTCGCCGATCTCGCTGATGTAGGCGAGCATCGTGCCGTCGGGCGAGAACGCCGGTCCGTCCTGCGTACCCGGCCCCACCAGGAGCGGGACGGCCGTGCCACCCGCTGCCGGCACCTCGAAGATCCCCGTGTCTCCCTCGGCCTCCTCGACCGTGAAGGCGATCGCTGACCCGTCCGGCCGCCAGGATGGGATGTCGATGACCTCGGTCAGCTGGTTCTCCGTGAGGTTCTCCAGCTCCCCGGTCCCGGCGTCCACGAGCCAGATGTCTGCCGCGCCGCGCTCCTCGCGGTAGACTGCGATCCGTTCGCCGGGCGCGCGGAGGGAACCGCTGCGAGCCGTGCCCACGACCTTCTCGTTGGCGTCGACCGTGCAGATGGCCGAGCGGGCGCCGGCGTCCCAGTCGGTCTCGATGGGCCAGTAGGCCAAGGTACCCATCTGCGCGTCGCGCACCGGTCGGCCCAGGAACGCCCGGTATTCCGGGTCGCACAGCTCGACCACCAGCGGCTCCAGGTCGCCGGGCGGGAAGTCGCCGTCACCCATGCTGACGATGGCGACGATCTCGTTGTCGTGTGGCATCTCACAGGGCACGATCTGGGGCAGCGTCGCGAAGTCGAACTTCCCGTCTGCGTCCCACACATCGTCGAAGCACATGCCGGGCTCCAGCGCGAAGAACCATTCCCCCGGTGGGCGCGGCGTGGCGGCCGGGGACGCTCCCGGCGATGCCGTGTCCTGGGCCACGCCGCCCATCGGCACGGCGACGAGCAACGAGAGTGCGAGCGCCGCCGTGCGCGCGACCGACATGGAATGCATTCCGACCCTCAACTTCAGCCCCCGCGTCAGTCTATGCGGGCATGCAAGGCCGCGTTCCGCGTATCCTCGTGCGGCCCACGACCCACCGCGCGTCGCATCGCGCGGCCGCAACGAGCGGTGCCATGCGCGCGATCGGTCCGGTCTTCTCGGGTCTCCTCTGTCTGCTGCTCGTCATCCCGGCTGGCCCTGTCGCGGCGCAGTCGCCGTCGGGCTCGCCGGACTCGTCGGCCGCCACGCCACCGGTCGTGGGTCCGGATGGCATGGACGGGCCGCCCGATCCATCCATCGGTCCGGCGTGGCGCCCCGCGCTCGACCGACCGCTCCAGGTGCTTCATGCCCAGGTCGTCACCTGCGCCGAGGGCTTCACGGCGATGGCCTTCGGGCACGACGAGCGCCGGCACGGACGGGCGCTCGTCTGGACTTCCCTGGATGGCGAGCGATGGACGCCGGGCGACGAACTGCGACCGCGCGTCGACCGGATCGATCGCTGGTCTGTCCAGCGCCTGGTGGTGCTCCGCGACGGCCTCTACGCCATCGGCGGGGATGGTCGGGCCCTGGCGGTCTGGCGCTCGGCCGACTGCGGTGCCTCGTGGCAGCGGCTGCAGGACCCGGCGTTCGCGCTGGGCCGCGACGCGATCGGTGTGGGCGGGCTGGATGCTGCCGCGACGGGTTCGCGGATCCTCGTGATGGGCCGGCAGGGTGGCGAGGGCATCCCCAGCCGCCGCTGGGCATGGACCATGGAGGCGGACGGCGCTTGGCGCCGGATCCCGGGCGCGCTGGATGGGGTCGCGGACTGGGGGCTCGATTCGGACGGCATGTCCTTCGTGGCGGCCGGGCCGGACGTGGTCCTCGACTCGACGAGCTCCTCCGTCCAGCTGGTCACCTCGTCCGATGCCCAGACGTGGACAGAGGCTGGGCCGCTGCCGGACACCAGCGTCCCCGCGGTGCCGGACCCGGTGGGTGGTCGGCTCCTGTTCCCGACCGGGGAGGCTGGCACTGGGTCGATCACGAACCAACTGTTGACGTCCCCGGACGGAGCCGCGTGGCGCCTGCTCGCCCATGCGGCGCCGATGCCCGGCGGGTCGAGCGGCCACGTGACCGCCGAGGACGGCGTGCTGATCTGGATCGTGAACGCGGGTCTCGACGACGATGATCCCGACTGGAGCTGGGTCGGTGTCTCCCGGGATGGCGGAGCCACGTGGTCGGTCAGCGCCGGCTGGCCGTGGATGACGTTGCGCGGCACCACGTCGGTCGCCGTCAACGATGACCATGTGGTCCTGCTCAACACCGGACCGCGGTTCGACGCCGTCCGCATCCACGTGTTGCCGCGATGACCCGCCACGCGATCGGGTCGGGCGTCCGGGTCGCCATCCTCAGCCTGCTGGTGGTTGTACCAGCCGGGCCGGCCATCGCTCAGTCGCCACTGCCATCCCCGGCCTCGTCGGTCGAACTGGTTGTGCCGGTCGTGGGTCCCGACGCGCTGGGGCCTGCGCCCTCGCCGCCCATCGGGCCCGAGTGGCGGCTCACCCTGGAGGTGCCCTCCATCGGCGGCTACGGGGCGAAGGTGGCGGTGTGCGGTGACTGGTTCACGCTGATGGCCTCCGGCCGCGACCGAAAGGACCGACGCCGCGCCCGGTTATGGACGTCCCCGGACGGCAGCACCTGGACGCGCGCCGGCGTCCTGCGACCCACGCCCGGCACCGACCCCTACTGGCTCGTGACCGACCTTGTCGTCTTCAAGGGCGGCCTGTTCGCGGTCGGCGGCGACGACCGGCGGCTCGCGGTCTGGCGCTCGGCCGACTGCGGCCGCACCTGGCGTCGCCTCCGGGACCCGAGCTTCGAGTTGGGGCGGGACGCGTTCGGGCTCTCCCACGGGGCGGAGGTGGCCGTGACGGCGGACCGGATGCTGGTCGTCGCGCACCAGGGCGGTGAGGAGATCCCGAACCGGCAGTGGGCGTGGATCCGCGACGCGGGTGGCGACTGGCGGCGGATCCGCGGTGGCCTGGACGCGTCCGTGGGCAGCCTCGTTGGGGCCACCGACGACGGGTTCTTCGCGGTCGACGGTGGCAGCAGCGATCCGGATGGCGCGCGCCTGGTGACGTCACGGGACGGCGAGAGCTGGTCGACCCTCGGCCGGCTGCCGGACTACGGGTTCGCGACGCTGGATCCAGCCGGCCCGAGGTTCCTGTCCGTGAACCAGGAGCCGCACGACGCGGACGCCGTCGCGCCGCTGTTGTGGGCGTCGTCAGATGCGCAGACCTGGAGCGAGCTCGCGGTCGGCATGCCCAGTGCGGTCACGTTCGGTAGCGTGGCGGCCGTAGGGGAGGGCCTCATCGTGTGGGTCGCCGACGCCGGCACGGACGAGGCGCTGTGGAGCTGGATCGGCGTTTCGGAGGATGACGGCGTCACGTGGGCCGTCTCCGCCGGCTGGCCGCGCCTGGCGCAGGAAGGCCGGAAGTCCATCGCCATCGGCGACGACGCCATCGTCATCGCGGGCGGGCAGTCACACGGGACTCACGTCTGGACGCTGCCCCGATGAGCCGGTGACGCCGCGGGGTCAGGCGGCGCGGGGCAACCGGGCGTCGAGCTGGGCGGTCAGGCGCTCGACGTCAGCCAGGTCCAGGCGGACCGGGCCCTCGCGCAGCCTGGCCAGCAGGGCCTTGGGTCCGACGACGCGCACCCCGTCGACCTCCAGCCGGCGCAGCGGCAGGTCCGCACGATGGACGCAGACGATGGGCGTGACCTGCGTGCCCGGGACCGCCACGGCCACCGCGTCCGCCTCGCGCCGGACCTGCTCCATGACCGCGGACCGACGCCCCGCGACGCGGATCACCCCGTTCCGGACGCGTACGGCACCAGACCAGGACTTCGTCTCCACGACGTAGACCCCCGTGGGGCCGACGACGACGTGGTCGATGTTGGCGAGCGAGCCGGGGATGCACCGGTCATGGAGCACGCGGTAGCCGTCCGCCTCCAATCGGGCGAGCGCCTCCGCCGTGCGCCGTTCGCCCTCGGCGCCCACGGCCCAGGCACGCACATGGTCTGGGCGCACGACGAGCGCGGTGAGGGCACCCAGGACGGCCGCCGCGGCCACGGCGAGCCCGAACAGGGTCCACGGCATGGATCCGAACGACGTCAGCGCCAGCCCGGCGCCGACACTGGTCGCCGCGAGCAGCAGGACGTACGGTCGCATCCGACGCACCTTGGCGTCATGGTGTGCGGAGCGGGTCTCGAAGCGGGCCTGGGCGGAGGCGCCGGCGGTCACGGTGGGGTGCGGAGTCACCTTGGAACCGTGCTCGCCCACGCTGGCTCCGGCCATGTGACCGTGGTACCGCACCCCCATCGGTCGCGGTCAGGTACCTGGTTCGGAGCCGCGGCCGTCCCCCGGCGCCGAAGGTGGCCGGCATACTGACCGATCGTGCCGCCCCGTGGCCACCCGCCGGGCGCCACTCCCCAGCGACACCGGGCGCTTGCGGCCCGAGGCGCGTCGCGGCTATCGTGCCCCTCACAACGAGCCGAGTCTGAACCGTGGAGTCCCCGTGATCCGAGCCCCCAGATGATCGAGTACCTCGACGACGCTGTCGCGCCCGCCTGCATCCCCGGCGCGCTGGACCCGACCGATGCCCCGGACGATGCCGGTCTGCTGGCCGTCTTCCGGCGCGCGCGCACGGTCGCGATGGTCGGCGCCAGCCCCAACTGGAACCGGCCCAGCTACTTCGTGATGAAGTACCTCCAGCGCAAGGGCTACCGGGTGATCCCCGTCAACCCCGTGGCGATGGGCCAGACGATCCTGGGCGTGGACGTCGTGGCATCGCTCCGCGACATCGACGAGCGGGTGGACGTCGTGGACGTCTTCCGTCGCGCGGATGCCGTGCCCGCGATCACGGACGACACCATCGCGATGGGCGTGCCGGTGCTCTGGCTCCAGCTCGGCGTGCGTCACCCGGGGGCCGTCGCGCGTGCCCGCGACGCGGGGCTCACGGTGATCCAGGACCGGTGCCTGAAGATCGAGTTCGGGCGCCTCTCGGGGGAGCTCGCCTGGAACGGCATCAACGGAGACGTGATCTCCAGCCGCCGCCGGCCGCGCATCGGATGAGCGACCAGTCCCGAGAGAGCCGCTACGGCCTCGCCACCCGCGCCATCCATGCCGGCGCCCAGCCCGACCCCGTCACCGGCGCCCGCAACGTGCCCATCTACCAGACGACGGCGTATGTGTTCGACGACGCGGACCACGCCGCGTCCCTGTTCAACCTCCAGACGTTCGGCTACATCTACTCGCGCATCACCAACCCCACGGTGGCCGCGCTGGAGGTGAAGGTGGCCGCCCTGGAGGGTGGCCGCGGCGCTGTCGCGTGCGCGTCCGGCCACGCGGCGCAGCTGCTCGCGTTCTACACGCTGATGGAGCCTGGCGACGAGTTTCTCGCTTCCTCGTCCCTGTACGGCGGCTCGGTGACCCAGTTCGCGGTCACGTTCCCCCGACTGGGCTGGCACGGCACGTTCGTCGATCCGCGCGACCCGGACGCGGTGCGTGCCGCGATCACGCCGAAGACCAAGCTGATCTTCGTCGAGAGCGTCTCCAACCCCGCGGCGGTCGTGGCGGACCTCGAGGGCCTCGCCCGGGTCGCGCACGAGGTGGGCATCCCGCTCGTCGTGGACAACACGATGGCCAGCCCGGTGCTGTGCCGGCCGTTCGAGTGGGGCGCGGACATCGTCATCCACTCGATGACCAAGTTCCTGGGCGGCCACGGCACGTCGATGGGCGGCATCGTGGTCGAATCCGGGCGCTTCGACTGGTCGTCCAGCGGCCGATTCCCCGGCTTGTCGGAGCCCGATCCGGCCTACCACGGGCTCGTGTTCCACGAGACGTTCGGGGACTTCGGGTTCAGCATGAAGGCACGTGCCGTGGCGCTCCGGGACCTGGGTCCGGCGCTCTCACCCACCAACGCGTTCAATATCCTCACGGGCATCGAGACGCTGCCGCTGCGCATGGAGCGCCACGTCGTGAACGCCCGCGCCGTTGCCGCGTTCCTCGATGCCCACCCGGCCGTCGCCTGGGTCAGCTACCCAGGCCTCGCGAGCAGTACGGAGCACGCACGCGCCCAGAAGTACCTACCGGACGGCGCTGGGTCGGTGTTCACCTTCGGCCTGCGGGGCGGCTACGAGGCGGGCGTCCGGTTCGTGGAGGCCGTGGAGCTCTGGTCGCACCTCGCCAACGTGGGTGACACCCGCAGCCTCGTCATCCACCCCGCGTCCACCACGCACCGCCAGCTGACCCCCGAGCAGCGCAGCGCCGCGGGCGCGGGTGACGATGTGATCCGCATCTCCGTGGGCATCGAGACCATCGAGGACCTGATCGCGGACATGAGCCAGGCGCTCGACGTGGCTGCCGGCTGAATCTTCGGCGAGATCGTCCCGGGGGCCTGTCGAATCGCGTCGGAGCCGTTCGTCGTCCCCATGACGGGCGGCCACGACGGCCGATCGACCCGGACAGCGACGAGGAGTTCGATCGATGGCGAAGTTCCTGCTCACGTACACCGCCGGCTCGATGGCCGAGTCCCAGGCGGATCAGGCCAAGGTCATGGAGGCGTGGGGCGCGTGGTTCAGCCAGCTCGGTGCCGCGACCGTGGATCCTGGCAATCCCACCGGCGCCACGAAGACCGTCAGCCCGGGCGGCGGCGTCAGCGATGACGTCTCCGGCCCGACCGGGTACTCCATCATCAGCGTGGACTCGATCGACCACGCGCTCGCTGCGGCGAAGATGTGCCCCGTCCTGGCCGGCGGCGGCTCGGTCCAGGTCTCGGAGATCATCCCGGTCATGTGACGCTGGCGCCGGGTGCCCGCCGCCAGTCGGAGCGGGCACCCGGGCCACTCCCGGCCGACGCATGGATGCTTGCCATGCATCGGCGCCGGGCGTAAGGTCGCGCTGCTCGCGCCCTTGCCGCCGGAGGTCGACTCTGACCGAGGGATCGCGATCACGGAGGGCCCCCCGATGCGACCGATCCAGGATCTCCTGCCCAAGCGCGCCCGCCTCATGGGTGCCGGGCTCGCCGTCGCCCTGCTGGCAGGTGGCACGTTCGCCTTCGCCGCCACGCCGGCCGCGCAGTTCCCGAGCGGGTCGCTCCGGCTCTCCTCGGCCTCCAGCAGTGCCACGGTGTCCGTGGACAGCGACACCATGGAGCGCGTGCTCCGGACCGCGATCACGGTGCCGTCGGGCAAGGTCGCAGACGTCCAGGCGACGTTCTCGACAACGATGCTCCACAACATCGGCACGTACGCCTACTGCTTCGCCTACTTCACGCTCGACAGCCAGTCCAACATCGATCCGCAGTTCAAGCCTGGGCAGGTCCAGCTCCTGGGTGGTGCGACGGCCCAGATGCCCAACGCACTGGGCGTGGCGATGACCGGCTTCCGCAAGAACATCGGACCCGGCACCCACTACGTCAACGTGTACATCAACCCGTCCTACGCGGGCTGCACGCTGATGGAGCGGGCGCTCAACGTGGTCGTCAACGTCCACTGACTGCTCTGGTCAGCGCGCCGCGGCATTCCGGTTCTCGGCTGCCGTGGCGCGCTCCAGAAGCAGCGTCCGCTCGCGTTCGTTGCGCGTCAGCTCCGCGGCGCGCCGCAGCTCTGCCGCCGCCTCGGCACCGCGGCCCAGCCGCAGCGGCAGATCGCCACAGACGGCCGGCTGCCACGCGCGCCCGCAGCCGGGACGCCTGGATCTCCATCAGGGCCACCAGCCTTGGCCTCCTCGAGATCCTTGACCTGCCACAGCCAGAACCCGCCACATCCGCATCGGTCGACTCCTCAGACGACCGCGGGATCTCCCGCGAGGCCCGATAGCCTCGAGCCTGCCGAGCACCGGCGCTGCCGTGCGTTGTCGCGGGCGCGTTCCCGGGCGCCTCAGATCGCGCGCCCGATGGCCATCCCCAGCACCAGCGCGAGAAGCCCCAGGGCGACCGAGCCCACGATGTTCACACCCGCCAGGATCCAGGCGCCCTGTTCCACGAGCGCCCAGCTCTGGAGCATCCACGTGGAGAAGGTGGTGTACGCGCCCAGGAAGCCGATCAGCAGTGGCGGCCGGACCTCGGGGGACAGGATTCCCCGCTCCATGGCAAGGGCGAACAGCAGTCCCAGCGCGAACGAACCGGACACGTTGATGACCATGGTCCCCAGCGGGAACGCAGCCCCGAATCGCTCGCCCACCCAGGTATCCAGGGCGTAGCGCGCGAGCGCGCCGAACGCGCCACCCACGGCGATGAGCATCCACGTCATGAGCCCCGAGTGTACCGTCCGCGCATGAGCGATCCGATCCGCGACAACAACCGCCTTTGGGACGCCTGGACACCCATCCACGTCGCCTCGCTGTTCTATGACGTGGCCTCGTTCAAGGACGGCACGCATCCGATCCGTGTCAGCGAGCATGAGCGCGAGGAGCTGGGGCCGGTGGAGGGCAGGACGCTGCTCCACCTCCAGTGCCATTTCGGGCTGGACACACTCTCGTGGGCGCGGCTGGGCGCGACGGTCACCGGCGTTGACTTCTCGGAGCCTGCGATCGCCCAGGCTCGGGACCTGGCCAACGAGCTGGGCCTGCCTGCGCGCTTCGTCCGGGCGGACCTGTACGACCTGCCGGACGCGCTCGAGGGCACGTTTGACATCGTCTATACATCTCGGGGGGTGCTGGGCTGGTTGCCGGACATCCGTCGCTGGGCACGGGTCGCGGCGCACTTCGTACGGCCCGGTGGCTCGTTCTATCTCACGGAGATCCACCCTGTCGCGAACGCGTTCGAGAACACCGGCACCACGCCCGGCGAGCTACGTCTGGCCTACCCGTACTGGGAGCACGCGACGCCCCTGCGTTTCGACGTCACGGGTTCGTACGCGGACCGCGACGCGCCGACCGGACCGCTCGTGGAGCACGGCTGGGACCATTCCCTGGGCGAGATCGTGACGGCGCTCATCGAGGCTGGCCTGGTCATCGACCTGCTCCACGAGTTCGATTGGTGCGACTGGCAGCTGGACTACCTGGTGCAGTCCGAGGACGGCCGCTGGCGTCTCCCGCTGGGCATGGGCGGTGAGCTGCCGCTGTTCTTCTCGCTCCGGGCGCACAAGCCCGCCTGATCGCGCCGCGGTCAGGGCGCGCGGCGCAGCTTCTCCTTGATGATCGGGCCCAGCGGATCCGGTGCCGCGTCGGTCACCCGGACCGCAGCCCGGATGCGCTCGGCGGCGGCCTCCCAGTCGGTCTCCGTGCGCGCCTTCACCACGCACAGCGGCCGGTCCGGCCCTACCGCCGCGCCCACGCCTGCCACGTGGCTGATGCCCACGCCGAAGTCGATCGCCTGGTCCGGCCGCGTCCGTCCACCACCAAGTGCCACGAGCGCCAGCCCGATCTCCCTCGCATCCATCCCCGCCACGTATCCCGCCCGCGCGGCCACGACCGACCGCTCCACCGCTGCACCCGGCAGGTGACGGACCGGATCCTCCACGAAGTCGGCCGGCCCACCCAGAGCGGCGATCATCCGCCCGAACCGATCTGCCCCCGAGCCGTCGTCCAGGCGGGCCTGCGCCAGCGCGCGACCCGCCTCAAGCTCCGCCACGACGCCCGCCATGAGCGCCATCTCGGCGACGATCTCCAGCACCAGCTCGAGCACCCGGGGATCGCGTTCCGCCCCGGTCAGGAAGTCGACGGTCTCGATCACGCCGACCGCGTTGCCCACGGTCGTGCCCAGGACGCAGTCGAGATCCGTGAGCAGCATCACGGACGGGACGCCCGCACCCGCGCCCACCGCCGCCATCGCCGCGCCCAGCTCGCGCGCCTGCGCCGTGGTGCTCATGTACGCACCCGATCCGGAGCCCACGCAGATGACCAGGCCGCTGGGCCCGGACGCGAGCTTCTTGGACATGATCGATCCGGTGATGAGCGGCACGCTCTCCACGGTCGCGGTCACGTCGCGCACGAAGAACAGCTTCCGGTCCGCCGGCGCGAGATCCAGGGTGGGCCCGATGATCACGCCACCGACCTCCCGCACGGCGGCCATGAACCGCTCCGGCGCGGGCGTCGTGTCATAGCCTGGGACCGCGTCGAGCATGTCGTGCTCACCTGCGCAGTAGTCCAGGCCGCGCCCGGAGAGATTGGGCACGATCACGCCGCAGGCCGCCGCGAGAGGTACCACGATGAGCGTGATCTTCTCGTCGCCCACACCGCCCGACGAGTGCTTGTCGATGATCCGGCGCGGGTCCAGGCCGCTCTGGCTCCAGTCCATGACGCGCCCAGAGTCGCGCATCGCCAGGGTCAGCGCGGTGATCTCCGGCTGGGTCATGCCGTTCAGCCACGTGGCCATCAGGAATGCCCCGATCTGGCCCTCGGACACCGACCCGTCGGTCGCTCCCCGGATGAAGAAGCCGATCTCGTCGGGTGTCAGGGCCGCGCCGTCGCGCTTCCTGCGAATCACGTCCTGGGGCTGCATGGGTCCCTCGCGGCTGGCGGATCGGGGTGGGAGACGGTCAGCATACCCAGCGCGACCGCCTCCGTGGCCCCTCGACGATGGCCGTTCCGGCGTCGGCGTCATCGCGAACCGGATGGGCGGTCGCGGGTGCATCACGCGACCTTCGGCTAGGCTGGGTGGTCCGACCGGGAGGTCGACATGGAGACGTCCGAGTCCTTGCCTGGAAACGCCGATCCCTCGCGGATCTACCATGACCCAGCGCTGACCGACCGTCGGGGCGATCCGACCGGTCCGGTCGCCTTCGTGTTCCTGTTCATCCTCGTGGCGGTCTTCGCGGTGGTCGCCTTCGTGCTCCTGTCCGTGCCGCTCGCGCCCGACCCCACGCCCGCGCCGCCCGCGACCCCGGGCATCCTCGCGACGCCCGCGCCCACCGCCACGCCCGCACCCACCGCCGGATCGACGCCCGCCCCGGACGCGTCCTTGCCGCCCGATGAGACGGCCCAGCCAGAGGCCACAGACCCGCCCGAGGAGACGCAGGATCCCGGCGCTACGACGGAGCCGTCGCCTTCCCGCGAACCCATGCCGTCGCCCAGGGAGGGTTCCGGTCGGCCCGCGGTCCGGGGTGTCCTGGGCGAGACGAACCCGGTGTTCATCGATGGCCGGCGCACGGGAGGCGTGGTCGTGGAGTCGTTCCAGGTGGGTCAGGTCGCCGGTGTGGACCTGCCTGCCGGCGCGCGCATCATGGTCCTGTCGGTGCGCTACGTGACCGCGTTCGGCATGGACTACGACGCATCCGACTGGGTCGTGGTGGGCGCGGACGGGAAGCGCTACCCGTCACTGGGGGATCGGGCACCCGCGCCCGCCCTCGGGTCCGGCCGCATCGTGCCCGGCGAGTCGGTCACCGCGAACGTGGCGTTCATCCGCGAACGGCGCGTGGCCATCGAGCAGATCGTGCTCACGGACGGGGACGGTCGGGACCTCGTGATCGTGGACCGCGTCTCCCCCTGACGCCACGCTCCAGGGCAGCCGGGCGGCGTTCGCTGGTCAACGCGGCTGGTAGGTGACCCGGATGGTGACCGGCTCGGTTTCGGACGCCTCCACCCGGAAGCGCAGTTCGTTCTCGCCCGGCTCCAGGTCCACGCGCAGGATCCAGAGCCCATCCGGGCGCGCTGCGGTCGTCTCGATCGAGCCGTCCAGCCTCACCCGCAGCACGCGCGCGCCGCCCGGCGCCCGCCCGAACACGTTGATGCGCCGGGACACGACCACCTCTCCGTCCCGCGGGAACTCCACCCGGAGCTCGTCACCCAGCGTGCCCGTGATGGGGGACGGCGTGCGCACGGGGGTCGCGCGCGCCGCCGCGGGGGTCGCGCGCGCCGCCGGGGTCCGCACGGGCGAGGCGACCGGCCCACCGTCACCCTCGCCGGTGACCGCGAGCGCCTGCGTGGGGGAGGGGCTGGGGAGCGCCGATGCGGTCGCGACCGGTGTGGAGGTCGGGCCCACGGCGATGCGCCGGCCGCCACCCTCGACGGCGATGAACACGATCATGCCCACTCCTGCCACGAGCGCGATGATCGCGAACACCCAGGCGGCACGCGGCCCGGGGTCGGCGGCCCGGCGCTGCACGTAGCGGCGGTGGCGCGTTCCGGTCGCGCGGATCTGGTCAGAAGGACCGGGTCGCCTGGGCCGACCGCCCGGTCGCGAGGATGCACCCATCGAGCCCGCAGCATAGCCATCACGCGCGAACCCGTCGCCCGCGGCCTATCCTGCGTGCCATGCCTGTGACACCCGCCACCCTCCCGTACGGCTCGTGGCCGTCGTCCATCTCGCTCGATCTCGTGGTCGCCGCAGGCCGCGCGGCGGGGTCACCCTGGCTCGATGGAGACACCCTGTATGCGCTGGAGAGCCGCCCGGAGGATGGCGGCCGCGTGATGATCATCCGACGCGGCCCGGATGGTGCGTTCGCGGACGCGATCCCGGCCGGCTTCAACGTGCGCACCCGGGTCCACGAGTACGGCGGCGGCGCCTACACGGCTGCGGCTGACCTCCTCGTGTTCAGCAACTTCGCGGACAACCTGCTGTATCGCGGCAACGGCCCGGATACGGCGCCTACGCCCATCACCGGCTCGTCCGCGCACCGGTTCGCGGACCTCGTGGTGGACGTGCCGCGGGAGCGCGTGATCGCGGTCCGCGAGGACCACACGACGAGCGACCAGGAGCCCGACAACGCCGTCGTCGCCGTGGCCCTCGCAGACGGTGCGACCTCGATCATCGTGCGCGGCCGCGACTTCTATAGCGACCCTCGCCTGGACCCTGACGGGCGGCGTCTCGCCTGGGTCTGCTGGGACCGCCCGGGCATGCCCTGGGACGGCACGGAGCTGTGGGTCGGGGACGTCGCACCCGATGGCTCGGTGTCCGGGGCCCGCCTGGTGGCGGGTGGCCGGGACGAGTCGGTGCTCAACCCGACCTGGGCCCCGGACGGCTCG
>Ga0105047_10002478_pt1 | contig 32882 bp, 26 predicted proteins | sample MAT04_FD_78384 | JGI IMG/M metagenome (GOLD analysis project Ga0105047, IMG submission 78384) | Freshwater microbial communities from Lake Fryxell liftoff mats and glacier meltwater in Antarctica - MAT-04 (megahit assembly) | ecosystem: Environmental > Aquatic > Freshwater > Ice > Liftoff... | reverse complement strand
TCCTGTTTGTTGGTATTCTTTTTGGTCCGGTTTTCGCGAACATCGCGCGATCGGCTCAAGTCCGCGCATATTAGCAGCTTTTCTGAATTCTGGCAGTCAGGGCCGAATGACGGGGTCCCGGATTCGAAAGAATTCAGTGTTGTCTGGCAATTTGCGGAATTGTCCGGCGATTTCACTCAATGGTCGCGAGATTTCGGCTGCTGGGTGGCTTCGCGAAGTGCTGTGAATTCACGCCGTGCCGTATGCGGGCTACACTTCCGCTCCAGTGCTTCGTCTTAAAACATCAGGGTTGGAGGGCGCTAGCCCAATGGCACTCGATTTGTCGATGGTACCCGTTTGTAGTCCCGCCTTTAGGCGGAATTTGCACGGAACATTGCTCTGAACTTCCGCCTAAAGGCGGGACTACAAACCTAAAGGGAGTGGCTACGTGGAAAGAAAATGGACGTTTCATCCTCACGACGAGGCAGGGATTCGTCGCCTGTCCGGACAGTTGAAAATCTCTCCGTTGCTGTCTCAGGTCCTGATCGCTCGAGGATTTTCGCAGACTGCGGACGCAAGACGGTTTCTCGACGCGAAACTCGGCGACCTGCACGATCCATCAGAACTGCCAGGCATCAATGAGGCAGCCGATTTGATCATCAAGGCGATACAGGACAAACGTCGAATCACGATCTACGGTGACTATGACGTCGATGGTGTCACAGGCACTAGCATCCTGTGGCATTGCCTGCAACTAAGTAACGCGACGGTTGATTATTATATTCCCTGCCGCATGACCGAAGGCTACGGCCTGAATGCTCCTGCACTGAAGACACTTCACGAAGAAGATCCAAAACGGCTGGTGGTGTCCGTCGATTGCGGAATTGCGAGCGTCGAAGAAGCGGCGATGGCAAAATCGATCGGCCTGGATCTGATCATCACCGACCATCACCATATTGGCAACGAGCTTCCGGACGCATTGGCACTTGTGCATCCACGATTGCCGGGATCTGTTTATCCTTTCGGCGACCTTTGCGGTGCAGGCGTGGCCTTCAAACTGGCATGGGCCATCTGCCAGCGTCTGGGTGATGGGAAAAAAGCCAGCCCGCGAATGCGTGAATTCCTCAAACAGGCAGTCGGGCTGGCGGCTCTCGGCACGGTCGCCGACGTTGTGCCGCTGCTGGGTGAAAACCGAGTGATCGTGCGTTACGGGCTGCAGACGGTTCGCGAACAATCGTCGCTGGGAATGAAGGCGCTGCTGCGTGTTGCCGGTTTGTTCGAAAAGCCGGAAGTCCGGGCGGATGATATTGGGTTCGGGCTGGGTCCGCGAATCAACGCAGCAGGACGACTGGGGCAAGCGCGACTGGCGGTCGAATTGCTGACGACTGAAAATGAAGCACGGGCGACAAAGCTGGCGGAGTATCTGAATACACTCAACGACAATCGTAAGACCGTTGAGCGACGAATCCTGAAGCAGGCTAAGGAGATGGTCGCTGCGAATCCAGAATGGGAATCGCACAAGACACTGGTCCTCGCGCATCATGACTGGCATCCAGGTGTGATTGGGATTGTGGCAAGTCGCGTTGCGGAAGAATTCGGAAAACCGACGGTTTTGATTGCGCTGCGCGATGATGGAACCGGCCAGGGGTCAGGCCGTTCCTGGGCGGGTTTCGATTTGTATTCCGGCCTGGCGGCCTGTCGTGAGCATGTCGTCAGCTTTGGCGGACATAAGGCGGCGGCTGGAGTGCGATTGAAAGCGACGGCGGTGAGTGATGTCCGGGATGCTCTGGCCCTATGGGCTGCAGAGAATTTTCATCCGACGGCGGCCGACACGGAATTACGAATCGATGCGGAAGTGCTGCTTTCGGAAGTCACATTTTCGGCCGTACAGGAACTCGAACGACTTGGCCCGTTTGGTCAGGAGAATCCCCAGCCACGCTTCGTCGCTTCTCGGGTCGAACTGGCGGAACCACCGAAAACCATGGGCGAAGGAGATCGACATCTGGCGATCAAAGTTCGCCAGCAGGGAACCACGCTGCGTGGCGTGGCGTTTGGTCGAGGCGAATGGGCCGAACAACTGCAGTCAACAGTTGGCCCGATTTCCATCACGTTTGCACCGGTGATCAATACGTTCCGGGGCTACAACAAGGTCGAACTGCAACTGATCGACTGGAAACCGGCCGCGTCTGTGCAACAGGCTGCTGGTTAAGTTTCGCCGGCGTTTGGCAGAAACCGGCCGCCGCTCATAAACATGCCGTTGTCGCATGGTGAACACCATTCGACGCGGACGTTGTACTGAAATTCCCGAGATTCACTTGCCATACGGACAATCACATCGCCCGGCGTGACGGCACCGCGATGCAGCATCCCGATGCCGGTACGGCTGATTTCTCGCGTCATTGCGGCAATCGTATTGCCACGCTGGGTGCGAATTTCTGCCGGAACCGACAATTCCAGACGCTCGTTCGCGCGGCAATTGGAAACGTTCACCTTCCCGATACTTTCGAGAATTCGGCGAAGGTCATCGACCGTAGGACGGCTCCAGGGATCTTGAGTCATCAGAGAACTCCTGCTGAGAATCCTCCATTGCGGAATCCATCATCAGCGGCTTTGTGTCACAGTGCTGCCGACCGACCACAATTGGTCGGACGATATACGGAACACTACGTCGCAACTGACGCCTGAGTCCAAAGTCCTCGACAGAATTTCGGGATACTGCTACCGGATCACCGGTCAATTCTTCATAGTCAGAGGCTTTGTACGACCTGGCGCGAATAGCAGGGCGATAACGATTATTCCTCCGACAAGCAGCAACCAGTTTCGCATGGAGAACGACTGCACAAATCCTGGGCGTGTTGCCTGGGAAGCAGTGTCGACTGATGGATTCAATCCGGAAACTGGCATTACGGGTGCTACCGGAGCCATTGCCGCAGCAGTAAATCGAGCGTCGTCCGCCACAAAAGTTTCGGCGGCAGCCGGATGGACGACGATTTTCTGTGGAGCGTTGCCGTAGTTAGCTGTGACGACTTGATGATCGGTCGCATAAGCTGATGCGTTGCTGAGACGGATATCGGCCGTTTCGATGACGGAGCAATCATCGCCTTCGAGACTCCCGGCAGATACGGACGGAGCGCCAAATTCTTTGTCGGAATTGCGTCGTCTGCCGACCGCAGCGTTGGATTCCGTGAATCGGCCCAGCGCGCCAGAAATCTCCGTTGAGCCGTCTCGCATTTGCGATGCAGTATTCACAGGCTTTGGATCGTTCCATTCAAAATCTGAAGAATTCTTCTGCGGTCGCGACGATTCATTCCTGCGGGTCGTTTCCTGATACGAAAAGTCCGCGTCTACTGCATCTGCACCTGATTCACCATGCGGAGTGAGAGAACTCTGGCGAGCGGCTGCGGCACCAAAAAGGGTTTCAGCATCGGCGACATTCACGTCCCATGCCGTGGATTTTGAGTCTCGGCTCTGAGCGGTCTTGCGTGCTTGAGGAGTCTTGTTATTCACACTGTGATTGTTTGTCGAATCGACCAGTTGATCGAATTCAAACAGCGACTCTGCAGATTTTTCAGCGGAGAAAACTGTGCGTTTGACAGCCTTCAGAGGTGCGGCCTCAGAGTCCCGTCCAAATCCAGAGGCCTTCCGATTCGGGGCGGGATCGTCCGCCAGCAGATGTTCAAACTGATCGATCTGCCGTTCCGCGAGATCTGCGACACTGCGTTTCTTCGACGCGGCCTTCGGAGCATCAGCCGGAGATTCCTGCGGAACATCGTTACCGGAAGTCTTTGCGTTTGCGACAGTTCCCACGGAGTTCAGCAAGAAGTGCTGTTCGAATCGTTTCGCCAGAGAGGCATCGTCATCGTTGCTCTGGCTGGCCCTGGAATCAGTGGCGCTGGAATCAGGCTTTCGAAATGCTCCCAGCGCTTTTGCATCAGCCTCTTCGGATTCTGCCTCATCTCGAACTTGCGTGATTGGGATATCCTTGACTTTTTGAGACGCAGGTTTCACAAGGGATTTCACGTCAGTCGGTTCATTGGACGTCGCCCGGTTTTTGTCGGTTTTTGCGATCTTCGTATCGGTAGAAGGGCTGACCTTTGGAGATCCGGAAGCCACTTTTGGCTCCGCGCCGAGGAAAGGATCTGGCGCGACGGAATCTCGCTTTGAGAGAGCCAGGCTGTCAAATACAGAGCTTCGAGTTGCGGTGGTTTCATCGGCTTTGGACAGTTGAGCGTCTGGATCTTCTTCGCCCGGTTTGGCTGTCCCAAACGGACGCCACGATGCCATTTTTGCCGCGATCGAAGGTTTTACCTCTTTGGACTCCGCGTCAGCAGCGTCCGCTTCGGCGGCCAGTTTCGCCTCCAGTTCGTCCAGCGATTGGTATCCGTCAGTCTCGTTTCGCGTGAAGAGGTTCTTAATTCCGCTTCCGGCGCATCCAACATGCGTCGCCGCGAAAAAGACAAACAAACCGCCGCAAACCAGTTTCTTGTGTTGAGACATCGAAGCCGCCTTCCGAAACTCGCACCCTGCCCTTGAACGAATCCATCACGCCGGTTTGGGTGACAGAATAAAGTCTTCCTTTCGTATCGGCGGAAACGAAGGGTTTTGAAAAAACACTTGTGCAGAAGAATCCGGTTCCGCCGGGAATGATGCGGTATCGATCCGGTCATGGAGTTCAGGAAGACGCGCGAATGCAGGCAGGCTGTTCGTTGATGCAGAGCGGCAGAAACCGTCGGCAGGCGAGATTTTGAAAGATTTACTCAAGTTACGCCCAACGCGCGGAGGAATGGCGTGGACTTAGCATCGAGCAGTCAAGAAGTGTCGTGACTCAATCAGCCGCAGAGCGCTAGCTCCCGGTTGACATGGAACCGGACGCTAGCGCGTGGCGGCTTGCTGCAAAATGCAGGTTCAGCTCGCCGGGCTGGATTTTTGCGGGACGGCGAACCGTGCGCGGGATGCCGTGTTGCGTGACAACGGAACTCACGCACCATCGTTCGGCAGAAACTGCCGAACTCTGCCAACCGTCAGAAATCCGGATTCCCGACTGTTCCGACTCTATCAACACTGCCGATTATCGGAATAGGCGATGATTCAGCGTGTTGGCTGCGGAAATCCGAGACCGGATCGAAACAGAGCATTCGCTGACGTGATTTTAATTGGTTTCGAACGGGGGGCGGTGACATGGAAGCACATGCAGTTGATCACGAGCAGGCAGGTCAGGGCAACTTCAAGCGACGGTTGGGTCGAGGGCTCAATGCACTTCTCGGGAGTGGCTCGGACGAATATGCCGGTGCTGCTCCGTCAACAATTCCAATGAATGCACTGTCTGCGCCACCAGCGCCTGCGTCAGATGAAATTGCGATGGAACTGATTGAACGCAATCCGTTTCAGCCGCGACGTGAATTCGAACCTGCGGCGATTGATGAACTGGCAGAAAGTATCCGAAAACATGGTGTTCTGCAGCCGTTGCTGGTTCGAGCACGTCCTGACGGCGAAGCTGGCTATCAGTTGATCGCGGGCGAACGTCGCTGGCGGGCCGCCCAACAGGTCGGTATGGAAACTGTTCCGTGCCGTGTCATCCAGTTCGAAGATCGCCAGGCGTGTGAAGCGGCACTCGAAGAAAATATCAAACGCGAAGATCTGAACGTGCTGGAAAAGGCGGCAGCCTTCAAAGACTATCTGGAACGTTTCGGCGGTACGATCGAAGAACTGGGCCGCCAGTTGAGTATGAATCGTGCGACGGTCAGCAACATGATGCGGCTCCTGGAACTTCCCGAATCCATTCAGCAATTGTTGCGCTCCAACAGAATCACCGGTGGACACGCGAAGGCCCTGCTGCCGTTGTCCGAAATTCAGCAAAACGAGTTAGCTCAGCAGATCGAACAGGAGCAACTGTCCGTCCGTCGGGTTGAAGACATCGTGCGTGAGTTGTTGCGAGCTGGAACGCTGCCTCTGCCGAACGGCACAGACGCGGCAGCGACTCAGCAGGCGGAAGGCGATCAGGCGCCTGGTTCGACCAACCATGTCCTCGGTCTGCAGGATTTTCTGCGGGGTCATTTCGGCGCGAAGATCGATATCAAGCAGAAGAAAAACAACGCCGGGCAGATTGTGATTCACTTCTCGAACAACGACGACTTTGAACGCATCGTCGGCCGCCTGCGCAACGCAGGTTGAAGATCTGGTATCGCAAGAAATGGGTACTGAGCCAACATCGGATCTCAGCAGCGCTGTGCTGCAGACAGCAGACGGCGCTGTGATCCGAGTTCACGTGCAACCGAAATCGCGGAGAGAGCAGATTGTTGGAATGCACGGCGATCGCATCAAACTCGCGGTAACGGAGCCTCCCGACAAAGGCAAAGCCAATGATGCGGTCCTGCGTCTGATCGCGGCAACCCTGAACGTGGCGACATCGAGTGTTGAACTCCTGCGTGGCAGTACCAGCCGACAGAAGGATCTGCTGGTTCGGCAACTGTCGGCGGACGACGCGAAGCGTCTGCTCTCCGATGCTATGACGCCATGAAAGATCCCGGGCGATACCGCAGGTTGCGATGAATGAGTGACCTGCGTTTCAGGTTCCCGACCCGGGGACAGGTCGGGCTAAGTAGGTGGCCTTCTCAGAATCTTTGCAACGATTTCGCCCGGCTGACCGTCCAGCAGACTGCTGATCCCGGTGGCACGAACAATCGAGAGTTGATGTTCGCTGAGTCCGAACAGATACATCAAAGTTGCGTGGTAGTCGAAATGGTTCACGACGTCCAACACCGCCTTATGGCCGAGGTCGTCAGTTTCGCCATGAATGCAGCCGCCCTTGATTCCGCCGCCTGCCAGCCACATGCTGAAGCCGTTCGTGTTGTGATCGCGTCCGATGTTCTTTTCATTCTGAATCACAGGCAGACGTCCCATCTCACCGCCCCAATGGACCAGCGTGGAATCCAGCAACCCGCGCTGTTTTAAGTCCAGCACCAACGCTGCTGCTGGTTGATCGGTTCGCTGGCAAACTGCCGGCAACGCCGTTGTGATGCCGCCGTGATGGTCCCATGTTTGATTTCCGGTATGTAACTGCACGAAACGCACGCCACGCTCGACCAGTCGGCGAGCAATCAGACACCGCGTGCCGTATTCCTGAGTGGTTTTGTTGTCGATGCCATACAGTTTCTGAGTTGTCTCAGACTCCTTCGAAATGTCCATCGCCTCGTTCGCCGCGACCTGCATCCCGGCGGCCAGCTCGTAACTTTGCATCCGCGCGGACAGATCATGTTCTCCGGGGTGCTCCAACAGATGAGCCTCATTGATGCGACGCAGGTAACTGAGCATCCGCGCCTGGTTGGCGCCCTTCAGTGCCGGTGGTGCATCAAGATTCAGGATGCGTGGTTCCTGAGACCGCACAACGGTGCCCTGATACACGGACGGCAACCAGCCGTTTTGCCAGTTTTCGACTCCCAAAACAGGCAGACCAGACGGGTCGGTCAGCACCATAAACGAAGGCAGACTGGCGCGGTTGCTGCCAAGTCCATACGACATCCACGCACCGAGTGATGGTCGGCCAGGCAACTGTCGCCCGGTATTCAGCGCGTTGATCGATTCACCGTGATTATTGACGCCTGTCTTCATAGACCGAATGAGACAGATGTCATCCGCAACCGATCCCAGATGCGGCACCAGTTCGCTCAGATCCATCCCGCACTCGCCGTACTTTCGGAATCGCCACGGGCTGCCGAACAGTTTGCTGCTGGCTTCGCCGGCGTTATCGTACTGGATATCGCCGGTAAATGACTGCAAGTGCCGCTTGTTGAGTTCAGGCTTAGGATCAAACAAATCGATGTGGCTTGGCCCGCCCTGCATGAACATCGAAATCATCGCCGTTGCCTGAGGCGGCGCGGCGGGAGCCTTCGGCGTCAGATCATACGTCAATGGCACGAGCTGTGGCTTCGGGGGCGATGCGTTCAGCTCTTGCTGCCGCAGCCATGCCCATGCAATTCCGCTCAGACCCAACGCCTGCTGAGCCACCCAGTGTCGTCGCGTGCTAATCGACATATAAAAACCTGTTTGAACTCAAAAGTGCGTGACAAAAATGACCCAGAGTGGCCGCCTGCTCTGCCGGCGTTGCGTCCGGCAGAGTCAGGAAGTCGATACCAGCCAGCACGTCGGACTCCGACGGCGTACGCCCAAAAATCAAAAGCCATGCCAGCGTGGCCCGGGCCGCGAAATCATCGCCGGCCTTTTCACGAATTCGTTGGGCAAGGATATCTGCCTGTTGAATGACGAATGGATTGTTCATCATCAGAAGTGACTGCGGTGCGGCGGTCGAGACAGCTCGCTTTTCGCAGTTCGGAGTCATTTGTGGCATGTCAAAAGGTTCCAGCACTCCCAGTGGCATCGACCGACGCACCTGAACATAGATGCTGCGACGAAACTCGTCATCGCCGAGTGCTTCGACCTTGCCTGTAGGACGTCCAGCCGAGTCTCTGGTATCAACGGCAAGCACAATCTGGCCGACATCATCGGGACTTACGGGGATCGGCGGGCCAAATGACTTGTCGATAAGTTTACCACTCACGGCGAGCACGGCATCGCGCATAGTTTCCGCTTCAAGGCGACGAACATTCATGCGGCCCAAAAGCCGATTTTCGCCATCGATTTTATCGAGTTCGGGGCGATGCACAGACGACTGGCGATAGGCCGTTGAGGTGACAATCATGCGGTGCAGGCGCTTGAGCGTCCAGCCTTCATCCATAAAATCGCGTGCTAGCCAATCGAGTAATTCCGGGTGAGAAGGTGGATCGCCCTTGATGCCAAAGTCTGCCGGAGTCGATACCAGTCCTTTGCCGAAATGATGCAGCCAGAACCGATTGACAAGAACTCGCGCCACAAGCGGATGTTGTCCATTCGTCAGGTGTTTCGCGTAATTCAGCCGCCGACCGGTGGTGGGATACGCGGGAGAGTCCACGGAAATTTCGGCACGCTGGAAATTCAGAACGGTCAATTCACCTGGCGCAACTTCTTCACGTGGCTGCTGATAGTCGCCTCGGGCGAATAGCTTTGTTGCGGGCACCTTGCCGGGGACTTCGGTCAGGCACATTACCAGGTCATCCGCCGGTCGCTTCTGCTTTGTTTCCTCGGTTAGTGCATCCCATTTTTTGTTGAATCCGTTCAGGCGATCGGGCAGATACAGATAGACCGATCCTCGATCCACGTTGAGAAACGGATACTCTTTAATCAGCAGCTGCTGTTCCGGAGTTCGCTTGTCATTCGCTGTTTCTCGAGCCGCGCGTGCCAGGGATTGTTGATCAGCCGGAAGTTTCTGAAGCTCGCGTTCGAATGTATCGCTGACGATTTTATCGAGTTCTTCGTTGCGATTTTTTGCGACCTCCGCCGATTCCGCATCGACAGCTTCTGCTGCCTTTCGCGTTTCAGCGGACCACAGCGACACCAGTCGCCCATTCGGCACGCGCCAGTTCTGCACGTCGTACGCCGGTTCAAAGATTGCGCGAAGGCGATAGTAGTCGGACTGACTGACAGGGTCATATCGGTGATCATGGCACTGAGCACAGCCTACCGTGAGTCCCAGCAGCGATGTCGATGCGACCTTGATCGCTTCTGCCATGACATCGTTGCGAGCCACATTTTGGTCCACGCTGCCATCGGCCGTTCCGTCCGGACACATCCTCAGGAAACCTGTGGCAATAAGCTGATCGGCCTGTTCAGAATTCAGATCCTGAAACGGCGGTGTCAATAATTCGTCACCTGCGAGCTGTTCCACCAGAAATTGATTCCACGGCTTGTCAGCGTTCAGAGATCGAATGACATAGTCACGATATTTCCAGGCCCACTTGCGTTCCGTATCGTTGGCGGTATACCCATCGCTGTCGGCGTAGCCCGCCACATCCAGCCAGTGTCGCGCCCAGTGTTCACCGTATGCTGCGGAGTTCAAAAGTTCATCAACGACTTTGGACCATGCTTCCGGTGACTCATCGGCCACAAACGAATCGATGGCTTCGACTGACGGCGGAAGCCCGGTCAGATCAATAGTGATTCGACGCAGCCAAATTTCACGATCCGCTTCCGGGCTGAAACTCAATCCCTTGCTTTCGAGTTCCTCCAGAAGAAAAGAGTCGATCGGAGTTCGGACGAGTTCTGGACGCATGACGTTCGGAATATCGGGCTTCATGACTGGGAGGAACGCCCAATGCGCTCGCTCTTCTTCAGTGAACATCTCTTCACCGATCGCAAGAGTTTCCGGTTCGGCACGCAGAGTGGATGCTCCGGAATCGATCCAGTGGGCGATCCGTTCCAATTCCTCGGGTGTCATTTTTTTATCGCCTGGCGGCATCTCGCCGGATACGATTCGCTGGTACATCAGACTTTCTGCATGATTGCCTGGTGCAATGGCCGCACCTGATTCGCCGCCCTTCAACAAAAATTTGACCAGGCGGACATCCATGCCGCCCTCGAGTTCCTGCTCTTCGCCGTGGCACTGCCAGCAATGGGCTTTCAGAATTGGTCGCACGTCGACTTCAAACTGAAGTGGATCGTCGAATGCGTTTGCGGAGGCAGTCGTCAATGCCGTCAGCAGGCAGAGATGCGTTGTCCAGGTTCGGACCATGACGTCGTACCGTTGAGCAAGTTTGGAAGGCGGGATGAGCGAGCAGAACTCGCAGGAGGGCCTTCTACTTTACTCGATGAACTCGTCATTGCAAGCAGAGATCTGCCCTTGTCGCTCGATGTGCCCCAGTCTCCCAATCTACCCCAGTCGCACAATCTGCTCCAGTCGCCCGATCTGCTTCTATAGCCCGACATCTCCTCAGGTCGGGAGCCAAGCCCCGATCAACATACTGCAAACCTCGTCGGCCCACAAATACGGCTGGGCGAGCGGTTTCTGAGCGAACACCGGCCCACCACACGGGCACCTTCGAAAGGTGGGCCGACGCTCGCGACGCTCGCGATGCTCGCTTATCCAAACCCTACGGTCTGACGATGCACGAGTCATAGGTTTTATGAGCACGGATTGGCGAGTAGATTTGTCGTAGCGCGGGAATCGCAATCAGGGGACTGACGTCCCTCCGCTCGCCTTACGGTTTTTCAGTGGGAAGATCTGTGGCGGAAGATGCTGGATCCTCTGGAAAACCTGACTCTGCTTCGGCCTCAGCCCCCGGAATCGCATTTGGCAGCTCCACAAGATTGATCCTGGCGCTCCGCAGTGCAGTGTCCAGGTTGTTGATATCGAGTTTTGCATCGCGCTCTCGATACTGCCAGTTAGGGAATCGCACATCGATCTTTCCGTCGCCGTCGGTGTCGAGGTCATTGATGAACTTGAATTCCTGCTCATTCTGATCGAACTCATCACCCGGGCGCGCGAATCTTTGCACGATCACTTTTTCTTCGACGATGCGTTTTCCGTTTTCGTCGGTTGAGATGCGATATGCGTTGCTGAATCCCGACATAATGACCGTGAAGAAGTCGGCTTTCGGATTCACATTTCGCCAGATCGCGACTCCATAAACAGCTTTCGACAAAGCATCTTTGTCGTTGCTCGGCACAGGTTCGCCGATTTCAGCGATTGCCTCAGCACTGTTGAACAACTTCAGGTCCAGCCCGCGACGTCCGAATTCACGTTCGAAAACCGCCTGCTGAATCTGCAGATTGATTTCATCCACGTACAGTTCATCCCCATCGTTGTCTTCAGCCATCAGAATAAAACGTGGCATCTGAAGCGGCAACGTCATTTCGGGATCGAGCGTGTTGGCCGGAGCAAGTTTAGGGTCCGCTAACTTGCGCCTCAGTTCCGCAGTCTCTGCTCCAGCCAGTTCTGTCGGATCACGCAGAATCATGCGGTAGACCATGTATCGCACGAGTTCGTCCTGCATAGTACCGGTTTTCGGATCTCTGAGCTTCAATCGCATCAGGCGGACGGGCTTGTACTGGACTTCACCGATCCAGAGTTCCGGATAACCGGGTCCAAGAATTGGCTCGGTCAACGCACGAACCTTGTGTGGGCCAAGCATTTCATCGACAGACACGGAGATAGAACTGGTTCTCGCAAACCCGCTGTCCAGAGGTGCGCTGATCTGCTGGCTGAATACTGCATCCGCCACATTCCAGAGCAGAACTGCCGCCATGAGTGTGGCAAATCGGCGATTACGTAAAACTGGCACCATGTTCCATCACCCTTATATTTTCGACTTCGCAAGATTCCCGCTCGGGTTCAAACCCGATTCTACGAACCTCCGCGCAGGCCGCAACCGTCTGCGTATTTCGCATAATACTGTGATTGTTATCGGCGGGTGAGTACATCAGTTTTTGCCCGCATCGCCCAATTTGTTGGATTTCAGGTCCGGATACCCCAGATTCCCGGCAAAGCCAGCGAATGCATATCGCGGAACAATCCTTCTACCGGCAGGAAATGCCGAGAAAGTTCCGTTATGATCGATATGCGCCCTGAGCAAATCCGGGACATCGGAATGACCATCTCTTGAATTCCCCTATGCCTCCTGCAACTGCGAACAGAATCACTCTTGCGATGGTTGTCGTGCTGGTGATGGCGTTGGTCGTGCCATGGTTGATGGATCGCGGAACTCCGCCTGAAAACACCCTGGTCGTTTATTGTGCGCATGATGCGGTCTTTGCCGACGCAATCATCCGAGAGTTCGAAGCACGAAGCGGCATCGTCGTGCAGGTGCGGTATGACGAAGAAACGAACAAATCACTTGGGCTGACGAATCTGCTGATTTCGGAGAAAGCGCAGCCTCGCTGCGATGTTTTCTGGAACAATCAGACACTTGGCACGATCCGTCTGAAACAGGACGGCGTGTTGATTCCTGTCGATCCGAAAATCTTTGCTCGTATCCCGACGCAATTCAAAGACAAAGACCACCAGTGGGCCGGTTTCGCTGCTCGGCTGCGCGTGTATCTCGTCAACACCGATCGCATGAAGGCGACCGATGAAAGCATCACAGCAGCGCTCAAGTCCGAATCTCTCTCAAATTCCGCGATCGCCGTGCCATTGTTCGGGACGACACTGTCGCACTACGCTGTCCTGTGCGATCAAATGGGACTGGACGGACTGAAAGCCTGGCACAAATCGCTGCGCGATCGTGGTATCCGGGAAGTGCGGGGCAACGGCGCGGTGAAAGATCTCGTCGCAGAAGGTGGCTGCGACTTTGGTTTCACGGATACTGACGACGCCTTTGCCGCGATTGATGATGGTAAGCGAGTCGCGATGTTGCCAGTTCGACTGTCCTCGGGAAAAACCATTTGCCTGCCAAACAGCGTCGCGATGATTCGCGATTGTCCTCATCCGGCTGCTGCCCAAAAATTCATCGAATACCTGCTGTCCGAAGAAGTGGAACTCGCGCTGGCGAATTCCGGATCGCGTCAGATTCCCCTGGGGCCTGTGGATGCTGCTCAGCTTCCCGCCGAAGTTCAGGAACTCATGCAATGGGCCGCCGATGGAGTTTCGCTCGACGGAGCCGCGATGCACCACGAAGATGTCCTGCGATGGTTGACGTCGGAATATACTGGCCGGTAATCGTATGACTTCCAACACAACACTGCTGTGGTCCTTGATTCGCTGCCTGACCATTGCCAGCATCGCAGTGTGGCCAGTTGCCGCAGTTGTGTCACATATTGACGCATCGACCAGCGTGTCTTCGCGGAGATGGCGTTTCCTGCTGGCCGTGTTTCCATTCTTTGTGCCGGAACTGCTGATCGGTTTCAACTACCGTCTGACAGTGACACAATTGACGTCGGGAGCAAGTCCGTTCATCGCCGCAATTTGCACCGAAGCGCTGTATGGTTTGCTGATGCTGTCTCGCTGTCTGGCGGTGGGTGTCGCAATCTCATTGTTGCTGCCTCGAAGAAGTGTGACTGATGAATCGCTGCATTCGTGGTTGCTGCTCCGTGATTCGATGTCAGCATCAGCCTGGCGGCACGGTTGGCTGACGCTGAAAGTTTTCGGTGAGTGGCAGGCATTGCTGGTCGGCTGGAGCGTGATGGCATTGACTACGTTTCAGGAATTCGAAATGGCAGCTTTGATGCAGATTGATCAGCATCCGATTGCCTGGTCCGTGTGGCTCTTTGACGCTCATGCGGCTCGGTTGCCGCTATGGAGTTCGCTGCAGATCATGATCGTTCCGCTGTTGTGCGAACTGCTGATGCTGTGTCCGGCATTGTGTGTGTTGCACCTGCGGCCCGCCTCAAGAGCGGACGACCCGAGCTTCGACCACGCGCTACACGGTCGTGTTTCAGTCTGGAAGTCGGCGACGTTCTCCGCGTTGCTGACACCGGGCATTGTGCTGTTTGCGCTATGGCCGCTCATCAACAATGCGCTGCCGATCTTACGCGGTATTATGCTGATGGGCGAGAATTCCACGCTGGGACGTTCCTGTGTTCAGATTCTGACATCGACAGGCTTTGCAATCGGGGCGACGGTACTGTCGATGGGAGTCGCCTTTCGATTCTGCAACTCGATCATGGCAACACCAGCAGGAACAATCTTAAATCGGATCTTTTGGTGGCTTCTGTTGCTGCCGGGGCTGCTGGGATCATTGGTGCTTAGTCTGTCCCTGTTGGCGATGTTTCAATTGCCTGTCCTGCGACAACTTTACGATACATGGCTGCCGATGCTGCTGGGCCAGACGCTGGCAGTGCTTCCATTTGCCGTTGTGGTGGTTTTGCTGTTGATGCGTTTGTCAGATCCGACAGCGCTGCATTCGACTCGACTACTGGCGGTGTCTGCAAATCCTCGCGTCCGCCGGGACATGGCGACCATTCGCTGGCGGCTGACGACAGTTCGCTGGCTGCTCGGTGGCCTCGTCATCTCACACCGCTGTTTCTGGGACGTCACAGTTGCATCGATTCTCCGGCCTGTGCAAGTCGAGCCAGTGATCACGCGCCTGTACAACGAGATGCATTACGGCAGGACTGAAGCACTGATGAGTCTGTCTTTACTCGCCGCACTGACGCCCCTGGTGATCGCGGCTGCGGCGATGCTGCTGAGTCGTCTGGTTACGACTTCTTCGCGATCTTCCAAAGGGCGAAACTAAGCGAGAGTAGCGACGCAAACAACCTTAGATTAGAATCGGTTTAACACCCTGCCGCCAGTTGCATTCCCGGAAATTGTTTCAAGACAATTCCATAGTTTCGAGTATCTGAGGGCAATTTTTACCACCACACGGAATGGAGTCTTTACAATGTCAAAGCGCGACCAGAAGAAGCATCTGAGAGAGGTCAAACGGAAGAACCAGTTGAAGCAGCGAGCGGCCCGGCAGGAAATTGCCATCGTGGCACCTCCCAGGGAAATTCGAAATGCACTGCTTGTGTCTCATCAACTGATGGCAGATCGTCGCTATCAGGAAGCGGAAGACTTGCTCAAGAAGGAACGTAAACGTCGTCCCGGCAGCCCGGAAATTCTGGAGGCTCTGGTTGATCTCTACCAACGCAACGACAATCACGCGGCCTTGGCACAGGTGACTCCACATCTAGTCCGATTGCAGCCACGAGATCCCGAAGCGTTTCTGATTATGGCACAGAGTTATTTGTATTGTGGCCGAATTGCGATCGCTCTTGAGACGTATCGGTCTTTCCTGGCAAAGTGGCCGACTCACAAATATGCTTCAAAAGCAATTTCTGCCATTGAGTTTCTTGAGCCTGAACTTGCGAAAGAGCTGCCAACATACGAATTGACGGACTCTGAGATGCATCTGCTTGTGATGCACGATCGTATGATGCTCAGGATGTCGGATCACGACTTCACCGGGGCCATTGACATCGCAACAGAACTGCTTGCGATCAAGCCGCATTTGGTTTCAGTCCGCAACAATCTGGCGCTGTGCTTGTTTCATACCAACCTGATGTCTGAGGCACTTGACGTTGCGAAGGAAACTGTGCAGTTGTTTCCGGAGAATCGGTTCGCCGAAGCGGCTCTTGGAAGAACACTGTACCTGCTGGGACAATTCGACGAGGCGAATCAGATTGCCGATCAAATTGTGACATCGTTTGCGGACCAGCAGGATGCTCTGGCAGCGCAGGCTGAGTTTCTGAGTTTCGCCGGACGCGATGACAATATCATTGATCTGGTCGATTTCTCGGACAGTCTCGTAGAGATTGTTCCGCCATGTCGCGGTCTGCTCTATCACTACAAAGCCGTTGCATTGATGCGACAGGGGCATGCTAAAGAGGCCCACGCAGCCTGGAAACGCTGCCTGAAACTGGATCCGAACTGTCCGCCCGCGAAAATGAATCTCGACGAATTGAAGGCGGCAACAGATTGCCACGCCCCCTGGGCTGAAGTTTTGCACAAGTGGATTCCTTTCCAATCGATGGCTGCGATTGTGGCGACTTTGACATCTGGCGAACACGAGACTGGTTCGGGCATGCCGGAAGTCCTTCGGAAGTGGCCTCATTTGGTAAAGCTAGTGCCTGCAATGCTGGAACGCGGTGATCGCGGCGCACGGGAGTTTGCGGTACTAACGGCGAAAGCCGACAGTTCTCCGGCGATGCTCAATGCTTTGAAAGACTTCGCAATGGGGCAACGTGGCCCCGATTCGATGCGAATATCGACAGTTTTGTTTCTGCGAGCACAGAATTTCCTGGGAGATGAGCCTGTACGTATCTGGTCAAAAGGTGCGTGGACGGACATTGTACCTTACAGCGCCGAGATACATTATGAGCAAGTCCCACATCCGAATTCTCGGGTGACTGACCTGCTCAACGTCGGTGTCGATGCGATGCACGACAAGGATCTGGATGCGGCGGAAGCTGCGTTTCGTAAGTGCATCGAAATCGATCCGGACTTTCCCCCTCCTCTGAACAACCTCGCAGCGACGCTGCTTATGGGAAAAGGCAAGAAAGCACACGAGGAAGCAGAACAGATCCTGCTGGATATGTTTGAACGCTTTCCGGACTATCCGTTCTCGCGAATCTCGCTTGCTCAACTGGCAATTCATGACGGTCGGATTGAAGAAGCTCAGGAGCTAATCGGACCACTGGCCAGCCGGACTCGATGGCATGTGTCTGAGGCGATGGCTCATGGAACAGTCGTTTTGGAACTCGCACTTGCCAGGAAAGATTATCCCGCTGCGGAAGCCAGCCTGGAGATGATGCGTCAACTCGACGAGGACGATCCTCGCATTGAACAGTTGCATCGCCGAATTCAGATCGAGAAGAATCCGCTGGCTTTGCTCGGTGACAAATTCCAACAAGTCCTTGGCCAATTGAAGATGCCGCGCTTTATGTAAAGTGGCACAGTGTCGGGCACGGCGATTGGTCGTGTAGTGCAGAAATCCCGGGAACCACCGGAATAAATCCGGTGGCGACGCAACAGGCTGCAACGCCACCGCGTTTACCTCGGTGGTTTTCAGGATTCTGCACTACGGGTTGACACGGTTTTGATTTTGGACAGGTACTTAGCGTTTCGATATCGACCCCATCACATCACTCAGCGGAATGCGTTGAAACGTCAATTGGGCCTGACTGCCTTCATACAGGATGCCAATCGTTTCCGAATCGATCATCGTCAGGCACGAGTACCCGGCGCTGTTGCCTTCGTCCAGAAGCACCTGATGGCTCTTCGGCCATGTCAGGCCTCGATCGGATGATCCCTTGATCGTGATGTGATTTCGACCGTTGGTGCTGTCAGGATTCGAGAATAACAATCGACCGCCGCCGTCGATCCCCGTTTCCTGATCAACATCAATCAGACTCGCCATACATGAATCGGGTTCGATCAAGGCGATTTCTGACGTCAGGTGCGTTTGCCACGTCACGCCCAGATCGCGCGTTGTCATTACTACCCGCGAGGACTTGCGATTGTAGCGACAATTCAACATCAATACGCCCGGTTCCGACTCCACAACCTGCGCTTCAGTCGTATCATCAAAAGCTCCTGTGCCGATCTGCCACGTCTTGCCGTGATCTTTCGAATAGATAATGGTCGATCGTGGAAGCCGTTTTGCTTCGGGTGTGTCCTGAAATTGAGCAGCAAATACGAGCGTGCCATCTCGCATAGTGATGCCGTTACCCGGTCCCTGAAGCAGGAAGCACCATTCCTTTCGTTTGAGTTGCTGCGTGATATTGATCGGTGCGGACCACGTGAGACCATCGTCGTCGCTGCTGACAAGCATCAGTTGCCCGGTCTCTTCCGGCGTTAGCCCCGGTCCGGAACCAACCCATGAACGATTCCCATGACTCCACGTAGCGGCGACCCAGATTGTACCCGTGTTGCGATCAACAAGAACCGCCGGGTCGCCAATACCATCAAACTGCCACAGAGGATCATTTCCCATGTCCATAATCACCTGCATCGGAGCCCACGTTCGGCCTCCGTCTGTCGAACGCGACATCCCGACATCAAGATCGCCGGGCAAGTCACGGTGGCTGCGATAGCGAATATCGTAGACGCCGATCAGTGAGCCCTTGTTTGTTCTGGCCAAGCCCGGAATTCGATAGGTATGAACACCGTCGTCGCCAGCGTTTCGCAGAGCGATTCCCAACCGCTGCATGGACGAAGACGGATCAAAATCCCTCGACATGCCGTTTGAGAACGTTACTCGTTGGCAGGTCATGCCAATGCGGTGATCGATGTTCGCTTCCTTGCTGATTTTTCCGGAGATCCATATGACGTTGGCTCCCTCAGCCAGTTCGCAGGCACCTTCCGGGCAGGAAAAAATGAATTCGTTGTTTTCGGTTTTCGGTGAAACGGGCCGCGTCGCGGTGTCACAAAGTTTGCGCTCATTCGTAAAGCCGCCCTTTGCATCACCGAGGCAGATCTGAAACTCTGAAATCTCGGAGACCTTGATCGTACCCTCCAACGTGACCTGCACTGACGTCAATGAGACAGGTTTTCCTTGTCCCGTGGTTTCGACTTTCAATTTCAGCAACGGGCTGGATTTACTCCCTGCCAATGCAGGTAGTGAAAACGGTACGACTTCGGTGCTGACAATCTCATCGGAAACGGCAGGCCTGCCGCTGAAGAGCGTCACAGTTGCAGCGAGAATCAAAATCATTTGCAGGCGGAGACGTATCATAAAATGTCCTTAGTTTTTCAGGTCGAGGAATGCGATTCGTCCGTTGCGTGCAGCGCCGCAGTCGAAGAGGCGGCGGATGGCCCCAGCAGACCCCATTGCATGGGTTCATCCTGAGTATATTGTTTACCGAGGTGCAGAGCGATCTCGGCGCGGGCGAGTTCGTAGCCAAGATAGAAGGCGTGACTGGCGTCAATCTTTGGCGATTGTTCATGTGTCGATTGTTCAAACAGCCGGAACGCATCGTTTCCGTGCCAGTGGCCGTGACAATTCATCAGATGTAACTCACCACATTCCGCGTAGATGCGAAAATTAGGATCCGTCAATGCCGCCGCGAGCTGCTGAAGTGATGCGTTCGATTTTGGTTTTAGCCTCGAATCCCGCAGCATCACCAGCGCGGAACTCAGATGTTTCGGAATTGTTCCGGCTGCGATTGCATAGAACATCACGCGGCGAGCAGCATCGAACTCTGCAACAGACGAACGGCACCAGTTAATGACCTGTGTCGTCAGGACACTTTGAATCCCCAGTTCCTCACAAACGGCCGCCAGAATCATGTTCACGCCGGCAGAATCGGCCTCCGTCAGCTCAGTGATATTTCCGATGCCCATCATCATTGGCAAATCCGGATATTTTTCTCGCACCCGCATGTAACGCTGCAGCGACGCAGTGAAGCCCATGCCGATCGGTTCAATAATTGGGTCGATGCGAAACGCGGTTCCAGCAGCGCGAAGTTGATCAATCAAACTGTCCAGAGAATCCAGATCCTGCGGCTCATCCGGAATTGCGACCACCTCAACACCGAGCCGTGTGACCCAATCAATGTTCGAATGATTGCAGCTTAAGACAAGTTCCGCCCCTGCGGCGACGGCGTCTTCGACTTCGCGGCGATCGAAACTGTCGATGGAAACGCGCAATCCTTCGCCGCGAAGGCTGGTCACGATTTCCGTGATCCGGGGACTACTTTCACCCGGTACACCTCCGATGTCGATCACGTTCGCTCCGGAGGCCGCCATCAACTTTGCTTGATGCACGATTTCTACCAGCGGCATTCGAGTTGCATGATTGATCTCGGCCAGAATCTCGATGGAGTACCGTTCCAGATTCACCGCACGCCGCTTACTGAGTCCGAAGTATTCCGGCAGATCATACAAGTCGCGCGAGCCACGTTCGAATGGTCGACCAAAGTGCTGCTGTAGTACCGAAATGTCTCCCTGACACCAGCCCGGCAGCACCACGCGACTGATGTGTTCCGGCACGACAAGTCGTTTCAGCAGCAGACTTGTATGGAGCAACGCGGCAACCTGGATTCCGGGGACTGCGATTTCAAAGTTAAACCCCAGTGTTTCAGCGATCCTCGAAACAACTTCACGCAATCCGGACTCCGCCAGTCGCCCGGTGACGAACAGGATCGTTTCGTCGAGTTTTTTCATCGGCGGGTTCATTGCGAACAATCCAGGTTATTGATTTCAGGCTGTATCTTAGACAGGAACGCGCGCGCCATTGGCGAACACAACGACGAGGTTGAGTTGTTCGTCCAGAATGAGAATGTCGGCTTGCTTGCCGACTTCAAGACTGCCAACCTGATCGGCGATGCCGGTTCTTTCGGCAGGCGTCAGACTGGCCATGCGAACGACCTGCGACAGACTTGCGGAAGTATTTCGTTTCATGTGTCGCACCATGTGGTCCATTCCGACGACAGAACTGGCCAGACTGCCATTGGGTGCCCAACCGACGTTGCCATCGCTCCGAAACATTGTTCCGTCGTTCGCGTTGCCGAAACGATATTCGCCGATTGGCATATCCAGTGCACGATTACAGTCGGTCACAAGGCACAATCGTTCGGAACCTTTCATGCGGAAAGCAAACTCAAGCAGTTCCGGTGCCAGATGGCAGCCGTCAGCAATGACCTCGGTACTCATTTCCGGGTTCAACAGCACAAACTCGGCCATGCTGCCCTGCATCGGCACGTTGCATCGCTGTCTGATCGACGGCACGGAACTCATCGCACACCAGAAGTGATCAACGTGTCGCATTCCGTTGTCGAACGCGGACTGCATTTCGCTCCATGTGGAATTCGAATGCCCGCAGGTAATCAGGCACTTATTGTTCGCAGCCATCTTGTAGAACTCCGTCGCCCCCGGCAATTCGGCGGCACACGTCGCAATTCGCACGAGGCCCGTATCAAAATATTTTTGATACTCCGTGGCGACTGGACTGCGGCGACCGTCTACCGCATGACAACCCACCTTGTCCTCCGCAAAGAATGGCCCGTACAGATGGATACCAGCGATGCGAGCAGCCCGAACCCCAGGCTGCGAATTCTGCTGAATAACGGTTGCACAGGCATCGACCATGTCCATGATCTGCTGCGAACTGCCGGTCGTCGTGGTCGGGAAAATCGTGGTCGTCCCGTGTCGCAGATGAGCCGCACAGGCTGTCGAAATGGCTTCCGGAGTACCGTCCATGAAGTCCGCTCCGGCCCCTCCATGCACATGCATATCAATGTAACCGGGAGCAATCACACCGCCGTTGGCGTCGATTGTCTCGATACCTTCCGGCAGTGATTTTCGCGGACCCACGTAGACGATCGTTGAGTCCTCCCAGCAGACGACGCCGTCGTCAAGCAGGCTGTCGGGCAGTACGACTGTCCCGTTGACAATTGCAAACGATCTCATTGTTTTCCGATGTCTTCTACTTCTTCAAGTTTCCGTCATACGCGTCCAGAAAATGGGCTGATACCTGTTCGTTGACATATTTCCAGACGTCGTCAATCAGATGTCCGGCAAGCAGCCCTTTGACGGCCTGTGACCCGATCGCGCCGACGAACTCTGACAGATTTGTCATTGGATCTGCGCCCAGAACCCGAGCCGATTCGACATGGGTGAATTCATTAGCGACAAGACTCAGCCCGGGCAACTTGGGGACGGGATCTCGCCCGCTGACGTAACGAAAGATCTTTCCGGAGAATTCGCGATTGAAGGCATCACTGGCTTTTTGATTGCCAATCATCGGCGCGCCGTAGGTGTAGATCTGATGAGCTCCGACGAAGCGTCGCTTGAGCAGCCATGCGGCCAGCAAAGCCAGCGCGCCGCCCAGACTGTGACCTGTAATCCAGAGCGGACGATCCGACTTCTTCATCTTTGCTTCCACTTCGTCACGCAGAGGTTCCCAGATCTCGGCAATTGCATCCACGAATCCTTTGTGGAATTTTGCACCAACACCTGCAGCCGACAGATCGTGCCCCAAACGCCCCTCGGGAACGACAAGGAGATTCATCGCATCGGTAAGTAACCAGTCTTTGAGTCCGTCGATACTGGTCGGATCTTCCGTGCCGCGAAACGCGACCACCAGATGATCGGGACTTTCGGCAACGTAGACCTGCGTATTATCAACGCTGAGCAATTTGGCGTTCAGACCAAGGTCATCGCGAAATCGTTTGACGCCGTCAGCTTCTGGCAGGTACGCCAACTGACATGCACGACAGAGGAACTGAGCGTTACGAGGATCGCCTGCAGCATCTTCGACAAGTTGCATTGAATGGTGGTCTTAAAAAATTACGAAGTGATACTTAATTCAGTAGTTCAAAGTTGAGCGTTTTCGTCTCGAGTTGAGCCGCTTGATTGTGTGCCACTGGCTTTGCCAGTGCTTTGCATTTTAGTTCACTCCCGAACAACACTGGCCGAGCCAGTGGCACACGCCGAATCGCGATTGTTTTTCCATGCCTTCATTTGGAACCACCAGACGCATCTGAAGGCGGAGCTTCAAACTTCACGTGGCGGTAGAGATCCGACATTTTGATCGTGACGTTTAGCGATGAAAGTTCAAATGATCCGGCAATATCGCATTCTTCCAGAAGTAGCCAGCCTCCTTCCGGCTGCCGAACAAATCGTTCGACATGCGCCTCGTGCTGAGAGATCAGAATGATTTCACGCACCGAAGGAATCTGACGGTAGTGACTGGCCTTACGGCCTCGATCGTATTTCTCTGTAGAATCCGACAGGACTTCGACGATCACGCTCGGATTGGTCACCGTATCCTTTATTTCGTCGTCGAATTTCAGATCGCCGCAGACGATTGAGGCATCCGGATAGGTGTACAATCCCGTGGTTTGATTCTTGATTCGTAAATCGCTGTTGTAGACGACACACGGTGTGTCGTTGAGCAGATTCCCTGCTTCACGTGCGAAGTTTGTGGCGATCAGGCTGTGGGTCGGAGAACCTCCCCCCATCGCAAAAATTTCGCCATCGAAAAACTCACTTTTGAATTCCGCTTTTCGTTCGCGGGCCAGATATTCAACGGCCGTGATTCGTTTGAGTGCTGTTGACATTCGAGATGCTCCTCGATCAATTCACATACTTGCGATGTTCGGAATCCACATTCTTCCATTTTCGCAAAGCCGAAGCCGGAATGGAATTTCCTGAGACATCGATTTCCAGAAGTTTCGGCGGCGGATCGGCGAGAAACGCGGTAATCCCTTCTTTGGTGATCTTAGTCCTGGCCAATCTCAGACTTTCCAGGGCTGGCAGCTCTTTCAGAGTCTTCAGGCCGACATCTGTCACCATTGTGTCATTAAGAGTCAGTTCTTTCAGCCTCGGCATATCTCGCAGTAGCGTCAGCGTCTCATCCGTGACGTCTGGATTGCTCAGCTCAAGCACCACAACATCCTTCTTTCGCGACAGCACCACCGCATAGTCTTTTCGATCCGAACCGGTCAGCGTCATATGCCGCCCGCCATCGATCACGCGCTCACGTTCCCCCAGGCCGAAGACATATTCATACGCATGGTCTGCAGCAAACGGGATCGCTCCAATAATCAGGCCGACCAGCACCAGAATCAAGGGTCGCTTGTTCTGACGAAACCGAATCAGGCCATAAATCAATGGTGTACCCAACATGACCGTGAGTGCCAGAAACACACCAAGCCACCATCGAGTCCTGGAAGCGTTGCGAATCAACAGGGCGATTCCAATAAGTAGCATTATGAATCCCAGAAGAATCACACCCACGCCAAACAATTCGTACAAGGAAAATCACTCCGGATAGACAACGGAAAACGAATAAGAAGATTCACGCGAAACACACTACGAAAACTCGGTTCGCGGCTGGGCTGACAGACTACCGCCATTCGGCAGCGCTGCATTCAAATGCACCGCCAGACGTGACAGATCGGCATTGTACAAACGACTGAATGTCAGTTGCACCGAAGGCTGCGAAAACGTAATTGTGTTCGTAAAGATCCCCGCCAGAATTGTGGGACGCTGGCCATCCCGGAACTCCTGAATGATCGCTGGCCGCAGGAATGGCCGATGCGTCAGCGTCCAGCCATTCGGCTCGCAGGAAAAACGGCATCTGGCGCGACTTTTAATTTTCCCAACGGGTGAAACCGGAAACACAGTGATCATGCCACTCGGAGACGATTTTGTAAATGTGGCCCACACCAGATCTATCAGCATCGTTCGAAAGAAAACCTGCCGCCGATGAACCCAGCCAAATACGATCATCGCAGCCGTGAACATTACGAAATTCAGCGCTGTCGCAAACGTCGGGCTCCAGGCATAAACGGCCATTAAAGCGATGCATAAGCATTTGTTCAGAACTTCAAATGCGGCGTCCAGAAATGGGATCGGTGTCAGCCAGATCAGCACTTCAAACAAGAATTTCACCGCGTTGATCACAAAGATATTGATCGCGGCCGCAAGCATCATCAGCGTGTCCATCGACAAACTCAGCAGTCCCGCCTGAACGACTTCCGGAGCTTCTGCCGTTTCCGGCGTCGATGCCATCAGAATTCGGAGCATGATCATGGTCACGATCCCGGACCATGCTTCTACCTGATCAATCGCCTGGGCGAAGGGTTTGCTGACCTTTGTGAATCGGGGAATCGATGTGAAGACTGTGAGTGACAGGAACGTCCAGAACACCGCCGGATTGTGGAGCGGCGAGTTCTCGCCAAGCAGCGGGTTACCATTGGAAATCCACTCTCCGCCAAACATCGCCATGCCGCTCAGACACGTGATCCCGAAAAACGGTGACAGCGCAATTGGTGCCATCGGTCCCAGCCACTGGGCGATGGAAATCGAACTCCCAAATTGCTGCGCGGCAGTGATTTCAGTTTGAGAAATCGGCGACGACATCGCCTGTTTCGCGATGTCTTCCAGCGCGCCTGACTGAATGGACATCTGCGCCTGACTTGTGCCCGGACTGAAGAAAAGGCAAAAAGCGGTGGTCATGACCACCATGAGAGTTGCGTGTCTCGTCATAGGGATTTTCAAGTTGTGGTTGGTTTTTCCATCGCGAAAGACCGGATATGATATGAGGATCGACAAGTAGACGGGCATGATTATGTCCATCCCTTTTGTTTTTCTCGGAGTCCTCTTCACGATGGTCCCACCAAAATTCAAGCTGCTCTGTCTGACTGCTGTCCTGTTGGCTGGTGCAGCCGGTTCTGCTGCCGCTCAGGAATGGAAAAGCGGCGTAGAATGGCAAAAACCACCTCTGGTGACTCCTGGAGCCACAAACGAAACTGCACCGTCTGATGCGATTGTACTGTTTGACGGCACAAATCTGGATCAATGGATCAACGGCGAGAAATGGCTGATTGAAGATGGCGTTGCCATTCCGCAAGAGACACAAATTGTGTCCAAACAGCATTTCGGTGATATGCAACTGCATGTGGAATGGTCCGCGCCGACAGAGATTCGCGGGGAAGGTCAGGGACGCGGGAACAGCGGCGTGTATCTAATGGGACTGTACGAAGTGCAGGTGCTGGACTCCTTTGAAAACGAAACATATTTTGATGGTCAGGCCGGTTCGATCTACAAACAGACACCACCCCTTGCAAACGCAATGCGGAAACCTGGTGAATGGAATTATTACGACATCGTGTTCAACGCGCCGAAGTTCAAAGGGAACGGTGATGTCGATCAGCCTGGTCATGTCACACTAATCCAAAATGGCGTGCTGATGCTGAACCATTTTGAGTTACAGGGATCGAGTGGTTTCGTTTCCGCACCGCACTACGAACCACATGCAGAGACTGGTCCGATTGTGATTCAGTTCCACCGCGACCCCGTCAGGTTTCGCAACATCTGGGTCCGCGAAATTCAGCCCGCCGTCGGCCACCGGACTGGACCACCGTTTAACCTTCAGCCGCAGCCTAAGAAGGAAGAACCACAGCCTGAACCGACGGAAAAAAAGCCTGGGGACAACGAATAGTAGCGCGCGGTAATGGTGACAGGCTGTTTCGGGACAATTCGTAATCGTTTAACGGCTAGCCGAAGGCGTTGAATCGGCAAGAAACACGGTCGCCTGCGGCTTGCCGTTAAACGAATGCCATTAAATCAACAGGACAGGTCGGGCGACAGGGATTTTCTTACGGGATCAGAAATGAAACTGCTGCAGACATTGACGCAAACGCCTTCGGTTCCGGGTCGCGAGGATCGGATTCGAAAAGTCATTCAGGATTATGTCACCAAAAACAAGCTCTTCGATGAAGTCACAGTCGATTCGATGGGATCGCTGATTGGCGTCCGCAGGTCTCGCCCGGAAAATGGCAAGGCGTTAAAGAAACCGACGAAGGTGATGCTGGCGGCGCATATGGATCAGATCGGATTTCTTGTTCGACACATCGACGATTCCGGCTATCTGCGATTGAATCCGGTCGGCGGCTTCGACCCACGGAATCTGTTTGCACGCAAAGTCCGTGTCTGCACAGCGCACGGAGATCTGGCCGGGATTATGAACGCATCCGGAAAACCGATTCATCTCGCAAGTGATTCCGAGAAAAAGAAGATCCCCGAAGTGACGGAATTCTTCGTCGATCTTGGAATGAACGGCGATGATGTGCGAAGCAAAGTTCTGATCGGGGACATGGTCGTGCTGGACGGGCCGTTCGAAGAAGTCGGTAACTCAGTGGTCAGTCAGTGTCTTGACAATCGCGTTGGCTGCTGGGCACAACTAAAAGCGATCGAGGCGCTGAAACACCACAACTGCGAGATACATGCGGTCTGGACGGTGCAGGAAGAAGTCGGCCTGCGCGGTGCCCAGACGGCAGCGTTTGGTGTTGATCCGGATATTGGTGTCGCCTGCGACACCACATTATGCTGCAAAACACCTGGCGTTCCTGATGAAGATCGCGTCTCGGTTGCGGGTGACGGTGTTTGCCTGCACGTCATGGATTCGTCCATGATTTCAGACATCGGACTGGTCGAACAGTTCGAAGTAGTTGCCAGAGAAAAATCGATCAAATGCCAGCGGGCCGTGCTTCCTCGAGGCGGCCAGGACGGAGCCATGATCCAGCGCAGTCGCAGCGGCGTGCGAACGATTTCGCTCGCCTGCCCCGTGAAGTACATCCACACGGTCACCGAAATGACCCATAAAGACGACCTGAAATCGTATCACACCCTGCTCACGGCGTGGCTGGAATCGCTGTGACTCAGTATTCGCCCGCGAATTCCACAGGGATGGCAATATGGGGTTGCTATTCGGATCTGATATGGGTAGCGTCTCCCAATCTGAGTTTGCGGTTCTGAGTATGAAAATGCGGCTGCGTGGGTCGTTCGAAGTTCAAGTCTTCAAATTCAGTTTTTTTTGAAGGCTGTCGCGTGGCAGCAACACCGGTAGTTTTGGTAGCTGAAAAGCTCAAGGGTTTCGTGAATGAGTAAGAACATTTTTGTTGGCAGCCTCGCATGGGGAACAACATCCGAAGGAATCGAACAGGCATTTGCACGGTACGGAGTGGTGACGTCTGCGAAGGTCATCAGTGACCGTGAGACAGGACGTTCCAAAGGATTTGCTTTTGTGGAAATGGAAACCGGTGGTGATGAAGCCATCAAAGCATTGAACGGTTCAGACATGGATGGCCGTCAGATCGTTGTCAACGAGGCTCGTCCGCGTGAAGAACGCAGCGGCGGCGGCGGTGGCGGCGGCGGTCGAAGTGGCGGCGGTGGCGGTGGCTACGGTGGTGGCGGTGGTGGTCGAGGCGGCGGTGGTGGCCGAGATCGCTACTAAACTGCAACTGCAGAAATCCTGAAATCGGCTGAACTTTCGCCCGCGTCAGGACAAAGTCGTGCATCTGAATAAGGATGGTGAGCCAATCTGGTTGACCATCCTTTTTTTTGCGCTGTGGAAACTTTTGTTTTTCGGCAATAATCCGGGCATGGCAGATTCGATGAGTGCAAATGATGTCGTGCTGGCGATCACAGGAGCCAGCGGTTCGGCCTACGCATTGCGACTGGCGCAGGTCCTGCTCGCGGCAGGCAGGCAATTGCATGTGGTTGTGAGCGGTGCAGCGCGTCAGGTGATCGCGCGTGAGCTCGATACGGAATTCCCCGGCCACGGCGCGACGACCGAAGAATGGTCGGCAATGATCGACGCTGCTCTCAGCGGATCGATTGCGAGTGCGTGGGGATTTCGCCCGCTGACCGTTTCAAACTCCGAACAGACACGCGGCTTCGTGCGCGTCTATGGAACGTCGGATTACTCAGCAGGCATCGCGAGCGGATCGTTTCGCACCAGTGGCATGGTGATCTGCCCATGCTCGATGGGCACTTTGTCATCGATCGCGAGCGGTGCATCGACCAATCTGATTCAACGAGCTGCGGATGTGCATCTGAAAGAACGACGTCCGCTGTTGCTTGTGCCGCGAGAGACGCCGTTGAGTCTGATTCAGCTCGAAAATATGACACGCCTCAGCCGCGCAGGTGCGACGATCCTGCCCTCGATGCCGGGGTACTATCATAAGCCAGTCCAAATCGCAGATCTGGTCGATTTTGTTGTGGCCAGGATCCTGGACCATCTGCAGGTTGACCATACGCTTATGGAACGATGGGGGGTGGAAAATGCTCGCGACTAACGGTGGATTCGGCACGACCGGCGCGATCGTGAGTCTTTCCAGAGACTGCCCGGATTCTCTCGGGTCGGCCACAAGTCTGAGGGTCCACTCTTCCGACACAGCGGTTACACTTTCTCAGATTAGTGTTTCATCGATGAAACACGATACATCTGCATGATTGGGTTACCTGAAGACGCACGTATGGCCAGTCCCCGAGAATCCCTGCGAGTTGTCATCGCTGCCTCAGAAGCTGTCCCGTTCTCCAAGACCGGTGGACTGGCGGATGTCGCTGGAGCCTTAGCCAAATCGCTGGACCAGTCCGGTCATGACGTCACTTTGATCCTGCCGGATTACTTCACACTTCGCCAGAACAACTCGACGTTGCCACTGATCTCCGACGCGGGGCTGCGATTTTCGATTCTGATGAACGGAACTGCTGTCTCGGGAGCAGTCAACTGGACGACACTCCCGAATTCCGGCGTCCGAGTGCTGCTTGTGCGACAGCCCGAGTACTTTGACCGTCGGCAGCTTTATCAGGAGCATGGTCAGGGCTACATCGACAACTGCGAACGCTTTTCGTTTTTCAGTCGCGGGGTCCTGGAGATTTGTCGGCAGATGATTCTGCGGCCCGATATTATTCATACAAACGACTGGCAAACCGGACTGATCAATGGACTGCTGCAGACACAATACAATGGCCGGCCCGGATTTGAACGAACGGCCAGTGTGATCACGCTCCACAACATGGCCTATCAGGGACGATTCTGGCATTTCGATATGCCGCTGACCGGGATGGACTGGAAGCATTTTAATCACAATCAGATGGAAGCCTGGGGCGATCTGAATCTGCTGAAAACCGGCATCGCGTTCGCCGATCAGATCACCACCGTGAGTCCCACGTATGCGACCGAGATTTGTACTCCGGACGGGGGCTATGGCCTGGAAGGACTACTCACCCATCGACGTGACGATCTGGTTGGAATCCTGAATGGCATCGATGACGAAGTCTGGAATCCGGAAACCGATCAACATCTGCCGGCACGGTATTCGAGAGAAACGGTGTCGCATGGCAAGGCACAGTGCAAAGCGCATTTGCAGAAAAGAATGAATCTGGATCAGCGTGCGGACGTCCCGGTTCTCGGTATGGTTTCGAGAATGGCCGATCAGAAAGGTTTCGATCTGATCACCGAAGCAGCGTCAAGAATTCTGTCACACGATCTGCAGTTGGTCTTCCTGGGCACCGGCGATCCGATGTACGAAGGACAGTTGCGTGATCTTGCCGGCCGCTATCCCGGAAAAGTTGCGGCGGAAATCGGATTCGACGAATCTCTGGCGCATCAGATCGAGGCGGGGGTCGACATTTTTCTGATGCCCAGCCGCTTTGAACCCTGTGGACTCAACCAGATGTACAGCCTGAGATACGGGACTGTGCCTATTGTGCGAAAGGTCGGCGGGCTGGCCGATTCTGTTGTCAATTTTGAAACAGAAACGGAATCGATTCAGACGGCGACGGGCTTTGTCTTTGTAGACTACTCCAAAGATCTGCTTGCAGAAACAATCGAGAAAGCCATCGCCCTGTATCGGCAGCCGGAAATCTGGAAACGCATTGTCGATAATGGCATGTCACGCGACTGGTCGTGGTCTCGCAGCGCGCAGGAATACGTGTCCGTGTATCGAAAAGCTCTGGAGCGACGGAGGAGACGTTCCCCGTAGTTCATTTCCCATCAAAACAGCAACCGCTAGAATGGCGCTGCGGTACTGTGCCGGTTGAGAACCTGAATGGGAATCTGCTGTGAATCCAATCATCGAACTCCAGGAACTTGTGAATCTGTTTCCGGAACCCGACGGACAACCGTTGTTTCTGTCGGCAGAACATGTTGCGAAGGAAGCCACGCCGGAACCGTACCGGCAGTTGCTGGTCCATGAACTGCATATGACCATCACGATGGAAGCTTTCCACAATTGTGCGGTGGAAGTCACTGTGATCGATCAACGATTCGAGAATGAGCTGTATCTGCGACGAAGTTTGCTTCGAACCAGTGGCACAGGCAAAATCGTGCAGTTGGGATACGTTCGCTTCAATTTCGAGTACGTTACGGCAAGCGTGAAGCAGGAAATTCTTTCCGGAATTGTCCCGTTGGGTCGCGTGCTGATTCAGCACAACGTGCTGCGGCACGTGGATCTCGGGGCCATCCTTCGATTCACCGCCGGGCCGGGCATGGTGAAGACCCTGCAAATGAAGGAAGGCCAGGTGACCTACGGACGAATGGCCACAATTTTCTGCAACGGCTCGCCGGCGATTGATCTGCTGGAAATCTCTGCTCCGCTGAATTGATTTCACAAAGAGGTCAAATTTATTCGACGATGCTCGCCAGAGCGTGCGTGGCGATGAATTCAACGATGGGTGTTGAGTCTTCCAGGCCGTGCGGATGGTGGCCCACGCCGGGCTTTGCGATCAGGGTGATAGAGCCGCCCAGCGATTTGTAACGATCAGCGACGATTCCGGTGTTTTCATCCCACGGTACAACATCGTCGGCATCCCCGTAAACATGAAGGAGCGGAACTTTTGCCTTCGCCAGGGATGCCAGCGAATCGATCGGATTGCCTTTGTAGTCCAGTGCTTCCTGTTCGCTGGCAAATCCATATTGCTGGAGCACAAGATTCCAGTCGCGGGGACTGCCCTTGCCTTTCTTTTTTCCGCCGGGCCAGCTCTTGAAATCGCAGACGGCCGCGTCGGCATAAATGCAGGCGACTTTATCGGGATTCGCCGTGGCCCAGTTGAAGCAGTACAGGCCGCCACGACTCAGTCCAACCAGCGCTGCTTTCTTTGCGAAGCCACGCTTCTGAGTCAGCTCGTCGTAGAACTGATTCCAATGCGCGACAGCTGCTGGAGCCCCCAACATATCGGGGACGCTCATGTAGACAATGTGAAAGCCACGCTTGAGCAGTTCAATGTCTGGAGCGGGCTTGTGTCCAAAAAATTCCCCATGCCACACCCACGGACGTCCGTCCGCCGCCTGCTTTGGAACAACAACCAGAACCGGTCTGTGATCGACTTCGAAATCGTAGCGATCGAAGCCGTTCCATTCTGTGCGTTTGCCGGGGAATTCCGGCGGCTGAGTTGATTCTTCACTCGCGTGACACACGGCTGACAGGCCAGTCGTCAGAATGAGAGTCGCCGCGGTGACGACCCAAAGTTGTCTCCAGGTGACGTCTCGGAATCTGTCGGGCATGATTGTGTCCTGTGTTGATTTAAATGAGAAGTACAACGATAACCTTTGGATAACCTTTGGGCCATCCTGGATAACCTTAAAAATTTGGGCCATCCAAAGTACTGAGTCATCCACAGGACAGCTTTCGTGCGTTCTGCATGATGTGATGACGATTCGGCTTCCGGCTACAAATCCGACGCGATCGGCCTGAGCGTCGTACTTGCGGCGGCGCTGAAACGGGACGCGGGAGTGATGCTGTTCGCGGAGCGCCGTTTGCCGAAACCTGCGATTGTCTGCAGCCACAACTCGGGTGACAGATTCAGGCGATCCAGAATCGGGGGAGCTTTTTTCGCCACCGAGCCGCGTTTTCCCGGATGCACCTGACGACCAGTCCAGTCCAGCAGTTCCAGGTACTCCGCCAACGACATGAACACGCAGCCCTTGTTCGACGCTCGACGCGACGAGCCTTTCTCACGAACCTTCTTTCGCTTCGGTTCAAGTTCCACAGGAGCCATCCAGCCCGCGTTCTTACAATGTTCAATCCGAGCGTCTTTCGCATCCGGCGTTGAAACGTCATCGGCGGACTTCAGATCGGCAATGCGTTCCTGAGCACTCGTAAAGTCGCTCTCCTCCGGAGTCGCCGCGATGCCCGCTCGTACGGGATTCAAATCCACGTACACCATGCACGCCGCAATTGCCGATTCATCAGGCAAAATTGTTGATTTGAAACGACCTTCCCAAAATCGGCCTGAACAATTTTCTTCAGCATTCGCAAGTCGTGCGATGACTTCGGACGTACACCGCATAAACCACGAAATGCTCGACAGCCGAGCCCGCAGT
>Ga0105047_10002476_pt1 | contig 32897 bp, 22 predicted proteins | sample MAT04_FD_78384 | JGI IMG/M metagenome (GOLD analysis project Ga0105047, IMG submission 78384) | Freshwater microbial communities from Lake Fryxell liftoff mats and glacier meltwater in Antarctica - MAT-04 (megahit assembly) | ecosystem: Environmental > Aquatic > Freshwater > Ice > Liftoff... | reverse complement strand
TGACGCATCGGCCTTACGGCCGGGGGTACGCCGCTTGGACCTCGCGCCAATTCGGGAGCGCTTGGCCCAAGTCGCACAATTCACCCCCCGCGAAACACTACGCAGTCCGCTGACCGGACAAGACGTGATGGAGTGCCTACAAATCGCGCCCGGCCCGGCGGTGGGCCAGGCGCAACGCTACCTGGAGGAATTGGTGCTGGAGGGCGAACTAGACCCCGCCGATGGAGACGGGGCCCGGGCGCGATTACGGGATTGGGCGCCGGGTTAGCGGCTACCGACGTTCGTTTCCTTTTCCCACCACTGGCCCGAGATCGAGTTATCGTTGGGCTTGGGTCGAGTTGCTGGGCCGCCCTTACCCTGGGGCGGAGTGGCAATCGTCGGCCGACCCGGGGCTCCGGCACCCATTTCGCCGGGCGAGATGTCAGGCCGGCCGTTCTGCATCGTCACTTTGGGGCCGGCATTAGTCCCGGACTTAAGGTTTTCCGCCATTTTAGCGGATTCGTCTTTAGGCGCTTCGGTAGGAGCAGTCTGCGCGGGCACTTCGGCCCCGGCCCCGGGCTTAGAGCTAAACACGCCCATGCTCGCCAGTTGAAAGAATACGGCGATGCCCACAAGGACCATTAACGCGGCGACGAGACCAACGGGGGCTTTCTGCTTCTTCTTCATGGCGGCTTCAGGTACGTTCGCAGGGCGACGCGCTTGGATGCAATTCTAGCAGATCGTGTGCCAGAGACCCCAACATGAGTCGAACCCTCGTTGCAATTGATGCACGACTCACGCAGTCCACCCAAACCGGCGACCGTGCCTATTGGGACGGGCTCCTTGCGGGTCTGCGCGAATTGAGCGATCCAAGTCTGGACCTCTCGCTTTATTTCAACGCAGAACCGCCCGCCGAGATTCGTTCTGGACCCTGGAAAATCCACGTTTTGCCCGCAAAATCGGCGCGTTGGTGGTCGTTGGTTCAATTCCCCTTGGCGGCTCGGCGGGCGGGAGCTCGGGTCGTTCATACCCAATACACGCTCAGCCCATTGGTGCGCCGGGGAGGCGTGTCCACCATCCACGACGTCTCCTTCTTTGTCGGCCCGGAGTGGTTCCGCGCGCGAGACCGTATCTTGCTTCAACTTAGCATCCCCGCGACGGTGCGACGAGCCGCCCGTATCCTCACCGTCAGCGAGACTTCCCGGCGCGAGATCGAGCACTTCATTCCCGCCGCGCGCGGCAAGGTCCGCGTCGGTTCGAATGGGTTACCCACGTGGTTTCGCGTCGTCCCGCGTGAGTCGGCCCAGACCCAAGTGGCGGAGCGCCTCGGGCTGAGTGGCCCTTATGCCCTCACGGTGGGCACGCGGTGGCCGCGCAAGAACATGAACCTGGCGATTGACGCCGTCGCGGGCTTGCCCGCCGGGAGCTCGCTCCGGCTGGCCATCACCGGCAAACCGGGCTGGGGAGACGAGCGCTCCGACGCCCGTACGGTGGCGACCGGCTACGTGGACGACGACCTGATGGGGGCCCTCTACGCCGCCGCCGAGGTCTACCTTGCCCCCAGCCGACACGAGGGCTTTGGTATCCCCCTGCTGGAAGCCTGGGCCGCCGATTGCCCGGTGATCTGCAGTTCGGGGGGTGCGCTACCCGAAGTCGCCGGCGACGCCGCCGTGGTGATGCCCGGTTGGGAATCGGCGGATTGGTCGGCCGCGTTGGCAGGGCTCTTGGCCGATCCGGCTAAAATGGAGGCGATGCGAGCCGCCGGTCGTACGCGACGAAACCAGTTCCAATGGATTGATGCCGCTCGGGTGGCGGCCCAGGCCTATCACGATGCCGCCCAAGTTGCCGCCCAAGATGCCGCCGGCGAGGTCGGCGCGTGATCGATCCCACCCTGCTGGCGATGCTGGCCTGCCCGCGATGCGCCGACCGTCCCGCGTTGGCGCTTGATGGCGACCAACTCGTTTGCCCCCGTTGCGGCGCGCGATATCCGATCGTTGACGGTATTCCGCACCTCCTGCCGGAATCGGCAATCCTCCCTTCGACCACCCCGTCCGACGACCCCTCATGAGCAGCCCCTCCCTCAACATCCTCGTCCTGCATGGCCCCAACCTCAACCTCACCGGTTTCCGGGAGCCGGATGTCTACGGCAAGATGCCCCTCGAAGAGATCGACGCGCTCATTCACAGCCACGCAGAGGGCTTAGGCGTGGAGTTACGCATCTTGCAGTCCAACCACGAAGGCGTGCTGATCGATACGATCCAAGAACACCGGCGCTGGGCGGGGGGCATCGTCATCAATCCCGGCGGCCTTACGCACTACTCCATTGCCCTGCGAGACGCGCTGGTCAGCGTCCGCCTTCCGGTAGTTGAGGTTCACCTGAGCAACGTCCACGCTCGCGAGGAGTTCCGCGCGCATTCGGTCATCGCGCCCATCTCGGTGGGCACCATCACCGGCTTCGGCGGTTACGGTTATGTCCTAGGCCTCCAGGCGCTCAAGAACCTCTCGCAGGTCGTCGTCTAGGCGCGATCGACCTAGACGATTCCGCTGCGCAGGAGGTCTTTGAGGACTAAAAGGCCCACCACGCGGCCGTCCTCGATGACGGGCATCTCGCCGATCTTGCGCGGGTGGTTCTGGAAGGCCTCCAGAGCGTCCACCGCCAGCAACTCCGGCCCAATCGTGGTCACGTGTTGGCTCATCAGGTCGTGCGCGTGGGCATCGGCCGGACGATCGGTGGTTAGGAAGTGCCGACGCAAGTCGCCGTCACTCACAAAGCCCGCCAGCGCGCCGTCCGCACTCACCACGCACGCCGCGCCCGCGCCCGCCCGCGTGATGGTCTGGAGCAAGTCGGTCAGCGCCGTATCGGGCGCGACCAGGGCGAGGTCATCGCCCGTGCGCATGACATCGCGGACCGTGAGAAGCAAGCGCTTGCCCAGCGCGCCCGCCGGATGGAACCGCGCGTAGTCCTCCTTCCCAAACCCGCGTTGCTCCATCACGGCCACAGCAATCGCGTCGCTCATCGCCAGCATGGCGGTGGTGCTGGTGGTCGGCGCAAGGTTATTGGGGCAAGCCTCACGCTCCACCGCCACGTTCACCACCAAGTCGGCCTGGCGACCTACCGAGCTATCGGGTCGGCCCGTGATGGCAATGGTCCGCGCGCCAATGGCTTGCAGAGCCGGGAAGAGCCGCATCAGGTCATCGCTCTCGCCACTGTAGGTGTACATCAGTACGATGTCGCCGCGCGCGACCATGCCCAAGTCCCCGTGCAGGGCCTCGACCGCATGCAAAAACAGACTCGGCGTGCCGGTGCTACTCAGGGTGCCCGCCGTTTTTCGGGCGATATGGCCCGACTTCCCCAACCCGCACGTGATGACTCGGCCGGTACTGCCGAGAATCCACGCGACGGCTTGGACCGCGCCGTCGCCGTTACGATCCGCCATCGCCACCACGGCGGCGGCCTCCTGGCGCAGAATCCGCCCCAAGGCTTCCCGCGTGGCCAGTTCAGAACTCATGGCGACGGCCTCCGCCCAGGATGCTCTTGCCAAACAACGAGTTGATCCATTCGACCGCCATGCGGGCGGTCTCGTTGTTTACGTCGAAAAGGGGATTGGTTTCCACGATATCAAGTCCCACCAACCGAGTTGGGGCGTTGGCCGCGTGCAAGTGCTCGTGCAGGAGCTCGGCCAGCAAGTGGCCTTCGCGGTACGTAAGCCCCCCCCGCACCGCCGTTCCCGTGCCTGGGGCCAGGAACGGGTCCAGTGCGTCCACATCAAAACTCACCCACAAGTGCCGGGCGCCGGTGCCCTCCAGCCACCGAAAGAAGCCGTGCACCACGCGCTCTAATCCGAATCGATCAACGTCCTGCATGGTGCCGGCAAATGCCTTTGGAAGCTCGCGGATCGCCGCTTGCTCGCTCCGGTCCACATCGCGCAGGGCCAACCAACCCATGCGGTCGGGCGCGAGACGAAACTCGGGCACGAGCGTCCCAAGGAGTCGGTTCCAGTCAAGCGATGCGGACGAAGCCCCGACGACCGGACGGCCCAGCAACGCCGCCACCGGCATGCCGTGCAGGTTGCCCGAGAGCGATTCGTCCGGGGTATTGACGTCGGCGTGGGCGTCGATCCACAGGACCGCCAAGTCGCCCTGGGTGGCCTGAAGAGCGCCGGCCACCGATCCCGCCGCCAAACTATGGTCGCCCCCCAGCACCACCGGCGTGTTCCCACGCTCCAGGGACGCACGCGTACGCCGGGCCAATTGCGCGTAGACGTTGAGGGCCGCGTCAAAAGAGTCCGACCCGAGGCGACAGTTCTCGGCCGAGACGTCGCCGAGGGTTAGGTCACCCGTGTCGTGCGCCGCTTGCCCGAGGTGATTGAGGGAAGGCACCAAGCCGGCATGGCGAATGGCGGCGGGGCCAAGCGCACTTCCGGACCGCCGTCCGCACCGATCGAACGGCACGCCGTGGATCTCGAGCATCCCTCCGATTCTACCGGGACGACCGGTACACTCGGGGGGATGGCGCGACGCATTGGGGTTCTGGCGATTCAAGGCGACTACGACCAGCACCGTCGAGCCCTGTTGCGCGCAGGCGTACCTGACATTGTGGTGGATGAGGTGCGAACCACCGAGGACCTTGAACGCGTCGAGCGCCTGATCATTCCCGGCGGTGAGAGCACAACCGTTGGCCTCCTCCTTCAGCGCTTTGGCCTGGGCCCCGCCATTCAGGCGCGCGCCGAGGCCGGGATGCCCCTGTGGGGCACGTGCATGGGCCTGGTGATGATGGCCACCGCCATCGAAGGGCAGGACCAGTATCGGCTTGGCTTGCTGGACGTCACGGTACGCCGCAACGCCTTTGGCGCGCAAGTGCATAGCTTCGAAGACTCGGTAACAATGGTCGGCTTGACCGATCCGATCGCAGGGGTGTTTATCCGCGCCCCGGTGGTGACGCATATTGGCGTGGGGGTCGAAGTCCTCGCGCGCTACGAGGGGGCCATCGTCGCCGTTCGCCAAGGAGCGCGCCTGGGCACCTCCTTCCATCCCGAGCTCACCGCCGACACCCGCCTGCACCAGTGGTTCCTCGAAGGCCTCAACTAAGCCGACCCCAAGACAAAAGTTGGCCCCGCTCAAGGGGAGAACTAGAGACGGGGCCGTTTGGGGTTGTTTGGGGAGAGTGAGGAATCAAGTTCCTCGTTTCTTGGGACGACCCGAATCTTTACCGTGTTCGGCGGATTCACAGAAAACCTGAGAAATCACTTTAGCTTTGGGCCCTGGTACCCAGTTACGGTGCAATTTGAACCTGACGGTCCAGCTCTACCATAACGTCTTGGCCAACGGAGCGCGATCCGGTGAGGGTCCACCCGCCCGGCAGGGTCCTCCCGGCGGCTTCATCCTCAAGGCTTATCCCCGTCCACGGCACGCCCTCGCCCCACATCGTGGGCGCGATGAACAGCACGATCCGATCGACCAAGCCGGCCTGCAAGAAGTGATGGATTGACGTCGGTCCCCCTTCCACCAGTAGCCCACGCAGCCCTCGGCCGTAGAACTGACGCAGGAGCGCGAGCAAATCAAGGTGGCCGGTCTCGTCCCGGGCGACCTCCCACTCGGTGTTGACGCACCACGTTGGGGCGTTAGGACCAAACACCCGCTCGGTCCCAGACAACTGCCCTCGAGGATCCAGGACGATGCGAACGGGGGGATTCACCACGTTACGGGTGCGCGCGGTGAGGAGCGGGTTGTCGCTCTCGACCGTGCCGCGCCCGACCAGAACCGCCCCCATCTCGGCGCGAAGCCGCCGGCCGGCCGAGCGCGCCGCACGCCCAGTGATCCAGTGTTGCCCCCCGCCCACGGGAGCCATAAAGCCGTCCCGGGTAATCGCCGCCTTCACCGTCACAAACGGCCATCCCCGGCGCACGGCGGTTAGCCAAGCGAGATTCACCCGTTCGCAGGCTTCGGTCAGCACGCCCGTCACCACGTCGATGCCCGCCTCGCGCAGGCGCGCCAGGCCGCCCGCCGCAATGGGATTGGGATCCGTAATGCCCGTCACCACGCGGGCGACACCCGCCCGGATCAGCGCCTCGGCGCACGGAGGCGTTCGCCCGTGGTGGTTGCACGGCTCCAGCGTCACGTAAGCCGTCGCGCCCCGCGCCTCGTCACCCGCGTGGACCAGCGCGACCGCCTCGGCGTGGGGGCCACCCCAGTGGTGGTGATAGCCCTCCGAAATAAACCGCGCGCCCTGGGCTAGCACGCAACCAACGCGGGGATTGGGCATGGGGTAGCCGTGCGCGGCCTGCTGCACCGCTCGCCGCATCCATTGCCGGTCGAGCGTCGTTTCGGTCATGGCCTAATTGTTACCGATGACGTCACGATTTACGCGCGTCCGCATTGCGCTGCTCGTGGTCGCGCAGGGTGCCTTCGACGAGGTCATCGAGGTTAGCCCGCAACTGCGCCTGATACTGCTCCCGGGTCACCCGCGCCAACCGCCAGGCCAGCACGGCCGCCGTGAGGAACGCCAAGCACGTCACCCCAAAATAGATGAGCACGCGCAGGCCGTACCGGGCCAGTTCGACGTTTGGGGTGCCCGCCGGGGGACGTGACCCCAGTAGCCACGGCCACACCGCCAGGAGGGCGATGCCAAAAACGAGCGTTCCGGTAGTCCAAACCTTTAGTCGCATGACCGTCGAACCTGGGCGATGGCCGCCTCCCGATCGGGGTGTTTGGCCAGGTAGCTGCCGACCACCAGCACGTTCGCGCCCGCCGCTACCGCGCGACTGGCCGTAACCGCATCGATCCCTCCGTCCACTTCGATCACGAGGTCCGGAGCCATTGCGCGCACTTCCCGGACTTTTTCCAGGCACGATTCAATCAAGACTTGACCGCCCCAGCCCGGATTCACCGTCATAATGAGCGCGAGGTCAAGGACGTCCCGTAGCGGCGCCAATACCTGGACCGGGGTGCCGGGATTCAGCGCGACCCCCGCTTGCACTCCCTCCGACCTCAGCCACTGGCACAGGCGGTGGGCGTGAGGCGTCGCTTCCGCGTGGAAGATCACGCGGGTGCAACCTGCCGCCATGAAGGCCGCAAACTGAGTCTCGGGGGCCTCCGTCATCAGGTGCACCTCAAACGGCAACTCCGAGACACTTCGCAGGGACTTTGCAAAGGCATCTCCGAACGAGATCGGTGGGACGAACCGCCCGTCCATCACGTCAAGGTGAATCCAGTCGGCCCCCTGCCCGGCCAACGCCGCCACATCGCGCTGACAATCGGACAGGTCAAATGAGAGCACCGAAGGGGCGATCAAAACGCTCATGGCACCGGTGTCCCCGCCGTCTCACCCTCCAGCCCATTCTCCGCGCCGGGCTCCACCGGAGACCCTTCGATTTGCTTGACGATTTGACCATCGAAGAAGATCCGGAACAGGACCCCCTCGCCCAGCCCCCGGCCCTCGACTTCCACGACATCTCCGGAGACGTGGGTGGCTTCCAGCACGGTCCGCGTGCTTTCCAAATCCGTCATGTCGATCCTCACCAGCACCGGGCTGTCCACCACGGGCATAGTCATGCGCACGCGGTAAGTTTTTTGGGCGACAGATTCGGTGGTGCGGGGAGCATCCTTGCCGGCACTCACTTCTAGACGCACCTTCGAGAATCGCTCGACCCGGCGACGGGCTTCGGGGACCTGCCGCACAATCGTGCCGATCGGGACCGACGAGTTTCGCACGTTCACCGGCGGATCCTGCACGTCCAATCCAACTTTGGTTAACAACGACTTCGCGTCTTCCAAGCTACGCCCTCGCAGGTCAGGCACATCGATGAATCGACTGCCCGCGCTGATGACGGCGATGATCGAGCCATCCTCGCGGACCGTCTGCCCGGCGGCCGGATTGGTCTCCAGCACGCTCCCCTCGGGTTGCCGATCGTTGGGCTCGCGCCGCCCGATGCGCAGGCGTAGCTTGGCGACTTCCATCCGTCCGGTCGCATCGTTCAGGCTGAGGCCCACGACGTTCGGGACCGTCACATCCTGGGGACGGGTGAGGTTCCAGTAAATTGTGCCGCCCACCATGACCAGCAGCGCGCAGACGCCGAGATAGCCCAGGGCGGTGATCCATCGGGGGAGTCGGTCCACTAATTCCACGTCCTTCGGGCCTGGTTCACGCGGGGTGCGGATCCCGTCCCGGACGGCCCCCATTCGCGGCGCGACTGGTTGGGGGGCCGGGGCCTTGATCTCGGGCGCCGAGTCGACGGCGGGACTCGACCGGCGGTTGGCGGCGCGCGGGGCCGCGGCGACCTCGGCGACGCGCGGGGCAGCGGCCGCGGGGGCCGGGGTTAGCGGCCAACTCACCGGCTTACCAAAGCGCAGGGCGTCTTGCAGAATCCGGAGATCACGCAGGAGCGATCGGGCGTCGGGATAGCGATCGGCGGGCGTTTTGCTGAGGGCTTTACGCACAATCTCCTCCAGCACAACAGGCACGGCGGCATTCAGCGCGCGCAGACCCGGGGGTGGCGCGGTCGCGTGCTTGTGGGCGATGGCGGCGGGCGAATCCCCGCTAAAAGGCGGCCGACCGGTCAAGAGTTCATACAACAGGATTCCCAGCCCGTACACGTCACTCGCGGGGCTAGGCATGGCCCCCTTGGTGATCTCCGGCGCGAGGTAGGGGGCCATGACGGGCAGGACGGCGGAGCCGCCGGTGCGACTGGCCGAGAAACAGGGCCACAAACCCGCGAGGGCCAATCGGACGCGACCGTCGTTACTCACCGCAATGTTGCGCGCGCTGATATCGCCGTGCACAATGCCGGCGTCGTGGAGCGCTTCGAGGCCTTCGGCGAGGGCAATGACGGTTTGGAGGGCGACCGGTCCGCTAAACGGGGCCAGGCGCCGGATTCGGTCGGTCATGGAGGTCACGGGCGACGATTCCGAGATCAAAAACGCGGTGCCCTCGTGCTCGTCGACTTCCTGAATCCGCTCGATCGCCGGACTGGGGGCGGAGGGCATGCTGCCCACCACTTGCCGAAGCCGCGCCACGAAGTCGGCTTCCGAGGCGAAGGGCTCCTTCAGCAACCGGATCGTGACTTCACGGCCCGCCACGCGATCCCGAGCGCGGTAGGCATGAAACAGAGGATGGTCGTCCAGTTCGCCCAGGATTTCGTAGCGAATGCGCAGCAGGCTGCCGACGGTCGGGGGCGTCATTCGCTCACCTCACGGGCCGGAACAAAGGCGAGGACGATCGCTGCTATCAGTAGCAGGGCCGCCACCCCGCGCACGGGGGCCGTATCCACGCGCGCGTGCCAGTCCAGCGCCGCGCCGGTCCACACCGACCACTGGCTCCCCAAGTAGCCACCCGCTACCAGGAGAACCAAACCGGCCGCCGTTGCGATACGCAAGGCGTTCATTCGGTCTTCAGGACCTCGCGGATCAGGGATTCGGGCACGTCATCGCAAAGTTTACACGCCCCGACCGATTCCAAGAGGCTGAACGCTAGCCCGGACGCCGTCGCTTTCTTATCTTGTTGCATGCGGAGCATTAATGCCTCCGCCCCGATTCCGGCGGGGAGAGCGCTCGGTAGGGGGATCGTGGCGAGAGCTCGGGCGACCCGGTCGGCGGTGCCGGTTTGGGTAACGCCCATGCACTCGCCCAGTTTGGCTTCTAGAACCATCCCAATCGCAATGGCCTCGCCGTGGAGCATGGCGAACAGGCTCTCGTGCTCGATGGCGTGCCCGATGGTGTGCCCAAAGTTCAATATCGCGCGTTGCCCGGTGGTTTCAAATTCGTCGGCCTGGACGACAGCGGCCTTGATGGCGATGCAGCGGCGGACAATCGTTGCGGTAGTTTCCGGCGAGGGCCTCGAGTTCAGTGACTCGGCGCGGGACAGCAGATCTTCCTCGGCAATGAAGGCCGTTTTGTAGACTTCGGCAAGGCCGTTGCGCCACTGTCGATCGGGCAGAGTGGCGAGGGTCTCGGGGCAGACCCATACCGCCGACGGCGGGTGGAACGCGCCTGCCAGATTCTTGCCGTGGCGAAGGTCAATCCCCACCTTGCCGCCAACGCTGGAGTCCACTTGGGCCAGCAGCGTGGTGGGTATTTGGACGAATCGAACCCCGCGCATGTAGGCTGCCGCCACAAACCCGGCGAGGTCACCAATGACGCCCCCGCCTAAAGCCACCACCGTGCCACCGCGCTTGAGTCCACGCTCGGCCAAGGATTCGAGCAGCTCGCCAAAGATCGCGAGCGACTTGCTGGACTCTCCGGCGGGCACTACGAGAGGGCGGTGGTTCGGCAACGCGTGGGACCACGCCGCCGCGACGTTGGTATCCGTGATGACGACAGAGCCACCCGGCAAGCTCGCAATGGCTTCGGCCAGCGGGGCGAACTGAACGACATACTCGCCCCGCGAATGGGTGATGGTCAAGGGTGCGTTCATGGGGTCTGGATCAGGATCTCAAGCAGTCGGGACGCCGCGAAGTCGGCATTCTCAGGCCCGATGGGAAAGATGACGTCCGCTTCTTCATACAACGGCCGACGGGCCTTGATGAGCACCTGCAACCGTTCTTCCCAATCATCATGGGCGAGGAGCGGACGCTTTCGCTTGGAGTTGGCGAGGCGGGCATAGAGGTGCTCCTCCGCGACGTCCAGAAAAATGGTCGTGCCCAACCGCCGAAACTCGTCCCAATTCTGAGGGCGAAGCACCAACCCACCTCCGGTGGCCAACACGGCCCGACTGGGCTCCAACAGGCGGAGGACGGAGGTCTCATGGTCGCGGAACGCATCTTCCCCGTAGATTTGGAAGATGGACGTGATGGACCGACCAAACCGAGATTGGATCAGGGTGTCGGTATCGAGGAATTGGCGTTCGGATTGACGAGCGAGTTCGCGCCCCACGGTGCTCTTGCCCGAGGCCATCATCCCCACCAAAATCCATACTTTTTCCATGATAGAAGCAGAAAGGGCGACGGAGCTCAAAGCCCCGTCGCCCCTCACTTGCGCCGTTCGTTGCGTGCTTAGGGCTGGAGGCCGCCCTGGTCTTCGTCTTCGATGATGTAAGGAGTGACGAAGATCAGCAATTCGCTGTCGCTTCGCTCCTGGCTCGTCGATCGGAAGAACTGACCGATGATCGGCAGGTCGCCGAGGATCGGATAGCGCGAGACGGACGCCGTCGTCTGCTTTCGGGTCAGACCCGCCAGCGCGATGGTATTGCCGCTGCGCACGCGCGCCACGACGTTGATTTGCTGGCCCAACCGGTCGGGGATTTCCTGACCGTCCGGCCCGCGTCGCAGTTGACCGAAGTCCTGAATCTGCGGCGTTAGCGTCATCGTGATGAAGCCATCGTCGTTGATACGCGGGCGAACCACGAGGCCGGTCGTGACCGAGTACTGCAGGGGCTGCGGGACGGTGGTGACACCACCCGCGGCGTTGATCACCTGGTTGACGAAAATGGTCGTTTCGATGACCTGCTGCACGGACGCCGTCTGATTGTTCAGCGTACGAACGAGCGGGGCGTTGACCGTCTTACCCGCACCATCCAGCAACAGGGCCCGCATGCGGGTCGTGACGTTGCCGGTGGAGTAGTTGAGGAAGATTGGGTCGCCGCCGCGGACGAAGGAGCCCGGCCGGTTGCCGGCGAACACCGCACCGCGCTGGTACAGCCAGTCGAATCCGAGTGACTTGGAGACGGATTGGCTGGTGGTGATGAACTCCACCTTGATGACGACCTGCTTCGGCGCGACATCAAAGAGGGCGATCACTTGCTGGAGACGTCGAATCGCTTCGTCGTCACCCTGAACGATGATCGAGTTGTCGGTCGGGTCGTAGGCAGTGCGTTCGATTCCTTCCGGAACGAAGCCCTGACCGCCCACGAGACCGCCGCCGCCCGCGCCGCCCTGCGCACCGCCGCCGCCCAGTCCGCCCTGGCCGAGGCCACCGGCTCCGCCAAGCCCACCCTGGCCGCCGACACCGCCGCCGCCTCCCTGACGTCCGCCGCCACCAAACCCGACTTGGTCAGCCGACTCACCGGGCAGAAACACGCCGTTGGCGGTCTCCATCGGCTTCATGCCGACCGGTTGAATATTGGACTGAACAGGAATGGAGTTCGCGCCGTTACCGACCACAACCACTTCGCCGCGGCTAATGGGTTGTCGGAGTTGGTGCATTTCCTGCCCGAAGCGATTGATCTCGCGGAATCCTCGATCGGGATCGAAGACGACCGTGTTGGTCAGCTGCTCGAAGACCGAGCGCGCATCCGCATGGACCAGCTTAATCTTTCGGATGACGGACGGCCGTCGAACCGGAAGTTCGACCGGAGTCGTCACCATCGGGCGCAAACCCCGTCGGATGATGAACACGCCGTTCTCGTCCTGCTCTGCGTAGGCCCCGGCCGCTTCGCAAAGGTACTTGATGGCCTCTTCGGCGGTCTTACCGTTCAGCGACAGGTTAATCGCCGGGAACGGCTCGTTGGACGGGGCGATGATAAACTCAAGGCCCGTCTGCCGCGTTAGTGCTTGCGTTGCCGTCAACAAATCGGCGTCCTTCAGGAACAGATCTACTCGCTTGGCGAGCACATCGTCCTGTGCCATGACCCCGGTGCCGACTGCAACCACCGCCAATAGGGCGGCGCGCATCAGACCTTTGCTCCACGTTCTCAACTCCATAATCTATCCGTTAATCCTCTCTCCGTCTGACTTTAGGCTTGCTTAGAAACCGCGTCCGCCGCCGCCGCCGCCACCGAAGCCGCCGCCACCGCCGCCACCACCGCTGAAGCCACCACCACCGAAGCCGCCCGAGCTACCGCCACCACCGAAGCCACCCGAGCTACCGCCACCGCCGAAGCCACCCGAGCTACCGCCGCCGAAGCCGCCGCCACCCAAGCCGCCGGAGCCGCCGCCCATGCCGCCAAATCCACCACCGCCGCCACCGCTACCACCACCCGCCTGGGTGCTGGTTTCGGGTTGCATGCCCAGTTCAAAGGAACCGTTCAGCAGAACATAAATCAAGTAAGGATCCGCGTGTCGAATCTTGACGCGACGCGGCAGGGCTTCCGTTCGCGTCGGCAAGGTGGTTTCGTCCACGGTGCCGGTTAGGGCCCCGGTGTCTACCGGCTTGTTTATGATGACGTACACGCCGCCCTCAACGCGATACGTCGCGTTGACCTGGGTGAGAATATTGCGCAACGCGGTCTCAAAAGAGATGTTGTTTAAACTCACTGTCACGGTGCCCGTTACGTCCGCCGATAGGGTGTACGAGACGCCCACATCTTTAAACAGAATCCGTAGCGCATCACGCACGTCGGCCTGGTCCAACTCCAACGACGGGATGATTTTATCTCGGGGATCGGCCTGAGCCAGAGCCCGCATTGGGGTACCTGCGATGATGCCCACCGCGAGAGCGGCTGCGACCCACATCTTGAAACGATTCGTCATGTTCTTCTTTGCCTCAATGCTTTGATGCGCTTGATTGTCTGATGTTACTAAATCTTTCGGCACGATGATTAAAAGTCTGCGCCGCGACCACCAGGCCCACCACCCGGGAATCCGCCAGGAGGACCACCAACGCCGGGCGGCGGGCCGCCCGCGCCTCCGGGAACACTACCCGGATTCTGGTCCGGTTGCGCGCCTTCCGGTCGACCCTGGAGTCGAACAATGATGCGCTTGGGCAATCGCGAGCCCGCACGGACGAGCACGGCCTGTTCCGCATTCAGCGAAAGAACCGTCCACTCGCTGTTCGGAATCTTCGTGCCCGGTCGAACCTCGTAGACGCGACCGTCTTCCATTTCGATCAAACCGATGACTCCATCGCTGAGAATGATGCCCGCCAGACGACGGAACGGCTGTGGCTCGGTGATCTCCTGCTCGTCGGGGGCTTCTTCCGGCGGCGTAAAGTACGTCCCAAAGCCACCCATCTCGGCGGTTAGCCGCGCGTTGGACTGCTCGCTATCGTACACCCGCTCTTCCGGCAGCAGGGCAAACGGGTCGCTCCGACGTCCGAACCGAGTCCCTTCGGCCAAGAGCTTCGTATCGCCAAAACCTGGATCAACCACCGCGGCGACGGGCACGCCCGCCGAAGCCTTAAACGCCGTTGGTTGGAGTAACGCCGATCCGGTAGACGGGACCGCTTCTCCTGGAGCCATCGGAGTTTGAGCCCGCGCCGTTAACTGGACGCAACCCGCAACTCCCACCGAGACGGCCACCAGACCGAGAGAAATCTTTCCTGTTAACGTGTGAATCGCCATGGTCAATCCCTGCTCGCCGCTCCGGCCGCGCCGCTACCACCCGCCGCTCCGGGCCGGCTTAACGCGGGAGGTGCGCCCAATCCGGCCGGAGGTCCTCCCGGACCGCCGAATCCACCTGGGGGTCCTCCTGGACCACCAAACCCAATAGATCCGCCAAAACCGCCCGCCGTGCCCGCTGATTCTGGCACCGGAGGTGCCACGCGGTTTCCGCGAATGAACCCGACGACCGAGAGCTGATAAGTACCGCGCAAGGTCGGTGAAGTTCCGTCAAATCGTAGACCGGTCGCCACCGCCAAGTAGTTCGGCATCTTCGACCACGCCTCAACGTGCCGGCAGATTTGCTCGAACCTGCCCTCCACCGTAATGGTGCCAAAGTCCATGAACACCGCCGGGAATCCTAGCGCCGGGTAGTTAAAGCCATCACTGACGAGGCTGGCGGTATCGGTTGGGAAGTCGGGAACGAAGGGACCTTGGATCACTTGGATCCCGCCCTTACGCATTTGCGCGTTTACCGCCCGCTGAATACTATTACGGAACTGAGGCGCGTCCACCGTCAACTGCCAGCGATTCACCGCGAGGTCAATCCCGCCTTCCCGAACCGTTTTGGGCGGCGTCTTCCGGAGCACGACTTCTTGCCAACCCGCGTTCGCGCGGTTGACCAAGTTCACCGCGTTCTCGACGCGCTGCACGGCCTGCGGCATCTTGTCCGCTTCAATCTGCAACTGGTCGGCGTAAGCGTTGTAGTTGCCGGCTTCCTCCGTGTTCGGGCGGTAATAGCGGATATAGCCGAGACCCAGCACGATGGCTGAGGCCGCTACCCCAACGATGAACACGGTCAACGGACTGAGCTTGAACGAGGCCATCTTAGAAATTATCTCCTGAAACTCCGCCCGGTCGTCCGCCGGGGCCGCCAGCTCCGCCCATCGGACCGCCTACACCGCCCATCGGGCCACCGGCGCCGCCCATTGGGCCACCCATGCCGGGAGGCGGTCCGCCCGGACCACCGAACGGCGAGGGTGCCACTGCGGCCGCTCCCCCACCGCCGGATGCGACGGTCGTCCGCGGCACCGGGGTCTGTAGCGCATAAACCGCGCCTTGCGTGGGATCGCTTTCTAGCTGAACCGTAATTTGCACCGCGCTCCAGCCCGGCATTGCCGATCGGGCTTCGGTGCCGGCCGCGCCAAAGTTGCCAATCCCGGCAAACCCGGTCGTCTCACCGGCGGCTCGCGTGGCAAGCGCTTGAATGCGAGACACGACGTCTTGAGGCGTGGGGCCTTGCGAAGCGAGGTAGGCATTCGCCGCCGGATCCTCCGGCGTGATGGCCGGCACGGTTTGCGGATCCTGGAGGAACCCAGATCGGGAGACCGTCCGTGCGCCCGGGATGCGGTAAAGCGCCAACATAACGTCGGCGTACTGCTGGTACGTCTTAATGGTGCCCGTGAGTGTGAGCGTCACGGCGGTCGAACTCGTGGGCTCTACCGAGAGACTGTTCACTCGGAAGAAATCGGGAATGTACGGGGTCACGAACCGATAGAAGTCAGGGTACCGACGGTTCTGCCGATCCATCGCCATCGCCAGTTCGAGGTTACGCACGACTCCCGCGCTACTGGCGACAATGGTTTCGGCTTGCCGCGCGGTGGCCACCGCCGCGTCGGCCTGCGGTTTCAATTCATCGGCGCGGGCCTTTGCCGCGGTGAGGGCTTGGCTTGAGGTCACGATCATGCCGACGCACGCGAGACCCGCCAGCAGGAACAACGCGATCGAACCGATCACCGCGGTGCGCGTACGCGCACCTTTCGAGACGTAAGTTGGGACGAGGTTCAGCTTCATCGATCGTTCCTAATCGAAGCAAATGTAGAGGCCGTTCCCCACGGCAATCGAAAAGTCGGTCCCATGATGCTCCAACAAACCTGGTTCCAGCCGCTTCGCGTTCACCGCTAAACCTTTCATCGGGTCGAGGATCGTCACCGAGACGCCCACCGACTTCTCCAGGAAGGATTCTAGCCCCTTCATTTTAGCCCCACCGCCGGTGAGTACGACGCGATCCACATCCCCGCCCTTGCTGCGGAAGTAGTCAATTGATCGGCGAATCTCGGAGAGGAACTCATCCAGGATGGACGCCATGCCGTTGTAGACCCGAATCGCTTCGGGGTCCGCGGCTTCGTAAGGCACCGGTGCAGGCACCATACTCGGTGGTGCGACGGGAGCCATCGGGTCGAAAACTTCGGCGGCCGGCGCATCGGGCGCCGCGTACGGGTCCACCGGCGCGTAGGTCGCACTAGGATCGTAGGCCGCCGGATTACTCATCGCACCGGCAGACGGCGGGATCGTCGTCTCGCCGTACGGATTGGCGGGCGGAGCGGCGGTCACTTCCGGCGGGATCAGCATGGGATCGTCCGCAAACGGGTTATAGGCCGTGAACATCCCCGAATCGGGCGACGAGAACGTCGGACTACCCGTCGCCTGGCTGGCGGCATCCGGAATGCGCAGCCGCTCCAACTTCAGCTTTTCCGCCTCTTCAAACGAGACGCTCAGGCTTTCGGCAATCGTGCGCGTAAAGTTTTCTCCGCCAATCGGCACCATGCGCGGCATCAGCAGCTCGCCGTCGCGGTACATATTGATCGAGGTTGTCTTGTGCCCGATCTCCACTACGCACACCGTCTTGCCGTCCAGTGTGCCTTCGTAGCTGTGGACCAGCGCTCTGGCCAAGCTAAGTGGCTCTACGTCGATGCCGTAGGGCAACTTCGACAATTTCTTGGCCAAAGACAGCAGCGTGTCAATCGCCGACTGCGGCGAGATGGCCATCACCACATCCATGTTCTGCGAGGCGGCATCCGTCGCCGGAAACGCCTTGTAGTCGCTGACCACGGTGCTTTCGGCAAACGGGATGTTGCGGCTGATCTCCCACTGCATGTGCTCCTTGAGGTCGGACTCGTTCATGCGGGGCACTTCGAGGGTGCGGACCAGCACGCTGGCCTGACCGGCGATAGTGATCACCATTGAGGGCACCGTCACGCCACTCGCGGAAAAGATCTCTTTAATTGCGGCGCAGACCGCGTCGACGTCATACAGACCCGTATGATCCACCGCGCCATCCGGCGTCGGACCAAGGCCAATTGCGGTCACCACAGGGTCTCGCCCTTGGAGTTTTATTTCGGCAACCTTGATCTGTTGGCTTCCGACGTCAATCCCCACTACGCTGTTTATTTTCTTCGGCATATCATGCTGTCCGTGCCGCGGGGTCCCAGGGCAGTCCTATCTTACATTCCGGGCTTCGGGTACGTCAACGCCGCCCCGGGGCTTGCTTCCCGTCGTTTGGACGGAATTACGGCCCTTAACGGTTCATTCAACCCTGCAAATCAACGGTTTCCTTCAAATTTCGGCCAATAGTCGCGATTTTGTCACTTTGCGAAACCGTACGTATTCCGCAAAAACTTCCTGATCGAAAAGAGCATGGACCGCACCATTTCTGGCGCGGTCCACGGGGATCGGTCCGGACGACCGGCTTAGCCCCTAGGGCTGAGTGCTCGGTGGCAACGCGGTGAACCGCGGCGCCATCGTCTGGAAGAACACGTCGGGCACCCCAGCTCGGGTACTGGACCACAGCATCCACACCAGGGGCGGCCGTCCGTTCGACGGCGACGTGAAGGCCCCGTTCTGCGGATCCATCGTTAGGTAGACCGACGACTCGTTGCCAACCTGGTCAATCGGGATCGCTTGCTCGGGAGCTTCCCCAACCAAGCCGATTTCCGTCACGATGGTTTGCACCGCCGCGCCATTGATGGGATTCCCGTTCTCATCGACCGCCCGGTAGCGGATCGTAATGGTCCGTCCCTCGTTATCGCCGGAGGTGTAAACCCGTCCGCGAACTGGGTCTACCTGATAGAACGTGCCCGCATTCAGCCCCGATATCTGGAAGTCCACCAGATTGCCCGTGCGCAGGTCCTGCAGGATCGCGTAGGGCAGTTGCACGCCGAATCGGTAGGTCTGAAGGTAAGGGCGCGATGCGCCCACTCCATCCACCGAGGTCCGACCGTAAGTGAACCAGAACCGATCGTTCCGGATCGCGTCTCCGGCCCTTGCGCCGCGATTGTCGCTGCTGGCCCAGTACGAGAGCTCGCCGGCAAACCGCTCGTCGAACAGGAGCATCGCGCCCCGGTAGTTCGCCGCGCCGGAACTGATCCGCACGTAGCGCGGCGTGTACTTCGCCTGAAGCACGGCGCTGCGCGGTACGAACCCGCCGGTAAAGCGGATGGAGCCCGCGGCGAGGTCAATCACGGCCTTGCCGCCGAACACCGTGTCCGCCGTCATGATGCGGCTCTCCGCGTTGTAATGCTTCGTCGCGTGGTCAATCGCGGAGCGAACATTGCCCGTGCCATCGAGCCACAGGATATCGATGCTCCGCGCGGTGCCGAAGTTCAGGTCCTCCGAGTCAGCCTTCCACTCTGCGCCAGGCGCCCAGAACACGGTACTCGCCGCGTCTTGCACCAAGCGATCGGTTCGCGTGGCCCAGAACGCATCGTAGATGCCGTTGATCCGTACCGGCGCGCCGGCGGCGTTCGCGTTGAGCGTGCCAAAGTAGACCTCGCTGGTCGGCCGGCCGCGCAGTTTCGCCGTGAAGGAGAGCTGGATGGCCGCCGGAGAGCCCGCCCCGGTTCGCCGACGGAGGATCGCCGACGGCGCTCCCACCGACTCGAACGCGGTGCCGAGCCGCAGATTCTCGACCGGCTGTCCCTGCATTCTTACCCACGCACCGCCGCTGTACCGGGCCCAGTTAATCTGGGTTTGACCGGCGGCGCTGCTGGCAAAGAACACGGTCGCGTCGTTGCCCGTTTGAACCACACTGGGGCGACTCAGTCGCGCGCTGGGGTCCAGGCCAAAGGTGTTCCCTCCGTTCGTGAAACTCAGCGGAACCGGGGTGCCGGCCCCCACGTTGCCCGCCCGGCTGGTTACCGGAGCGATGAACAGCCGTGACTCGGTCACGACGGTTCCTTGGGCCGTTTGCTTCAGGATCTCTCCGGTGAACGCCATGAAGATCGAATCGAGATTCGTTCGACCTCCTGCCGTCATGGGAGCGAGGGGATCGAAGATGCCGGACGCCGGGAACGATGGGTTCCCGTAGCGCACGCCTCGGTCGCTCACGTCCTCGTTGGCCGCGAGGCCGAAGAGCGCGCGAGGGCTGGTGGCGGGCAAGGACGAGTTCGGGAACGCGTCCAGGCTTTGCCGGGCCCACCGAGTGGCGGTAGCCGGAACGAAGCCATTCAAGTCCGCAAACGGGCTGGTACCAATGCCACTGGCGGGGGTCCGCCCGGCGAGTACCGTTCCGTAGAGACGCCACTGGTCCGGCGCACCGGAGTCACCCTCCACGCGCGGTCGCATGGTGAATCCCGGAATCCCGCCGCCCGTGCCGGCTTGCAGGCGATTGCTCGCCCACACCGTGATCAGGTTGCCCTCGAGGTCACGGAAGCCGGTCGGTTGCTGGTTCGACCACTGGAACGGATTGTTGCTAGTGATGCCGAGTGCCGTGGGATCGTCCACCACCGGGGCGGCCTTGCCGGTGGCCCGATTGGTCAGACGCGTCTCGCGTAACCGGAACTTCAGGTTGAAACCAGGGTCGCTGTAGGGTTCAAATCCGCTGGGATTCGCGTACAGAGTACTGTCGGTTTCCGGGCCAAGCTCGGGCGAGGCCAGGCTATTTCCCCGGTCCTCAAACACCAGCACCTGCTGGCGGTAGTTACCGACCGGCGCGCCGATGGGGGCCGAAACCGCCACGCGCGGATCCTGCACCGTCTCGTTAAACGCGAACTGGCTGGGGAAGGCCGCGGCCGGGATCAACGTCCCCGCGATGGCCCCGATGTTGGGGTTATCGCGTCGGGCAGGGTTCACCCGAAGCGTCGTCGGCACGACATCGCCCACTCGCGGCTTCTGAACCATGGCCCGCCCAGAGAGCGGGGTCAGGTACGGGAACCGAGTAGAGGACAGCATCACCGGATCGATATCCGAATGCAAGTGCAGCGCGGAATCCAACCAAGCGTTCTCGTGCTGTCCCTCACCGCTCAGGTGCGAGAGGAACGGACTGCCGACCACCGTCTTGGCCACCCGGACGTTCACCAAGTTCACGTTGCCCTCGTTGAGGACGGTGAATCGTTGGAAGAACGGGTTGGCCGACGAATGGTACAGCGGGTCATCCAGTCGGAAGCCGTTGTTATTCCACGGCGCGGTGGGGGCAAAGCCCGCCCCTGCCGGTACCGCGCCCAAGTCCACGGTCGGAGTCCCGACGCGAATCCGCTCGTCCACCGCCACGCGGGCCGTGGAGAAGAAGGATCGGAACGCTTCTTGGGCGGTGGTGCCCGTGAACTGCCGACCTGCTTGGTTCGCGTCCACAAAGATCACCTGCTCGCCCGAGTAGCCATTGCGGTTCGGCGGTTGGAACCGCGGAACGTTCAGGGCCAGGTCGAACACCGTGCGTTGCAGGTTCCGATCCATGTACCGGTTGTAGATCGCCACGTCCGTGCGGTAGGCATCGAACTGACCAGACGTGTACGTCGGGGGCTCTAGTCCTACCGGGCTGAACAGCGGATTCTCCACGTTGCCAAACGTGTCCTTCGTCACCGAATAGGCCTCGCGGCGTAGGTTCGGGTAGTCGGGGCTGGTGTTGTTCGGCTCCGCACCGGGCAGTTGCTCAAAATTCGGGTACTGCGTGGTGTTCAGAGACTTCAGCAATGAGTTCGCCGCGTTGCCGGCGGTGACCCATTGCAACTCGTTGGTAAGGAACCTTACGTTCTGCAGGCCTTTGTCCTCGCCCAGGAGCAGCCGGATGAGACTGCGGTCCCAGACGAACATGCGACTGACCGCCGATTGGCCGTGCGCCACGAAGTCGCCCAGGAACTGAGCGTCCGGCCCGAATGGCTGCGCCAAGTTCTTGATGCCGTCCGCAACCTGATTGCCGTTGAACTGCACTTCCCCGTTGGTCGGATCCAAGCTGTAGCCCAGCGAGGTCACGCCGCCGGATGTCGGAGTCGGCACCGTGCTGATGGCGATCGGGTTAGCGATCGTGAGGTTCGGACTAGCCGGGATCCACCGCGACGGCCCAATGGTCAGGTTAGCGCTGGTGCCTTGGGCGCCCGTGGAGGTGATCCGCGTCGTTTGGGCGCGAATCGAGACGGTAGCGCCTCCGGGCGACAAGGCGTTGTTGCCCGTGCCCAGGATGGGGAACGCGGTGAAGGCGACATGGTCATACGCGGCTCCCGGGGCCGTATTCGGCCGGCTGGCCGCCCGCGAGATGGCCAACACCCGTCGCTGACTAGCGGTACCCGGCGAGCTGAACTGAAGCTCCAGGCTGTAGTTCATTGCCGGCGCGAACGAACCCGGATCCTTCAGATCCCACACCACGATGTACAGCGTCTCGCCATAGTCCCAATGGCGGCGAGTGATCTGATCCACCTGCGTGCGGACGTCGTTGTAGGTCAGCGTTCCTTCACGGAGTTTTTTGAGGAGGTCCTCGTACTGCTTGGGCGTGAGGAGGCTCACTCGGGCGTTGGCCACGATGTCGCGTAAGTTCGTCGCGGTCGGATCGTTCGGCGGCAGGTCTTCACGGCCCGGAGGGGTTCCCGGGGTGATGGACTGGTCATTATCCGGGTAGTCCGGGTCGTAGCTGAAGGCGTAAAGGTAGCCCAGGCTGTCGGCCCCGTAGATCCAAGAATGCTCCTCGTCCGTGGGGTCCGTACCGCCGGCAATGAATCCACCTAGGGCGGGTGAGACGGCCGTGGTGCCCTCGGTGAAGTAGCCCCACGCGTACCGCAGGCCGTCGGAATTGGCGAGACCTTGCGTGACGCTGTCCCGATTCACATCGGTGAGCCGCGCATAGAGTCCGGCGTACCGACCTTCTCGCAGCGGGGCGATGACGACCGGCCGTCCCTGAGGTAGAGGCGCGATGGGCGGAGTCAGCGGCGGATAGTCTAACTGACCGTTGTTTTGGTACGTATTGAGGAACGTCACCACCAACGAGCCGCTGACATCCGAACCCAACTCGGAGGTGCGCCAAACGGTCGCGCCGGTGTCGGCGTCAATCGCGAAGACAACCGGACGGGTACTCGCGCCGTTCGCGACGGCGTTGTTTGCCACGTAAACGGTGTTCGGGTCCGATCCGCCTAGGACGGTGCCGCGCACCGTAGCCGGTGAGGAGGTATCGAACGCGCCGAAGGGTTCGGTACTTCGCCACACCACGTCGCCCACGCCATCGCTGGCCGCGTCAACCAGGTTGAGCGCCATGAACGTGTTCTCGTCCACCGCGGCACCGCTGGTGCTCTGACCCGTACCGAGGTACAGCCGGCCGAACTCGATCGCCGGGGTCATGCGGATGGCGCCGATGCCGGGCTGATTCGCCGCCGGATACTGCCAGATGATGCTCGTCTTCTTGGTTGCGTTATCACCGGCCGCGTCCAGCGCGTAGATTCGTCCGCTGACCGTCGGGACGTACACCACGCCCAGGGGTACGCCACTGGGCTGGGTCACCACTTCGTAGCTGACCGAACCCACGATGGGGCCAAGGCTGAGGGTCGATGCGGCAGACGGGTAGTCGTCCGGGAACGACCAGCGTCGGGTCGTCGTGCCGTAGCGCGACGCGGTACCGTCGCCACGGCCGGTCATGGAGATGGCGTAGACCCGCCCGTTGGCGCTGCCCACGTACAGGATGTCGTCCACGTCCGAGGTGTTAGGCCCGGTGCGGACCGATTGGATCGTCGCCGAGCTCATGTCCCACTCGGTGGGCATGGTGGCAAGGCCGTCCGTACCGTCGAACGCTACGGTCTGGTTGGGATCGGCGGTGCCGGTCGGAAGTTCGCTGGGATAGACCCAATAAACCTGCGTGGTGCCGGTGGGGTTACCTAGGCCATCCACGTTGCCCTTGGCATCCAGGCAGTACAGTCGGCCGTTCTCCATCGGAACGACGATCACGTCGCGCGGTTCAATTATGCCGGCCACGCTCACGTTTACCGTGGCCGTCACCGGGGTCGACGAGATCGAGAGGTCGGCTTGTCGGGTGAAGCGAACGTAGTCCGCGGCAACCTTCAGGCCAGCGTCGGCACCAACCGTGCTGGCATTGGTGATCGCCACCGATAGCGGGAGCAAGTTCGTGTGATCAAACTCGGAGTTCCCGTTGATCAGCAACCGAACCCAGCGCGCACCGAGGCTCTGGTCCACCGTTGCCGTGCCGATACGAACGCCGCCCTGGAAGATCTCCACTTGCGCTCCGGAGGCGACATCTAAGCCGCCGGGGCACCAGACGTCAAGCCGGTACTGCCCTTCCGGCAGACTCGGACGATACGTGGCGCGGGCCGTCGACGGGCCGACGACCACATCGGCGGCCAGCAGATTCGTGCCCTTGTAATTCGCGATCGTGGTGGTCGGGTTCCAGCCCGACGACACGGTGACGGCGGGAGAGATGTTGTCGACCCCGATGATCTGGGCGGTACGGGCCGGCGGCACGGTCGGGGAAGAACCCGCGACCGTGGGGATCAAGCCCAAAATGAAGTTGCGCTTGTCGTTGGTGTAGCGGTCTACCTCGGTGGTGGTGTCGTCGAAGACCTTTCGCGCGGGCCACGACCAAACCAAGTTGCGCTGGATATCGCCGCCGCGTCCGGGCTCAGTCGCGTCCACCTTCAAGCCGTTGTGCTGGTACGACGACAGGATGCCGAGGTTAAAGGTCAGGATCTCGGAGCCGGACTGTACGGTGGTCGGTTCGTTGCGACCGGCAAACACGCGCCAAGGCACCGTGCCCGGATTCACGCGGAGTCGGCTGACGACGGGTTGAGCCTGATAAGTCCCGAGGCTGCCGGTGGATCGGACCGCGAGGGCCGAGTCGGCGTAAACCAGGATATTTGGGCGCGTGTCGGTCAGGCGACCTTCGCCGTCCCGCGGAACGGTGTTGATCAGGGTAATCGTGACCGTACCGACGGCATCCGTCACAAAGACGCGATCGGTAGTGGACCCACCGTTTCCGAGCCGGATTCGACCGCCGCCGCCCGCGTAGGTGTCCACGCGGTCATAGATCGGCTGGCCGGGATTCTCCGGGTTTACGACCCCATCAATTCGGTAGATGAAGTACTGCTGTGGGTACCAAAGACTCGTGGCCGCGCTGGCGTCCACGTCGGTCGGGCCGACGGGCAGGTTGACGTACAAGGCCACTTCCTGGGTGTTGCCAAGGCCGGGGAATCGCCAAGTAAACGTATTGGCCGTGCCGTTGGCGGGCTCCCAGTCGTTGCCGTTAGTCGACGATGCGACGGTCGGCGAGTACAAGTAGGGGGCGCGGTTGGCCTGCGGATTCTTCTCGTCGGCGTTGAAGGCTTCAATCCCTGTAGGAGAGAGCCAGGCGCCAAAGGGCGAGCCGCTCGCGTTCGGCGTCTCCCAGTTGTCCAGGTAGGTGTCCAGGCTTGAGATCGGGTCCCACCAGCGCAGGAACGCCCGCCCGGGCGTGGTCTGCGCGATATCGCCGGTTTGTTTACCCGTACGCTGCCCACCGCCTCGGAAGGAGGGGAACTCCTGCGCCGAGATCAGAAATGGGACGAGCACTGCCGCTAGGGCCGCGCCGAACACCGCCAACTTTCCAACACGCTTCATGAGATTTGGGTGGCCATTAGGCCGGGTTACCGACGGTCAGCGAAGACGGGAGATGCGATGCTCCGCATGCCTTCCACCGGAGGAAGTTCGAACTTAACACTAAGTGAGTTGAAACCGAGGTTCCGTTTGTTCCAGCTAAAGCCGGCATTTGCGGGATCTGGGTCGATCGCGCCGTTCACCATGATCACTTCGCCATAGAACGGTTGACCATCACGGCGTTGGCCAACGTAACCGTTCACCATGATGACTTCGCCCGAATCGAGCCGTCGTGCAAAGCGCGGCCGTGCATTCAGGGGATTCTCGCCGATCGGAGTGTCGTCAGAGGTGCGCCGACGGATCACGCGGAACGCCTCGTTGGGCATCGCCCATCGGGCCGACCACGCGCCGCCGCTCTCGATCGCTTCGTACACGCCGGTTGAGTCCACGATCATGATTGACAGTTGACCGCCCGGCAGGTAGCGAAGATTCACGGAGGAGAGGCCAGGAAGCTTCTTGGTCGGCTGACCCGGGAGGCCCGTCGCCCATCCGGCCGTATCCGCCCACAGCAGACCCGTGGTGATTTCGGGCACGCCGATCTCGGTGATCAACGAATCCGCACCCGTGGAAGGATCGTACAGGACAATTCCGCCGAAGCCGCTCGGGGCATCGCGTCGGCTGGACGGCGTACCGCTGTCCAGGCCCACGCTGGCTTGCCCCGCTTCCTGGTTGCCAAAGCCGAAGGCAAATATCGAACGCGTCCCGCCAGTTCCGGGCACGAACACCCGGCTGATGGAATTGTAGGCGTACTGCTTTCCGGTAAGTTCCGGTCGGATGTGCCACAGCAACACGCCGAGTGCGCGCTCGCGCTTGTTCGGGCGATCGCTCTGGGGATCGGTGTACTCAATCGGCGCGCCGGTTTGGCCCGTGTTCGGGTCGTAGGCGTAGCGGTCTACTAGCTCCACGATGCGGTAGTTCCCCGCATCGGCGATCAAGTAGTGCCGCCACAGTTCGAACGGGGCGGCGGGGTTATCGGCGGTGTTAAACGCATTGTTGGCCCGGGCCTCGATGGACGTCCACGTGGTCATGTCGCGCGGCCCGCGGAGGCGCAGGGGCGCGTTGTTGGGCAGTCCTTCGGGTAAGAATCCCGGAAATAGCCGAATCTCGTTGATCGTGCGCTGTTCACGTCCCGCGCTGTCCATCCGGACGATGCGGTCACCGATCGGGTCTACCACCCAGTAGGCGTTCGGCCCGGAGGCGTAAACGCGCCAAGGCTGGCCAATCGGTCGGGTGCGCGCCGCCACTCCGGTCGGGACGCTACTCCCCGCCGCGAGGGTGTTCTCCACCGCCCACAGCGGGTTGCCGGCCGCGTCGATCCGCAGGATCCGTCCCTCGTCGGCCACCAAGAAATCGGCGCGAGAGAAGGCGTAGAGCGCCGAACTCCCCCAGGCCACGGCGGTGCCGTCACCGGCCACCAGTCCGTCGACTTGGTTGTCGGGCAGAACGGCCTGGAACAGCCGGACCTGGAGGTCGTTGAAGTTCTGGATCCCCTTGAACTGGGGCCATCGGAAGTAGGGCGACCCCACTAGGGCCGGCGGGGTGCCGTTGATGCTGGAAAGGTAGCGTTGCCACGGCCGCAACGAGCCCTTCATCCAAGCGTGCTTGGTCGAGGGGGCGCGCAGATCGTTCGGGCTGATCTCAGTGTCCAGGCCGTACAGCAGTCCCCGCAATGCCGACGGCTGGAACGTGAAGTTCCCCGTGATGATGGCGGGCAGGTAGCTAGCGCCTCCCAGGTACAGGGTCGTGCCGTTCAGCACGGGCTGGCTGATAGAGGTGAGTCCGTTGAAGACGGAGTACCAGCGCAGGGGGCTCCAGCGTCCATTGGCGTTGCCGGGGACGAGGGTGCCGTCTTGGGTGGCCGCTTCCGGTTCGATCACGATGTCAGACTGCCCGCCCTGGCGAATGATAATCGGCAGGTTCACCGCGATGGAATCGCGGATGCGCCCCCGCTTCACGCTCATCAGGCTGTCGAGGCGTAGGCGACCCTTGGTCGCCCCGGGGCCATCCAGCTCGTAGGTGAACTGGCCGGGCTGAAGCGCGCTCAAGACGTCGGGATTCGCTCGACTCCCCAGGCTGGTACGCGCCAAATCGGGCTGAACAATGGCAAAGTTCGGCGAGAGGTTATTAAGCCGGAGCTCGGGCGAACCGGGATTAGCGTCGAACGCCATCAGCACGGTCATGATCTGACCACCCGCCGCGAGGAAACCACCCTTTCCGCTACTGGCGGCCACGTACACGGTGTCGCCGCGCACGGTCGGGCCGGAACGGAACCGCATGTTCTGAAATGGTTGGTTCAGGAACGGCACGAATCCTAAGACGCCGTCGTAGTCCACCAATGCGGGATCGTAGTTGATGGGCGCGCGCGTGCCGGTCGGATCGTTAAGATTGATCCTGAGCGTGTCAAACAGCTCCCACCGGTACAGCAAACGGAACTCGCCACGGCCTTCCTCTCGGAACGCGAAGAGCGAACCGCCGGGAACGTTGCCGTTGTCGGTCGGTCCCGCCACGGCAAACAGATTGCCGCTAGGCGAGAGGGCCAGGCGCCCCATGATGGCCCGCGAGGGGGCGGCTTCGTCGGGCAACTGAAGGTCGCCTCGCACGAAACTCTCGGGCGCGGCGGCGTTCGCGCCGGTGGTCGGCGCACCCCAGTCGATAAAGTAGTCAACGCGGATACCCGTGTTGACGTTGAAGTCAATCGGTTGTCCGCTGGGAGTCGACGCCCCCGGTCGGAAGCCCACGATCAATTGACCGTTCTGGCCCGCATTCACCTGCAAGGCGCCGGTGAGGGCGGCAGTCAGGAGGGCGTCACTAAACGGTTCGCCCGCCCGCACGCGGCCCGGGTTCAACGGATCGGCTTCCATTTCCACCAGCGAAATCTTAACGCCCAGGCCCGAGGTGGACGGGGCATCGAAGATCGGCAGGTTCTGCAGCGTAGCGCGAGTATTGATGGTGACGTTGCCGCCACTCACCGAAACCTGTACCGGGCTCTCGCCACGGGATGCTAGCCAAAGGCTGCTAAGACCGGCAGGCCGACGCTGGGTTGAATCCGCGCGGGTTGGCACGTACACCACGAGGTCCGTTCCGCCGGAGCGGTCCTGGATCGGGATGTAGCCGACGGTCGGACTGTTGGAGGGTTCAGGCAAGCGCTGCGCGCCGTCTACGGCCCAACCGCGACTGCTGACGAGTCGAGTCAGACTAGTTAAGTCGGCAATCCACACTCGGCCGAGGTTCTGCGTCGTCGTGGCGTCGGCAATAAATGCCATGCCGCTGTGCACGGTCGCGGCGTAGCGTCCCTCCGCGCCGGCGGGTTTCGCCGCGCCGGGGGGAGCGATGATCACGGGCGAGACCGATGCCGGGTTAGCCGGGCTCAGCGGGAAGACCAAAAGGTTGCCGGTACCGTCCACCACCATGATTTGGTCGCGGATGGAGCTACCGGGGACCTCGGTTAGGGTCGGTGGCGATACGGGACCCGTCAACGCAGCGCTCTGCCATAAGGTGTCGTAGGGTGCGCCCGGCAGGTCTTCCACGCCGTCGTCCGGGTTTCCGTTGCCATCCAAGTCCGTGCTCGGATCGGCATCAAGCACGATCAGTCGGTTATTGGCGACGGCGATGATTCGCCCGCGGGCGACGATCACGCCATCGGCGTCCGGTCGTAGCCCACCGGCACTAAATCGTTGCAAGAGCGGCGAAGCCAGGTCTACCGAAGTACTGTTCGAGCGTCGGCTCCCGCCCCCGGCTGACTCATAGCCACTGCCCAGCGCGAGCATGTTCACGATGAGCTTGGCGGAGGCTTGTGCCGCTGCGTCCGAGACCGGTCCGTCGGCCAAGAATGCCCGGTTGTCGGTGATCGTACCGTTTACAAACTGACCGGCACCACCGCCAATGCTGCCCACGGATCCGCGGTTCAGCGCCTGCGAGAGTCCGCGCGTCGAGACGACCATGAAGCCGTCTCCAATGCGCCCCACGGCGAGAGTTCGTTGGTCCGCGCTGGGACCGGCAATCGCGCCCAGCGAGAGGCTATCGGCCGCGAGGCCGCCCTGCGTTCCGGGCATGCGGATTCCCGCGAACGGAACCGTGACCGTCGATCCGCCTCCTTGCAGGACGAACAAGTCCTCAGGAGTAATTTCAAATGGACGGCTCAGCAATGGGTGCGTCCGGTCGCTAAAGAGCGGCCCGGATGCCGTGCCGATGCTAAAGGGCAGCGGCCCGGGATTGAACAAGTCCGAAGGGGCTGCGCCATCCAGCAGGTCCACCCACAGAATGCCGCCTTGGTCTACGAACTTGCGGAGCTTTTCGCGCTCCAGTGGGTTCATGGCCATTCGCTGGCTCACGGTCAGCGCCAGAACGTTGTATGAGTCGAGGGTGTCCTCGCCCACGGTGTTCAGGAAAACTTCCCAGTACCCGGCGTGCCGCTTGGTCAGGCGCGAGCCGACCGGCGGCAGGGCGTTCGCACTGCCGTTAAAAGCCTGCAGGGTGGCCCATCGCGCGTTCATCGCCTGGGTCATTTGCGTGGCCGCGTGCGGGTTCTGCAGGTTCCAGCCGGCGGGTCGGATTGCCCGATCTTGATCCAGCTGGCCCCACACGTGGGGGGTGAGGTTAAGCGGTTGCCCGCTCGCGCCCCGCGCCGTTCGCTGGCTCTCGATAACGAGCACCCCAACGTTGACGGGAGTCGTGCGAACCGCGTAGTTTTGCGCCGACCCCAGGGTGGCAGCGGCGCAGCACAGGGCGGCGGTCGACGGTCGAAGCCAACGAGCGATCACGGATTCACCTCTCCAAAGTAGGCCAGCGTCGGGCTGACCGGGAGCCGCGGCAGGGGCGGCAGGTTCCATTGACCATCGGACGTCGTACGGACGGGATTTACTCCGTCGGCGGACGCGAGGGCCAACATGGGGTCGTAGTTGATGATCAGGTTCGGCACGTACCGCTGGGTCGTGAGATCCACGGTGCTGGGCACATGCTGGGCGGGCAGACGCTGTCCGGTCCCACCAATCTCGTCGGGCATCCATCCCCACACCCGTTGCCAGGCGGCCTGGACGGCGATCGGAGGCGGCATGTTCTCGTTGACGGCCCCGACAATCACGATCCGATCGTTCAGCGGCTCGCCGTAGAAGGGCGTCTCGGGCAGCGTGCCATAACGGGCGTAACGCTCTTGCTGGGCCGCGGGCAACCCGATCGAGGTGACACGCGAAGCATAGGCCTCGCGGCTGTCGTCAGGGTTCAGGTTAAACGCTGGGCCGGGAATCACGAAGAACGAACCTTCCTCAGCGTAGATCGTGGCCTCGATGCGCACGTCATGCGGTTGGACCGCCACGCGCGCCATGGCGTAGTTCTTGGGGGTGTAGCCCGCCAGACCGGTGAGCCGGAAGAAAAATCTGGTTTCGTCCTGGATCGCCAGTTCGTAGTCGCCGAACCCTGCGCCCGCGCCGCTGATCTTGCGCGTTCCCGTGAACGTGTTGTTGGCCAGCGGAAGCGAGATCGTTTCGAACCGGGGATACGCGTTCACGGCCGGGTTTGCGAGACCGTAGATCGGAATGTTTCCCGTACCCGCAAACGCCGCGCCCGCCGCGAAATTAAACGTCGCGCTGCGCCCGAACAAGTAGGGTCGTGCCGTGGGGCTCGAGATATCCGAGTAGCTTTGCGGCAGGATGTCCATCTGGATAAACGCCGGACCACCGTCGTCGGCCGCGTGGGTCAAGAGCATCGTCGTCGCGATCGCCCGGCCGGAACCGGCTTCGCGGTACGTGTTGGCGTACGGCTCCCAGGTTCCTGGGTTGCCGGGTTGCGTCCCCGAGCCCGCGCCGGTCCCTACGGGGTCCAGCACGAACTGCGTGACCAGTTGTAGGTTCGAAGACTCGCTGAGGTCCAACTCAATTGGGCTGGGCGCGTTGGGCAAGGGGTCGGCGTTCTTGGGGTTTGCGGTCTCGCCCGGGGCCGGCGCAAAGAACTGCGTCGGGTTGATCGTCACGTAGTCCTTGGCCATCAGCGCGAGGGCCGAGCGGCTGGGCTCCGTGATCGTCTGCCCGTTCTCAAGCACGGTTCCCTTCACGACGCTGCCGTCGATGTAGATCGTGCCGAACGAGACCAGGCTGACCTGCTGGTGGGTCGGAATGACGCCGCGTACCCGCACATCGCCCTCGAACAGCACCACACCGTTAAACGGGCGGCCGTTGTTGAGGAAGTCTGAGTCGGTGAGCTGCGCGCCCGGCAACTCGGCCAGTTGCGGGGTCCGGATTGAGTTGAGGATGAATGTTTGCGGCACGCCGCTTACCGACACCCGCCGAATACGGAATCGGGCACGGGAGGTGCTGGTCGGCTGCCCATCTTCGGTGCGCCAGAAGCGCTGGCGCGACTGACTGTCCCGGATGATTTCAAAACCATCGGGCAAGAACCGGACGTATGCGGCTAATGGCGTATAGAACGGGCCGCGCCAGGCGCGCGATGACGGGTTGTTCGGGTTGAGCCAGTCGTCCATCAAGGACCGACCGACGCCCGCCTGCTCGCGCTCTTCTTCGGTGGCAAAGTTGCCCCGTTCGCGCGAGTCGACGTAAACGCCGGAGCCGTGACCGAAGCGGCCGGTATTGCCGCGATTGCCAATCCGACCGCTATCGCGGGTGAGGATCAGGTAGCGATTCAGGCCCGTCGAGGGTTCATTGACAAGGATAGAGGGCGGGTCTCGGCGGGCGACCGAGCGGGAGAAGCCGTCCGCATCGGCTTCTTGTACGCCATCCCGGAAGAGGCCGTTGACCGTCGAGAAACCTCGGCTATTGCTGTCCAGCCGTCCACCGTTCAGCGAAATGACGGCACCGGGCAAGCCGTTGGCCAGAATCGGCGTCATGTTCACCACGGCATTGCCGTTAGCGCCCCGGACCGTGCCCGCGATCGCCCATTGGTCCCCGATCGCCGAGTTCAACGTGACGTCCTGTCGACCGTGAACCACCAGGTCAGCGTTGCTCCACAGCGAACCGGTGCCCGTGGTCACCAAACCGCCCGAGGCGTTGCGCACTTGCCCCCCGTACTGGCTGGCCAGCACGACGGGATCATTCTTGTAGGTCACGCCAAGGCCCTCTCGGTCGCGACCCGCGCCGGCGGCGGTCAGCGAGCCGATCTCGGCGGGCGATGATAATCGAAACTTATTGGTGATAAACCGGGCCTGGTCCGTGAGACCAAGCGGGGTGAACGCGATCAGGCGTCGCGACTCGCGCACCTGACCATCGACTTGCTTCAGACTGCCCAGGGCGTTGCGGAACGCCGCGGAACCGCCGGCCCCGAAATTCGTGATTTGCACGCCCTTGGCCAGCAAACCGCTCGGGTCACGCGGGGTGAACTTGCCCGAGCGTCCGATCGATTCCAGCACGAGGTAGTGCCGAGCGCGGCCCGGTTGCCGGAGGTTGCCGGAGGGCGCGCCAAAAGCGGCGAAATCGGCCGGGGCGTAGCGGACCCGCACCATGGCGCGACCGCGATCAAATTCCACCCGGGCATAGGGGCCGAGGCCGTCGGGACCACCACGGTCGATCACGTTGTCCGCGTCACTACGGAGTCCAAAACCCGTCCCCGGGCGAAGGTACAGCGCGTCGGGATCTCGGGTCACGCCGCCCGCGTCGATGGCGGGCAACGTGGCGTCGGGACGCCAGTCTGCGCCTAACGACGAGTTCTGAAGCTGGGAGTGGGCAAACCGAATGCCCGACTCGGCTAGGTCCGAAGCCACGGTCCGCTGCTGAGAGCGGCTGGACTGCGTAATGTTGCGGGAGATGATGCTCGTGAAGACAAAGCCCAGCACCAACAGCACGCCCATTACCAGAAGGGCAATGACGAGGGTTTGGCCTGAGCGGAGTCGGACATTCACAGATCGCAGTTCAGTCATATCGGTCACCGGATGAAGTTCCGGACGGTCGCGGATCCCTTCACGGTGATCGTCTGCGGGCTTGGCTCGCCGGTCTGCGGGTAGTTTCGGATCGTGAGGTTCACGTCCAGCACCTGCCGCGAATCGTAGTCAATAGCGAAGACGTCGTTGGGTTCCGTAAATTGGAATCGATACGTGACCAGGATGTTCCCGGCG
>Ga0105047_10002475_pt1 | contig 32899 bp, 29 predicted proteins | sample MAT04_FD_78384 | JGI IMG/M metagenome (GOLD analysis project Ga0105047, IMG submission 78384) | Freshwater microbial communities from Lake Fryxell liftoff mats and glacier meltwater in Antarctica - MAT-04 (megahit assembly) | ecosystem: Environmental > Aquatic > Freshwater > Ice > Liftoff... | reverse complement strand
GACTTGATCGTTGACGGCACCGATAACTTCGCGACTCGTTACCTGGTCAACGATGCTGCAGTCATCCTCGGCAAGCCCTACGTCTGGGGTTCGATCTACCGCTTCGAAGGACAGGCCAGCGTCTTCTGGGCCGAATACGGCCCCAACTATCGCGACCTCTACCCAGAGCCACCGCCGGCCGGAATGGTTCCCAGCTGTGCTGAGGGAGGCGTCCTGGGCGTTCTCTGCGCCTCGATCGGGTCGATCATGACCACTGAAGCCATCAAGCTCATCACCGGAATCGGCGAGCCACTGCTCGGGCGCCTGATGGTCTATGACGCCCTAGAGATGTCCTATCGCACCTTGAAGATCCGCAAGGACCCCAACGGCGTCGAGATCAAGGAACTCATCGATTACGACGCTTTCTGCGGCGCGATCTCTGAAGATGCTGCAGATGCCGCCAAAGAGTCGACTATCTCGGTCCATCAGCTCAAGGCGATGCTGGAAGCGCGCGAGCGCGGTGAGCAGGACTTCGTGTTGATCGACGTTCGCGAGCCTAACGAGTGGGACATCTCGCGCATCCCAGGAGCTGAGCTGATCCCTAAGGGTGAGTTCCTGATGGGCAACGCGCTGAGCAAGCTGCCCCAGGACAAGCCGACAGTTCTCTACTGCAAGGTGGGCGGTCGCTCAGCAGAAGTCCTAGCGCTGGTAAAGGCAGCGGGCTTCGCCGACGCAATCCACGTTGGCGGCGGCGTCTCGGCGTGGGTCAACCAAGTAGACCCAACCCAACCCACCTACTAACCACTAGCCAACCAAACGCAAACCTCCCGCGAGTGCGGGATTGTGGTCGTGATTTCGGTCGTGAAGTGACGAATTCCTAGCCACAATCCCGCACTCGCGTTAGAGCTGGCCGTTTTTTTGGAGGCTGTTGAAGCAGAACCAGCCTGGGATCGTGGGCAGCCAAAACGTGAAGATGCGGAAGAGTAGAACTGCCGATAGGGCGATGCCGCCCTCGACTCCGGCGGCAGCCAGACCAGCCGTCAGCGCGGCCTCGACGGCACCTAGGCCACCAGGTGTCGGTGCAGCCTGGCCGATCGTGGCACCAGCTAGGTAGACAACGCAGATGGCCGCCCACTCGCCACCGCCGCCGAATGCCCGCACGCACGCGATCAGGCACAGGCAGTACCCGAGGTTGAGCACCAAGAACCCGCAGATGCCGATCGTCAACTTCATTGGTTGTTGAGCCAGCGTCAACATGCGCGGACCGATTTGCTGGAAGATCGGCTTGACCCGTGTCAGCGCCCAGTTGCGAGTGAAGGGTAATGCGAACAAACCGGCCAGTAGAACCAGAAACGCGACTCCGACAAACAAGGCCCACGTTGGCGGCGTGATTTCGAGCTGGCTCTGGCTACCGGCGATGACGCCGAAGCCCAGGATCAACAGCAGGTGCATCACGAAAGCAACAGCCTGGGACACCCCGATGCTGGCCGCAGCCAACGCCGGATGGACTCCAGCCTTCTGCAGATATCGAACGTTCACGGCTACGGCGCCCAGAGTCGGCGGGGACACTAGCGTGGCGAAACTCGCAGCTAGTTGAGCTTTGAGAGTGCGCAGGAAGTGAAGCTTCTCAGGGACGAAGCCCTCCACCGACATCGTCGCTCCGATGTAAGTCGCAGCCGAAAGCACCACTGCAGCGGCTGCCCACCACCAGTTCGCTTGGGTCACCAGAGTGACCAAGTCGACCTTGCCGAGCTGGATTAGTAGCAGGTAGCCCGCAACCGTGCCAGCTATCGCTGTGATGATCGTGCGCGGGCGTAGTCTTTCGATCTTGATCTCTTCGGCTGACCCTTCTGGAGTTAACTCTTCCAGGCTCTCGCGCAGGGTGATCAGCACCTGCTTATTACGCTTGATCGCTCGACGAGTGACTGGAGTCAACGCGACAGGTTGCAGCACAGGCAAAGCCCGGCTCAGCCGCTTGGTGCCCAGGACCCGAAGTCCTGAGGCGATGGCTCGATCAGGGTCAGTCACCATCGCCAGCGTGCACAGCAGCTCAGCGAGGTCGACCCGCTCGGCAACGTCCCCGGCAGCGATCGACCCATCTTCGGGATCAAGTAGCCAGATACTGCCGTTGTGGTCGCGCAGCAAGTGTTCGGCGTACGTCGAGCGGTGCGAGATCCCCGCGTCATGCAGAATTCGCAGCGCGCGCCAAGCACCATCGAGGTCGGAGTCAGTCAGGGTCCCGCCTAGCTCGGCAAATGTCATGCCGTCCAGGCGCGCGTAGGCCAGCAGAGCGGCATCTGGGCCAATCTCGGCAACCGCTTCCAACCGCGGCACGGGTGCGCCAGCGGCCTGAGCGGCAAATGACTGCAACGCCGAGTGCTCAAGTCGGTTTCGCATCGTGAAGCCGATGCTGCTTTCTTCCCGAATTCGCAACGATCGCCAGGCGCCACGAACCAACCCAGCACCTTCGAGGTCTCGGTCGAGAACGAGCACCTCAAGGCGCTCCCCGGTTCCAGTTGTTGCCGAGTATCGCCGCCCACCTGAGGTTTCATGCGATGCCCGCAACACTGTGAGCGGGAAGCCGGACTTCTCCAACGCCGCAGCAACTTCAAGGCCTGACGGGCGAGTCGTGGGGGTGCCGAGCGAGTAGCGAGCTGCTAGGCCCATGGCCCAACCGAGCAAGATGCACAACCCCAGGGCCGCGACCGTTATCCCACCAGCCACGACCTGCGCCACCACGTTCGCAATTACGATTGCTGCGCACGCGATGGCCCACCTCGTCCGATCGACGAGTCGGGCGACGGTGATGAACGCGACGATTGCGGCCAGTGCTGGGTTCAGCGGCAGGGTCGTGCCCGGTTTCGGAGTTCCCGTTAACGCCGTCAGCAATTGTTTGTCGTCTAGTTGTAGAACCCACCAGCCCAGCAGGCTAATGACGACCAGCGTGATGACCAGCGTCCCAATCGCCTCAAGAAGTAGGCGTCCGCGTTTGCGAATCAGTAGATCGATCGCCGTGGCTATTGGCAGCAGCAAGATGCCGACGACGCTGATGAATTGGGCGACGAATACCAACGCACCGGGGATCTTGTTAGAGGCCTGGCTGATGTCTGCGTCCAGGCCGCTAGTGGTGCTCGATGCGAAGAACGCTCCTAGCAGGACCAGACTCGCGACTATCAGCACGAACAGCAAGCGCATGAGATCCGCGGGCCGACGTAACTTCCGCGGAATGACGTCGCCCTCGATGACCAGGGTGGAGGAGCCAACGACGGCGCGTCTGTCAGCGGCTGGATTCTTTGTCACTGCGGCTACTGCGCGGGTAGTTGTGGGGTCCGTGGCTGAAAGTCCAGCAGAATCCCTATTGCGTTCTTGGGCATCAGCGACCCCTCGGTCGTCGTTTGAGGCCGATTTGCCTCGTCCCGACGCCGAGTCAGCGGGGGGCTGAGTCTGCGACACGTGTCAGATCGTCGCAGATGCTCCCTAGCTTTGTCAGACCCACGTGATTGTGTCGCCGTGTGCCGCTCTTGAGGACAGCCTCGGTTGCCGCACCCGGGCTTTCCCCGGGTGGGCCGATTCTTGATGTCGATCAGCGCGCTGTCGTCGAGCATGTAGGCGGACCGCTGCTTGTTTTGGCCGGTCCCGGTACTGGAAAGACCACTACCTTGGTCGAAGCTGTCGCGCAGCGCTTAGAGACGGCCAGACTTGCGAGTGACTCGGTTGGAATCGACGCGCAGATCGCCGGCTCAGTGTTGATGTTGACCTTTGGTAGAAATGCAGCTGATGAGATGCGAGCCAGACTAGCTGCCCGCCTCGGCGATGCGGTGCTGCCCAAGATAGCTACCTTCCATTCATTCGCCAACTCGCTCGTTCACGAATTCGCTGATCCGATGGCGTTCGCTGGGGGTGTGCGGTTGTTGTCGGGTCCACAGCAAGAGGGTCGGGTCCGAGAGCTACTCGGTGCCGCGGTGGCCTCGGGCCGACTGCCGTGGCCAAAGGATCTTGACCCCGCAGTCGGAACGCGGGGGCTGGCCGCCGAGATCCGACTGCTGATTGCCAAGGCGCAGTCACTTGAGTTCGGTCAAGAGCAACTCCAAGCGGCAGGGCGAGCCAGCGATTTGCCCGCCTGGATTGCGATCGGGCAATTCCTCGCTGAGTACTACGACGTTCTGGATGCCGAGGGTGTGATGGATTACGGCCAGCTAGTCAATCAGGCGGCCGCTCTTGCGCACTCACCGCAATTTCGTAATAAGTTGGCGACGCGCTACTCACACATCTACGTCGACGAATACCAAGACACTGATCCTTCGCAGGTGCGCCTGCTTCAGGCGCTGCGGACTCCGGCCACCACGTTGGTCGCTGTCGGGGATCCAGATCAGGCCATCTACCGCTTCCGAGGAGCCGAGGTCGGCGGGATTTTGGCCTTCCCGCAGGAGTTCGCCACTGCCGACGGGCAAGACGCACCGATCGCGGTCCTTGGGAATACCCGTCGCTTTGGGCCACTGATTCGTGATGCCGCCGGGCGGGTGATCCGCCGGGTGTCGTTGGGAACGTTGCCCAGCCAGATTCAACGTGCCCACCGTGTCCCGCATTGTCAGCCCGATATGGCTGGTCGCGTCGATCTCCTCACATTCGATTCGATCATGGGGCAAGCCCACAGCGTCGCCGACGTCATTCGACGGGCACGGCTGCAGGGTAATCTTGGCGCCTGGTCAGATGCAGCGGTGTTGGTTCGCTCGGCGGCCAGGGACCTACCGCCGCTTCAACAGGCATTGATCGCAGCCGGAGTTCCAGTCGTCGTCCCGAGCCAGGATTCCGGTGTGCGTGCAAACCCCGCCGTACGTGTGTTGTTGGACGTTGTTCGCGCTGCCGTTCAACTCAACGAGGGCAGTGATCGGCCGAGTGCTGATGAGGCAGATTCAGAACCCGATTCTGAGCCCGCTATTGGTGGTCATCACGCGATTGAGTTGCTCACATCGCCGATCGGGGGACTCGGCCCGGCTGATATCCGCCGACTTGGACGTGCGCTTCGGCGCGCTCACCGTGTCCAAGCGGGAACGGCAGTCTGCACTGAGTCGGCCACCGACCTCATCGCGGGCGCGTTGGCGGATCCGGGACTACTACTCGATTTCACCGAGCCGGAATTCGATCGAGTCCGCGAGATGGGTGCCCTCCTGCTTCGGGTCTCGCGCGCCATCGAGGGTGGGCGCAGTATCGCCGAGTTGTTGTGGCTGGCATGGAGTGCGACCTCGTGGCCGCAGCGCCTTGAGAGGGCTGCGCTCGGGCGTACCGCTGAGGCGATCGGTGCAAACCGCGACCTCGACGCTGTGGTCGAACTCTTCGAGCTGGCACGACGTGATGACCAGGTGTTTGACGGACGCCGGGGCATTGCGAACTTCTTAGACGATCTTGACTCCCAGGACCTTTCAGGCAGGGCCACCAAGGCTCCTCCTGGGCGCGACGCTGTGACGCTCATGACCGCACATAGCGCCAAGGGGCAGCAATGGCCCCTGGTTGTGATTGCGGGCGTTCAGGAGGGGCGCTGGCCGGATCTGCGGATGCGAGCAACTGTGCTTGGGGCCGACCGCCTGAGCAGTGATGGCCTCGGCGAAGAGCCCAGCGTTGGCGAGCGAATCGATGATGAGCGGCGGTTGTTCTTCGTCGCCTGTACCCGAGCGCAGCAGCACTTGGTAGTCACCGCTGTAGCCGACCTTGGTGACGGCGGTGAGACACCCTCTCGATTCCTTGATGAGATCGCAGGAGTCGAGGGCGTTACGCGCAGCCACCAACGGCATCGGCCTGGCTCGTCCCTATCGACCCAGGACCTGGTGGCGCGACTGCGCGCGGTCGGAGAGTCCCCTGAGGCTAGTCCGGCGTTGCGCGAGCAGGCGGCTGTGCGGTTAGCTCAACTCGCTGATGACGGGGTGCGCCAAGCGCGCCCAAACACCTGGTGGGGGCTGCGCGAGCGCACGCAGAGCGTTCAACCCGTTCGCGACCCCGATGCTCCGCTGCGGATCTCCGGGTCGGCGTGGACCAGCATCGAGGGTTGTTCGTTGGCTTGGTTCCTGGATCGGGAGGCACGCGGAAGCGCTCGCAAGGGTGCGGCTGGCGCCTTCGGATCGGTCGTGCACGCTCTTGCTGACGCTGTTGCCCGTGGCGAACTTCCCGATGACCACGAGGAGTTGTCGCAGCGCGCTGCGCAGGTGTGGTCGGCGTTGCCGTACGAGGCTGGTTGGCAGGCCTCGGCAGAACTGCGCGAGGCCACTGCGGCCCTCACTCGCTTCGTCAACTGGCACTCGGGTCGGCCGGGGCGCAAGGTGGTCGGTACTGAGGTCGATTTTTCTCACGAGCTCCAACTCGACAACGATCAAGTCGTGGTCAGGGGCAGCATCGATCGCCTTGAGGTCGACCTCGATGGGCAGATCCACATCATCGATCTCAAGACCCAGCGCAAGGCGCCAACCGCTGCCCAGATCGCCGAGCACCGACAACTGCAGCTCTATCAGGAGGTTGTCGCTGATGGCGCTGTTGCAGGGAGCGGATTCGCCGTGCCCACCGAGAACGTTGCCGGTGCCGAACTCGTTCAACTGCGTCTGCAAGCGCCTGCCAATAAGTCCGCGCCGAGTGTGGATATGCCCAAAGTTCAGGCGCAGGGTGCCGTCGATAGTGCGGAGGTCCGGGAGTCCTTGGCCAAAGCCGTTGAGGTTGTGAGGTCTGAGCGTTTCAGTCCCAATCCCAGCGATGGCCGCTGCCGCACGTGTGAGTTCCGGGCAGTTTGCCCAAGTCAGGACCTGGGTGAGGAGGTGGGGTCATGACGATGTCAATTGATCGCCTCCAGGACTTGCTGGGCTATCAGCTGTCAGCGGAGCAACTTGCAGCCGTCACAGCTGATCTCGATCAACCGCTACGAGTCGTTGCCGGCGCTGGTTCAGGTAAGACGTCAGTGATGGCAGCGCGGGTGGTGTGGGCCGTGTCCACTGGGCACGTCCGACCCGAGCAGGTGCTCGGTCTGACTTTCACGTCTAAGGCCGCGGCCGAGCTGTCTGCTCGGGTGCGTACCTTGCTCGGGCGCCTCGTGGACAGTGGCGATGTTGAATTTGAGGAGCAGGACGCCTCACCGCTAGTCGCCACCTATCACTCGTTTGCTCACCAATTGGTCAGCGAGCATGGCCTGCGTTTGGGCATTGAACCCGGTGCGCGACTGCTCAGCGACAACGAGACCGCTCACCTGGCCTACTCGGTCCTACGCCGTACCCGGTTGCCGTTGACGGGGATGCAGACCTCGCCGGCAGGGCTCGTTGATCATGTGGTTGCACTCGACCAGCAATTGGCCGAGCATTCGGTCAGCCCGGCACAACTCGCTGAGCATGACCGGCGCATCATGCTCACTGTTGAGGGGCTCGACAAGACTGTCGCTGCCGACCGTGAGATCAGGGCGGCCGCTTCACGCCGCGGCCAACTCGCTGACGTGGTGGTCGAGCTTCGTCAGGCCAAACTCGCTCACGATGTTGTCGACTTCGCCGACCTGCTGCGGTTCGCCTCACAGCTCGCGGAACTGCCAGAGGTCAAGCGTTCGAGCGCAACGCGCTGGCCGCTGGTGCTGCTCGACGAGTATCAGGACACGTCGGTGGTTCAGACGCTGCTACTTTCCAGGCTCTTTGGAGATGGCCACGCAGTGACGGCTGTTGGAGATCCACTCCAAGGCATCTACGGGTGGCGCGGTGCCAGTGTCGGCGCTATCGATCAGTTCCCCCAGGTGTTCGAAAGATCCGATCAGACCCCCGCCCGCACTTGCAGCCTGTCGATCAGTCACCGTTGCGGGCCTGCGGTCCTGGAGGTTGCCAACTCGATAGCTGCGGATTTACGGGACAACCATCCGGCCGTGGTGACGTTGCGACCGGCCGAGGTCGAAGGTCTGGGTTCAGGGCGTCGCGATGGGGTCAGGGCAGCATTGCTTGAGACCTATGCTGACGAGCTTGAGTGGATTGGTTCGCGGATCGCCGAGCAAGTCGATGCCGGGGTTGCGCCTGACGACATCGCTGTCCTGTGTCGCACCACGGCTGACTTCGCCCCGATCGCTGCGCAACTGGCAGGTAGAGGGATTCCATCTCAAATCACCTCGGTAGAAGCTGTGCTAGCTCAACCGGAAGTCGTCGAGATTCTCAGCATCTTGGAAGTGCTGCACGAGCCCACAGCCAACCCCGCGATTCTTCGCTTGCTGATTGGCCCACGCTGGCGAATCGGCGCTCGTGACCTGGCGATATTGGGACGGCGTGCAGCCGACCTCGTGCGAGAACAGGACGAAGCCGTGCGGGTAGACCAAGCTCAACGAGTGGGGGGCGCACCCGATCGGCTCGCAACCGAACTTGCCCGCGCTTTGGACGACACCGACCCAGTGGATTCGGTCAGCCTGCTGGAAGCACTGGCCGATCCTGGTGAGCAGGAGTATCGCTACAGCCAGGAGGCGCGGGCACGATTCGCGCTGCTCAATGACGAGCTCAACTATTTGCGCCGCTACGTCGCCCAACCGTTGATCGACCTGGTCCACAGAGTGGTAACTGTGTCCGGACTAGATGTCGAGGTCGCTGTCGGCGACCTTCGAGTTGAGGGCACCACAGGGGCTCGGGGAACCGCTGTGTTGTCGACTTTCTTGGATCTCGTCGCTCGCTTTCAAAGTCTTGAAGAGCACCGCAGCGGCCTAGCTGGATTCATCAATTGGGCACGGGCTGTCGATCAGTTTGGTGGCTCGCCCGACATCGACCTACCGCCAACCCCGGGGTCAGTGACCATCTCGACAATCCACAAAGCCAAGGGCCTGGAATGGGACGTCGTTGTGGTGCCGAATATCTCGAATGGGGTATTTCCGTCGTCGCGTTCTCGGCAACGGTGGACCACATCCCAAGGGATTCTGCCGCATGATTTGCGCGGCGATGCCCAAGCATTGCCGCAGTTGGTCGGATTCGGAACCAAGGCACATGCGCAGTTCGCCGCGGAGATGAAGCTGCACTCGCTCGAGGAGGAGTCGCGCCTTGCCTACGTCGCGGTGACGCGAGCAGCGCGACTTCTGTTCGCGTCGGGTCATTGGTGGGGTCCGACGCAGCAACGAAAGCGCGGCCCCTCGAAGTACTTGGTCGATATTCGTGATCACTGCGTCGAGGTCACAGATGTGGATCCGTGGATTCCCGAACCTGAAGAGCAAGCCAATCCAGGACTTGTTGACCCGCAACCGCTCGCCTGGCCAGTGCCCGTCGATCTGAGGGCGTATGAGTCGCGCCGGGTGTTGGCAGATGAGGTGGAGTTGGCATTGGCGCGAGGCCCGGTGAAGGGCCATGCGGCTGAGTACGCCGCAGCCGCTGAGAACGCCGAGAACGCTGATCACGCAGAGAACGCCGAGAACGCTGATCACGCAGAGAACGCTGATCACGCAGAGAACGCCGAGAACGCTGATCACGCCGAGAACGCTGCACTGACCGACGCTGAGCGCGAGCTAGTCGCCGCCTGGGATGAGGACCTCGCTGTCCTGCATACCGAACGCCATGAGCGCCGGGAGTTGATCGATCTACGCAGCAAGGCAATGGAAGTGCCACTGGCATCGGCTGGGAGTCTCAGCGCTACCGACCTCGCGGAATTTAGCCGTGACCAGCAGGCCTACCGCAGGGCGCGGCTGCGACCGATGCCAGCAAAGCCATCGGCTGGCGCTGCCCGGGGAACGGCGTTCCACGAGTGGGTCGCCAAGCATTACGGCATCACGCCCTTGTTCGATGAGATCCCTGGGGCGGCTGATGCCGGCCTGCCAACGGCCGATGAGGCGGTAGCGTCGCTGGCAGACAAATTCCTCGCCGGGGGCTTCGCGGATTGGACTCCTACCGCAATCGAAGATCCGTTCTCAGTCGTGATCGGCGGACAACTCCTGCGCGGGACCATCGATGCAGTCTTTCGCGATGGCGATGACTGGTTGGTCGTGGACTGGAAGACAGCGGCATCGGCAGACAGCGACCCGTGGCAGCTTGCGATCTACCGCCTGGCCTGGGCCCAAACGAAGGGCATCGAGGCGAGCCGGGTGCAAGGTGCATTCGTCTATGTCGATCAACAGCTCATGAAGCGCTATCCGCAACTGCCGGACCGAGACATGTTGGCTGCCCTGCTCGCCGGTGATCCGCAGGCGCTGGAAATTGCCCGATCACAACCCGTTGTTAGTGAGCGCATTGGTGAGACTGGCACATGGCGAATCGGTCGGAGTCAAGTGCCCGGCGCGCGTCGACAGGACTCCGAACCCGTCGATTCAGATGTCGACATCCGTGATGACAGCGCAGTGGTCGCTGACGGGCAGGCGAACGGCGCGGGTGTTAGCTCGGATCCGATCCAGCTGACTCTCGGCTACCCCATCGACGAGGACATGATCGAACTGGATCTTCGGTGAGTAGGACGGGAACGTCGCGCCACGGAACACCGGATCCCAGCCGGTAACTGCCGCTGGGATCTTGCCTGGCAAATTCAGGTCACCCATCATGATGAGTGGACGGGGAAAGTCAGCGAGCCACTTCTTGATCGCTAGCAATTGCTTGACATTGAAGCCAGGCACGAATGACAGGTGAGCCGTCACCACGGTCATCGGACCGCTGGAACCCTCAACGATCACTGCTATCGCCGCCCGCTGCTCATCACGCACCTTGATGAACTTCGCCTTGGGAGTGGCCTGTACGAGCAACGGCAACGACAACGGTGCTGGATCGAAAACCTCGACATGTGAGCGGTCCACTGGCACACGCGAGACCATCGAGACGCCGTACTGGACATGGGTCAGATCCTGCTCGGCAGCGCGGTCACGTTCGTGCGCAGTCGAAGATCTGAAACCGGCAACTGCGCCCGGTGTGCCGATGACACTCGGGACGAACAGCGAGAACTGCGCCGCCATCGCCCGGGCCACGAGTTGGGTTTGATTGGCGTGCCCACTGCGGGGCTGGAAACTGTCGACCTCTTGCATGCCGAGGATGTCGGCATCGAGCTCGCGGACTGCGGCTATCAGATCCTCGTGCCCGTTTGGCAGTCCTACGAGGTCGTCCTCGCCGAGGTTCGGCGCGTGATCGGCCGGACCAGCCACGGGCTGGCCATGCAAGATGTTAAACGTCGCCAACCGCATTGCTTGACTCTACGCCGCCGACTTCCAGGACGCTGGCCCCTACGGCGCTGTCCTACCGCGCTAAGCCGCTACGACGCTGGCCCCTACGGCGCTGTCCTACCGCGCTAAGCCGCTACGACGCTGGCCCCGGCGACCCTAGCCGTATGCGTTGGCCTTATGGCGTGGTTACTGTCTCACTCTCGGAAGCTTCTTCGATGGGCTTAGCCTTCGCCCCAACCTTCGAGCGCATCCACTCGCGAGCGGGCTCTTCCACGAAGCGCCACATCAGGTACGCGAAGACGACTGCCATGACGATCAGACCCACGACCGCGACCACGTACAGCGGCCCACCGTCGATGCCGATTTTGCTCATCGCCTCGCGCCAGACCGTGTACCAAATGTCGTGCACCATGTAGAGCGAGTACGAGATGAAACCGCCGAGCACGATTCGCTTTCCTGACAGGAAGGTGGACGGCCCACCAGTTGACAGAGCCAAAGCCCCGAGCCAGATCGCCAGGAACGGGATGATGCTGACGTAGTACTTGGGAGCCTCGTTGGCGAATTCGGCGAGATTGCTTGCCGGGCCTTGCCACTGGATCGCCGGGATCCGTCCGAGGATCACCGAGTACGCCACGATGAAGACAGGCAGCGCCCAGCTCAGGATTCGGGTGATGCGAAGTGTCTGGCGGCTTGGACCGTCCTCGCCGTTGAGGCGCCGGACAACCAGGTAGACGAACGCACCGCAGAGGAATTCGCTGAGGATGCGGAAGGTTGAGGCCCAGCTTCCGGTGAAGAACGGGCCCAGTTGCTCGGTCTGGATCACGGCCAGCGACAGCAACGGGGTCAGGCACAAGAAGGCGCAGACCGCTAATCCCCATGTGGGTAGCCGGTCGCGTACTCGCCACAACAACAACGCGAAGAACGGCATACACAAATACGCGAGCCATTCCATCGACAACGACCAAGCGACGAAGTTGTAGCCGCGGGCAGGATCGGGACCCCACTCCTGGATCAACAGCAGTTGCCTGAGGTAGTCAAAGGGGTTCAGCCAGTCCTTGGCCACAGATTGGCCGAGCACGCCGGCCGCGATCACCACTAGTACAGCGACGTTGAGCATCACGAAGTGGACTGGGTAGATGCGTGCAAGGCGCAGCCAGAGGAAGTTGCCTGCGCCCTTGACAGTGAACTTGGGGCCGAGTTTGTTCAAGTACGTATAGGTCAGGATGAAGCCTGACAACGTGAAGAACAGGTCGACGCCGAGGGATCCCACGCGCAAGAACTCGTGCACGATCGGGACCAGCAAGCCAGCGGCGGCCAGGGCGGGTTGGTAGTGGTACAGCATCACCCAGAAGGCGGCTATGAAGCGGACCCCGGTGAGCTGGCGAATGAACTGGTTCATGACATCGACGATCCTCGCATGCGACGACTGCGCCGGTGTGCCGAACCTGCGATGAAGAGTCCCTCGCGTGTCGCCGTAGTCGCATCGACTTGGGTCTGTCGACGCTTGAGTAGAGGGAAGAATCGAGTTGCGCAACATGAGCGGCGGCGTATTGTGCAGACATGGCGCCTTCTTCACCGCGAGATCTTTCGGCCGCTCGTCGCGAATTCATAACGCACTTCTCCCCACGCTTCTTGCTGTCTTGGTTAGCGGTCGCGTTGGTCGTCAGGGTGATCGTCGGGCAGTGGTCCTGGACCAACGTGGTCGTGTTGGTCGTTGTCATCGCTTCGCAGCCGTTTGTGGAGTGGGTCATCCATGTGTTCCTTCTGCATGCCAGGCCTCGGAAAGTGTTCGGTCGCGAGATCGACACGATCGTCGCCCAAGACCACCGTGCACACCATCAAGATCCCCGCGACATCCCGCTGATCTTCATCCCTCGCCGCTGGCTGATGTACCTTTTTGTCGGTTCGACTGTGATCAGCCTGCTGATTCCTGGGATGGGAAACAAGGCCACCGCATGGTTCGTCACTAGTGCTGCTGCATTGGTCTACGAATGGACCCACTTCTTGATCCACACCGACTACAAGCCCAAGACGCGGATCTTCCGCCATATCTACAACTCGCATCGCTGGCACCACTATCGAAATGAGCAATATTGGTTTGGCGTCACTAGCGATATCGGCGACCGAGTCCTCGGGACTGCGCCGGACAAGGATGAGGTGCCAGTCTCTAAGACTGCTCGCAATTTGGCTGACTCGCCCAGGGTCCGCCCGCGAAGGGTGTCATGAGCGCGGAGTCGGTGAGTCTTCTCGGTGACCTCGTCCTTTCGCGGACCGCTTTGGACCGCGCTGATGAGGTGCGTCACGACAATGACGAGCTCGACAATCTTTGGGGCTTGCCTACCTCGAGATTGCTTGAGCTACACGGCGATCACGTCGCTGTGGACGTTGAGAAGGAAGTCACCAGAGTCGAGGATCAAGGCGCCGTGTGGCTCGTGCTCAGTGATCCGACACAGCATAGTGCCACCCGACCCACCGAGGCGTTATTCCTGGGCTTCTCGCAGGGCTGCGCGATCTTCGCTGTTGAGTCAGATCCGCAATTGCGCCTCGTTCGTGCCTCGACTCTGCGCTTGATCGGCACCTTGGTCAACGACTCAGACGCTGACATTTTGACCACCGCAATGGCGCTGGCGAATTGGCATCGCCGTCACAAGCACTGCTCGCTGTGTGGCGAACGAACCGTGGTTGATCGCGGCGGCTGGATGCGACGTTGCCCAGTGGATGAGTCAGAACATTACCCGCGCACTGATCCCGCTGCGATCGTGCTCGTGGTCGACCCAGAGGATCGAGCACTGCTAGGGCGACGCAAAATTTGGCCGGAGGGTTGGTTCTCGACCCTCGCGGGGTTCGTTGAACCCGGTGAAGCCGCCGAGGCGACAGTTGTCCGCGAGGTTGGTGAAGAGGCTGGAGTCGTCGTCGACCAGGACTCAGTAGAGTTCCTGGGCAGCCAGCCGTGGCCTTTCCCGTCATCGTTGATGTTGGGTTTTCATGCCAGAGCACTGAGCTGCGACGAGCCGGAACCCGATGGCGAAGAGATCGCTGAGGCGCGATGGTTCACGCGTGAGGAATTGTTAGCCCTGTGCGAATCCGGCGAAGTCAAGGTCCCTCCGAGGATTTCGATTGCGCGACACCTCATCGAGCGCTGGTATGGCGAGCAACTCCCTGGTGATTGGTCCCGATAGCGGGCCGTATCCCTATGACGGGCGTAGGACCGCTGACGGTCGCGAAGTCGCTGGCTAGTTGAACCACTCGCTAGCTACACCGCTGGTTCCCTAGGCGTTCGCCGAGAGGTGGGACTTGATCGCTGAGATCGGCGGGTTACCCAGGGCAATCCCGTTGGCCAACACCACAGTGGGGACCAGATGCATGCCGTTGTTTGCAGCGGCCACGATGTTGGCTGCGCCCGGGTCGGCCTCGATGTCAACCTCGGTGAATGCGATGTTCTCGCGCTTTAGCTGCGCTTTGAGTCGCACGCAACTGCCGCACCACACTGTGGTGTAGAGGGTTAGGCGGCTGTCTTCGGCAGTTTGGCTCATGACTAGCTCAACAAGGCCGGATTGGAGCATGTTCCCTGCATCTGGGGTGATCGCATGTGGCTTTCGCCACCAAATGCGCTGCGATTCAGGCACTCGAGTCCCGATCCAAGCCGATGTCATCAACAACGCTGTTGAAGGTGCAGTCGGATTTCCAAGGCGGTGTCGGATTGTCCGGTAGCGGTGGCAGACTGACGACTGTGACCCCAAATCCCGCGCGACTTGACCCAGATGCGCTGCTTGCCGGCCTCGATCCGCAGCAGCGCCAGGTCGCGGAGGCCGTTTCGGGAGCCGTCGTGGTCCTAGCCGGAGCAGGCACGGGAAAGACCCGCGCGATCACCCACCGCATCGCCTACGCCGCGGCCACTGGCGCGCACGACCCTTCTCGCACTCTCGCGGTTACCTTTACGACTCGCGCCGCAGGCGAGATGACGCGCCGATTGTTCAATCTTGGAGTCCCTGAGGTTCGCGTCCGGACCTTCCACTCAGCGGCATTGCGGCAACTTCGCTGGGCTTGGCCCGATGCGATCGGTGGCTCAATGCATGACGTGATCGCCTCGAAGGCGGGCCTGATCTCCGCTGCGACCTCAAGTGCCGGCGTATCGGCAGACAACGCCACGATCCGTGACCTAGCTACTGAGATCGAGTGGGCCAAGGCGATGCAGGTTAGCTATGGCCAGTACGCGACCGCGGCAGTTACTCAGGGTCGCCGAGCCGCTGCGGGACTCACATGGGAGCAGATCTCGTCGGTCTACGAGTCCTACGAGCGCATCAAGCGCGATGCCGGAAAGATCGACTTTGAGGATGTCTTGCTGTTGACAGTCGGTATCCTTGAGGAACGCGAGGATATGCGGCGCAAGGTGCAGGCATCCTTCGCGCAGTTCACAGTAGACGAGTTCCAGGACGTCTCCGGAGTGCAGCAGCGCCTGCTGGACCTGTGGCTCGGTGATCGTGATGACGTGTGTGTTGTCGGCGACGTGGCTCAGACGATTTACAGCTTCGCCGGCGCGAACCCGACGTACCTGCGCAATTTCGGAGCAAAGCACAAGGGCTCGACTGTGCTCCATCTGACTCGCTGCTATCGCTGTTCACCGCAGATTGTTGAGATGGCCGAGCGGGTACTCGCCGGCTCGCCAGAGGCCGCTGGTCCTGCCACTGACGCGAGCGGTAAGCGACAAGTGCGCCAACCGTTGAAGTCGCAGAATCCCGACGGCCGTCGCCCGATGCGCCAGGTGTTCGCCGATGAGAAGAGCGAAGCCGCCGGAGTCGTTGGTCAAATCGCTGATCTAATCAAAGCCGGTACTCCTGCCAAAGAGATCGCGATTCTCGTGCGGATCAATGCCATCACCGAGGCCTTTGAGTCCGCGTTGGCTGACGCTGGCATACCGTACTCGGTGCGTGGAGGTCGTCGATTCTTCGAACGACCAGAGGTGCGTCGGGCAGTCTCGTTGTTGCGAGGTGCGACCAAAGCCGCGGCCGGTGCAGGACCAGCAGAGGCCGAGAGCGCTAGCGAATCGGTCCGTTCGATCCTGGGCAGTGCCGGGTGGACTGCTAATCCGCCAGCGCAGACAGGGGCAGTGAGGGAGAGCTGGGAATCTTTGTCAGCCCTCGTCGCGTTGGCTGACGAGATGGTGGGGCAGGACTCGAACGCATCGTTGATCGACCTAGTCAATGAGATTGCTCGGCGCGAGGGGGCCCAGGATGCACCGAGCGTCGATGGGGTCACCTTGGCATCGCTGCACTCGGCCAAGGGCATGGAGTGGGACGCCGTATTCCTCGTAGGGCTCGTCGACGGTGTGATGCCGATGAGTCACGCGATCACTCCTGACCAGCTCGATGAGGAGCGTCGGCTCTTTTATGTCGGTATCACTCGCGCTCGGGTATTCCTTTCCATGTCCTGGGCTAAGGCGCGGATTGCCGGTGGGCGCAATCGTCGCGAATCACGCTTCACGGCCGAACTCAGCGGCGGGGGAGTAGCGGCAGCAGTCGCCGGCGCTGCCGGTGGGCGAAAGATCACCAAGCGCACCCCAGCGCGTTGCCGGGTGTGCAGCAAGGCCTTGGTGACAGCGCCTGAGCGTTCAATCGGTCGCTGTCGAACATGTCCTGGGACGATGAATGAGGACCTTCTCCTCAAGCTAAGGGATTGGCGCAACGACGAAGTCGTTCGGCAAAGCGCAGAGAAGGGCAGTTCGATGCCCGCTTATGTCATCGCTACCGATCTGACGCTCACAGCGATCGCTGAACTGCAGCCCACAACAGTCGAGGATCTGGCAGCAATTCCTGGCATGGGTCCCAAGAAGCTCGAGCAGTTCGGCGAGCAACTCGTGTCCCTGGTGTCCGCCGCGAAGTAGCGGGTTTGGTCAGGATTCGGCGACCCCGCCATATGTGGCCGACTTGCCGAATTCCCTTCTCAGGTTGTACGGCAGACGGCTGCGCGAACGACTCGGTGGGAAGAAGTTCTTCCAATAAGTCGTTGGACGAGCTGTGCTCTGATCGCGTACCGTGTCAGGACGCACTTATCGAGACTCCTCGGTGAGCACCGAAGCAGGCCGAATCGAAGGACAGGAGGCACGCATGACGATCACTTCCGCAAGTTTCAAGCCAGGAGTTGCTCAGCTGGCGCTGGCCTCTGCCTCGTTCGTTCGCGTCGCCGGTTATCGGTCGACGCATGCTTCACGAGCAGTCGAATTCCAGGTAGCAATCGAGCTGCCCACGTCCGGCTTCACCGCCGCCATGTGGCCGCAACCGCGCCTAGGTCGAACGCTGACGTAACCATTCGTCAGCACAGGCCTTGGCCGCGGAACCCGATCACTTGGGGACCGCGGCTTTCTTGTTTTCCGGGCCCCACCGGCCAGCAGTACGCACCAACAACTCACCAACAACCGTCACCAGACACTGAGCACGGAAGGAGAAGTCCGATGACCGTCAACGTTCCAGTTTCGCCGACCACCGATGTCCTGGCGGTGGCAGTTCGCGTGGCGCGTGCCAAGCGGGGAGCGGTTCCGTGCGCAGTGTTGGACTCTGACCTGTGGTTTGACGAGGACGCCGACGCGACAGCCTCTGCTCAGCGCTTGTGTCGTGCTTGCCCAATACAGAACGCTTGCCTCAGCGCAGCCGTTGAACGGCGCGAGCCGACGGGCGTGTGGGGTGGCGAAATCTTCTCCGACGGCCAGATCATCGCTGCACGCAAGCCCAAGGGTCGTCCCCGCAAGGACGCCGACGACATAGCTGCAAAAGCTCACCGAGAGCTAACCCACCGCCTGTCTCAGACCCTCCCCGCCCCCTCACGTTGAGGTCGAAACCCCCGCCGAGTGCGGGATTGTGGCTGCCGAAATCGGACAAAACGGCACGGTTAAGAACCACAATCCCGCACTCGCGAATTAGTTGTCCTCGGGGGCGAAGCCGGGGACCCAGTCGAGCAGGATTTGCCGGGAGGCGACTGTCGCGTCTAGCTGACACAGGACGCCGATTGAGCCTAGCCAGACTCGGTGGATCAGCATGTAGCTCGGTGGCAAGTTCAGCTTCATCCCGACTGTGAAGTCACGATTGCGTGGGTCGTTGAGGCGAGAGAATTGACCGCGGATCCAGTCGCGCGAGTAGTGGAACTCCTCGGTCTCCAACGGCTCGACTAGCGGTAGGAGATAGCGCAACAACTCATCTGGCTGGAGTTGGATGTTAGGTCGAATGAAGTGCTCGGCTCGCATGCCTTCTACGACTGCCTGCCCGTCTCCCTTATCAAGGGCAATCCGCAGGATGCGACCCACCGCCAAGGGCATGCCCTCAGGCAGTTCGGCGACGGCGCCGTAATCCAACACGGCGAGCTTGCCCTCGGCAGTCATGCGGAAGTTGCCGGGGTGCGGATCGGCGTGAAGCAGTCCGGCTCGCGCGGGGCCTGACAACAGGAATTTTATGTAAAGGCTTCCTGCAAGATCGCGTTCTTCGGTCGTTCCAGATTTGATCACTTGGCTCAACGGCGTGCCGTCAACCCACTCGGTAATGATCAAGCCGGTACTCGCTGCCAGGACGTGTGGAACCTCGTACTCGGGGTCGCCCTCGAATGCGGCGGCGAAGCGGCGCTGGATGTCTGACTCACGCAGGTAGTCGAGCTCCTCGGCGACCCGGTCGCGGAGCTCAGCTAGGAGTGGTTTGATGTCCAGGCCCGGTACGAAGGAGCCGAACATCCGACCCATCCGTGCAGCCTGGTTCAGATCCGACATGAGTGCTTTGCCCGCTCCCGGGTACTGCAGCTTTACCGCAACAACACGACCGTCGCGGTAGGTCGCCTTGTGGACCTGCCCAATGGAAGCGGCAGCTGCTGGCACATCGTTGAATTCCAGAAATCGCTCGCGCCAGTCATCGCCGAGTTCGTCACGCATGACCTGGCGGACGGTCTCAGCTGGCATCGGCGGAGCGGCTTCTTGGAGCTTGGTGAGCGCATCGCGGTAGGGACCGGCAACTTCCTCTGGCAGGGCTGCCTCGAAGACGCTCATGGCTTGGCCGATCTTCATCGCCCCGCCCTTGAGTTCCCCGAGGACCTTGAACATCTGCTCAGCGGTCTTAGCCTGGATCTGAGCGTTGACTGCCTCGGCTGGGCGTCCGCCGATCTTCTTGCCTAGGCCAAGTGCAGTGCGCCCCGCGTACCCCACGGGCAACGTCGCCATCCGGAAGCTGCGCCTGACTCCGCGCTGAGGCATTGCGGACTTTGGCTGGGGCTCTTCCTCGGACTTATCGTTCTTCTTCTCGGCGCGTGACTTCTTGGCGCCGGATTGCTTGGCGCCGGACTTCTTAGCGTCCGGCATCGGGACCGGCTTAGCGACCGGCCGCTGGGCAGCGCTCGCCTTCTTCACGGCCGCTGGCGGCCGTGGGCTGGTCGGTTTGCTCGCATCTGACGCACCCGGATCGGGTTGGTCGGTCACGCCGTCACCATGTTCTGCCATTTGTCCACGGTTTCTCTCGTCCTGGGGATGACGCAAGCGGGCATACGCCGGTATAGGGCAAAGTTACTCGCGTGAGGGGAAGGCGAGGGCTAGGGGGACGAACTTTGAGCAAGAGATTGCAGGTAAACAAGCCGCAGTGGGTCGATGGCGTGGCGTTGCTGCGGACCTCTGCGAGCACCGTGCGAGCCGTTGGAGATCCGGAAATCCGGTGTCTTCTTGACGGAATAGACGCTCGCACCCAGGAGTGGCTCGACCAGTTGGTCGGTGAGCAGACCTGGGATTCACTCGTGAGCCGCTCACGAGCCTGGGGTTTGGAGCCAGGACAGGCGCACGCGTTGCTTGAGGACCTCGTTCGGTGTGGGCTGGTAGTTGAAGCTGTGGATGATGAGCTCGCTGGTCTTGGGAAATCATTGGCGACTATTGGCACTGGTTTAGTCACCGACCTAGTTCATCATCTGGTTCCGACTGCGACCCGCGGCACGGTAGTTCCGCGAATCGCCGATCTAGTCGCCACATCAGTGGTCGAGGTTATAGCCAGCATCGGGACCTGCCCGATAGTAGTCCTGGAATTAGCTGGCTGTACCGCCGACGGGTCAGAGGTCGGTGTCGCCGAGGAGCTGATGTCGGCGGGGCGAGCGGTGCTCGCCGTGGGTGCCGGGAGTCGGTGTGCCAGGGTTGGTCCGCTGGCCGTCCCGGGGATGTCGTCATGTCTGCGTTGCGAGGACCTCGACGAGCGTGACGCCGATCATCACTGGCAGGAGATGTCGATGGCGATGGCGGCACAGAAGCGATCCGGAACTGACGAGGTGAGCGCAACGCTGGCCGCAAGTGAGGCGATTCGCCAACTGCGCGGTTTCGTGACGGCCATGACCATGGCTGGACAGCTCACCGAGATCCCTGCTGTCGGCGCGGTCTTGGAGATGGGATACCGAGGCGGTCCGTGGCGACGACGGGCTGTGCCCCGACACCGAGCGTGCGGGTGTTGGTGGTCGCAGGCGGCCTAAGTGCGCACAGCTCGACCCACGATGCGAGTCACAGCGCAACCGCACTCGGGGCACAAGCCACGGGCGATTCGGCGTCCGTTGATCACGTCGACCTCGCCGAAGAACTCTCGCTTCTGCTTGCACTTCATGCAGTAGGCGAGGCCTTCGAAGATCTCGCCCATGCTTCCTCCGTTCGCCTGTCCTGCTCCGTGGGAGTGCCTGTCACGCCCCATGGGAGTAATCGTGGAGGCCAGGGTATGCCGACGCGCCATGAATCGGTCAGCGCGGGATCTGCCAGCTTTGGTCCAAGCGGGGATACCTTGGCGCAATGAGTCGCAACGACACCACCGCATTGCACCCTGTCGAAGGCTTCGATCCCGAGACTGACGATGTCTCAGTCATGCGTGACAGCGATGGACTTGTTGTAATCACGCTGTCTAACCCGCAGCGGCGCAATGCCATGTCCGTGCCTATGACTGCCGCTTTCGCTCGGCTGATCCCATTGTTGGCTGCCGATCGTGACTTGCGCGCTGTGGTTGTCGTTGCCGAGGGCAGCGCATTCTGTTCGGGTGGGGACACCGGGTGGATCGGTGGAGAGCCTGATGCCACTGTCGATCAACTTCGCACTCGGATGGCCGCGTTCTATCGGACGTGGCTGGCGATCCGGGACCTCGAAGTTCCGGTGATCATGGGAATCAACGGCGCAGCAGTGGGCGCCGGGGCGAGTTTCGCGTTAGCCGGTGATGTGAGGATCGGCAGCGAGTCAGCCAAGTTCTCGGTGCCATTCCTGCGCCTTGGGATTCACCCAGGTATGGGAACCACGTATTTGTTGCCTGAAGTTGTTGGCGTGGCAGCGGCTCGAGATTTACTGCTGACCGGCCGCGCGATTAACGCTCAACGCATGTACGAACTCGGAATCGTTTCTGAGGTCCTGCCAGACGATGGCTTCGCTGATGCGGTGATCGACTTGGGTCGTTCGATCGCCAGCAGTGCTCCTATTGCGGCGCGCCTGACCAAGGTCGGCCTGCGTGACGGTGGGCCCGACACGCTCGAGCGAAGTCTGCAATGGGAAGCCCTCGCTCAACCGGTCACCCTTGCCACGACGGACTTGCAAGAGGGATTGAGTGCGGCCCGGGAGAAACGCCGTCCGAGCTTCCTTGGCCGATAGCTGGTCTGCGGGTAGGTTCAGGTTCTGCCGCCGGTTGCCAGCGGCTGCTTAAGCTCCTGGCAGTTGAGTAAGTCGGCTCATAACGAGACGAAGCCCCTGTTGTTCGGACCTTTGCGCCTTCCCCTTGCGCGCGATCCGAAGTCCCAGGGGCTTCGTTCATGTATGACGTTAGGCAGTTGCCCCGAGCAGCGCAATCGCTGCGGGTATATCGGCTCTTTGCCCTGTGGACGCATCTGTGGATACTGTGTTGATCGACCCCCAAAACCGTGTGCACAGCCAGGGGACACGATTGTGGACAGACCTGAGCAGTGGTAACCGACGCCTGCTCTGACCTGCGCAAATGATTATCCACTGGGTGTGCAGGAAAGAAAGTTGGCGTGCCTAGGGCTCAAATCGTTGGACTGTGGGTTGTGGCGTGGGATCGGAATTGACTTTCGGCTCCTTGACGTCGACAACGCACTCGGTCCTAGCATCGCTAGGGGTGACGTCACTAGAGCTCAGGTTGGCCTTGGCGAACTCGAAACCTTCCAGGAAAGCCACAGCTCGCGCTGTGTCGGGATAACGATTCACCAACTGTTGAAAACGCGGTCCGTGATCGGGGACGAGCAGGTGCGAGAGTTCGTGAACGATCACGTAATCCACAACAAAATCGGGCATTCCCTGCAGTCGGGTTGACAGTCTGATTGTGCCTTCTAGCGATGTGCAAGAGCCCCAGCGGCTCTGCTGGCGGGAGTTCCAACGGATGCTTGACGGGGTGGGCGCACCAGGTAGGAATCGATGGGACAGCTCCGCCGCGCGAAGCGCAAGATCGTCGTCAGTGGGGGTGACCTGCAAGGCCTTGCGTTGAAGTCGGGCATGCAACTCGTTCGCGTGACGAGCTGCCTCGCGAACGCTCATGCGCGAGGGCACGACCACGATGGTGCGCCCGCCCTCACGGAACGCAGACACGCTGCGGCGACGTCGATCTGAACGCCGCACCTCGACATCGTCGGGGATGCCCGGTACCAGGGCTGGTCGGATAGTCATGACTCCACGCTACGCGCTTTGACCCCGAACCCTGGAGACAGCCGCGTCAATGAGGCGCTGAACTGACTTGTCCACAACAGGCAGGTCGTTGACAGCAAACCAACGGATCTCGTCGGACTCATCCGAAGCCTGCGCTTGATCGTTGGGAGCATCGGCGACACATATGAACTGCACGTCCCAGTGGGTGCCACAGCTGAACGCCGCAGACAGTTCATGGCGATCCAGATTCACGATTCCCGGCAGCGGATCAAGCGCGAGGCCGGACTCTTCGAATACCTCCCGTGTCGCAGCGGCGACGATGCCCGCGTCCTGCGGGTCGATGTGGCCGCCGAACTGAACCCAGAACTGCCCACGCTTGTGGAAATTGAGCAGAACGTGACTTCCGTCGGCAGTAACGATGATGCCGCTTGCGGTGAGATGCATCGGCTGACACTCGCGCGACAAGCAATCGGGAGTGCCAGTCACGAAGTTGATGAAGTCATCGCGAAGGTCAGCCTGCTCGCTATCGGCAGGGGTGTAGTTGGCAAGCAGATCGAGGACGTCGCCTCGCCGAGGGTCACCGGGACGCATGATCAGCCCTTGCTGGAGTCAGGGCCCTCGTCGCTGGCATCGCCAGTTTGTGACTCGTCCTCGTCGGAGGCCTGTACTCCACCATCGGCGTCGCTGGCAGCAGCTTCGACCTCATCGCTGGCGGGCTCGCTCAGTGCGCTGACGTCGATGTCCCCACCGCCTTGGGTTCGGGCGATAAAGCCAGCAACATCATCGAGATCGTCAGCCGTCGGCAGAAGGTCGGGGTGGTCCCACAGGGCATCGCGGGCTTCGGCTCCGCCGCTGAGGCGCAGTTGTTCCCACAAAGCAGCGGCCTCTCGCAAACTGCGGGGACGAAGTTCGAGACCTACGAGCGTCGCGAATGTTTTCTCAGCAGGGCCGCCGATCGCCCGGCGCCGACGCAAGGTCTCACGCAGCCGATCGTAGGAGGGAAGCCGGTCGGCTACCGCTGCGTCCACAACGTCGTCGACCCAACCTTCGATGAGGGCCAACAGCGTCTCGAGGCGGGCAAGGGCTGCCTTCTGCTCTTCTGTGTCCTCCTGCTCGAACACGCCCGAGGCGAGTTGCTCCTGGAGTGCCTCGGGGTTGGACATGTCCATCCCCTGCATAGCATCTTCGATGCGACTCTGGTCGACCTTGATGCCGCGAGCGTAGGCCTCCAGCGCTCCCTCGACGCGGCTGCGAAGCCACGGGACGTGGGCAAACAGGCGCTGATGTGCGACCTCGCGCAGTGACAAGAACATGAGCACGTCGGCATCTGGCAGGTCCAGGCCTTCGCTAAAGGTGCGGATGTTTGATGGCACTAACGCGGCGCTGATCCCTGTGGTCAGCGGAATGCCGACGTCGGTGCTGCTGACGACTTCACCTGCGAGCGCAGCGAGGCCTTGACCCACCTGCATTCCGAACATGGCCGAGCCCATCGCCTTGGCCATGCCCATGAGGGGGCCAGCCATGGAGGCGATCTCTGGGGGTAGGCCGCCTTCCATTCCCGGTATCCCAAGTGAGCTTAGGTCGGTACCCTCGCCGGGCATAAGTCCCTGCATGGTTGCCTGCAACTGCTCGGCAACGGGAGTCACGATGAGCTTCCAAGCGGGCAAGGTGCTCTCGAGCCACTCGCTGCGACTCCACGCCTGGGCAGTGCCGGGCGAAGCTGGGAATTCGGTGGCGGCGTTGAGCCAGAGGTCGGCCAAGCCGACAGCATCGGTGACTGCCCGGCGTTGGGCATCGGACACCGAGGGGTCAGTCTCGGCGGCTATTGCCTGCCGGGCGGTGTCGTTGGCGGTAGTCCAATTGACAGGGCCCTCGTCGGTTCCGCCGCCGGATTGCAGCATGGAGCCGAGTTGTTGAAGTGCAGCTCCGAGGTCGGACATGTTGAAGCCAGCGGGTTGGGGATTCGGGTCGTTGTTTTCATCGTCGGGATCACGAGACTGTCCAAAGCCGAAGGGGACGTTTCCGCTCATGTGCTGCCTCTTAATCAAGTCGATGAATCAAGCCGGTGATCGGTAATCTGATGTTCGTGCGTCGGGCACTAGCTAACGCTAACGCGCATTGGGCCCAACACGCAGTCCCTGACTTTCTGCCGGTTGCGAAACGGATTCGACGCGGCTCGATCTAAAGTGGTCCTGTGAACCCGTTGTTTTGGTGGCTGCCGCCCATTATCGCGACCCTGGCCGCGATGGCGTGGGTGGGCTGGGCGGAGCGCCAAGCCCAACGTGCAGAGCAGCGCAGCGACTCTGAAATCGCCCAGCATTCAGCGCGCAAATTAGCGCGGATGGCCGCCGCCCTGGATAAACCGCTGCCGGGTCGTGCGGGTGTGCCCGATACTGAACCGACTAGCGAAGCAGGCCTCCGGGTGCCGCCTAGTGCAGGAATCGACTTGCGGGATCGCTCACTTGGATTGACCGACAGTGACTGAACCCGCCGAGGCAGGGCAAGTCGTCACAGCCGAACCGCCCACTGCGGAAATCGCTGCTGGAATAGCCGAATATCGTCGGCTGCGGTTTATCTCCTATTGCGGCACCGCGCTCTTGCTAGCGATGATCGTCGTGATCGGGTTCGTGTCGGTCCCCTACGTCAAACTCTCGCCCGGGCCTATGTACAACACGATCGGCAGTTCTGGCGGGGTCGACCTCGTCACGATTAAGGATCATCAGACGTACCCGACGAATGGTCAACTCGACCTGGTCACCGTCAATGAGCGGGGCGGGCCCTACGGTGGTTTGACGTTGCCCGAAGCTATCGTAGGCTGGCTCGACCCCGACCAGCGAGTCGTGCCAGTCGAGGTCCTCTACCCCCCAGGAACGACGGCTGATGAGGCGCGTAGCGAGAACGCTGCGGAGTTCACATCGTCCCAATCGGCAGCCACGGCTGCCGCGTTGCGCTACCTGAAGATTCCTGTCACATCGCAGGTGTCGGTGGTTGAGGTCGTTGCGAACGGGCCGGCTAACGGTGTCCTGCAAGCTGGCGACATCGTGACGGGGGTGGATGGCAAGGCTGTGACCAAACCGTCTGAGGTGCCTGCACTGATCAGGGCGCGCAAGCCTGGGACGGAAGTGACATTCTCGATCACGCGCGGCGGCAAGCCTATGGAGGTCAAGATCAAGATTGCTGCATCGCCGAAGAACCCGAACCAAGGTTTCATCGGCGTTCAACTCGGCACCGATTACTCGGGGCCGTTTCCGATCATCTTCGGGCTTGAAGATGTCGGCGGGCCGAGCGCGGGCATGATGTTCACCCTCGGGATCATCGACAAGCTGACCCCAGGGGACATCAACGGCGGGAAGTTGGTCGCCGGGACTGGGACTATCGACGCTGATGGGAAGGTCGGGCCGATCGGTGGGATCGAGCAAAAACTCGCTGCCGCCCGCAATCACGGTTCGCAGATCTTCCTCGCGCCTCAGGCCAATTGCGATGACGTAGCCAAACTGGACCTCAAGGGCCTCAACGTAGCCAAGGTCGCCACGATCGAGGACGCCGTAAACGTCCTAACGAAGTGGAACCAAGGCTCACCAGACCTCCCCCGCTGCCAACCCACCCCCTAACCCCCTCGGGCTGGGGCCCAACCCCCTGCCGAGTGCGGGATTGTGGTCGTAGATTCGGCCGTTTGCGGCCAGAATCACGACCACAATCCCGCACTCGGCAAGCAGGTGAACCTATCGGAGGGTGGTGGCTAGGGCTTCGGTTAGGCCTGGGACTAGGTCTTGACCGGTTAGGACATCGTCGTCGGCGTCGTTGTCGCGCAGGCGGATCGCGCACATGTTTCTTCCATCGCGCATCACTGCGACTGCCAGGCGCACCTCGCGGCGTGCCGGATGGCCCATGGCCTGCTCGATGAGCTCGCTCATCTCGGCGTCTTCGCTCAGGTCAGCCTCGGCTGAGGGCGGTAGCAGAATCCGTTCCATTGCGATCGCCACACCGAGAACCTGCTCGGGCCAGCTGATCAGGCCGAGGGCATCGTCGAGTTTGGCATCACCTGGTGACCACTCTTGCTCGACCGGAATCAGTTCGTCGGCATTGTCACCGGCATCGACTAGTCCCATGGCCTCGGCCAGAGCCGGTTCTCGGCGCAGGAGGTCGCCAAGGCGGGCCATGGCGAACAGTCGAGTGGGCTGATCCCAGCCGTCTTCATTCACGTGGGCTTCAAGCTCTAAGACCGCAGAAGTAAGAGGGTGCATCAGTGGCTGTTCGGAAGTCATAGGTCAATCCTCCCAGAGTGATCGCGGCCAAATGTGACGACGTCTGTGGTTGTGAGTCTTACAAGTCGCTGTGAAGGTTGGGTTAGGTGCGTGTGCCACTTGCCCTATGCCCGTAGGGTGGCGCTCGTGAGTTACGCCTCGACGCCGCCGGGAACGCCTGGCACAAAATCCGCACCGCCGCAGAATCAGCGTGGAAAGATCCTGATTCCTACCGTAGCGGTGATCTTCGGGCTGATATTGATCCTATTTATCTTCACGGGCTTCTACACCGACTTCCTGTGGTTCAAGTCGATGGACATGTCCAGCGTGTTCACCCGACAGGTGGCGATCAGAGCGGGACTGTTCTTTGCCTTCGGCGTGTTTATGGCTGCGGCCCTGGCAGCGTCGATGATCATCGCTTATCGCTTCCGACCGATGGCTCGCTTGCGCAATGCCGAGGAGATTAGCCTGGAGCGCTACCGCGCCGGTGTTGAGCCGATGCGTCGAGCGTTGTCGTTCATCGTTCCCATCGTGCTCGGATTGCTTGCTGGGATCTCGGCCTCGTCGGAGTGGCGGATCTACTCGCTGTGGCGCAACCAGCAACCGTTCGGTGCGACTGACGCACAGTTCAATACCGACATCGGTTTCTACATGTTCACCTATCCTTGGTTGAGATTCCTGATGGGTTTCGGCTTCTCCATAGTGTTGTTGTCCCTCATCGTCGGCGGGATCGTCCACTACCTCTATGGCGGCATTCGACTTCAGCCTCCGGCACCGCGGGTCAGCAATGCCGCCCAGACTCACCTTTCGGTCTTGCTGGGCATCCTGTGCCTGCTCAAAGCTGGCTCGTACTGGCTGGACCGTTACGGCTTGGCGCTCAAGAGCGAAGATCTGGTGCAGGGCTTTACCGGGTTGAAGTACCGGGACATTAACGCTTTGCTGCCGGCAAAGTCGATCCTCATCATTATCGCGCTGATCTGCGCGGTGCTGTTCTTCGTCAATGCGTTCCGTCGCTCCTGGCAGGTCGCCGGGGCCGGGCTTGGGCTGCTCGTGGTTTCTGCGTTGGTCATCGGTGGTGTCTACCCGGCTATCGTGCAGCAATTCCAGGTCAAGCCAAACGAGATCACTCGCGAGCAAGAGCCGATCCAGCGCAACATCGACGCGACTCGTACCGCATATGCGCTCAACGACGTCAAGATCTCTGACTACGCAGCGAGCCCAGTGCCTGATAAGGCGATCCTGCAGACCCAAGAGGGAACCCTGCAAGACATCCGTATTGTCGACCCGTCAGTGGTGGCTCCGACCTTCCGGGCGTTGCAGCAGATCCGTAGCTACTACTCCTTCCCGGACACTCTGGATATCGATCGGTACTTGCTCAACGGCAAGGAAGAGGGTTCGGTTGTTGCCGCGCGCGAACTCAACCTTGGTGCTGTTGATCCTGGGCAGCGCAACTGGGCCAACGACCACCTCGTCTACACGCACGGCAACGGCTTGGTTGCCGCGTATGACAATCAGCAGGTCGCCGGTGGTGCACCCAAGTTCTATGAGGTTGACGTTCCTCCGAAGGGGCCGCTGAATATCACGCAGCCGCGGATCTACTTTGGCGAGAACTCGCCGAACTATTCGATCGTCGGGGCGCCTGAGGGTTCGGCACCGCAAGAGCTCGACTACACCGATGACAAGGCAGCGAACAAGCAGCAGAACAACACCTATGACGGGACCGGTGGCGTGCCCGTCGGTTCGACCTGGGACAGGTTGCTGTTTTCGATCAAGTACCAAGACCCGAACATCATGCTGTCGAGCCTGATTAATTCGGAGTCGAAGATCATGTGGGATCGCGATCCTGAGACCGTAGTCTCGAAGGTTGCGCCGTGGCTCAGGCTCGATAGTGACCCGTACCCGGTGGTCGCCGGTGGGCGGATCAAGTGGATCGTCGACGGCTACACGACGTCGAACGATTACCCGTACTCCTCGCGAGTCGAACTCGCCGATGCCACCAGCGACTCGACCGTGACCAAGACTCCCGGTGCTGTCATAGGTAAACGTGATGAGATCAACTACATCCGCAACTCGGTCAAGGCTGTTGTCGATGCGTACGACGGTTCGGTCAACCTGTACTCGTGGGACGACAAGGATCCGATCCTCAAGACCTGGGAGGCCACGTTCCCTGGGACGGTGCAGCCCAAGTCGGCGATGCCAGCTGACGTGCTCGCACACGTGCGTTACCCAGAAGACGGGTTCAAGGTTCAGCGCATGATCTACGCGCGCTACCACGTCACTGACCCCAACGCGTTCTACAGCGGCCAGGACTTCTGGGTGGTACCGACGGACCCGACGAAGAAGACCACCACCGCGCTGCAGCCGCCCTACTACCTGAGCCTGCAGATGCCGGGGGAGAAGCAGCCCGCCTTCTCGCTGACCACCGCGTATGCGCCCAACGGTCGCCAGACACTGGCTGGGTTCATGGCTGCCAATTCCACGCCTGGGGCAAACTTCGGTAATTTCCAGGTCCTGCAACTGCCCCGCAATACGACCATCCCTGGACCTCAGCAAGTGCAGAATAACTTCGAGTCGAACCCCGAAGTTGCTGAACGGCTGTCGTTGTTGCGCCGCGGTGGGTCGGAGGTCGATCTCGGCAATCTGTTGTCGCTTCCGGTCGGTGGCGGAATGCTCTACGTCGAGCCGGTGTATGTGCGTGCTTCGGAGGCGGGTTACCCCTTGCTGCAAAAGATCTTGGTTGGATTCGGGGACAAAGTAGTCCTCTCGAATACCTTGCCCGAGGCGCTGGCTGCTGTTGGCGTTGTGCCCGGTGCTGCCCCGAAGCCAGACGGTGGAAAGACGCCGACTCCGGCCCCAACCGGTTCAATACTGAGTCAGCTCGCTGCCTCGCTAGAGGCCACTCAGAAGTTCTATGAAGAGGGTCAGACTGCGCTCAAAGCCGGCAATTTTGCTGCATACGGTGAGGCCCAAGTTAAGGTCGAGGCGGAGCTCAAGAAGTCCCAGGAATTGCAGAAGCAGTTGGCCGCTCAAAGCACCACGGCTGCGGCTGCAGTGACCTCTGGCCTGAAGCCGCTAGTTGCGTCGATCGCTGCTGCGGAATAGCTGGGGACAATTCAGCTTTGGCATTTCACACCCGCGCCATGGTGTTGACCCTCGATATCGGCGAGGCCATCGGCTTGTTGGGCGCTGGCTTGTCGTGGTTGCTCGGGAAGGTCCGTCCCATGTTGGTGTTCGGCATCATCGCGACCGTGCTGCTGATGTGCGCTGCGTTCCTCGACCTCGACCTCGTCACGGTGGCGGCTGGTGAGGCGCTACAGGCGGCGGTTGTCTTCTTCGATATCGGTGAGTTGCCTCGACGATCGTATGTTTGATCGCAATGCGGTATGTGTTTAAGAAGATGAATGAGGGTGCTGTCACTGGCCTGGTCCTGTCCCTGCTGCGTCACGCTGGTCGGATCGAGAAGGTTCTGTCATGCGTCTGAGGAGGTGATACGCAAGGGCGACAACTGCCTTGATCTGGGAGACTCCAGAGGCTCGGCTGTTGCTGGGCGGCTAGTCATCAGTCATTTGTTGGCGAGTCAGGCTGAGTTGAGGAGTTAGTGATGGCACCAGAGAACGAGAGCCAAGACGAGCGGCGCCACGAGGAAGACATCAAGCACCATCCACATGGTGAAGAGGCACGCCGCGAAGAAGAGGCCCGCGAAGAGGAGTAGGTCGGCAGGGTTCGCGTCGATGCCGCCGTTGTGGTTGCGGATTTTGGTGGCTCCGGGTGAATAGATGTAGGTGGGTCTGCGGAGCGCGGGGTTCGTGGGCTACTATTGAACAACCGACGCGGGGTGGAGCAGCTCGGTAGCTCGCTGGGCTCATAACCCAGAGGTCGTAGGTTCAAATCCTGCCCCCGCTACGAAATTTCGATCTTAAAGGCCCTGAATCACCGGACATACCGGATATTCAGGGCCTTTTTGCGCCCCAGAACGGCCGATTTCGGCGTTCCATTATGGACAAGAACGATTTTTGTTCGGTTACGGGTCGTGTGGGTTCGGCGTGGCTACTGCGGACTGTCCACGCACATGACCAAGCAACAAGAGTTCCCCCAGCACACGATGCTGAATCAGACCAAGCGCAAAAGAGTGAGCCCCGCGACCGTTTTCGATGCACCCCCGAGTTGCGCGGTGAATGAGCGAAGCAACGGTGGCATGGGTTGGCCGTCCAGGAAATGCCCTGCAGGGACGAGAGTGTGTAGGTCACGTCCATCGACGATCTTCGATGAGCGGGCTGCACCCGCTCCGCAGTAGGCGTTCGCTGCACCCTCATCGATGGTGTGCCGCAGGCGTCCATCGGCAGCCATTTGAGGGAACGCGAGGTTGCGGCGGGTGAACCCCTCGCCCTGCACGGTAGGCCCCAGCGGAAGATGTTTCCTCGCTTTGCGATCCCTGGTCGGGGCTGCTGCTGAGGATCCGAGCCAGTCTGCGTGTGCCTGCTGATAGTTCTCGGTGTCGGGTGCGCTCACTTTGCCCGCGGCCGTTTGGGTCACCCATCGTGGATCGATGTTCGCTATGCCTCCGAAGGATTTCGAGGCGAAGAAGGTTTGAATGACGGCGGAGTCTATGGCCCGGTCCGGTCCGGGTTTCTCCGTGTCGGGAGGGTACGCCGATCGGGGAGTCATCCCAACCCCTGCCGGTCATGAGATATACGCGCGATTGGTAATATATACTTTTCACATGACAAAGAGGCTGGTCGACATCGACGACGATGCGCTGGAAGCGGCGCAGGTAGCTCTCGGCACAGCCGGACTCAAGGACACTGTGAACGCTGCGCTGAGCGCAGTCGCCGCCGACACGGACGCTCGCCTAGCCGAGATCCGGAATGCGTTTGCGGCAGCTGCCGGCGTTCCGTTCACTGATGCGGACCGTGCAGAAGCATGGCAGTAACGCATCTGATCGACACGAGCGTGGCGACCCGACTGATACAGCCTTCGGTCGAGCAGCGGCTGATCCTCGCGGTGTCACGCAAACGGGTCGGCAGAACCCGCGTCACCGACCTGGAGCGCGGATTCAGCGCCCGCAACGGGGCGGAATGGGACTCCCTCATCGGGGGACTCGCACCGTTCCCCGTCGTCGAGGTGCGGGATGTCGACCTAGTGAGCGCCGGCGATGTCCAGCGCCGGCTGGCAGCTCGGGGCCATCGCGGACGCAAACTTCCGGACCTGATCATCGCCGCTGTCGCGCACCGGCTGGGCCTCACCGTTCTGCACTACGACGCCGACTTCGATCTGATCACCGCCGAGACCGGGCAGCAGTGCGAGTGGGTCGTACCCCGCGGCTCAATCGATTAGCGGCCCGTGATGCTCGGCGATGGTTTCGCTGGCGATTTAGGTTTAGCACTTGGAGAGTTTCTCGACAGACATCGCTACTTTCGAATTGGGTAGGTTCAGAACTGTGAGAAAGGTGGTGCATCTCGTGGTGCATGCAGGCCGAGGCGGAGCGCTTTCATGCTCAATTCCTACGAACTCATCACGCCGTACCTGCACCGCTGCGAGGTCATATAGCTACGACGGCTACTTGTGAGAACTAGCTGACAGAAGCCGGCTCGAATTTTGATCCAGGCCCCAATGGTCAGCAGAAGGTAGGCGAAATCCCATTTCGGTGCGCGGACACCACTTCTCATGCGCCTGCATCGCTTCAAGGAAACGAAGCGCGAGTCGCGTGGTCAGCGTACGCGTGTGTTCATCCCGAAAAGGTGAAGGACTTCGCCGTGGTTTCTACTGTTCACCCGCTCGGTACACGAAGGAAAAATAAGGCGGCTCGGGAACTCGTGATCAAACAGCAAGCCGACGCGTATGCCCAGGTCGCCAAAGCAGCTCAAAGCTAGTCTCCGCTCTGAATCTCTGGCGACGATTTTCTTAGCAGTATCACTTTTACAAGTTGGCTGGCCTTGAAGG
>Ga0105047_10002474_pt1 | contig 32923 bp, 32 predicted proteins | sample MAT04_FD_78384 | JGI IMG/M metagenome (GOLD analysis project Ga0105047, IMG submission 78384) | Freshwater microbial communities from Lake Fryxell liftoff mats and glacier meltwater in Antarctica - MAT-04 (megahit assembly) | ecosystem: Environmental > Aquatic > Freshwater > Ice > Liftoff... | reverse complement strand
TACTGAAGACGGTACTATAAATTTTACTGGAGAAAATGCAATTTGGGGCGGAATTAAACAAGGAAATACTGAAAATGCAGTTAATTTTGAATTAAGTTCTGACAGAGTACCGACTAACATACGATTAGATTTCGGAATGAACAAACTACAAGATTCGGTAACTATTAAGTCGGTAAAGGTCAATTATTATAAAAATTCTTTTGAAATTAAAGGAAATGAATTTTTTAATTACTTTATTGAGAGTAAAGAATTTAAATACAAATTAGATGCTGTTAACGGGACGGTTACTTTTTATAAAAAAGATGGTGAATACAAAACACCTTTTTTCTACCCAACTCAGTTAAATAATGACAAAATAAAAGAGATAACAAATTTAAAATAAATTATTTTTTTACAAGTACAAACTCGAGCTAGAAATATTTTTTTCTAGCTTTTTTATTAAATGAATAATGCTTAAAAAAGCAACATTGGTGTTAAAAAATCAAAAACAGTTCTCAAACCTAATTACCTACGGTTTTGGTCAAGGATTTAATCTAGTTACACCTTTACTTGTAATTCCTTATATCGTATTAATTTGCGGAGAAGAAGGTTACGGTAAGATTGGCGTAGGTATGGCTTTGGCTTTTTTTATAATGATTTTTATAGATTATGGTTCAGAAATTACCGGAGTACATCAAGTAGCCGTTAACAGAGAAGACAAAAACAAGCTTGAAGATATATTTATTACGACCTACACAGCAAAACTGCTTCTTCTTTTAGCTGTGGTATTTATTATATCCTTACTTTTTCATTTTATTCCGTATTTCAGCCACGAAAAAAAACTATTTTTCTTAAGCTTGTCAATGGTAGTAGGGCAATTTTTAAATCCAACATGGTTCCTTCAAGGAGTAGAAAATTTCAAATGGATTACGCTTTTAAATATCCTTTCAAAAATAATTTATCTAGTCGGAATCTTTGTTTTTATCAACAAACCATCAGACTATATATACTGTAATCTGATTTGGGGAATAGGAATGATTGTTGCCAACGGGATTTCATTTGTTTATATAATAAAAACACATTCATTTTCTTTTTCAAACACCAAAAAAGAGGCTGTTTTAAAATTAGTCAAGGATAATTTTTCTATCTTCTCATCACAAATTTTCGTGTCACTTCAAATGTATTCTCCAATAGTTTTAATCAGTTTTTTTGGCGGAAATGCTATGGCAGGGCAATACAAAATTATTGATCAAATTATTGTAATCTTTAAAACCTATATTCTTTTATTTTTCAATTATGTGTATCCAAAAGTGTGTTATTTACTGGATAAAAGTAAACAAGAAGCGATGAATTTTTGGAAAACCTATAACGGGTTAAATTTTATTTTTATAGTCATTTCAATGTTGGCCATTTACCTTTTCTCCACTCAGGTTGTTGGTTATTTTAACCCAAAAGGAATAGAGGAAATATGCAGCTTGTTAAAAATTGCTGTATTTATCCCTATTATACAAGCCATAACAATACCTTTGAAGCAATTAGTTTTAGGTTCAAACAAACAATCCAAATATGTTCGGATTACAATGATCGTTACTATTCTAAGTCTTTTATTAATTGTTATTATTACTCCAATCTATAAAGTTTTTGGTGTTTTAATTGCATTAATTATAACAGAAATTATATCGTCTTTAATTTTCTACTTTACCATTAAAAACGAGTTATTTATTCGTTCAAGTTAAAAACTATTGTATTTTTGAACCTTGTAGAAAAGATTTTCTAAATGATAAAAAAAATAGTTCAAAATTTACTACTTAAGTCGGGTAAAACCTATACCATTGATCCAAAAATCCCTAATAAACTTTTTTATAATATGCTTATAAATAGAGTTGTAATGTTAGTGAGAGGATTTTTAAAAACGGGTAAAAAAGTTTTCATTGGCTGTAACACTAAAATTTTGAACAGTAAGAATATTGTTTTCGGCAAAAGCGTAACAATTGGCAGTTATTGCGAAATTGATGGTTATGCTTCTGAAAAAATTATTTTTGGCGATTGTGTAAAAATTGGGTCGTATTCTAAATTACTTTCAACGAGTCACTTTTCAAATTACGGTAAAGGCTTGGTTATGGGTTCCAATTCTGCTATTGGTGACTTTACTCATTTCGGCGCTCCAGGCGGAATTGTAATTGGAAATGATGTCATAATGGGCTCTTATATTTCTTTTCATGCTGAGAATCACAATTTTTCGGATACTTCAAAATTAATTAGAGAACAAGGAGTCAATCACAAAGGAATAAAATTAGGAAATAATATTTGGGTCGGTGCTAAAGTTACTTTTCTCGACGGATGTGAGGTAGGAGATAATTCGGTTGTTGCAGCAGGCGCTGTTGTTATAGGCAAATTTCCAGGTAATTCAATAATTGGCGGAATTCCAGCAAAAATTATAAAATATATTGAATAATGAAGCTTACCATTCCAAAAAATATTTTTTATCAGTTTTTATTCATCCTTTGTGTGGCGGTTCCCTATTTGGATATATTTGAACTTACGATTGGCACTTGGAGTTTGGCTTTTCTTATCACTATTAGAAATAATTATTCTATTTCTCTATTTAAACTTGTTATTCCCTATATTTTAATTTTACTGATTGCATTTGTCGTCAGTTTCAATTACGATTATCATACTTATTTTATCATTAGAGATGTTACCTATCTGCTAAAGCCTGTAATTGGCTTCTTATTGGGTTACCAACTTTGTCAAAGAAATTTAAACAACGCTTTTAAACTGATAATTACAACGGGAGTTTTCATAGCTATATGTCATATAGCTGTTATTCTGAGTGCAATATTTATTTACGGAGCTAGAACGGTAGCTGATTTAAGACTCCATTCTGGGTATTTTAGTGATTACGAGATTTATACTTTAATAATACTGATTTTTCATAAAAAATTCCAATTGGATTACTCTAGAAAGACAGTACGAATCTTTACTATTTTAGTTGGATTTTCGGCTTTTATGTATTTAGCACGCACGAACTTTATTCAATTTTTAATTCTGTTTTTAGCGCTAAAAGGATATTTTGCGTTGAATAAAAAATCATTGCTTATTTTCGGAACTATAATTATAACATCAATAATTAGTTATTCCATAGTTTTATCAATAAACCCAAGGAGAGACGCAGAAGGAGTAGAAGGGTTTTTATATAAAATAAAAGTCGCGCCACTTGAACCTTTTAAAACAAAGATCAATAGAGATGACTGGAAAGATTTTAATGATAATTATCGTTCCTACGAAAATATTATGACTGTTCGACAAGTTACAAGAGATGGAACTGTTCCAACTATTTTTGGCAAAGGATTAGGCTCACAAATTGACTTGAAACAAGAAGTATGGTTGGGTGATATGAATCTTAGATTTATTTCGATATTACATAATGGGTTTATGATTGTGTTTTTAAAATCAGGATTGTTGGGAATATTCATTTATTTGTTTACAATTTTATATTTCTTTCACTCACCAAAAAGTGACAATATAATAGTCAATCAAATAACTTTACTCTTTATAGGAACGGGAGTTTTTTTATTTATATCAAATTGGGTATTCTTAGGTTTTTATAATCTTACAGAAACAAAATCAATATTATTAGGTTTTTTAATTGCCTACAGAGAAAAATACAAATAATGAAAAGCAGCGTTCTATTCATCCATCAATCCGCAGAGTTGTACGGTTCGGACAAAACAATTTTAATGTTTATTTCTAATTTAGATAAAAATAAATATTTCCCCGTAGTCATCCTTCCTTTCGACGGTCCATTAAAAACAGAATTTGAAAAAAATAACATCAAGGTCATAATTGCCCCAGTGCTAAAACTGTATCGCAAAATGTTTACACCTCAAGGCATTTTAAAGTTCTGCAAAGAATATAAAGAAGGATTGAAAGTTATAAACGAATTACACAAAGTACACAAATTCAGTATAGTATATTCACACACTTTAGCAGCGTTAATCGGAATTATTTTTGCCCAAAAAAACAAAATTAAACATCTTTGGCATGTTCAGGAAATAATAGCCAAACCCGCCATTTTCAATACCGGATTTATAAAATTACTTTCCTTAAAAAGTAATCACGTGGCAGTTTACGATTCAAAAACAACTATGGAATTTTGGATAAAAGACAATCCAAAACTTGCTCAAAAATCAAAATTTATCTGCAATGGCTTAGATGTGAAAGAAAAGGCTGAACCGAATTTAGAGGATATTTTAAAAATCAGAAAGGATTTTTTCAAAGTTCAATCCGATGATATCGTTATCGCTTTAGTAGGTCGGATCAACAGTTGGAAAGGACAGCAATTATTGTTAGAAGCATTCAATAAAATTGCGCAAAAATATCCTACTATAAAATTAGTTTTTATCGGTTCAGCACCACCCAATCAAGAATTTTTTGAAATTGAATTAAATACCAAAATTGAAAGTTACAAACTTGCAGACAGAGTAATAATAATTCCATTTCAGGAAAACATATGGAAATTTTGGGATTCAATTGATATTGCCGTTGTCCCTTCTACTGAACCAGAACCTTTCGGCATGGTTGCTATTGAGGCTATGCTATCTAAAAAACCTGTTGTTGCAGCCAATCATGGGGGCTTAACAGAAACGGTACTGAACAATGAAACTGGTTTTTTGTTTGAACCCAATAATGAGCAAAAATTGGCTGAAGCAATTTCATATTTAATCGAAGATAAAGACAAAAGAATTTTATTTGGAGAAAAAGGATTTGAACGAGTACATTTGCACTTTTCGTTAGAAAAACATGTTGCTGAATTCGAAGCAATTTTTGAGACACTTTTAAAAGATTAAAATTTAAATTCTAAATTTTTTCATGAAAATAGCCCTATTAGGAACGCGTGGTGTACCCAATTATTACGGAGGTTTTGAACAATTTGCCGAATTTTTTTCGGTCTATTTAGTAGAACAAGGACATCAGGTATCATGCTATAACTCGCACAATCATCCATTTCAAGAAAGTTCTTTTCATGGTGTGAACATCATTCATCAACACGATCCAGAATACAAGTACGGAACTTTTGGCCAATTTATTTACGATTATAATTGCATTATCGACTCCCGAAAAAGAGATTTTGATATCATTTTGCAATTAGGCTACACCAGCAATTCCATTTGGCATTTTTTACTTCCGAAAAAATCTATAATTATAACTAATATGGATGGTTTAGAATGGAAACGAACCAAATATTCCAAACCAGTGCAACAATTCCTCAAATTTGCTGAAAGATTGGCGGCAAATAGTAGTGATTTTTTGGTTTCAGATTCATTGGGAATTCAGAAATTCTTAAAAGAAAAGTACAAGAAAGAATCTACGTATATTGCTTATGGAGCTTACCCTTTTGCTACACCAAATGAATCCATTTTAAAGGAATACAAAGTCGAAAAGGAAAACTACAATATGATTATGGCGCGCTTTGAACCTGAGAATAATTTAGACATGGTTCTTGAAGGTGTCGCGAAAAATGAAGATAAAACACCGATACTTGTGATCGGAAAACACGAAACCAAATATGGGGAATATTTAAAAAACAAGTATAAAGACCGCCATAACATTCGTTTCATGGGAGGAATTTACAATCTTGAACATTTAAATAATCTTCGCTATTTTTCCAATTTATATTTTCATGGACATTCTGTAGGAGGAACAAATCCATCGTTGCTAGAAGCTATGGCTTCAAGAGCGCTTGTCGTTGCGCACAATAATGATTTTAACAAGGGAATTTTAAAAGAGAATGGCTATTATTTTTCAACGTCCGATGAAGTAAAAAATATTCTGAATACAATCAAAAAAAATGATAACTTGCAATTTGTTCAAAACAATTTTGACGCCATTGTAAATGAATTTAATTGGGAAAAAATAAATGGTGAATATTTACAACTTTTCGAAGAATGTTATTCAAAATCTGATAAGAGAAAACAAAAACAATAGTTCTTTTACGCCACTACTTTTACTGCTTTGTACTATTCCGCTGTCATTTGCAATAAACAATATCGCACTAGGAATCTTTTTAGTAACAGCACTCATCACCTTTAAGAAAACCAATTTTAAGATTCAGAAAGAGCTTCTTTTACCAATACTTCTTTACGTAGTAATGGTAGTTTCTTATTTCTGGTCCATTGATCCAAAGGAAACACTTTCGGCACTCTCAAAAGAACTTCCACTATTACTAATACCACTCGGATTTTTTATTTTTAAGCCTATTTCAAACGAAGAAAATAAAAAAATAATTGCGTATTACAGTTACGTAATTGTTGCATTCGTTGTCTATTTTTTAATAAGGGCAGTAGTGCGCTATTTCATATATCACGATTCAAGAATGTTTTTTTATCACGGAGAAAATGATAAAGACTACGGATTAGTTCCAAAACTGCTGAATGCAATACACATGTCGGTTTTCGTTGCGGTGGCCTTTTTTCATTTTGTCACCAAAGAAATCAAGTCAAAGACGGATTACTGTTTTTCTGTACTTCTTGTCGGATTTATCTTGTTGCTGTCATCAAAGAATATTATTTTAATAGTTGTGCTATTGGCACTAATAAACAGCTTCTTTTTTTCGAAAGCGGCCCATAAACTAAGATTAAGGAACCTAATAATTTTTGGATTACTGGTCGTTGTACTGTTTTCAGTAGGAAGAATAAAAGAAAGATTTAAGGTTGAATTTCAAACTAACACAGAAAAAAGTTTAAGTGCTGATGTGGTCGAAGGAGTTCCGGCCGGAGTTCATTATGTTAGTATAAAAGAAGCTTGGACAAACCCAACCTTTACACCAAACGATTACTTTAACGGAACAGCTTTCAGAGTTTATCAATTTAGAATTTTTACCGAGTTAGTAAGAGATAATAATGTCTTCTTTACAGGTTTTGGACTCAATGCATCGTATCCAAAAATAAAAGAAAAAGCTATACAGTACAATCTGTACATGGGCGTTGAAGATAACGCTGACAGCGGATACCAGTCTAAGAACTTTCACAACCAATATGTTCAAAATTTTGCAGAATTAGGAGTTTTTGGCTTTTTACTGCTATTGGTTATGCTTTTCCTTAACGTTAATAATGCAATTAAAACAAAAGATTTTGTGCATTTTGCTTTCGCAATTCTAATGATAAGTTTATTTTTGACAGAATCATTTTTATGGCGACAACGAGGTATAGTATTTTTTACGGTGATGTACTGTTTATTTAACTCCCAACTTTTTCTGAAAAGCCCTAAAGAAGAATAAAAAATTTATATGAAAAGAATATTAATTACTGGTGCAGCCGGGTTTTTAGGCTCACATCTTTGCGACCGTTTTATAGCCGAAGGTTATTTTGTTATTGGAATGGATAACCTTATCACAGGCGATTTAAAAAATATCGAGCATTTGTTTAAAGATAAAAATTTCGAATTTTATCATCACGATGTGACCAAGTTTGTACATGTTCCAGAAACAATTGACTATATTCTTCACTTTGCATCACCAGCAAGCCCAATAGATTATTTAAAAATTCCCATTCAAACGCTAAAAGTTGGTTCACTAGGAACGCACAATCTTTTAGGATTAGCAAGAGTAAAAAAAGCCAGGATCCTTATCGCTTCAACATCTGAAATTTACGGAGATCCTCTGGTACATCCACAAACAGAAGATTATTACGGAAACGTGAATACCATTGGTCCACGAGGAGTTTATGATGAAGCGAAACGTTTTCAGGAATCCATCACTATGGCATATCATACTTTTCACGGTGTAGAAACTCGAATTGTTCGAATATTCAATACCTACGGACCAAGAATGCGACTGAATGACGGTCGTGTAATTCCGGCATTCATCGGACAAGCTTTGCGCGGAGAAGACTTGACTATTTTTGGAGATGGCAGTCAAACACGGTCGTTCTGTTATGTGACCGATCAAGTAGAGGGCATTTTCAGATTGCTGCATTCTGATTATTCACAACCCGTAAATATTGGAAATCCAAACGAAATTACCATCAAAGATTTTGCAGATGAAATTATAAAACTGACTGGGACAGATCAAAAAGTGGTTTATCATCCATTGCCAATCAATGATCCAATGCAACGGCAACCAGATACCACTCGCGCCAAAAACATTTTAGGCTGGGAAGCAAAAGTTTCAAGAGAAGAAGGAATGAAATTAACGTATGCGTATTTTAAATCTCTTTCTTCTGAAGAGCTTTTAAAAGAGGAGCATAAAGACTTTAAAGGATACATACATTAAGTAACGCATGGTTGCACAACAAACAGGTAGATATTCTAAATATATTAGACCGATAAACGTTGTTTTCGATCTAATGGTAATAACAGCGTTAAGTTCATTTTTCTTTCGAGAATTGAATCTTAATATGCTTTATTATGTATCATACCAAACGCTTACTTGGATTTTAATTGCAATACTTGTAAAATTTTATGAAGTGTACCGATTTACAACACCGGTAGAAATTATAAGCAAGTTGCTAAAACAGTTTAGTCTTTTTATGTTGGTTGTCATCGCTTTTTTTCCTTTTACAAAAACCGCAACATTTAGCGGAAGCGCCATTGCAGTTTTTATGACCACTAGCTTTTGCATAATTGTAACGTTCAAATATTTTTGGTTTTTTTATTTAAAAAAATACAGAATTGTAACTGGCAGTAATTTCAGAAATGCAGTTATTATAGGATATACACCAGAAGCCATAAGACTTAAGGAAGTTTTTGAAACCAGAAAAGATTATGGGTACAGATTCTTAGGTTATTTCTCTGATAAAAAACAAGGTACTGAAGTAAAAGGAAGAATTGAGGATTTAAATGAATTTGTTATCGTCAACAAAGTTGATGAAATCTATTGTTCATTAAATGAAATATCAAATGAAAAGCTAAAAGATCTAGTTGAATTTGCAGACGATAATAAAAAAGCAATTAAGTTTATTCCAGACACCAAAGAAATCTATTCCAAAAACTTAAAAATAGACTACTACGAATTATTTCCCGTTCTCTCACTTCGGAAAACGCAATTACACAACCCAATAATTAAAGGACTTAAACGTGTGTTTGATGTTATATTTTCATTGTTCGTTATAATTTTCTTGCTGTCTTGGTTAATTCCGGTCTTGGCAATTTTAATAAAATTAGAGTCCAAAGGCCCAGTATTTTTCAAACAAGGAAGACCCGGAATGGACGAAAAAGAGTTCTTTTGTTACAAATTCAGATCCATGCAAGTCAACGGATTTACCGAACAAGAAGCATCTAAAAACGACCCCAGAGTTACTAGAATGGGAAAATTAATGCGAAAAACCAGTATGGACGAATTACCGCAATTTTTCAACGTACTTCGCGGAGACATGTCAGTAGTAGGACCAAGGCCTCACTTGTGGTCGCAGAACAAAGCGTATGCAAGTAAAATTAAAAAGTATATGGTGCGTCATTATGTAAAACCAGGAATCACGGGATTGGCGCAAGTTAAAGGCTTCAGAGGTGAAATTGAGACGGAAGAAGACATGATTAACCGTATCAAATTAGATGTTTTTTATATCGAAAATTGGTCGTTAATCATGGACATCAAAATCATATTCCAAACCGTATTTAACATTTTTAGAGGTGAAGAAAAAGCGTATTAGAAAACGTCTTTTTCAATTAATATTTCTATCTGATTATTTAGGTTGAATGCTACTTGAGCGTGATTAAAAACCTGCCTTTTCTTTGTGTCCAATGCTGATTTTTCTGATGCTGCAATCATTTTAAGGGTTTCATTCAGATTATAAAAGTCTCCAACCAATGCAACCCAGCCTAGCTTATTGTCACGAACAATTGTCTCACCTTCGCCACCGCCAAAATATAAGATCGGAAAACCAAGCGAACCATATTCAAAAATCTTTGAAGGAACCGAGCCGAAAATTCTCGTTTTTAAAGGAACAAGTGCGATGTCAAAGGTTTTAAGTTTATTATGAAGTTCTTTTCTTTCCATCATACCATAAAAAAATATTTTTTGTGATTTTTGAGATGAAATAAAGGTTTGTATTTGACTTTTTTCAGCACCATCGCCAAAGATGTGCAATTCAATATTCAGTTCGTTTAAATCGATTTTTTGGGCCAATTCGAAAACGCCTTGGGCAATTCCTAAAAGTCCAGCATAAAAGATTTTTATGGGTTGATTTACATCTGTTTGCAATTCCATTTCCAAAATAGTATGATCCGGAAAATTGCGGTATAAGTAGCATTTTTTAGTTGGAAATAAAGAATGAACATGCGTAATAATTTCGTTGGATTGTCCTAAAATCAAAGTGGCTTTTTTATAAATATAGCGTTCCAAAAACAAAGAGAATTTATGTGAAAAAGAATCTTTTTTCAATGCATTTAATTCGATAGCAGCCAACGGCCATAGATCAGAAATATTCAGAATTATTTTTTTACTTTTCAGCGAAAGCACAAAAACTGAAATAAAAGATAGCAATAATGGCGGCGATTGCACCACAACTTTCTGCGGAGTTTTTTTTAACAACAAATAAAAAAATAAACTCAGTGAAAAAGATAAAACAGACATAATCCGAATCAGCAGATTCTTGCTGACACTTGGATAAATCCAAAGACGTTTCACCGCTATATTATCCCGATTTTCAGTGACTGAAAATTTGCCTTTATATTCAGGAAATAATTCGCCTTTCGGATAATTTCCTAACGGACAAATCACAGAAACTTTATAATTATTGTGATGTAACTTTAAAGCTAGTTGCTCAATTCTGTTGGCAGCTGCGCCTTTTTCAGGCGGATAATAATTCGATATGATTAGAATCTCGTCCATTTATGCTGAATTTATTTCAGTATCTTGATTATTTCAATAGCCGCTGACTGTACGTTTTTAATAGAATTTCAATGATGCGCTCCGAAGCTTTTCCGTCCCAAAGTTCTGGAATTCCAGCTTTTCTGGGTCCATCTATCAAAAATTCACCAAATATTTTTTCCAAATTTTTAATAGATGTCCCAACCAATGTGTTTGTTCCGATAGTCTGAGTTTCTGGTCTTTCGGTATTATTTCTCATAGTAAAGCACGGAATTCCCAAAACGGTAGTTTCTTCAGAAATGCCACCAGAATCAGTAATCACAGCAAAACTGTTTTTGATTAGATACATAAAGTTCAAATAACCCTGCGGCTCCACAAACAAAATATTTTTCAATTGCAGATTGGTTTCGCCCAAAATGGCTTTGGTTCTAGGATGAATAGGGAAAATGATTTTTTTATCACCAACCATTCTATCAATTCCTTCTAGTAAGTGGATTAGCGATTTTTCTTCATCCACATTCGCAGGGCGATGCAATGTTAGTATAATGTAATTGCCAGTTTCTAATTTATATTCCGACCAAAATGGAGGCTGTGTAATCCTGTCTAAATTTTGATATAGTGTATCAATCATCACATTTCCAACAAAATGAACAGAGGACGGATTGGCACCATATTTTAACAAATTTTCTCCAGCCCAAGTTGAGGTTGTAAAGAAATAATCAGTAATGCTATCAGTAACAATTCTGTTGATTTCTTCGGGCATTGTCATATCTCCAGAACGGATTCCGGCTTCAACATGTATAACTTCTATGTTTAATTTTTTGGCTACAATAGCACAAGCCATAGTTGAATTGACATCACCAACAACTAAAACTAAATCGCAAATATTTTCAAGTAACTCTTGTTCAAAAGCAATCATAATTGCAGCCGTTTGAACCGATTGTGAACCACTTTTAACTTCCAAATTGGCATTCGGATGTGGAATATTCAGTTCTTCAAAAAAAGTATCGCTAAGATTTTTATCATAATGTTGACCAGTATGAACCAATCTAAATGAAATATTTGCACGTTCATGCTGCTTTTTTTGAATCGCTTTTATGATTGGTGCAATCTTTATAAAATTTGGCCTTGCGCCAGCAACTATTGTAATTTTCATATTTCTATTTTACTAATGAAACAAACTGTTTCAATTTTCCACTCTTGCTGCGTTCCAGTCTGTTTTTTCTTGTGAAGGAAAAAGTAAGGCCGCTTTCAAGATATTTTTCAATGGCTTTTTGAATTTTTTGAATCTGAACTGCTGTTAATTCTAATTCACTTACATATTCGATGTCAAAAGTATCAATTTTGGTTTGTTTTATCACAAATTCTTTGACATTTCCGTCGTCTTCAATAATACTTTTGGTTACATAATAAAAAGTTAGTCCAGGCGATTTTTTGCCACTTGGCAATATGGCGATGTCGTTTGTTCGGCCAGTTAATTTTTTTAGAATTGGTTTTTTGAAGGTACTTGTTTCATCCAAAATTCCAATATCGCCAATATCGTATCGAATGAATGGATGCGCTTTATTGTAAAGTGAAGTTATCACAATTCGGCCCTCTTTTCCGTTGGTAAGTACAGTATTATTTTCATCTAAAATCTCTACAAATAAGGTTTCCGAATTTACTTGCCATTCGCCTTTTGGGTTTTGGAAAGCAATCAAATCCAATTCAGAAGCGCCATATTCGTTCACAACTGGAACTCCAAATTGTTTTTCAAGTAACATTTTATCATCGTCAAAAAGCATTTCAGAAGTCACAACGCAGCATTTTAATGTTGGGCAAACCGATGTTAAAATGAGATTCTTTTGCAGCAGAAATTTGGCAAATAAAACGATTGAAGATGTGTAGCCGTTAATGTAATCAAATTTTTTATTTTGAAACTGTATCAGCACTTTTTCTAAAACCGCATCCGATAAATCGAAAATGGTAAACCGGTAACGATGGCTCAGTAAATCTTTAATACGTTCTTTTTTGTTGCCAATAAAATCAAGTGGAATTCCGTAAAAACGAGCTTGCAACGAAGAATTAAAATCGATTCCAAACCAACCAAACCGATGAATAATATTCGCCCAAGTTAGCGCATGACAGAATTTATCCTTCGCAAAAATGAACGGATCACCACTAGAACCTGAGGTTTTATTTACATAAACAGTTTTAGAAGTAAAACCTTCGGAAATTCGTTCTGCTAATGGTTTCTGAAATTCTTTTTTAGTCATTACCGGAAGATCGTTCCAGTTTTGAAAAGAAGTGTTTCCAACAAATTTCTGATATGATTTGTTGTGTTTTAGGTGGTACTTAACAATCTCATTTCGTTTTTCAATGGCCTCTTGCTCAAAATCACTATCCGAAAAGGAAAGTATTTTTTCTAATTCGGCAGTAGCTTCCTTCATTGGGAAACCGTTTAGCCGAAGCGATAAATTGAAAAAGTTGAGCATATTTATAATAAGAAAGGGCTAACAAAATGTCAGCCCTTAAAAATAGTATTTTATTTGGAATTAATTTTTAAGAATTTTAACTACTTCTCTTTTGTTGTCAGAGCTCATTTCGAAAAAGTAAGCACCAGAAGAAAGAGCAGAAACATCTACATTATTTTCCATTCCGTTTAATGATTTAGTCATAACAGTTTTACCTGTTAAATCTGTAACTGATAATTTATAAGAATCAACATCCGTAGCAGAAATTGTAACTGTAGCTGTTGCAGGATTCGGATATACTTTAAATTTAGCAGTAGCCATAACATCATTAGTCGCCAAAGGACTTGTTAATTTAAAAATACCATCAACTAAAGCGCCGCTAAATCCAGCACACCATCCAGTAGTAGCATTTAAAAAAGCAGAAAAACCTCTTTGCGCACCAGACTCAACATCCGTCCATGAAGTTCCATTATCTGTACTAACAGAGGTTCCTACAGGAGCTGCTAAAGATGTTGCAACGATAGTCGTAGTACCAGGGATATAACTTAAAATACGACGAGTTCCTGAAAAAGGAGTTCCTGCGGTCCAAGTATCTGCGCCGTTTGAGGTGGTGTAAAAAGTGTAAGTAGTACCAACGGTTTTTAACAAGAAACCGGTGTTCGCATTACTAAATCCGATAGAACCACTTGAAGCCGCGCTACCAAAGTCTGTAATTGGAGCTTGAGCAACGGTCCAAGTTATACCTTGGTCTGTGGTTTTGTAGATCCGACCTTTATTAGTGGTAAACCAGAAATTATTACCAAGGGCAAAATAATTCCCAGTGTATCCATATTCTCCTGATGTAGGATTTGGCAAAGCTGCTGCTGGAATAGCTGTCCAAGTATCTCCACCATCCGTTGTTCTGTACATTTCGTATTCACCAGATTTTGGATCTCCCATAGTTAAACCAACATTCTCATCAAAGAAATGTACTACGTTAAAATAAGATTGCCCTGCAGTTGTATATGCAGCAGTATTTTGTTGATTCCATGAAGCGCCACCATCAGTTGTTTTATAAACTCCGCCAAATCCATCAACTTCCTGAACTGCACCAGCCCATGCAACCAATTCACTTACTGCACATATATTAGTAATGTTTAAAGTAGGATCACCAACATCTATAAATCCAGATTGCCAAGACGCACCGCCGTTTGATGTTCTTGTAAATTCTTGAACAGTGGCACCAAGCCCGGAACCGTCATAAGCTTTAGCCCAAACAATATTGGCATCAACAATTCTAATTTCCTCAAGACCTCTGCTCTCTGCATCAAAGTTAGTAGCTTGCGAGGTCCACTGAGCATTTATTGTGGATGAAAAAGCAATTAAGGATAATGAAAGTAATAATTTTTTCATAATTTTTTGTTTTAATCGATTAAATTTTAGGCGTCTAAGGTAAAAAAAATAAACTATAGTTTTGATTTTAAAGTAACATTAACATTCATTCTTTAAAAACAAGCTGATTTTCAATACGGTTGAGATTAATTAGTGGTAATAACTTTTATCGCGATTAATTTATAAAATAATAAAGAATCAGCTTATTTTTGCACCATTAAGATTCTGAAATAAATTTTGGAATAAACAACACTACAATGAAAATTTTACTACTTGGTTCTGGCGGAAGAGAGCATGCTTTAGCTTGGAAAATGCTTCAAAGTTCAAAATGTTCTAAACTTTTTGTGGCTCCCGGAAATGCAGGAACAGCTTCAATAGCAACCAATGTTCCAATAAATCCAAATGATTTTATTGCTGTAAAAAATTTAGTTCTTCACGAAAAAGTAAACATGGTCGTTGTAGGCCCAGAAGATCCATTAGTAATGGGGATTTATGATTTCTTCCAAAATGATGTAGCGTTAAAAAACATTCCACTTATTGGTCCATCACTAGTCGGAGCACAATTAGAAGGAAGTAAAGAATTTGCCAAAGAATTTCTTGTTAAACACACTATACCAACAGCAGCGTATGATAGTTTTACAGCAACAACAGTTGAAAAAGGATGTGAATTTTTAGAAACTTTGCAGTCGCCTTATGTTTTAAAAGCTGACGGATTAGCTGCGGGTAAAGGTGTTTTAATTATCCACAATTTAGAAGAAGCAAAAACTGAACTGCGAAATATGTTGGTGCACGCAAAATTTGGTACGGCGAGCGCAAAAGTGATTATTGAAGAATTTTTGGACGGAATTGAATTGAGCTGTTTCGTTTTAACGGATGGAAAAAATTACAAAATATTACCAACGGCTAAAGATTATAAAAGAATTGGTGAAGGCGATACAGGTTTGAATACAGGCGGAATGGGAGCTGTTTCTCCGGTTCCATTTGCAGATGCTGTTTTGCTGGAAAAAATAGAAACCCGAATCGTAAAGCCTACAATTGAAGGTTTGCAAAAGGACGGAATAGAATATAAAGGGTTTATTTTTATTGGATTAATAATCGTAAAAGGAGAACCCATTGTGATTGAATACAATGTGCGAATGGGCGATCCCGAAACGGAAGTGGTGATTCCGAGGATTAAATCGGATTTGGTGGAACTCTTTCAGGCTGTTGCCGATGAAAAGCTAAATGAACTTACTTTAGATATAGATGAAAGAAGTGCTACAACGGTAATGCTGGTTTCGGGAGGATATCCAGAAGATTACGAAAAAGGTTTTGAAATTTCAGGTTTGGAAAATAGTGAAGATTCTCTCGTTTTTCACGCTGGAACTATATTAGAAAATGGGAAAGTAATCACCAATGGCGGAAGAGTTGTAGCTGTGACTTCTTATGGAAATGATTTTCAAGAAGCCATAAAAAAATCTTACCAAAATATAGACAAGCTACATTTTGATAAGATGTATTACAGAAAAGATATTGGCCGCGACTTACTTTAAGAAAGAATGGGCCGTTGTATCCTGGTTTTCTTCGTTATTGTCTTGATGAAGTTGTAATTGCTTACACCAGTAAACTACAAAATAGGCACAAACACCAATTGCAATCCAGCTAAAGATATTAGCAAACCACCAACTGCTTAATTCTAACGAACGTAATGCATCAAGCGGCACAAATAAAAAATCAACAAATAATGTTTGTATAGCTTCAAAAAATGCTCTCATTTTATAAAATGTTATATTTACAGCACAAATGTATAAAATATCCTTATGATAACAAGCATTTTCAAAAAATCTACAATAGTTAATTATAGCTTAATTGTAATTTCACTATTGGTTTTCTTTTTTTTACACCTGTCAAATCATTTGGAAATAATGAATTCAAGCAACGGTGTAGTAAAGGTCACTTCTTTGATTACCTTGTTTATCAGTTCTTTTTTTCTGGTAAATTTTATTGTAAAAAAGAACGGGTTGACCAAAGATTCTAGTTATACGGTTTTCTTTTTTTTATTATTTATTGTTCTTTTTCAGTCGGTTTTTAGCGACATCAGTTTGCTGTTTTCGAACTTCTTTCTGCTTTTAGCAATAAGAAGGTTGCTATCGCTTCAAACATTAAAGGCGCCGAAAGAGAAACTATTTGATGCGTCAATGTGGATTTTTATCGCTGCACTTTTTCATTTTTGGTGTATCCTTTTTATTCTCTTGGTTTACATTTCAATAATATTCCATGCCTCACGAGATTACAGAAATTGGTTATTGCCTTTTGTAGCTTTCTTTGCGACGGCGGTTGTTTTCCTGTTTGCATCGTTGGTCTTTGATACTTCCTGGATCGACCATATTTTAAATCAGATGAATACCAATTTTGAACTAAATTACTTCACCAACAACTATCAAAATATTGCACTTTCAGCTTATGTCGTAATTGCCTTGTATTTTGTTTTGTCAATGATACTTACATTAACAAATAGACCAATGCTATTACAAGCTTCATACAAAAAAATGATTTTTGCGTTCTTAATTGGTCTTGTTGTTTTTTTGATTTCTACAGATAAAAATAACGGATTGTTACTTTTTACATTCATGCCATTAGCCGTAATGTGCACGAGTAATATTGAATATTCCCAAAATAAAATGTATCAAGAAATAGTATTGGCGCTAGTCTTACTTGGGAGCTTGTTTATCTTCTTTGCGCAACTATAATTTGCTGCCGTACGCCAAATCGCCAGCATCTCCAAGTCCAGGAACTATATAGTTTTTTTCATTAAGTTTTTCATCAATCGCCGCTATCCATAGATGGCAGTTTTCTGGGAGCTGTTTTTGGAGGTATGCAATTCCTTCTGGCGCCGCGATCACTACGGCAATGTGTATTTCTTTTGGTTTTTGTTCTAAATGTAATTTTTTCAAAACAGCAACTACCGATTGTCCTGTTGCCAACATGGGATCGATCAAAATCAGATTTTTATTCTCAAAAGATGGTGCCGCTTGATATTCAACCAAAATTTCAAAATCATCATCGTTGTTATAGTGATGACGATAAGCTGAGACAAAACCGTTTTCAGCATTGTCAAAAATATTCATAAAACCTGTGTGCAAGGCCAATCCGGCACGAAGAATAGAACACAAAACTACAGTATCGGCAATGGTTGTTGTCTTTTTAATTGCAAGCGGAGTCTGAACATCAATGTCTTTATATTCGAGTGTTTTACTCAATTCATACGCCATAATTTCACCTATTCGCTCAATATTTTTACGAAAGCGCATACTGTCTTTTTGAATGTGAATATCACGAATTTGGGCCAAAAAATGATTGAGAATGCTATTATTTTCAGAAATATTGTGAAGATGCATGAATATCGGATTTGTATGTTTACGTAAAAGTATAAAAACTATCTTTGTACCAGAGACCTTTTAGTCGAATCGTATGATCCGAGCCATAAAGACGGCGAACGGAACAAAGTTAAATAAAATAAAATTTAAAATTATGTTTTCAAAATTTGCCTATTCAATATTCGAACAAAGTATTAAAGACTATCATGTTTATAACAATGTAGATCAACCGATTACCAACCCATATCCAAAAGAAAAAATAGAACACTTATTGTATTTCAAAAATTGGATTGACACCGTTCAATGGCATTTTGAGGACATCATCCGTGACCCAAATATCGACCCTGTTGCCGCTTTGGTTTTAAAAAGAAGAATAGATGCTTCCAATCAGGAAAGAACAGATATGGTTGAATATATTGACAGCTATTTTCTCCAGAAATACGCTGATGTCAAAGTAAATGACAACGCCAAAATCAATTCTGAAAGTCCAGCTTGGACACTAGACCGGTTATCAATTCTGGCTCTAAAAATTTATCATATGAGCGAAGAGGCAAGCCGAGCTGAAGCTTCTCAACAACACCGTGATAAATGCCAAACTAAACTAAATGTGTTACTAGAACAAAGAACTGATTTGTCAACAGCAATTGATGATTTAATTACAGATATTGAAAATGGAGACAAATTCATGAAAGTGTACAAGCAGATGAAAATGTATAACGATGATGATCTGAATCCGGTTTTGTATCAGAATAAAAAATAACTTTTTTGTCATTTCGAAAAAGAAGAAATGAAATCAAGTATTTTGAATATGCGATTTCCCCTTCGTCGAAATGATATAATTACTATCAAATTTTGTCAAACGCAATCCATCATATAGCCGTCATTCGTCTCTCTGCCATGGGTGATGTGGCAATGACAGTTCCTGTAATCAGAGCTTTTACTCAGCAAAACCCTGACGTAAAAATTACGGTTGTTTCGCGTCCGTTTTTTAAGCCTTTTTTTGACGGAATTCCTAATGTAGATTTCTTTGCGGTTGATGTCAATGGAAGACACAAAGGTTTTTCAGGTTTATTGAAATTATATTCCGATTTAAAGAAGTTGGACATTGATGCTGTTGCCGATTTGCATAATGTGTTACGTTCTCAAATCATCAGAACACTATTCGCTTTAAGCGGAAAAAAAGTTGCTGCAACTGATAAAGGAAGAGCAGATAAAAAAGCGTTAACTCGACCCAAAAATAAAATCTTTAAGGCAGTAAAAACAATGGTTGAACAGCATGTTGAAACATTTAGAAAATTAGGTTTCAATATAGATTTATCAAATCCAAAATTTCCCCAGAAAGCAATTTTATCTTCTGATATTCTAATACTAACTGGCAAAAAAGAAAATAATAAATGGATTGGAATCGCACCCTTTGCACAATATGAAAGTAAAGTGTATCCACAAGATTTAATGCAACAAGTTATTGACGAATTAGCATCAGATAAAAACAATAAAATCTTTCTTTTTGGTGGAGGAGACACGGAAATTGAAATGCTGAATTTATTTGCCAGCGGAAAAGAAAACGTACTTATCATTGCCGGAAAACTTAACCTTCTGCAGGAATTAAATTTGATTTCAAATTTAAATGTAATGCTTTCAATGGATTCTGGAAACGCACATATTGCAGCAATGCTGGGAATAAGAGTAATTACACTTTGGGGCGCAACGCATCCGTTTGCCGGATTTGCACCATTCAATCAGCCTTTACTAAATTGTTTGGTTTTGGATAGAGAAAAATTCCCTATGATTCCAACATCCGTTTACGGAAACAAAAAAGTGGAAGGTTATGAAGATGCAATGAGAACTATTGCTGTCGAAACTGTTATTAAAAAATTAAACCAGTAAGCTACCATAAATATTAAGGCGAAAACAAAATACCTTAGTGGTTGAAAAATAATTACAAATAAATCTGATTGTCTCTACATTGATCCAAAATATATCTTTTCAAATTGGAAATCATTTCTTGGTAGTTTGGAGCATCATAGCCAAAACGGTCGTGTTCTGCTTGTTCTTTTTCAGTGGCATTGCACCCTTTTAAAACTTCCTTAATCATGTCAAGCATAATTAGTTGTTTATTTTTGTCTTTCTCAAATTTTAAATCAATGAGTTCATCTTCCAATTTTTCGCAATAATCCAACAATTCTTGAACTTCTGGTTCGTCAAGAAGCTCTTGGGCTTTTTTGAATATTTCGAGTTTATTTTTCATTATAAAAAATCAATTTCAAGACAATCTAATGAATTGATTACTAAAAATCGAACACAGAACACTTTCTACACAGTATCATAATCAATATAAAGTGCTGCAGATGTGGGATGTGCTTGACATGTTAAAATCAATCCTTCAGCAATTTCTTCATCAGTTAAAATAGAATTCTTTTTCATTTCGGCAGTTCCGTTAGTGATTCGCGCCAAGCAAGAACTGCAAATTCCGCCTTGACAAGAATAAGGTGCATCGATTCCTTGTTTTAATGCTGCTTCAAGCACCGTCTGCTTTTGCGACATTTCAAAAGTAGTTTCTTCATCGTCTACCATTACGGTTATTTTGGTATGCCCATTATGAGAATCAGCGCTTGGATTATCAACTGTAATAGATGTAGAAAACAGTTCAAACTTGATGTTTTTCTCAGGAACATTGTGTTCTTTTAAAACATCTGAAACTAAGTTAATCATTTCTTCTGGACCGCATAAGTAGAATTTATCAAACTCTTTTTCCTTGTGTTTGTTATCTAACACAAAATTTACTGCTGATTTTTCGATACGTCCAAAAAGACATTCTTCGGCTTTAGCCTGACTGAACACATACTGTACAAAAAAACGTCCAACATAGTGCAATTGAAGTTCATGTAACTCGTTATAAAAAATAGTTTCTTCGGGCGATTTATTTCCGTAAACCAAAACGAAAGTACTTTTAGGTTCCTCTTGCAAAACAGATTTCAAAATTGACATAACCGGCGTAATTCCGCTTCCGGCAGCAAAACCAGCATAATTTTTATGTCGTTCAGCATTGGGTTCAAAAGTAAATTTTCCTTCCGGTTGACCCACTTCAAGAGTATCGCCCACTTTTAAATTTTCATTGGCGAATTTTGAAAAATGACCACTTTTAACTGATTTTATAGCAATGCGCAAGTCACCGCTGTTTGGCGCGGAACATATAGAATACGCACGACGAATTTCCTCGCCGTCCAAAGTTAGTTTTAGATTTACATATTGACCAGCAGTAAATTGGTAAATAGGTTGTAATTCGGCTGGAACAGCAAAGGAAACAGAAATCGCACTGGCTGTTTCGTGTTTTATTTCTTTAATCTGTAATTTATAAAATGAAGACATGAAGTTAATTTTTGGCAAAGGTAAGAAATAGCAACGATTAGAAAAATAAAGAAACTTTGAAAGTGTGTAACATTTTTTTACATTTAGAAACTAATTGCCAAACCTAAACATTTACCCTATGTTCAAACACTTTATTTCTCTTGAATGGAAAGCTTTTACGCGCTCTACATCATTTAGCGCCAATTTGGTTCTGAAAATCTTAATGGGTTTAGGCGCATTATATTTTATCGTATGTTTTGCCATTTTGGGCACAGCCGTTTTTTTTATATTAAAGGATGAAGGTCTGGAACCTTTGGCAACAGTCAACAAATACGCTATTTATTATTTAGTTGGTGATTTGGTTATTCGCTATTTCTTTCAAAAAATGCCTGTGACTAATATCAAACCGTTCTTGGGTTTGCCGATACAACGAAGCATTATTGTCCATTTTTCATTAGGAAAAACTGCGATTTCCTTTTTTAATGTGCTGCACGCTTTTTTCTTTATTCCTTTTACAGTAGTTTTAATAGTTCAAGGTTATGGATTACAGGCAATTTTATGGCATCTAGGCATGATGGCATTAATTTATTCGAATAATTTTATCAATGTTTTAATCAATAATAAAAACAGTGTTTTCTATACCTTATTGTCTGTTGTTGTTGCTTTGGGACTTGCTCAATATTATGGCTATTTTGATATTACAGCCTATACACAACCTTTTTTTCAAGGAATGTACGGAACGTTATATTTATTTTTACTTCCGATACTTTTAGCGGTGGCAACGTATTATTTTTCGTTTGATTATTTCAAGAAGAATTTAAATCTGGATACAGGTTTGGCAAAGAAAAGCGATGAAGCTAGAACAGAAAATTTTACATGGCTCAACCAATTCGGAACTTTAGGAACGTTTCTTAAAAATGACATTAAGTTGTTGAAAAGGAATAAGCGATCGAGAACTACGGTTATTATGAGTTTTCTATTTATTTTTTATGGATTGCTTTTCTTTACAAATGCTATTGAAGCCTATCAAAATCCGATGATGCAGGTATTTGCTGGCATCTTTGTTTCAGGTGGGTTTTTATTTACGTTTGGGCAGTTTATTCCTAGTTGGGATAGCGCTTATTATCAACTAATGATGAGTCAGAACATTCAGTACCGCGAATACATCAGTTCAAAATGGTGGTTGATGGTTATCGGAACGGTGATTGCAACATTAATTGCTTCCTTTTATTGGGTCTTTTTTGGATGGCAAATTTATATGTTAATTGTAGTTGGAGCGATTTATAATATTGGGGTAAATTCGCATTTGGTGATGCTGGGAGGCGCTTTTGTAAAAACTCCAATAGATTTAACTATGGCGAATAAAGCTTTTGGCGATAAACAAGCTTTTAACGTAAAAACAATGCTGATTGCTATTCCAAAATTATTGGTTCCGATGCTTTTATATTACATTGGATATACGCTGTTTTCTGCTACTATCGGATTCCTTTTTGTTGCAGTAGCTGGAGTTCTAGGTTTTGCTTTCAGAAACTATGTCTTTACAAAAATTGAGAAAATCTACAAAACAGAGAAATACGCAACAATCGCCGCTTACAAACAAAAAAATTAAATGTTTTATACTAAACTTTCAAACTCATAAACCTCAAAATTTTTTAAAAATGATACAAGTTACTAATTTGACTAAAAGATATACTGCCGAAAGAACCGTTTTAAACATTCAAAATCTTGATATACCCAAAGGACAAAGCTTTGGATTGGTTGGAAATAATGGGGCCGGAAAAACAACTTTTTTTAGTTTGCTGTTAGATTTGATTCAACCAAGCACAGGTTATATAAAAAATACCAACGTTCAAGTAGACTCAAGCGAAGCTTGGAAACCATTCACATCTGCATTTATCGACGAAAGCTTCTTGATAGGCTATTTAACTGCTGAAGAATACTTTTATTTCGTTGGAGATTTGCGTGGACAAAATAAAGCCGATGTTGATGCATTGCTAAAGAAACATGAAGAATTTTTTAACGGAGAAATACTGAATAGCAAAAAATATCTAAGAGATTTATCAAAAGGTAATATGAAAAAGGTGGGTATCATTGCCACTTTAATCGGAAGTCCAGAAGTTGTTATTTTAGATGAACCCTTCGCTAATTTAGACCCAACTACAGTGCACAGATTAAAAACAATCATAAAAGAATTAGCCCAAGATCCGAATGTCACCGTTCTGGTATCCTCACATGATTTGGTTCACACTGTTGAGGTATGTAACAGAATTGTTGCACTCCATTTAGGGGAAGTCGTAAAAGACATTCAGACATCACCAGAAACTTTAAAAGAATTGGAAGCATTTTTCGCAGTGTAACAACTCTTTTTTTGAATTTTACAAAATAGTGGTAAGTCTTTATCTATTCTGATAAAAACTTACCGCTTATTTTTTTGACATATCAAAAAGAAATGTATTTTTACCAGTTAGTTATACTATTTATGACTTTATTGCGTTATAACACTAAACGTTTTGCTTTGAAAACCACTACAATTAAATATATTATTTTCTCGGGATTTTTTTTGCTTTTGATTGCCTGTTCTACCAAGAGAAATACGTGGCTGTCCCGAAATTCACACGCGCTTAGCACAAAGGACAATATTTTATTTAATGGTGGAACTGCCTTGGATAAAGGAGTTGTTGAAGTAAAAGCACAAAATAAAGACAATTTTTGGGAAATTCTCCCCGTAGAAAGAATGCAGATTTCTGACCAAAGTCTTATGCCAGGACAGGTCAAGAATGCTAATTTTGAAAAAGCAGAAACTAAAGCGACCAAAGCAATTCAGAAGCACTCAATGAATATTGGAGGATCAGAAAAAAACCCGCAAATGGACGAGGCTTATCTAATGCTTGGACAAGCAAGATACTACGACCAAAGATTTGTTCCGGCCTTAGATGCTTTTAACTATGTATTGAATAAATCTCCTAATAGTGATAAAATTTATATCGTAAAAATCTGGAGGGAAAAAACCAATATGCGATTAGACAACGATGCTTTGGCGGTAAATAATCTTCGAAAATTATTGAAAGAGATAAAGTTCAAAGACCAGATTTTTGCTGATGCTAATGCTACTTTGGCTCAGGCATTTATTAATCTTGAAGAAAAGGACAGCGCAATTGCCAAACTTAAAATCGCAAGAGAATTTACTAAATCAAACGAAGAAGTTTCAAGATACAGCTACATTTTAGGACAGCTCTATGAAAAAATGGGATACAATGATAGCGCGTATACTAGCTACCAATCGGTAATTGACATGCACAGAAAAGCCGCTAAATCCTACGTAATACATGCTCACGCCAGACAAGCCGCTCAGTTTGATTATGAAAAGGGCGATACAACGGCTTTCCTTAAAAAATATAAAGATTTATTAGAAGATAGAGAAGACAGACCGCATCTGGATGTTATTCATCATCAGTTAGCTATTTTTAGAGAAAAAACTAACAACCAACAACTTGCAAAGAAAGAATATAACTTATCACTTAAAAAGAAAACAAGCGATAGTTATCTTACAGCCTCTAATTACAGAAACTTAGCAGACCTTTATTTTATAGAATCTAAGTTTGTTAAGGCGGGCAATTATTACGATAGTACTTTAGTTAATTTGAAACCAAGAACACGAGAATTTAATCTAATAAAAAAGAAAAGAGAAAACTTAGATGATGTTATTAAGTATGAAGCAATTTCCAAAAGTAACGACAGTATCATTTCGCTGTACGGTAAATCGGATTCTGCCAGAAAAGAATATTTTGAAAAATACATTATTAAGCTTAAAAAGGAAGATGAAATCAAGCTAAAATTAGCCGAGAAAGAAGCTAAAAGAAAAGCGAATATCGAAAGGAATGGTGGCAGTGGCGAATCAAAAGAAGGTGCTGCTTCAGACGGTAAAAAACCAAGAGCAATAGAGCAACAAACAACTACATTGTCCTCCAATTCTGGCGCGAGTGGAAGTGTTTTTTATTTTTACAACCCTACGACGGTTTCTTATGGTAAAATTCAATTTGCTAAAATTTGGGGTAAACGAAAATTACAAGATCAATGGCGTGTCGCATCACTTTCTGAAAAAGGAACTAGCGATAGTACAGATTCAGATAGTAAAGCTTCAGACGACACCAAAGAGGTTGTAACTATAGACGAACGGTATACCGCAGAGTTCTACACCAAGCAAATTCCAGATTCACAGGCGTTAATTGACAGTTTAAGCAAGGAAAGAAACTTTGCAAACTATCAACTGGGTGTAATATACAAGGAGAAATTTAAGGAATATAAATTGGCAGTGAACAGATTAGAGAAATTGCTCGGCGACAATCCTGAAGAACGACTAGTATTACCCTCTATGTATAATTTATACAAGCTGTATGAAATACTAGATAAAGAGAGGGCAGAAGCCATAAAATCTAGCATAGTCTCACAATATCCGAATTCACGTTATGCCCAAATATTACTAAATCCAACAAGTGAAGTTGAAGAATCTAGTGATTCGCCAACAGGTGTATACCAAAACTTGTATAAACAATATGAAAAACGCGAATTTAAAGGGGTTTTAACAGCTTCAGAAGACGCTATAAATAGATTCACGGGAGATGAAATAGTACCGAAATTGGAATTGTTGAAAGCTAATGTTTTAGGTAAATTAGGCGGTCTTACTGAATACAGAAATGCTTTAAACTATGTTGCTTTAAATTATCCAAACGTTGAAGAAGGCAAAAAGGCAGAAAAAGTAATCGCCATTGACTTACCAAAACTAGAATCGTTACAATTATCCAGAGCGCCATCAAAGAACTGGAAAATTTTATACAGCACGAAAGATTTTGAAAATACACCTACAAAAAAACTTCGTGAAACTATCCAAAAATTTATTAAAGAAAGAAATTTAACTAAGCTGTCAGTTTCTTTAGATATTTATACGATGAATGATAATTTTGTGGTGATTCACGGGATGAATTCTCAGGATTTGGCTGACGGAGTTGCTTCTGTTTTGAAAGAGTTTAAAGAATATAAAGTTCCTCAAACCGCCGTACTTATAACTGTTGAAAATTATACTATTGTTCAAATTAAAAAGAACTTGGAAGAATATTTAACAGGTGATCTTCCAGAAACGGCAGCACAACCTAACTGGGATGGAACACTAGAAAAAATGCCGCAACCGCAACAACCTGCGCCGCAGCAACAACCTGCAAACAATCAGGATCAGCAACGTGAGAAGCAGCAAAAATCAAAGGGTAATCCACCTTCTGATGAAGATGAACTTGGTCCACCGCCAGCTCCACAAGATAAATCAGGTAAAAAAGGATAACGATTATGTTTGAGAAAAGTCCAAAATCATATACAGATCTTTTAGGTAAAACCAACAGAATTGTTGAAGGAACCACCATTAACGGCGATATAATCTCACCATCGGATTTCCGTTTAGACGGACATTTGGTTGGTAACTTTCAGTCCAAAGGAAAAATTGTAATTGGACCAGGAGGAAGTGTCAAAGGCGATATTATCTGCAAGAACGCCGATATTGAAGGAAAGTTTGAAGGAAAGATCCAAGTTCAGGAAGTCCTTAATGTGAAATCAAAAGCCCATATTCAAGGAGAAGTAATTTGCGGTAAACTATCAGTGGAACCTGGCGCCGAATTTAGTGCCTCTTGTGTAATGAAACCGCATATAAAAAGCATGATTGGTGATGGAAAATCGTCAGAAGAAAAAACAGCGTAACAAATGGTTCGCTCTGATTAATATTCCCATTCAAATGGGAGTAATCATTTTTTTGTTTTCTTATCTTGGCGGATGGCTTGACGGAAAATTTCCGAACGCTCACAATTTATATGTGAAGATGCTAACGTTAGTTGGCGTTGCAATCGCATTTTATAATGTTAACCGCCAATTAAAAGAAATCAACAAGATCGATAATGAATAAGCTAAGTTTCGCTAAAATTAAATCAGTATTCAATCTTCTAAATTTTGCCTTGATAGGATTTGTTATTCATAAAGTATGCTTTTACATTTTTGTTTCAAGAGAAATTGAAGATAATTTTGTCTACTCTATTTTGATACTTTATCTTTTCTTTTTCTGCTTTTCAGCCGCCATAGTATTAGGGTTGCATACAGTGAAGAAAATTAATATCGATTATGTAGGCTATTCGTTTTTGTTGCTGACAAGTCTAAAAATAGGAGCGGCATTTATATTCGCCAAACCGATACTAGCCAACGATCTTACCAAAACTCCAATAGAGAAGCTTAGTTTTTTTATAATTTTTATTTACTTTTTGGCAATAGAAACGTATCTAACAATCAAAATTTTAAACAATAACCAATAAAATCGTTTTAAATTGATGATTCGCTCGAAAAAAATAAAAGTTATACTTTTTAATAGTAATTAATATTGTACTTTTGCACCAAATTTGAAAAACGTTAATCTAAGTTAATTATCAGATATGGTGATTTCAAAAAAACCACTCCACTTTATTATAGCAGCTTTTGTTGCTTGCTTGCCTTTTTTAAGCGTTGCTAATCCTTCGGTTGACTCTGTAAAAGTTGTCGCGGAATCTAATGTTGCTGACGAAGCTCATAGAGAAAAAGCAGGGCCAAAAGACATCAAAACCGAAATCAATGAATTCATTGCGCATCACTTACAAGATTCGTATGATTTCAATATTTTTGGATACAAAAATGACTTAGGAGAACAAGAACATGTAGGTTTCCCATTACCAGTAATCCTTATTGATGACGGATTGCAAGTTTTCTCTTCTTCAAGATTTCACCACGGTGAAGAAACAGCAGCAGTAAATGGAAATTATTATCGTGTGCACCACGGAAAGATTTACAAAGTTGACAGCGCTGAAGCTGATGTTACTCTTGACGGTGAACACCATCCCACAAATGCAAAACCATTAGATTTTTCTATTACTAAAAACGTATTCATGATTTTTGTAGTAGCCTTGCTAATGTTCTTATTGTTCAGAAGTCTCGGAAAATCATTTGCTAAGAACGGTGGAATTTCTTCTGGAGTTGGACGTATATTTGAACCCATCGTGCTGTATGTAAGAGACGAAATTGCTATTCCAAACATCGGAGAACGACATTATAAAAAATACATGAGTTATTTGTTGACCATCTTTTTCTTTGTATGGTTTTTAAATATCTTCGGATTAACACCATTCGGAATTAATGTAACAGGAAACATTGCCGTTACTGCTTGTTTGGCTTTGATCACTTTCTTAATCACCACATTTACTGCGAAAAAAAGCTACTGGGGTCACATTTTCTGGATGCCGGGAGTTCCTGTTCCAATGAAATTTATCTTAGCACCAATTGAACTATTGGGAATGTTCATCAAACCGTTTTCATTGATGATTCGTCTTTACGCCAACATCGTTGCGGGACACATCGTATTGATGAGCTTGATTGGATTAATGTTTATTTTTAAAAGCTGGTTGGGGAGCACATTATCATTCTTCCTTTCGTTTGCTATTTCACTAATCGAAATATTAGTTGCCTTGTTGCAAGCGTACATATTTACAATGCTATCTGCTTTATATTTTGGTTCAGCAGTAGAAGAGCACCATCATGATGAGGCTCACCATTAATATTAATGTTTAATTTTTAATACATATTTTTATGACAATTCCTAGAATTATCGGAGCAGGATTAGTAGTTATCGGAGCTGGTATCGGTATCGGTAGAATCGGTGGATCTGCAATGGACGCTATTGCACGTCAACCAGAAGCTTCTGGAAAAATCCAAACAGCGATGCTTATTGCTGCTGCACTTATTGAAGGTATCGGATTTGCTGCATTATTCGCAGTTTCTGAAAACTAGAAAAAAAACTAAAAGCCGCAACGGTTGGTTGTGGCTTTTGTTTTAAACATTACATTAAAAGACTATAATTAAAATATAATATGGATAAGTTAATAAATGATTTCTCGTTAGGATTGTTCTTCTGGCAATTTTTGATTTTCATAGGATTGATTTTCTTATTGAAAAAATTTGCGTGGAAACCTATTCTTGATGCCGTTAATGAAAGAGAAGAAGGAATTAGAAATGCTTTGCTTTCTGCTGAAAATGCAAAAAGAGACATGCAAAATCTTAGATCAGATAATGAAAAATTATTAGCTGAAGCAAGATTAGAGCGTGATGCTTTAATGAAGGATGCTCGTGAAATCAAAGAGAAAATGATTTCTGATGCAAAAACAGAAGCTCAGATTCAAGGTCAAAAAATGATTGAGCAGGCAAAAGCTTCTATTGAAAGTGAAAAAAATGCTGCTTTAGCTGAATTGAAATCCCAAGTTTCGACCTTGTCATTAGACATAGCTGAAAAATTATTAAAAGATGAATTATCTAATAAAGAAGCTCAAACTAAACTGGTTGAGAAAATGTTAGGTGACGTTAAATTAAATTAATCGGTATGTCAAGAGCTGCGATCAGATATGCAAAAGCAATTTTAGAAACTGCGGTTTCAAGCGGAAATTCTATTCAAGTAAATGATGATATGAAAATCATCCTTGCTGCGGTTGACGCTAGTGCTGATTTAAAAGAATTTTTGTCAAGCCCAATCATCGCTTCCGATTTGAAGAAGAGTGCCTTGTCTGAAGTTTTTAGTTCAGTACAATCCGAAACAAAATCACTTTTCAGATTGTTACAAGAAAATAAAAGATTTGAATTATTGGCAGCGATTGCAGCACAATATAATATTCAGTTTGATGAAATGAACGGAGTTGAGGTTGCAAATGTAACTACAGCTTTTGCCATAACACCGGAATTGGAAGCAAAAATATTAGCCAAAGCAGCAACTATTTCAACAAAGAAAATTACTATTCAAAATATAGTTGATCCTTCAATTATTGGTGGATTTATTTTGAGAATAGGCGACAAACAATATAATGCATCTGTGTCAAACAGATTACAGGAATTAAAGAGAGAGTTTAGTAATTAGATTACCATTAAAGATATATCAAAATGGCAGAAATCAATCCAGCTGAAATTTCAGCAATATTAAAGAAACAATTATCTGGTTTTGAATCAGGTGCAACATTAGAAGAAGTAGGTACAGTTCTTCAAGTAGGAGACGGTATTGCTCGTGTTTACGGGTTATCAAACGCTCAATACGGCGAGTTAGTGCAATTCGACAACGGATTGGAAGCTATCGTTTTGAACTTAGAAGAAGACAATGTTGGAGTGGTACTTTTAGGACCATCTACCGGTATTAGAGAAGGTTCAACTGTAAAAAGAACACAGAGAATTGCCTCTCTTAAAGTTGGTGAAGGAATTGTAGGTCGTGTGGTTAATACACTTGGAGAGCCAATTGACGGTAAAGGACCAATTAGTGGTGAATTATACGAGATGCCTTTAGAAAGAAAAGCCCCTGGAGTTATCTTCCGCCAGCCTGTAACTGAGCCGTTGCAAACCGGAATCAAATCTATTGATGCGATGATTCCAGTTGGAAGAGGACAACGTGAGTTGGTTATTGGTGACCGTCAAACTGGGAAAACTACCGTTTGTATTGATACCATCTTGAACCAAAAAGAATTTTACGATGCTGGGAAACCAGTATATTGTATCTATGTAGCCATCGGACAAAAAGCATCTACGGTTGCTGGAATTGCGAAAACATTAGAAGAAAAAGGAGCTATGGCCTACACAACAATTGTTGCTGCCAACGCTTCTGATCCAGCACCAATGCAGGTATATGCACCTATGGCCGGAGCTGCAATTGGTGAGTATTTCAGAGATTCAGGTCGTCCTGCTTTGATTATTTATGATGATTTATCAAAACAAGCGGTAGCTTATCGCGAGGTGTCTCTTTTGTTAAGAAGACCACCAGGACGTGAGGCTTACCCTGGAGACGTATTTTACCTACACTCTCGTTTATTAGAAAGAGCTTGTAAAGTTATTGCAGATGATGATATTGCAAAAGACATGAACGATTTGCCAGATACTTTAAAAGGTATAGTTAAAGGTGGTGGTTCGTTAACCGCTTTACCAATTATTGAAACACAAGCGGGTGACGTATCAGCTTATATTCCAACAAACGTAATTTCGATTACTGACGGACAGATTTTCCTTGACGGAGATTTGTTTAATTCAGGAGTTCGTCCAGCGATTAACGTAGGTATTTCGGTATCTCGTGTTGGAGGAAATGCTCAGATTAAATCGATGAAAAAAGTAGCGGGTACCTTAAAATTAGATCAAGCACAATTCCGTGAATTGGAAGCGTTTGCTAAATTTGGTTCTGATTTGGATGCTGTTACTTTAAACGTAATTGAAAAAGGTAGACGTAATGTTGAAATCTTGAAACAAGCAGTTAACGATCCGTACACTGTTGAAGATCAGGTTGCAATTATTTATGCAGGTTCTAAAAACTTGTTAAGAAATATTCCTGTAAACAAAGTAAAAGAATTCGAAAGAGCATACCTTGATTATTTAAACCACAAGCACAGAGCTATTTTAGATGCTTTAAAAGCAGGTAAATTGGACGACACCATTACTGACGTTTTAGAAAGTGTAGCTAAAGAACTTTCAGCGAATTACTAATTAAAAAGTATTAAGTATTGAGTACAAAGTATCAAGATGATCTTTGTACTTAATACTAAAGTCTTAATACAAAAATAAATGGCAAACTTAAAGGAAATACGTAATCGAATTAGTTCAGTTTCATCAACGATGCAAATTACATCGGCAATGAAAATGGTTTCTGCTGCAAAGCTGAAAAAAGCTCAAGATGCTATTACAGCCATGCGACCGTATGCCGAAAAATTAACTGAACTGCTGCAAAATGTGAGCGCTACTTTAGATGGTGATGCTGGCGGAGAGTTCACAGCACAACGTGAAGTAAAAAAAGTTTTGCTTGTTGCTATTACTTCTAACAGAGGTTTGGCAGGAGCATTTAATACTAACATTATCAAACGAGCTAAAGAAGTTGCAGAGGGTTACGCGGGAAAACAGGTTGATATTTTCGCAATTGGTAAAAAAGGAAACGATGTTTTAAGAAAAACAAATAGCGTTATTGACCACAATAATGAAATATATGAAGAACTAACTTTTGACCGAGTTGCTTTAATCGCTGATTTTCTAACTGAAAAATTCACTTCTGGAAGCTATGATAAAATTGAATTGATTTATAACCAATTTAAAAATGCAGCAACTCAAATCGTTCAAGTTGAACAGTTTTTGCCATTAGCACCAATTCAATCTGACGTTCCAGTTTCAAGTGGAGAATATATCTTTGAACCTTCAAAAGAAGAAATTGTATTGACTTTGATTCCAAAATCATTGAAAACACAATTGTACAAAGCTATTAGAGATTCATTTGCTTCTGAACATGGAGCAAGAATGACGGCAATGCATAAAGCAACGGACAACGCAACCGAATTGAGAAACCAGTTGAAATTAACATATAACAAAGCGCGTCAGGCTGCCATTACCAATGAGATTTTAGAGATTGTTGGTGGAGCAGAAGCTTTGAAAGGATAATTCCACAATTACATTATATAATAATGAAGAGTCAACTAAGGTTGGCTCTTTTTTTGGTAAATAAAATTTTCTATTTTATTTTTCGTAATTTTTTTATTTAACTTTGTTTTAAC
>Ga0105047_10002473_pt1 | contig 32929 bp, 32 predicted proteins | sample MAT04_FD_78384 | JGI IMG/M metagenome (GOLD analysis project Ga0105047, IMG submission 78384) | Freshwater microbial communities from Lake Fryxell liftoff mats and glacier meltwater in Antarctica - MAT-04 (megahit assembly) | ecosystem: Environmental > Aquatic > Freshwater > Ice > Liftoff... | reverse complement strand
TTCCGGTACAGCTTCACGTACCGCTTCACGGTAATCATCGGCACGCCAAACGCCTTCACGATCTCTTTGGGTTTTACCGTCCCGCTCACAATCATCTGGCTGGTAAACATGCGGAAACTCCGCACGTCCCGCTCCCCGTGGTGAAACAACGGCAAGTAGCCGTGGAGGCACCACACCCGCCTCTTTTTGGACTCCGATCACGCCGTTGATCTCCACCGAACCGGCGGGAAACACCGGCAATTGCATTTGCGGCATCCCTCTCTTTTACCCCGTACGCGACTGATCCGCAACTGCATTCCCGGTTCATTCTGTTTTCATTGATCCGCTAGATTTACTGGGATTTGCTGGGCGACATCAGGAGGTCTGAATCTAGCCCGATTGCCCGGCTACCAGGGGCCCGACCCCTTCTCCGCCCTCTTCCGCGGCAACACTCCAGGCGACGCTGCCGGCCCCGCCATCTCCCAGTTTCTCTGGCAGACCATCCCCTTCGGCAGTTCGTCAATTCTTCAACGCTGGCAGTCCCTGCAGCACGGCCAGGACCATCTCACAACCTTTGACGATTGGTTCGCGGTTGCGAACGGCTCCACCCGCTACGCCCTCGCTGCCTGGCGCCAGCAGTCCCGCTACATCATAACCCCGCGCGATCTCGCAGCTTACGTCTGGAAGGATTTTTCTTATCAGGCCTTCCAAACCGCCGCGCTCATCCTGATCGGCATGGGCGGCGCCGTCGCCTCGCCTCGCAACCCCTATCGAACCACGCGCGCCCAGGCCGGCTTCGTCAACTTCGGCGGACCAATGGTTCTCGATTTCGTTGCGCGCGCCGCTAACGCCGCCCTACGCGCCACCTGGTTTCAAAAATGGCAGGTCCATCGCCGTGCCCGACCCGAAGAAACCGCCGCCCGCCTCCAAGCCGGCTCCATTGGGGTCCATCCCGATCTGGCTCAGAATGAGGTCCTCGCCGCCATTCGCGACCGTTACGGCAGCGTCGTACTTCCCATGGCCTACCCGGAGGGTTGCCCTCTACATCCCTCTTATCCTGGAGGCCATTCCGCCATCGCCGGCGCCTGCGTGACGGTACTCAAAGTTCTCTTCAACCCGGCGGCTATCATCCCTTCGGCCATCGTCCCTGATGAAGCCGGCCACTCCCTGCGGCTATGGACCGGCGTGCCGCTCACCGTCGGCGGGGAACTCGAAAAACTCGCCTCCAATATGACCTTCGGTCGCGACGACGCCGGTGTTCATTACCGCACCGACGGCATCGCCGGTCTGAAACTCGGTGAGCAGGTCGCAATCTCTATGCTGCGCGATCTGTTTCCTGCCCTCCCGGAAGGCGTTGCTCCGGCTGAACTCGCATAATCGCCGTAACGACGACGTGCGAAAACTTCTCCGCTTCGCTTGCCTCCTCTTTGCCGCTGCAGGCGGCGCCGCTCCCGCTTACACGGGGATGCTGTCCTCTATCTACCTCAAAAAAAGGCGTTGTCTTAAACTCCCCTTGACAGCGCGATATAATAGAAATGTAAGAGCTGTCCCACCGCTAGTCGGAAGGCGCCTCGGGGACCGGGGGGGGGGTATGAAACGGGGGAATAACCCACCGTTTGTTGAAAACAATAGGCTTACGAGTTGGAATAACCCACGGAGATACCCAACTCTAACCCGCGAAACCCAGCCGAACCCATCAGAAACCCAACCTAACCCAAGCGATGGAGTATGATCGCCTACATGACCGCTCCCCTGCTGTCCCGTCGTTCCCTGTTCGCCGGTGCGCTATTCGCTCCGTCCCGCTTCCAAGCCGCTGAGTCGATCATCGACAAGGCCGTCGCCTCCGGTCAACTCCACGCCGCCGTCCTCCGCATCGAGCAACGCGGCGAGACCTTCGAACGCGCCTTCGGCAAAGCCAAACCCGACTCCCCCTTCCTCATCGCCTCCATCACCAAACCCATGACCGCCACCGCCGTCATGATCCTCTCCGATCGCGGCCTCCTCAATATCGAAGACCCCGCCTCCAAATACCTCGACGGCTTCACCACCGGTGACCGCGCCAAAATCACCATCCGCCACCTCCTCACCCACACCTCCGGCCTGCCGGACATGCTGCCCGATAACATCGCCATGCGCCAGCGTCAGGCGCCCCTGCATGACTTCGTCAAAGGCGCCCTCACCACGCCGCTTCTCTTCGCGCCCGGAGCCCGTACGAGCTACCAAAGCATGGGCATCCTTCTCGCCTCTGTAATCGTCGAGCGCATCACCAGACAACCCCTCCGCCGGTTCCTCAAAGATGAACTCTTCCAACCCCTCAACATGGCCAATACCACCCTGGGCAAGGCCGACGGCGCCATCAGTCTCCAGGTCGAACACGCCGACCCTCCCGGCGGCACTCCCGAGACCGCCATCTGGGACTGGAACAGCGCCTGGTGGCGCGACCTCGGCGTCCCCTGGGGCGGCGCGCATTCCACCGCTGCCGACATCTCCAAGCTCCTCCAATCCTTCCTCCACCCCACCGGCAAACCCGTCAAAAAGGAGACCGCTAAGCGCATGACCATGAATCAGAACGTGGGCCTCGACAAGCCCTACGGCATCGGCTGGGCCATCACGCCCGGCGGCTTCGGCCACGGTGGCTCAACCGGTACCTCCTGCTGGGCCGACACGGCCAGGGACGCCACCTTCGTCCTCCTCACTTCGCTGCCCGCGAAGGTCTCCCAGCGGCCTATCATCGACCCCGTCGCCAAGGCCGTGCGGGCCGCTTTATGACCTATACATTCGTCCCCAATGTCGACCCCGCCGCCGATGTTCCCGCCAGCGGTATCCTTAGCCGGACCCTTCACAACGACGATCAGAACAAAGTCGTCCAGTTCACCTTCGCCCCCGGCGCGGAACTCTCCGCGCACACCGCCCCTTACCCCGCCTCCATCTACATCGTCCGCGGCGAAGCTGAACTACAACTCGGTGACGACAAGCTCGACGTCACCGCCGGCGCCTTCGCCCAAATGCCCCCCAAGCTCGAACACGCCATCCGCGCCCGCACCGAACTCGTCATGCTCCTCATCATGAACAAGGGCGCCCGCCAATGATCGACATCCGCCCTGCCGGCCCGGTCGCGACGCTCGACTCCCCCATCGAGCATCTCAACGCCTGCCATCGCCGCATCGAAGAACGGCTCGACACCCTCGAACGTGCCGGTGCTCACTTGCTCACCGCCCCCGCTGAAGCGCTCGCCGCCATCCACTCCGCCTTTCGCTTCCTCGACTCCAGCGGCGTCAATCATACTGCCGACGAAGAACAAAGCTTCTTCCCTCGCCTCGCCGCGCACCTCACCCCAGAAGAGCGGCAGTTCGTCGCCGATCTCGAGTCCGAACACAACCAGGCCGAAGCCATCTACAGCGAACTCAAAGCTCACGTCGCCAACATGACCAGCGCGCCCTCCGGGATCCACCAGATCCGCTTCACCGAACTCGCCGCCGCGCTCTGTGCGCTCTACCGGCAACACATCCGCAACGAGGACGCCCGCTTCCCCGCCATCGCGAATCGGTGCCTTTCCACCGCTGACTTCGACGCCATCAGCACGGAGATGAAGGCTCGCCGCGGACTATAATCAAAGTCCTCGCCCATGTCTTCCCTATCGAACTTCGTCGCCGGTAACTGGGTCGCTTCCCGGACCGAAAACACCCGTCCCGTCCACAATCCCGCCTCCGCTGAAGTGCTCGCCACCGTGCCGCTCTCCGCGCCCGCGGACGTCCACGCCGCCATCGAATCCGCCCACAAAGCATTCCCCGATTGGCGCCGCATTCCGCTCGCCGAACGCGTCCAGTTCCTCTTCCGCCTCAAGAACCGCATGGAGGAAGACTTCGAAGAGCTCTCGAAGACCATCACGCTCGAATGCGGCAAAACGCTCGCCGAATCGCGCGGAGAAATGCGCCGCGCCATCGAGAACATCGAAGTAGCCTGTTCCGCCTCCGTCCTCACCCAAGGCCTCTTCTCCGAGGACATCGCCCCCGGCATCGACGAGTTCACCATCCGCCAACCGCTCGGCGTCTGTGCCATCATTGCGCCTTTCAATTTCCCCGGCATGATCCCCTTCTGGTTCCTGCCCTATGCCCTCGTCGCCGGCAATACTGTCGTCCTGAAGCCCTCCGAACGCGTGCCGCTCACCATGACGCACGTCTTCCGCATCCTCGAAGAACTCCGGCTTCCGCCCGGTGTCGCCAATCTCGTCAACGGCGGCCGCGAAGCGGTTGATGCCCTTCTCGACGATGAACGTCTCCAGGCGATCAGCTTCGTCGGCTCCTCCGCCACCGCCCGCTACGTGTATGCCCGCGCCGCCGCTGCCGGCAAGCGCGTCCAGTGCCAGGGCGGCGCCAAGAACCCCATCGTCATCGCCGCCGACGCTCATCTCGATTCCACCACTCAGGTTGTCGCGGACTCCGCCTTTGGTTGCGCCGGCCAGCGCTGCCTCGCCGCCTCCATGGCCGTGCTCGTCGGCGACGCCCGCGGCCCCTTCCGCGACAGCATCCGCGACGCCGCGGCCTCCCGCTTGACGGGTTTCGGAATGGACGCCGTGCAGATGGGCCCCGTCATTTCCGCTGAAAGCAAGCTCCGCATCGGTGGCCTCATCGCCAACGCGGAACAAGAGGGTGCGACGGTTACCGTCGATGGCCGCGACGCTCGCATCCCCGGCTTCGATAACGGTTACTTCCTTAAACCCACGATCCTGGAAGGCTTGCCCCTCGATAGCAACGTCGCTCACACCGAGATCTTCGGTCCGGTCCTGAGCCTCCACGAGGTCGACGATCTCGATCAGGCGCTCGCCATCATCAATCAAGGCCAGTACGGCAACATGGCCTGTCTCTTCACCTCGAGCGGTGATCTCGCTCGCCGCTTCCGCTCGGAAGCCGACGCGGGAAATGTCGGCATCAACGTCGGCGTCGCCGCCCCAATGGCCATGTTCCCGTTCAGCGGCGCCCGCGGCAGTTTCTTCGGCGATCTCCACGGTCAGGGCCGCGACGCCTTCCAATTCTTCACCAAGCAAAAGGTCGTCGTCGAACGCTGGCCCCGCGCCGTGTCGCGCCTCTTCTAAATCAGGAGCCCCATTCAAATGTCCCGCCACGAATCCGCCTTTGAAATGGCCGCCAGCGCCATCCGCTTCGGCCCCGGTGTCACTCGCGAAATCGGCATGGATCTCGCCGAACTCGGGCTCCGTCATGTGCTCGTTTTCACCGATCCCTGGATTCGCAAGCTGCCCCCAGTGGCCGCGGTCGAGCAGTCGCTCAAGGACAGCAAGGTTGCCTACACGCTCTATGACCGCGTCCGCGTCGAGCCCACCGACATCAGTTTCCGCGAGGCCATCGACTTCGCCCGCGGCATCGAGTTCGACGCCATCATCGCCGTCGGTGGCGGATCCACCATCGACACCGCGAAGGCCGTCAATCTCTACACCTGCTATCCACCCGACGACTTCCTCGACTACGTCAACCCGCCCATCGGTAAGGGCCTGCCCGTCCCCGGTCCGCTGAAGCCGCTCTTCGCCGTTCCGACCACTGCCGGCACCGGCAGCGAGACTACCGGCGTCGCCATCTTCGATCTCGCGCACCTCCACGCCAAGACCGGTATCGCTCATCGCCGTCTGAAACCGACCCTCGGCTACCTCGACCCCGAGAACACCCGCACCATGCCCTCTCAGGTCGCCGCGGCGACGGGTCTCGATGTGCTCAGCCACGCCATCGAGTCCTACACCGCCGTACACTACACGGAGCGTCTCGCGCCGGAGCGGCCTATCCTGCGCCCCGCCTATCAAGGCAACAATCCCATCAGCGACGTCTGGTCGATGCAAGCCCTCCGCATGGTCGGCGACTTCATCTTCCGCGCCGTCGAAGACACGTCCGACGACGAGGCTCGTTCGAACATGATCCTGGCCTCCGCCTATGCGGGCGTCGGCTTCGGCAATGCCGGGGTGCATCTTCCGCACGGCATGTCGTATCCGGTTTCAGGCATGGTGAAGGGGCGCGGCTTCCGCCAGTCCGGCTATCCCAACGCACCGGAGATGATCCCTCACGGCTTCAGTGTCATCCTCAATGCCCCGGCGGTCTTTCGCTTCACGGCGCAGGCCTGTCCCGAACGCCATCTGGCGGCCGCCGCCGCTCTCGGCGTCGACATCAGCGGCGCCAACCCGGCGGACGCGGGCAAAATCCTCGCTGACCGGATCGTCGCCATTATGCAGCGGCTGAAGGTGCCCAGCGGCTTGAAAGAGCTTGGTTACTCGAGTTCCGACATTCCCGCACTCGTCGAAGGAACGTTGCCGCAACACCGGGTAACGAAACTCTCTCCGCGCCCCGCGACCACCGGCGACCTGGCCCTTCTCTTCGAAGAAACGATGCAGGTCTATTGAGACCTGCCCCCCCGGCGAAGTCGGACCGGCCCAGCCACGACCGCGGGCCTCGCTCTTCGTTTCGAAAAGACCTTGATTACTCCGGCTTGTGCGTCGCGCCATCCCGCGCCGCTTTCCGGCGTTCGTCGCTGAGGGCCGTGTTGAATGACGCGCCGAATCCGGTGGTCTGCCGGTAGGGGTACTTCTGCCACGGATCGCGGCCCTCGATGCGAGGATCGCCTGTCGCTTGCAGGTCTGTTTCGAGAAGTCCGCGCAACTGCGTCAGCGCCGCGCGATGCGTTCCCCCGGCAATCAGGTTGAACTCCTGATCCGGGTCCGACGGCAAATGATAGAACTCTTCGCCGGGACGCTTCGCCGTGCACAGCGCCAACTCTCGCGCGAACCGTTTCGCGTTCGCCGGATCAAGCAGTTCGTCCTTCACCGGCGCGCCGTCGATGTCGCCGTGAAAGGTCTTGTTGCTCGAAACGAAATCCGGCCCCCCGGTCGGCCAGCGATCGGGCGCGAAGTTGCGGATGTAAAGGTAGTCCCGCGTGCGCACGCTGCGCGCGGGATAGGTGGCGCCATCGGGGCGGCAATACGTGTGCCGTTCCAGCCCCGCCAACACATGCCCGCGAGCGACATCAGTCTTACCCTCCAACACGGGCAGCAAGCTCTGCCCCGCCGCTCCCTTGGGGTTCGGGAGGCCAGCCGCGGCGAGCAGCGTCGAGGGAATGTCGATGTGGCTCACCAGCGCCGTCGCCGTCAGTCCCGCCTGGATCCGCCGTCCCCAGCGCATTGCCAGCGGCATGCGCAGTCCACCGTCGTAGAGGCTTACCTTCGCCCGTGGAAACGGCATGCCGTTGTCGCTGGTGACGACGATCAGCGTGTCATCCAGAATCCCCCGCGACTCCAACAGCGCCACCGCCTTCCCCAACTGATGGTCGTACCACTCGATCTCCGAATAGTACGCGGCGAGGTCCTTGCGTGTCGTCTCCGTGCCGGGCAAATACGACGGCACGCGTATTTCCGCGAGGGAACGTCCCATCCGATCACTGGCCTTGGGGTCGTAGACGCGGTGTGGCTCGGTGCTGCCGAGCCAGAAGAAGAACGGTTTGGCCGGATCGCCATCCGCGAGGAAGTCCGCGAAGTTCGCCGCGTAGTCGCGGTCGTCCAACCCGGCCGCGATTGGCGCGGGATGCTTCCGTTGGTTGAACTCCTTGCCGTTCGGATGCCGGGTCAATCCGCCGGCGCGCCAGTCGCCGGGCGCCCAGCCTTTGCCTGTAAATCCCGTTCGATACCCGGCGTCCTCCAGCGCGTGCGTGACCAGCGGCAGGCCTGCCGGAATGGTTCCGTAAAGGACGCCGGCCTCACCGGTCTGCCAGATGTGGCGGCCCGTTAACAACGCCGTCCGCGACGGCGTGCACGACGGACAAGCCGAGAAGCTGTGCGTGAACAATACGCCTTCCGCCGCGATCCGATCGAAGACTGGCGTCCGGACAAACTTATCGCCGTACGCTCCCGCGTGCGGCCAGGACTGGTCGTCGGCTACTACCAGCAAGATATTCGGCCGGGCCGAAGGGTTTCGCGTACAGCCGATCGGCACGGCCGCTGCCCCGGTCAGCAGGCTGCGTCGGGAAATGGACATCTTTTACATGTATCAAGTGCCCGCCCCTCTCGGCAAATCCTCCAACCCGCCGGCCTCGGCGCTCACCAAAACTTGACCACTTGTGCTCCGATAGAGTTGCCCACCCCCGGACCCGAGTCCGCGCCGACAAACCACTGATGGGCAAGGTATTATCATCCCCGGACCCGCCGGGCCGGTGGGTCACGCTCCGTGAGCATACCCGGGTCATTTCTCGCGAGAGCCGAAGCCGGCGATCAACAGATCGTGCGAAACAAGAAGGAGGGCCGAGTAGCGAAGGGGTACCGGGCAGGTCTCGCGTAGTGGGCCGGACCTCAGGCGCGACGCCCACGCGCGTTCCGAGCGGGTCGATAATAGGAGTTGTGTCACCTACTCTCCCCGAAGACAAGGTTTACGAATCAATCGGCGACGATGGCTTTCAAAGATTGGTGCGAGCCTTTTACCGTCAAATCCCAACCGACGACATATTAGGTCCGATGTATCCCAAGGCCGACCTTGACGGCGCTGAAACGCGCCTCCGCCAGTTTCTTGTCTTCCGCTTCGGCGGTCCGCAAACTTATATTGAACAACGCGGTCATCCGCGGCTCGGCATGCGCCATGGCCCCTTCCCAATCACCGGCGATGCGCGGAACCGGTGGATGCTACTCATGAACAATGCCTTCTCCGAGGTTGCATTACCCCCGGAGGCTGAACAAACCCTGCGCGACTTCTTTGAGCACGTCGCGACATTCCTTATCAACCGCAAGGAGACGTAACCTATGTCCGACCCGCGCTATCCAATCGGCGAATTCACCTTCGCCGGTCCTTTGAGCCCCGGGCAACGGGCCGCCGCCATCGAGATCATCGAGAACACGCCGCTGGAACTGCGCAAGTCGCTGCGCGGCCTCGGCGATGAGCAACTGGCCACGCCCTATCGCGAAGGGGGCTGGACGGTTCGCCAACTGGTCCACCATATTGCTGACAGCCACATCAATGCGTACTGCCGCTTCCGATTGACCCTCACTGAGGATAACCCGGCGATCAAGCCCTATGAAGAGCAGCTATGGGCTGAACTGGCCGATGGGTTGACCGCTCCGTTGGGACTTAGCCTTGCGATGCTGGACGCCATGCACGCCCGATTGGGGATGCTGCTGCATTCGTTAACGGCTGAGCAGTTTTCCCGTCCGCTCGTTCATCCGGCAAGCGGTCCGCATGATCTCGACTGGTTGCTGGCGGTGTACGCCTGGCATGGTCCCCACCACATCGCTCACATTACGTCCTTGCGAGAAGCCCGCGGCTGGTAGGAGCGGCTAAGTTCGAATCCTGGGGTTACAGACGGGCCACGGCGCGAAGCCAACGACGAGCGTGGCCCGGTCAATGTAGAGATTCACATCCTGCCCTTTGATCAGCAATAGCTGGATGATCCCGTTGGTGCAACTTTTCACTTTCGAACGCTGGATGGCGGCGACGTTGGCCGCATCGCTTTGCGGGCCCCAGTCCTGCATGAACCGTTCAAATTTGTAGTCCCGGCACGGTGTGGCGTCAGTGCAGCCCCAAAGTCCGTAGGCGGTTTTGTAGTCCTGCCGTTCAAGGAGCGACAGGAACTCTTTTAACCGCGATTCTTCCCGGTAATTCCTGAAGAAGAACCAGAGTCCGCCGCCGACGACGGCGAGAGTGAGGACCGAGTAGAGAATCCGTTTGACCAGTTTCTCCCGGCGCGCGTCCTTGACGCCGTAATTGTCCAGAAATTCGCTCATTGCCGTCCCCCTCGCGGAGAACTTACTTGACCGGGTACACTTTGTTGTACTCGGCAGTTGCCTCCGCCGTAATTTCCAATGCGGGTTTGTAGTAGACGGCGTTCGTCACGTCGACCACCAAGTCCAGCGCCTTCGCTTCCGAAAGTTTCTTAACGACTTCGTTCATTCGCTGCGCGCTCCGGCCCAGGATGTCCTGGCGTTCCCGGTCGACGTCGCCCTGCAGGTCTTCGGTCAACCGCTGCAATTCGCGCTGTTTCCGCTGCCCCTGCACGTTCAGCTCCGCTTCCGCTTGAGGCGTCAGCTTCCCGGCCATGGTCTGCAACTGGCCTTGTATGATCTGTAGTTCCTTTTGCAGACCTTCCGCTTTATCCTGCCGCGGCTTGAACTTGGCTTCCAGATCCTTCTGCGCCTTCTGTATTTCGGCCGTATCCAACACTGCCTTTTGCAGATTGATGATCGCCGCCTTTACCTGCGCCGAAGCGCTGGTGGCACAAGCCAGCAGAATTACCGGCGCCAAGAAACTTACCGTACGAATACCGAACATTTTGCAGATCTCTCCTGAATTCCCGCGATGCGAAATCGTTAACCACCAGATTATCACACGCCCTAGCGGCTCAGCGCCTCTAACAGGACGCGGCCCATGGATCCCGCGGGTACTTCCACCTCCAAAATTGTCGCCAGTGTGGGCGCTAAATCGTTGACCGCGGCAGCCTGATGATACCGGCCCGGTTTCACTCCCGCGCCCATGATGATCAGCGGCACGTGTGAGTCGTAATTGAACGGCGAACCATGAGATGTCGTGTCGGTCCCGAAAATCCAGTAGGGCTCCAACACGATCACGACATCGGCTCCGCGCGACGAATGGTATCCGTTCGCGGTTCGCGTTCCGATCTTATCCTGCCCGGCCTGACCACGCAGCAACTGGTCTTTGGTATAGACACGCAAAACGTGGGGAAAGTTCCGCACCGCTTCGGCGGCCGCTTCGCGCACGCGGGCGGGACCGTACTGTTCCAGCAGCGCCGGATCCAGGTAGTGCTGTTCACCCGACTTACCCACCGACCATTTACCCGGCCCGAATCTGGCCTGGAGCGTTGTGTCGACGAGGTCCATCATGTCCTTGGTTTTAATGCGCCCGCCTGGCATCTTTCGCGCCGTGTTCACTTCCGGTTTTGGCGAAACGCCGTGATCTGCCGTCAGCGCGACCAGCACGTTCCGCATTCCGATCTTCTTCTCCAGATACGCGAACAGCCGGCCCAGATCCCGGTCTGTTCGTACCGACATGTCGCGTGTCTCAGGGGAGTCCGGCCCATACCTGTGGCCCACTAAATCGTTCGATGAGAAGCTCAACGCCAGCACATCGGTGGCGGCGTGTTGGCCCAGTTTTTCATTCTCCACCGCCAATTCGGCCATTTCCACCACTATCTCATTCCCGAACGGACTCTTCTCAACGCCGTCGTAAAACATCGTGTCCGGCTTCGATGTCATCGCCCGCAGCGGGGCCCCTCCCCAAATCGGAGTCCACGGCTTGCTCAAGTATTTGTCCGCGGGGCGCCTGGCGTTGTGCGCCGCAACCCACGCAGGCAGATTCTTCATGTACCAAGTGCTGGTAACCCAACTACCGTTCTCCGCCGCAAACCAATACGCCGCGTCCGCCATTCGTCCCGGCATTAGGATGGCCGAGCGGTCCTTGAGCGAGATTCCGATCGTCTTTGACTCCCCCCGCCCCGACATCTTGATTTCATCCGCCACTGTGCTTACAAGCAGTCGCTTCGGGGTCGAACCGACGCCGTCGCCGCCCACTAGTTCGCTCTGCAAATCCTGAACGGAGGTCGTGATCTTTCCGATTTCCTTCTCATACCATTCGTTCCCCACAATTCCGCTCAGCACTGGCGACGCGCCGGTCAGCATCGTTGAGTGGCCCACCGCCGTCACCGTGGGCATGTGTTCGTAATTAGCGTTTGTGAACACCGCGCCCTGCGTCAATAGCTGCGCAAGGCCGGCGTTATACTCGCTTCGATACTTCGTCAGGTAGTCGTAACGGAACTGGTCCACCGCGATCACCAACAGCAGTTTCGGACGCGCTTGCGCCCAGACACACGAAAGGCTCGCAAAAATCGCGAGCCCGAGGATGGCATTTTTCATTGCTAATCGAGCAGGACTGCCCCGGTTCCTTGAATCTGATACATCGTCATGCCGCTCTTGATCTTGGCGGCGTCGAACTTCTGCCCGCGCTCTTCCGCTTCATGCTTCGCCCAGGCGACGGCCTGCTGTTGGTTGAGTTCGATCTTTTTGAAAATGCCTTCGGCAGCGACTTTGCGGCCCGCGCCGTCTTTCGGAAACATGATTTCGCCGTCCTTGACTTTGATCCGGACGGCTTTGTCGCCATCCTGGACTTGTAGCCAGCAGCCCATCATCTGGCATACTTCGGTGATCTTGCCCTTAACCTGAACCATCTTGCCGACGTAATCGGCGGGCGTGCCGAGGAGGGTCTCGACCGGGGTCGCTTCCTTCAACGTCAGACCGGCGCCGAATTTCTCCGCGCCACACAGGGCGGCCACACCCAGGGACATCAACAATAAAGTACGCATGCCGCTATTATCCTAAAAATTACGGCAGCGCGAAGACCACCAGCGAATCCGCGTAGGACGTGTTGTATTTATTACCGCCGCCCGCCGCGATGACGACGTACTGCTTCTTCGTTTTGGCGCTCCAAAAGGTCATAGGATTGGCGTGCCCGCTGGCCGGCAGACGGGTTTGCCAGAGAGTCTTTCCAGTGTCCTTGTCGAAGGCGCGAAACCGGGCGTCGTTGCTGGCGGCGATGAACACCAGCCCGCCCGCGGTGACGAGCGATCCGCCCAGATTCGGCGTTCCCGTTGGCGGCACGCCGCGCTTGGTGAGTTCGTCATACTCGCCCAGCGTCACGCGCCAACGGAACTCGCCTTTGTCCAGATCGATGGCGGTCAAGTGCCCCCACGGCGGCTGCTGGCAGGGATAGAGATTGGGGTCCCAAAACCGAGAGCTGTTCGTGCCCACGCCGCGGTTGCGGTAGGCGACTATGGACCCATCCGGCCGTTTTTCCTGGCGGAACACCATCCCGACGTCCATGGAGTTAACGTAGAGCGTCCGCGTCTCCGGGTCGAACGAGGCTCCGCCCCAGTTTGTGCCGCCATTGGTGCCGGGGAACAGGACGGTTGTCTGTAGGCCGATCGGCGTGAACATCGGTTTCAGGACGGCGTCCTTGACGATGCTTTCGCAGTAGGCGCGCGATTCGGGTGTCACGTTCGTGAGCTCTTCGGGCTTCATGCTCTGCCGGGCGAAAGGGGGTGGCTTGACGGGACGGGGCTGTGTCGGCCACGCCGCTTCGCCAGGCACATCGGACGCCGGCACGGGAGTTTCTTCGACGGGGAATACCGGCGTTCCGGTGGCGCGGTCGAATAAATAGGTAAACCCGGTCTTCGTTACCTGCGCGACAGCGTCGATCAACTTGCCGTCTTTCTTTACCGTGACGAGCGCGGGTTGCGCGGGCAGGTCGTAGTCCCAAAGGTTGTGGTGAACGGTTTGGAAATGCCAGACGCGCTTGCCGGTAGAGGCGTCGAGCGCGACGACGGAATCGCCGAACAGATTCGCGCCTTTTCGTCCCGCCGCGTAGTAGTCGGGCGATGGCGATGTGAGGGGGAGGAAGACCAGGCCGCGCTGAGCGTCGAGCGACATGACCGACCACACGTTCGTTCCGCCGCGGTCCTTCCATGAATCGCCTTCCCAGGTTTCATGGCCGAATTCTCCGGGACGCGGCACGGTGTGGAACGTCCAGGCGAGCTTGCCGGTGCCGATGTCGAAGGCGCGGACATCACCGCTCGGGCCTTGCGGATCCCCATCCGAAACCCAGGCTCCGGTGATGACGAGATTCTTGAAAATGACCGGCGGCGACGTTACTCCATAGCTGCGGTCCGGATATTTTTCGGCTACGCCGATGCGCAGGTCGATGGACCCGTTGCCGCCGAAGGCCGGGTCGAGCTTGCCGGTGACGGCATCAATCGAATAGAGCCGGCCGGCTTGTGTTCCATGAAGAATGCGTTTCTTCTTACCGTCGGTCCAAAACGAGCAGCCGCGCGAAATGAAAAGGTTTGCCGCTTTGGTTTTGTCGATGTCCGGGTCAAAGGACCAAAGCTGTTTGCCGGTTTCCGGTTCCAGGGCCACGACGCGATTGAATGGGGTGGTGAGGTACATAACGCCCTCGGCCACTAACGGCGTGGTTTCGAAGGCGGACCGCATGAGGTAGTTCTTGCCGTCGGCGATCTCGCCTGTTTTGTAGGTCCAGGCCACTTTCAGCTTTGCGACGTTGGCCCGTTCGATCTGTTTGAGCTTCGAGTATTTCTGTCCGCCCGCGTCGCCGCCCCAGTGGCGCCATTCCTGCCCCGCGCAAAGGCTTAAGCCGGTTATCAACAGTGTCCATCGCATACGATTGAGTAGACGTTGTTATATCACCACCGTCACCCTTTTTCGACCTGTTGGACGTTTCGAGTTCGAAAAAATTTAAGCTGGGGGCTTCGGACGTTCCCCTCGCGGTTGCCGGAACAGCCGATTTTCTATCCGTTGACCAACATTGAGTATGCTCGGCAAATCGCCCGAGACTGGAATACGACGGGCGCCGAATCGATGAACTGGACGACTTCAACAATGCGTTGATTGGGCTGATCGAAGTCGCGGAGATCTTGTGGCCGCCGGTTCCTTAGCCCTTACTGCTGCTTATCCCGCGAAGCGCCGCCCTCTTTCGACAGCCGCGTCTTGGCGCCTTCCAGCTTCTTCTGCAGTTTCGTCATGTCCAGTCCTTCGCGCTCCGCGGCGCTGGCATTCTGCCACGCTTGCAGCGATTTTTCCCAGGCAGTGATCGCTTCTTTGAACCGGCCCATTTTGAAGTACACATCGCCCAAGTGATCCTGGATCGTCGAGTCGCGCGGTACTTTTTCCGTCGCCTGTTTCAAGGATCCTTCGGCCTCGGCATATTTGCCCAAACGGTACTGCGCCCAGCCCAGTGAATCGAGATAGGCTCCATTCCCCGGCTCTTGCTCCAACGCCTTGCGAATCATTTTTTCCGCTTCGGCGAGCTTCACGTTCCGGTCGGCGAACATATAGCCCAGGTAGTTCAATGCCGCCGCGTTGTTCGGGTTGCGTTCCAGCACGCGACGGAACTCTTTCTCGGCTTCATCGAACTTCTTCTGCCGCTCCAACATCGACCCACGCGAGAACCACACCGCTTCTCGCTCCTCGTCGTTCTTCGCCAATTTCTCCGCGGAGTCCAACGATTTCGACATCTCCACATAGTTCTTCATGCGGTCGTGCAACTGCGCCAACTGGAGATGCGTCTCGCGGTCGCTCTTGCCGTCGAGCATCGTTTTCACATCATCAACCGCTTCTTTTCCGCGGCCCATCTCAACGAGCGAAGAGGCGCGCACCAGGCGGATCATCCGGTCCCCGGGGAACTTTTTCAAGGCCTCATCGGCCTCGGCGACTGACTTCTGATACTCCTTGCCCTGCCGCCAGGACTCGATGATTTGCGCAGAGGCACGGACGGCGCCGTCCGAGTCCAATTCGCCGGCTTCGCGGAACGCGCCGGCCGCATCGCTGTACTGCGCGTTGCCCCGATACAACATGCCCAAACGTTCGAGGAGCCGGGCCCGGCTCTTTTTCGCTTCCGCACTGCCGCCGCGCGAGGAAGTATCGTTGAGAACTTCCTTCAACGCCGAAATGGCTTCGGGCAGCTTATCCTGTGCCTCATAAAGTCCCACGGCGTTGTAGCGAACCTCCAGGTTCGCGGGCTCGATTTCAGCGGCTTTCTTGTGGAACTCCCACGCTTTATCGAGGTGACCCAGTTGCGCGTGCAACTGCGAGAGGCGGAGCCAGGAGGCGCCGTCCTTGGGCTCTGCCTTTACGATCTCGTCGTAAACCGTCAGCGCCGCGTCGTACTCTTCCGCTTGCACCAGGATGTTCGCGTACTCGCGGCGGAGTTCGTTGTTCTCCGGTTGCATTTCCACGGCGCGCTTCAGCGTCTGCGCGGAGAGCTTGAATTCGCGCATCTGCTCGTATGCCGCCGCCAGCCGGGTCAATGTTCCCAGGTTTGGGCTTTTCTCCGCGACCTTCTTCAACAACTCCGCCGCCTTGGCCGTGTCGCCAACATCCGCCAGCACCATCGCCAGGCCACTTAAAGCGTCAATATTCTCGGCATCGACCTTCAAAACCTCTTCATAGGCCTTTTTCGATTCCACCGAATTCTGCCCCATCTTGTAGAGGCGTCCGAGCATCAGCCACGCATCCAAATCGCCCGGCTCCAACTCCGCGATCTTCTTATATTGTTCCGTGGCCTGATCCAGCATCTTCTGGTTCATGCCCTTTTGTTGCGGATCGCCAATCATGCGGGCGTAGATGCGGCCGAGAACGCGCCGCGAAGTCAGGTCGTTCGGAGTGGTCTTCAGAACCCCTTCCGCTTCCTGTACCGCTTCGCGCAGCCGTCCCGTTTGGATGTACAGGTCGGACAGTTCTTCGCCCAGGAAGCCCGCCGCCGGGTCGTCCTTCATCGCCTTCTTGTAATAGTCGATGGCCTTATTCAAGTATTCGGCGCGGTTGTTGTACGTGGCGCCAAGGTCGGCATACAGATGACCCATGGCGTAGTTGAAGTACGCCGCGGACTTGTCGGAAAGAACACCCTTTTTGGCGGTATCAACAGCCTGCCCATGGGCCGGCATGAGCGCCGTTCCGGCGGCCACGATTCCCGCCCCCAGCCAGCGCCCGATCATTTTCCGATTCATTTGGTGATGTCCTTACTCTGTAACCGGGGTCTTTTTGCCGGTCCTGTTACAAGCGAATTCGCTTCTAGTATACGATTCCTCGGAATGGGTAGCGGTTTCTGAATTTCGTCATCCGGTCTAAACTGGTACTACGCCGGATGCCAAATCTTCCACTTCTGGCCGTTGCGGGACCTACCGGGGCGGGGAAGTCTTCCCTCGCACTGGCCCTTGCCGAACGATTTAGCGGCGAGATTATCAACTTCGATTCCGTGCAGGTTTACGCCGGTTTCAACATTGGTTCGGCTAAGCTAACCGCTTCCGAACAACGGGGCATTCCCCACCACCTAATCGACCTCTGCGCACCCGCCGATCTCTTTACCGCCGGCGATTTTGTAGCCGAGGTTCGCGCTATTCTGCCTCAAATCGCTTCTCGCGGCCGGATCCCCATCCTTTGTGGCGGTACCGGATTTTACCTTCGCGCATTGCTTCACGGCCTCACGCCCGGACCGCAAAGAGACGACACGCTTCGTGCCCGATTGAGCGAGCGGGAGGCGCGACGGCCCGGCGCGATTCGACGTCTCCTTACCCGATTGGATTCAGCCGCCGCACAACGCATTCACGCCAATGACGCCAACAAATCCATACGAGCCCTTGAACTCCGCGTTCTGGCCGGACGTCCGGCCGGAGTACATTTTTCCGATGCCGGGCTGGCTCCGCTCACCGGGTACGATCCGCTGATTCTCGCATTGGACCCGCCACGGGAGTCGCTTTACGTGCATCTCAATCAACGCTGCGAAGATATCTGGCACGGCGGGTTGCTTGATGAAGTTCGATTGCTACTTGCCGCGGGTGTTCCGCCAACGGTCAAACCGCTCGAATCGCTGGGTTATAAACAGGCGCTGCGCCATTTGCTGACGGACGACTTTTCAGAGGCCGAAGCGCTTGCGGAAATGCGGGTGCGGACACGCCAATACGCCAAGCGTCAATGGACTTGGTTTCGGGCTGAAAAAGGCGTCGATTGGCTTGCCGGATTCGGGAATGAGCAGACCGTGCAGACGCTTGCTTTTGAAATGGTTACAGGCTTCCTGAAAAAAACTTCGGTCTTCCCGGAACATTTTCCAGCCTCACTCGTATAGACATGCATAACGCGATGCAAACGAGTCTGCATCGCACAAAAACGCTGGCGCAACTTGAACCAAAACCTGCTTTGAATGCGCGAGTACAAACAAGAAAGAACCGGAAGCAAACCGCTGCCGGCAGTTTAGGAGCCTGGAAAACCATGAAGAAAATTATTGTGTGCCTTGCCGCGTCTATGTCCCTGATTTGGGCCGGCGCCATGTCCTCGAGGGTCACCCTGTTTCAGACCTCTTCGCTCAATGGGGTAGACCTCAAGCCCGGGGAATACAAGATTCAAGTGGATGGCGACAAGCTCACCCTCCAGAACGGCAAAACGAAGGCCGAAGCGTCGGTCAAGTCAGAACAGAACGGCGAAAAGTTCGGTTCGACGTCGATTCGTTACATGAACGGCGATGGCAAGATGAAAATCACTGAAATTCGCATCGGCGGCACGAATACCAAACTGGTCGTCAACTAATTTCCCTAGTCCCTCCGATCCGCCGGCCTTTTATCAAAGGGCCGGCATTTTTTATGCCCGGAATGCGCCGCGCTAAACTGGAATCAATGCTCCGTCTGCTGTACGTGGCGCTGTCGCTATTGATGCTTGCCCCGGTGGCGCAAGCCGACGCGACGGTGGCCCTCCCACTTTTCAATACGTCGAAGGACCGCACCGTCGACTGGGTGGGCGAATCCGCCGCTGAAAGTATTATTGAAGCTCTGCATGGGGAAGGCCTGGTCACCCTGGATCGCATTGATCGCGCGGAGGCTTATCAACGGCTCTCGCTTCGTCCCAGGGTCTCCCTGTCGCGCGCTTCGATCGTAAAGATTGCCGACGAACTCGATGCTTCTAACGCCATCTTCGGCTCTTACGAGATTATTCGGGATCCGGCGGCCAAGGCGACCATTAAGCTGACTGTGCGCGTACTTGATTTGCGTAAACTCCGGCAGACTCCCGAATTTGCTGAAGAAGGGCTGCTGGAGGATCTGGCATCGCTGCAGAATAAAATTGCCTGGAAGGTGCTGACCGCGATCGTCGCGAAGCCAGTCGCCACAGAAGTCGAGTTCCTGGCCCGGCAGCCGAATGTGCGCGTCGACGCGATGGAGAACTATATTCGCGGACTACTGACGAAGGACGAGGCGGCCCGTCATCGTTTTTTCACGCAGGCGGCGCGGTTGGACCCCAAATACTCCCAGCCCTGTTTCCAACTCGGCCTCCACTATTGGGCAAAAGAGGACTATCAGCACGCCGCTCAGTGGTTCCAGCGCGTTGCGCGGACGGATCCGCATTACATGCAGGCGCTTTATTATTCCGGGATCTGCCGCCACTACGTGGCCGAGTATGGGGCGGCGGAAAGCGCTTTCGCAATCGTCGCCGCGGCGGTTCCGCTCAATGAGGTCTTTTCCAACCTTGGCGCGAGCCAACTCCGCCAGGGAAAGGTGTTAAACGCTATCGAGAACTTCGAACGGGCGCTGGAGGGCGATCCGGCCGATCCCGACTACCACTTCAATCTCGCGTATGCCCTTTGGCATGCCAAACGTTTCGAGGAGGCCGCGGACCGTTTTCGAGCCGTCCTCGAACGCATTCCCGATGACCGGGACGCCACCACTCTGTTAGGTTTTTGCCTGAAGAGAGAGGCTCCGCGGCCGGGCGACCCCAAACAGGAAGGACTCGAACGAGTTAAGGAAGAATACGAAGAGACCGTGTTCCGCCAGCTAAAGTCGATGCTCGAAAAGAAGTGATCTCCCGATTCTCCCTAGTCGTATTCGCGGCCGTCGCCGCCGCGCAGATACCGCCTGTTCCCGCTCCCGTTAAGCCGCAACAGCGGATGAGTTCCACCGCCATGCGCAACGAAAACGTGGCTGTTTATTTGATGGACACGAATGCGGCCAAGGAGGCGGCGATCCGCGCCGGCAGCCAAGTGGCGCTGGTGACGGAAGCGGCGGTGGAATCGAATCACTTTGCCGCCGATCAGGGGCGCGGTTCGGCCGGGGGATTTAGCTTCAATACACCGGCGCGACTGTCGGGTTGGCATGGCGAAGCCTACTGGCGTCACCAGAACAGCGTGCTAAATGCCCGGACATTTTTTCAGGTCGGCAGTGTTCAGCCTGGCCGCCAAAATGCTTACGGCGGGCGGGCGACCGGCACATTGGGGAGTGCCGGTTACCTCACCGTGAATGCCGGACAGCGCAAAGTCCGCGGCATGGTCAACGGCAATGTTCTGGTCCCGCTTCTCTCGGAGCGCAGTTCCACCTCTCCCGATCCCGCTGTTCGCGCCGTAGTCAATCGCTTCTTTCAGGCCTACCCGGCCATCGCTCCCAATCGTACGGACTTCGACGTCCGGGCGCTCAATACGAATGCCGCTCAGCGGATAGATGAATCCGATTTCAATGTCCGGTTCGATACCGCTATTCAGACGAAATACCGCCTCGGTGTCTTTTACTCGGCCAATCATCAGAACATCGACGCCTTTCAGTTCGTGGCCGGGCAGAATCCAGATACGGATCTCAAGAATCACACCATACGCACGACCCTTTCGCGCGGAAATTTGCAGTTAACGGCGCAATTCCAGCGCAACCTTTCCTTATTGGTACCGGAGCCTAACGCGGTAGGCCCTCGCGTGCGTTTTGGATTCCAGATTGAGGAACTTGGGCCCGATTCCGGCTTCCCGGTGGATCGCGCGCAGAACACTTTCCGTTACGGTTTTGCGTACACGAGAGCCGTAAACGGCGGGCGGCATCAACTTTATGCGGGCGGCGACTATCAACGGTTGCAGCTAAACGGCATTGAAGCCACCAATATTCGCGGCCTCTTTCAATTCCAGAACAATTTCGGCCGCACTTCCATCGAGAACTTCCGCATGGGCGAGCCTTCCGTCTATGAAGTCGTGATCGGCGACATGGCGCGGGGCTTTCGTCAGTCAGCCGGCAATTTTTATTTCGCGGACCGAATCAAACTTCGTCCGAATCTCCAACTCTACATTGGCCTACGTTACAGTCCCGAGGGAAGTCCCTACGAAGTCTCCGGGCGCGGCGCAATTCCGTATCCTTGCGATTGCAACAATTTCGCGCCCCGGATCTCGCTTGCCTGGCGCGTTCAGAATAACTGGACCGCGCGCGCAATGTATGCGCTCAGCTACTCGCCGATCCCGCCAGTCACCTACCAGCAGGTACGTTCCAACACGCCATTCGCGCAGTACGTTACGATTAATAACCCCGATCTCCTGAACCCTTTGCGCGATCTCCAGGCGAACAACCAGTCATCGATCAGTGTCCTGCCGCCCGATCTGCGGACGCCGTACTCGCACCTTTATTCGTTCGTCGCGGAACGCCAGTTCTCGACGCGCGGCATGTTCCGTTTCGGCTACACGGGCAGCCGTTCGATAAAGCTTCTCACTGGAGTCGTACTCAATCGCGCTGTCCCGAATCCAACCATTCCCTATACGACGGCCACCATCAACGAACGGCGGCCGGATCCCGCCATCGGTGAACTTCGAACGGTTCAGAACAACGGAATCGCGTACTACGACGGCGCGCAGGTAAGCTACGATTTTCCGTATCGAAAAGGCCTGAACGCGAATGTTTCGTACACGTTCGGCAAGGCGATCGATACCGGTGTCGATTACACCGCCACCGCTGCCAACCGTGACATGATTAACGGCCGCGCGCAGTATCAGTACGACCAGTTTGGCGACCGCAAGGGCCTCTCCAATTTCGACGCGACGCACGCCGTCGCGCTGAGATGGCTCTACGATCTCCCCTGGAAGGGGCTGCAGCTTTCCGGCGTTTCGGCGTTTCGGACCGGTACTCCGTTCACTTTATTCATCGGGTCCGACTCGCCGGGTTTCGGCAATGTCGACGGCTCCGGCGGTGACCGGCCCAATCTCATCGATCCGTCCATCCTTGGCCTGACGATTGGGCATCCCGATACCGCGCCGCTGATTATTTCCCGGGACAAGTTTTCTTATTTGACGCCGTCCGCGCAACGGGGAAGCCTGGGCCGAAACGTCATGCGCAAAGCGAAAATCGCCAATTGGAACTTCGCCGTCCAAAAATCCTGGCGCCTGCCGATTTCGCGCGAAACTACGCTCCAACTTCGCGGAGAGGCCTATAATGGCTTAAACACACCGCAGTTTGATGAACCCCAAAGGAACCTTACTTCGCCCGCATTTGGGAAAATTACAAATACTTTGAATGATGGGAGGGTTTTTCAACTTGGTTTACGCGTTATCCTTTAAAGCGGTGCGCCGTCCGGCACCGGCCCATGGGAGAGACATCATCCTGACGTATAATCGGAAAGTTCATGCTCGAAGCTTTTGGTCTATCTGACCCGGGTTGTGTGCGGCCCAACAACGAGGATTACTATCTCCTCGCGCCCTCCCTTGGTCTATTTCTAGTTGCGGATGGAATGGGCGGCGCGCAGGCCGGAGAGCGGGCGTCGCAACTCGCCTCGCAAACCGTGGGCGAAGTCGTCTGGCGTTCCAGCGAGCTTTCTTCCCCGGAAATTCTAATCACGGCATTGGAAGAAGCGAACCGCCGGGTGCTTACGGCCGCCAGCGCCGATACGAATCTGGAGGGCATGGGAACTACGCTCACCGCCGTTCTGGATACGGGCAGCCAGGCTTATATCGCCAGTGTCGGCGATAGCCGGGCGTATATTTACCATCAGGGCCAGTTACTGATAATTACCGAAGACCAGACCTGGGTGCAGGAGGTCGGTAAGAAACTCGGCATCGAAGAAGCCCAGTTGAAGACCCATCCGATGCGTCATGTCCTGACGATGGCAATCGGCGTCAGCGACCAGCTTCGCATCAATTCCTATGTTGTTCAGCTCTCCGAGGGGATGCAGTTCCTGCTTTGCAGCGATGGCCTACATGGAGTGGTGGGCGATGACGGTATTGCGGAAATCTTCGCGAACGAGGATAATCTGGAATTGAAGGGTAAGAATCTTATTGACCGAGCGCGCGCCGCGGGCGGTCCGGACAACATCACCGCGGTGCTGTTGCGGGTCGTCAATCACGCGGACGGACAGATGGATATCATGCAGGAGCCTGTCGAACAGACACAGTAGTAAATGTATTACCGGCGCCGTGCCGGGGCCTTCTTGTTATCGTTGGGCCTCGCGTTACAAGCCGCCTACTCCGCACCGCCGGTACCCGCGGACGGAGGGCAAGTCCAAGCCGAAACGCCTCCCGCGATTCTAAGGATTCGCGTACTTGAGGGCGAAGGCGCCATTCATACGGCCGGGGCTCGTTCGAATCAGCCGATTATCATTTCCCTGGCCGATGAAACCGGCCGTCCCGTGGAGGGCGCCTCGGTTTCGATCCGGCTTCCCGACGAAGCCCCCACTGGCCTGTTCGCCAATGGCATGCGCACGGATATCGCCGTTACCGGTCCCGATGGGCGGGTTTCTATTCGAGGTATCCAGTGGGGTCGTGCCGCCGGTCCTGTACAGATTCGTATCACGGCCAGCAAAGGCGAGGCCCGCGCCGGCGTTCTCTCAACCCAATATGTTACCGAACCGGCGGGAACCCAGGCCCGGCGGGGACCCGATCCGGCTGCCGGTCCAACCGGACCTAGAGCAAGCCGTGAACAGCCATCCCGATCAAAGTGGATATTGCTGGCCGCGCTGGTCGGCGGCGCGGCCGCGGGTGGGGTTGCGGCGGCCGCGCGCGGTGGACGTTCCACACCCGGTGCGCCGCCGGCCGCAACGCCTCCAGCCATAACGCTGCCCACTGCCTCAATTGGCGTGCCCACCATTACGATAGGCCGGCCATGAAACGGACCCTTCTATTTCTCTCCGCGATTCTCTCCGCGCAGCACAGTATCGACGCTCCGCCGCTTGCGCATGTTCTGGATGCGGATGGCTGGCTAACGCCCATCCACGGTCTAGCCGGTAACTTCCTAAACGGCCGTCCCGGCCCGTTCCTGCTCGCCTACTCGAACGACGGCGACATAGAATGGCGGCTGGAACCCGGACGGCTTTCCGCTACCCGCGATGGGCGAACTGCCTTCATCGCCACAACCGCCACTCACGCGCAGTTTCGCGGCGACATCGCGATGCTCCCCGAGTCCGGCGAGACGTTGCGTCTCAATGGAGACTCGCTGATTTTGTCCGAAGGCTCATCCTTGCGGCTGGCCGGCCGGGTCATCGAATGGCTCGACGGCAGGCTGCGTATTTTCCAGTCCGATGGCGCGTTTGAAGAAGTCGCGTGCCTCCAGGAACCGGAGAGGATGACGGCCGCCGCAGCGAACTGGGCGCACGTGGTTATCGGGGGCCACCCTCATTTATTGCGCCTGACAAAAGGGCGCGTCGAACTCTTCGTTCTCCCGGTACGGAGCCGCGAATGAAGTTCATTGCCGCGCTCGTGCTCGCGCTTCCCCTCGCCGCTCAACTCGAAGTATTTAGCCTGCAAGGCGCCGCTCCCGCGCCACTTGGGCCCAGCGTCAACCTCGGCGCCGCTGCGGCCGGAGATTCCACCGAGTTCCACTTCCGCGCCGTAAACAACGGATCGGCCCCGGTTCAATTGCAGACGATTTCCGTCGGCGGCGCCGGGTTCTCTCTCGGCTCCCCTTTCACCGCGCTGACGCTGGCCCCGGCACAGTCCCATGATTTCTCCGTTCGCTTTTCGCCGGCGGCGGAGGGTTCCTACAGCGCCAGCCTGACGGTCAATACGTTCTCAACGCTGCTGCGCGCCACCGCGATTCCGGGGCCATCGCTGTACATTACGAACGGCTCTCAAACTACGGAGTTGACCGCGTCCAGTCTGCAAATTAACATTGCGGCCGGACAGGAGCTTACGCTTGCGCTGTCCGTCGGCAACCCCCATTCGTTGCCGATCACACTAACCGAACTGTCGGTGACCGGCGCGGGTTTCCGGCTCGCCAATCCGCCTTCTCTACCATTCACACTCCCCCCCGGAGGAACCCGGGATGTTCCGGTAGTCGTCTCCATCGCCGCGGCGGGCAATGCTTCCGCGGTGTTTACGATCGGCCCTCGCCGGTTTTCCCTTCTAGCCGTGGTCTTCCGGCCGCAACTTCCCGCTCCCCGAATTATTCCGGCCGACCGCTTTCCCCGCAATGGGCAGCAACTGAAAATCCGCCTCCAACTCGATCAACCGGCAATTGCGGCGGGAACTGGTAGACTCCGCGCGGTTTTTGCGGGGAATGTCGACGACCCAGCCATCCTCTTTCCCAATGGAACCAGGACCGTTGATTTTAATATTGCCGCCGGCAGCCGGGACGCCACATTCGGCGGCGGTCTCGAAACTGTCATCCAAACAGGCACCACCGCCGGCTCCCTGCGCCTGGAGGCGATCACCGAATCGGGCATTTCCACCGAGTCCTTCCAGTTCGATCGCGGCATCGTCGTCATTGACGAGGCCGCCGCCCGGCGCAACGGATCGAGTCTGGAGGTCGATATAACCGGTTTCGACAACACGCGCGGCGTTGGATCCCTTAACTTCCGGTTCTTCGACCGCGCCGGCGCGCCGCTCGGAGGCGTCATTACAACTACGCCAGCCGACCTCTTCCGGGATCATTTCAACCAAAGCAATGCCGGCGGTGTCTTTCGCCTGCGGGCTTCGTTTCCGGTAACGGGCGATGCGACAATAGTGGGGTCGGTGCTGGTTGAAATCGCCAATACGGTAGGCCGTACAGATTTGCAGCGCCTCACATTTCCATGACGCCAGTGGCCTTAACCGTCGCGGGCTCGGATCCCAGCGGCGGCGCGGGCATCCAGGCCGATCTGAAAACGTTCCACCAGTTCCGCGTCTACGGCGAAGCCGTGCTGACGCTGATTACCGTTCAGAACACGCTGTCCGTGAGCCGTGTCGAACTCCTGGATCCGGAGTTAGTTCGCCAGCAGTTGGCGGCCGTTCTCGGCGATATCCCGCCGGGCGCGGCCAAGACCGGCGCGCTGGGCTCGGCGGCGATCATTGAAGCCGTCTCTCAGGCGATTGGCGGCACGCCGCTTGTTGTCGATCCAGTGATGATCAGCAAGCACGGCGCGCCGTTGATCTCTCCCGCCGCCGTCGACGCCCTTCGCCTGACTTTGTTTGCGAAGGCGCTGCTGATTACGCCGAACCTTCACGAGGCTGCCGCTCTAACCGGCCACCCGGTAGAAACCCCGGAGGAGATGATCCTGGCTGCCCGCCGCCTGTTGGAGTTCGGCTCAGAGGCGGTGCTGATCAAGGGCGGGCATCTTGCCGGAAACCAGGCCAGCGACGTGCTGGTGACAAGAGATTCGCTCGACTGGTTCACCAGCGCCCGCACCGATACCCCGCACACGCACGGAACGGGCTGCACCTATTCCGCGGCGATTACGGCGTTGCTGGCGCGGGGCCTATCGCTTCGCGAAGCGGTCGGAAAGGCGAAGGTATTCATCACGGAAGCGATCGAGACTAATCCCGGACTGGGCCATGGCCATGGGCCGGTTAATCACTTCGCTGGACGGATCGATTAGGAACTAATTTTTCCCCAGTATGATCACCCACCCATTCCGGTTACTCAGGAACCGGTGGCGTCGAAGGGTCAGCCCGCCCAACCGGTCCGCCCGTAAGAGGAAATCGCGATCCGCCGCGCGGTCGATGAAAGCCTGCATCTCTGCGCTCGAACGCACCAGTAGTACTGTTTCCATTGGTTCCGGCAATCCGCGATAGGTTCCGGCATCGGCGATTATCCCGCGTCCGGGAAAGTCGATGTTCGTCGGGGCCAGCGTCCGCGCGTCGCCGGGCAGCATGTACTGAACCCGTTTCAAATGCATTGTGGTGGCCACCAGTTCATCCGCCACGCCGTCGATGATCAGTCCATTCGATCGCTTTAACGCCTTGTACTCCGCTAGCGCCGTCGCCGGGCTCACCGCCTCGGGAGCCGTATGAGAAATAGCACCTGTCCATAATCGGAACGCCAAAAGGAGCGCGGCTAATACAGCCGGCACGCGCACCGCGGCGGCCAACGCCGTGGCCGCGAAAACGGGGAGTAAATAAGTCGCATTGCGGTAGCCGAACCCGAAGAGCGTCAGCGCGCTAATTCCCAGCCACCCCGCTTCTACGTACCGCTTCCGGTAGACACATAAAGCCAGCGCCAATGGCGCCAGTACCGCAAGCACCGGATCCCATTCCCAGGCGCGCGACGTGTAGAAATGGAGATGCCCTTCCGCCGCCGCGTTTTCCGGCGTCAAGAGCCCCCACTGCAAATGCTCGTCCAGCACGTGTTCCTTCCAATACCATTCCCGGTTCACCGCCAATTGGTACAGATGCCACGGCGCAACCAGCAACACCGCCACGCCGACTGTCCGTCTCCACCCCTGCCGCATGAACAGGGCCGGAATCATACCGGCAATACTCTTCGTCAATATCCCCCACGCCAGCGCCGCCCCCGCGCCTCGCTCCGATTTACCCCATAAGTACAAGCTCAGCAACACCGCGCACAACACCGGCACGTCCGTCATATTCCTTCGCGCGAGCAGAAAGAACAGCGGATTCGCGGCGAGCAGCAGCGTCGCTGCCCAGCCCTGCCATCGCCACAGCAGCGTCAACACGCCGGCCCCGCAGAGCACCGAAAAGAATCGCAGGCTCCACAGCGAATCCCCGAAAATTCCCACGAACAGCGCCGTTGGCAGGAACGCCAAAATCGGCTTCACAAACGCTAAACGGCCGAGAAAGCGCGGTGTTAACCACTCGCCTCTCTCGGCCATACCTATGGAAATACTGCTATAGAGCGCCTCGTCCTGCGGACGGATCTTTTGCACCGGATCCGTGTAGCCGGAGGCAAGCGGCACGTTCCATATGCCCCAGCCCAAATACGCGGCCGCGGCCAAAAATACTAATACTTGGGAAGCGAGGGATCTACCTTGTCCGCCCATGCCAGTATTCCACCCGTCATGTTACGAACCTTGGTGAATCCGCCGGCCCGCAATAAATCGCAAGCCTTCGCGGACCGTCCGCCCATTTTGCAGTGCATCACAATATCGGCGTTCTTGTCCAACTCGTCCAAGCGCTTCGGCAGATCGCCCAGCGGGATCAGTTTGGCTTTGTCGATTTTGCATATCTGGTACTCATGCGGTTCGCGCACATCGACCAGTACAAAATCGGCGCCCGCGTCGATCAACTGCTTCACGTCCCGCGGTGCAATATCGGTGTTGGAAACCGGTGCCGGCAATGGAACCTCCTGGTGCGGTACGCCGCAAAACTGCTGATAATCGATCAATTCCTTCACAACCGTACACTTGCCCGGGCACTCCGGATTGCGGCGAATCTTCAATTCGCGAAACTTCATGGCCAGCGCGTCGTACAGCATCAGCCGGCCCTGCAAAGGTTGCCCTTCACCCAGAATCAGCTTGATCACTTCCGTCGCCTGAATCAGACCGACCACTCCGGGCAGGATGCCCAACACGCCGCCCTCGGCGCAACTGGGAACAAGGCCGGGGGGCGGCGGTTCGGGGTATAAACAGCGGTAGCAAGGACCGTCGTCCTTGCAGAAGACCGTCGCCTGGCCTTCGAAGCGGAAAATACTCGCGTAGACATTCGGGATTCCCAACAACACACAGGCGTCGTTGACCAAAAAGCGCGTCGGGAAGTTATCGGTTCCGTCCGCGACGATATCGTAATCCTTCAGGATTTCCAATGCATTCGCGGAAGTCAGCGGCACTTCGTACTTGACGACTTCGATGAACGGGTTAATATCCTTCATCGTCTCTTCCGCCGAGTCGACCTTCTTCTTTCCGATGTCCTTCGTCCCGTGAATTACCTGCCTTTGCAGGTTCGACACGTCCACCGTGTCGAAGTCCACCAAGCCCAATTTACCGACGCCGGCCGCCGCCAGGTACATCGCTACCGGGGCGCCCAGTCCGCCCGTACCGATCAGCAGCACTTTGGCGTTCTTGAGTTTCAACTGCCCGTCCATGCCTACTTCGGGCATGATCAGATGCCGGCTATACCGGCCGATCTCTTCATTGGAAAGCGACGTGGCCATACGGATTACTTGCCGCCCGCGATCGAAGGCACGATGGATATCGTGTCTCCGGCCGCCACTGCCGTCTTATCCTTCTCCAGGAACCGGATATCTTCGTCGTTGACGTACACATTGACGAAGCTGCGCAACTTACCTTCGTCGTTGAACAGATTTTTCTTCAGATCCGGATGCGCCGCGGTCAGGGCCGCCAGCGCCTCGGCGACGTTCGTGCCGCTAACTTCCACGGCGTCCTTCTTGCCGGCAAACTGCCGCAAGGGCGTCGGGATCAATATCTTAGGCATGGGGGTGTTCCAGCTCCTCTTTCGCTGCCTCGGTTTGTTCCATGTTTGGCAGCCAGCTATTGGCGTGATGAAATCGGCCGTTCTGGATGGAAAGAACGACAAACGAATACCAGGGGCACGAATTTTCTAAATCGGTCTTCGAGAAGTAGGCGTCGCAGTCCGGATGGCTGTGGAAAATACCGATCAGATCCATACCGTTCTTTCGCGCTTCCCGCTCGGCGAAAAGCAGATCTTCCGGCCGCAATTCATACCGTTCCCGTTGCGCTCCCGGATAGGCGTTTTCCAGCGGCAACGCCACGCGCACTGTTTTCAGCTCTCCGTCGATCGGACCAAGCATGGCGCCGCAACATTCGTTCGGATACGTCTTTTCGGCATGCGCCGTCATCAGGTCCCAGGCTTCTTGTTCTATCTTTATCATTCGTTCCAGAACGGTTCGCTCATGTATTTGGATGCGCCGTCGCACAGAATGGTCACAATCACGGCATCGCGGCCCGCGGTCGCCAACCGTCGTCCTAATTCCACCGCCGCGTGTACATTCGCTCCGGCGCTGATGCCAACCAGCAGCCCCTCTTCGCGCGCCAGCCGCCGGACCATCTTGTACGCGTCTTCGGTCTCGATCCAGAGGTTTTCATCGGCCAGCTCCGGATCATAGATCTTCGGCACGATCGCCGTCGGCATGTGTTTCAGCCCTTCCAGCCCATGAAACCCTGTCGCCGGTTGCGCGCTGATGCAGACAACACCGTTCCCGTCTTCGCGCATCCTCCGCGCCGTGCCCATGAACGTCCCGCTGGTCCCGAGCGCGGCCAGAAAATGCGTGATCCTTCCGCCTGTTTGCTCCAAAATTTCCAGGCCGGTGCTCATATAGTGCGCCTGCCAATTGGCCGGATTCGAATACTGGTCGGGGTAGAAGTACCGGTCCGGATCCTCGGCGTAAATCGCCTGGCAGCGCCGGATCGCGCCGTCCGACCCCTCGCCCGCGGCGGTCAGAACCAGCTCCGCCCCGTAAGCCTTCAAAATACTCTTTCGTTCCGGACTCGCGTTCGCGGGAAGGCACAGCTTCACTTTATAACCACGTGCCGCCGCCACCATCGCATAGGCAATGCCCGTATTCCCACTCGTCGCGTCGAGGATGATCTTGTCCGGCGTCAGGCGTCCGTCGCTCTCGCCGGTGTTGATCATGTTCAATGCCGGCCGGTCCTTCACGCTGCCGCCCGGGTTGAAGTACTCCGCTTTGCCGTAAATCTCGATGCCCGGCAGTTCTTCCGTCAGCCGGTGAAGGCGGAACAAAGGCGTGTTTCCGATGGATGCAAGCAGATTCCCGGCCGCCGGGGGCGTCCGCTCACCCACCGGATTGGCGGTTGCGCTCACCCCCTTAGCCTAACAATCTCCCTAATCCCGGTCAAGATTGGGCACTTTGCAAAAAAATGATAAGTCCGGCGCGGATTCCGCGCATTGATCAGGTAGACGGCTAGCGGCATTCTCGCCGTTGGCCCCACACGCGGCGTCGTTCCGCGTGCCGCTCCCGGCGGCTGCCCGGAAACCTGAGACCCGGACAGTCGCCGCGAGACCCCTTCAACAGCCATGGTTACCGAAATCGAATCCGGCCAAGTCACAAATCTGCTCCGCCAATGGCGCGCCGGGGATGAGGCCGCGCTTACCGCGCTTACGCCGCTCGTTTACAACGAATTGCGGATCCTGGCGAGGAGCCGGCTGGCCAATGAGCGGCGGTCCGAACTCAGTTCGACCGAACTCGTTCACGAGGCCTTTCTCCGGCTGGTCCGCCAGGATCAACCCGATTGGGCCAACCGCGCTCATTTTTACTACATCGCCGCGCGGCTGATGCGTCAAATTCTGGTGGATTTCGTACGCGAATCGCACGCCCAGAAGCGGGGCGGCGAGGCCGCCGTTCTGCCGCTCGATGACGCCCTTCAGGTGGCGCAGCCCGCCGATCCCAGTGTCATCCAAATCCACGACGCGCTGAACGCTCTTGCCGAGATCGATCCGCGAAAGGCCCGCGTTCTCGAAATGCGCTTTTTCGGTGGCCTGACTGCCGAAGAAATCGCGCATATCGAGAATATGGCTCCCGTCACCGTAACCCGCGATGTCCGCGCCGCCACCGCCTGGCTTCGCGCCTGGCTCACCTCTCCGGAGCAATCATGACCGCTCAACAGTGGCACACCGCCGAAAATCTGTTCCATTCCGCGCTGGACCTTCCGCCTGACCTTCGTGCCGGCTGGGTTGCGCAAGCCTGCCCGGATGACCCTGGCCTCGTCAGCGCCGTGATTCGAATGCTGGAAGCGGACGCGGCGCCGGGTGATGAGATCCGCCGCGCGGTCCGGTCGGCGGTCAAACAGTGGATGGCGACATAACCTGCCGCCATGGCATATTCTTAATCAATCAGCCCTTTTCTGACGGCAAAGCGAACCAGTTCGCTCGTGGAGTGGAGATTCAGTTTCTCCATAATCCGGCCCCGATGGGCGTCGACCGTGTAAACGCTAAGATGCAAGAGAGTAGCGATATCTTTGTTCGTTTTTCCTTCGGCGATTAACTGCAATACTTCGCGTTCGCGAGAACTCAGCAGATCCAACGGGTCGGTAACGTGTTTGCGGTAGTCGGAGAGCACGGAGCCGGACACTCCGGGGCTCAGATAGCCTTCCCCTTTGGCGACAGCACGGACGGCGGCGAGAAGGTCGACATCCACCGAATCCTTCAGGAGGTAGCCGCGGGCGCCGGCGCGGAGGATCTCGCGGACATACACGGAATCCTTGTGCATACTCAGTGCAAGGACGCGGGTATGCGGGTTGGCCTCGGTAACGCGGCGGGTCGCTTCGATACCGTTCAACTCCGGCATGGCGACATCCATAACCACCACGTCGGGCTTCAGTTGCTCGCTCATGGTTACGGCTTCGCGGCCATTACCGGCTTCGCCGACGATCTCCATGTCTGCTTGGGCGCCCAGGATCATTCGGAAACCCTGGCGAACGACAGCATGGTCATCGGCTAATAAGATTCGTGTCTTCTTGCTCATCCTTCACTACGGTCGATGGAACCCAGGCTTCGATTGTTACGCCTTTTCCCGGGGTGAGAACCGCGAGTTCACCGCCCGCATTCCGGGCCCGGGCGCGCATCCCGGTCATCCCGATGCCGCGGCGTGCGGACTTTTCCGTTTCATCGATTCCCTTCCCATTGTCGCTGATACGCAGACGGATCTTGTCACCATCCTTCTTCAAGCGGATTTCGACCCGCGTAGCTTGGGAGTGGCGGGCGATATTGGTCAATGCTTCCTGCGCGATGCGGAAAAGTTGCGTTTCAGTTTCATCGGGAAGGCGGACGGTGACGGAGGAGTCGTAGTCAACTTCGATACCGGTTCGCTCGTTGAAGCGTTCGCACTGCCAGCGGAGACCGGCGTCGAGGCCGAAATCGTCCAGGATTGTGGGGCGCAACAGTTGGGAAAGCTCGCGGACGTTTTTGATGGCTTCGTCCACCAGGTGTAGGCAGTCTTCGAACCGGCGATTGGATTCCTTGGCGGCCAGTGCGCCAAGGTTGGCTTTGACGGCCGTGAGGGATTGGCCGAGTTCGTCGTGCAGTTCGTGGGAGAAGCGGCGGGCCGCGGACTCCTGGTTTTCGAGCATGTGCCAGGAGACGCGGCTGAGTTCGCTGGCCTGATATTCGAGACGGCGGGACAGGCTGGCGGTGGTCCGGATGGTTAGTATGGCCACGATGAGGGCCAGGGCGAGGCAGGCGCCCATCAGAATAGTCGACTGGTTGACGAGTTGTGCGGATTGCTGGGTGAGTTCGCGCTGCGCCAGGGCGGAACGCTCGGAGCCGCGGGCGATCAGTTTACGAATCACTTCGATGACTTGTTCGTGAAGGTCGAGGAGGTCGTTGGAAAAGAGCGATTCGGCGTCTTCAACGGCGAGGAGGCGCCGCGCTTCGGCGGAGAATGATGTGGCGGCGAGGCGGAGTTCCTTCCAGATCGGCTCGTCTTTGGTGCCGCTGCCGGTGGCGACGATTTGTTCGATGACGCGGTCGGCTTCGGTGAG
>Ga0105047_10002472_pt1 | contig 32932 bp, 29 predicted proteins | sample MAT04_FD_78384 | JGI IMG/M metagenome (GOLD analysis project Ga0105047, IMG submission 78384) | Freshwater microbial communities from Lake Fryxell liftoff mats and glacier meltwater in Antarctica - MAT-04 (megahit assembly) | ecosystem: Environmental > Aquatic > Freshwater > Ice > Liftoff... | reverse complement strand
GTGGTGGTGGCCAGCGAGGGCCGTCTGACGCTGGGCGGGCGCGAGACGCTGCGCCGCATCGACGCCGACGGCGCCGTGTCGCTGGCCGGCGACGTGTCGGCCAGCGGCGACCTGCTGCTGCGCGGGCCCGTGGCCACCGGCGGGCCGCTGCTGCTCAGCGGCGAACGCATCACCGCCGTCAATGCAGGCAACCGCTTCGGCGGTGCGCTGTCGATCGACGCGCGCGGCGCCGTCACGCTGGCCGCCGGCAGCAGCGGCGGCGGCCTGGCGCGTGACCTCGTGCTCGGCAGCGTGCGTGTCGCCGACGGCGGCCGCATCGAAGCCGGCCGGCTCACGCTGGGCAGCGAGACCACGGTCAACGGCGGCACGCTGCAGCTGCTGGCCTCGGCCACGCCCGACGCGGTGGTGCCCGCCGCCACGCTCACCGTCAAGCAGGCCACCGCACTGCCCATCGCCTGGGCTGGCGACGCCGTGCTGGCCGACACCGGCAGCCGCATCGCCGTGGCCGCCGGGGCGGCGCTGGACATCGTCGCCAGCGGCGGCGGCTCGGTGCGGCTGCTCGATGCCGGCAACAACTTCCTCGGCGGCCTGTCGGTCGTCAGCGGCGTGGCCGACGCACCCTGGTCGGTGAACGCCACCTCACTGGCCTTCGGCGGCGGCGCGACGCAGAACTACGCCGTGCAGAGCCGCGTGCAGGTCAACGGCCTGACCGTGAACGTCGGCGGCGCCGGCATCGTGGCCGACGTCGTGGCGCTGCGCGCCGACCGCGTGGCCACGGTGGGCAGCACGGCCACGCTGGTGGCCCGCCTGCCCTACGACAGCGCCGCCGGCACCGTGAGCCAGCTGCCGGGGCTGACGCTGGAACTCACGCCCGCGGCCTACGAGCTCAGCTTCCCCTTCGGCGCACCGGGCGCCGACGGCGGGCTGCGTGCCAACGTCGGCAGCCGTGCGTATGGCGACCGCACATTGCCGCTGGACGCCGGCTACGTGACCGTGCTGCCGCGCGACGGCGCCCGCGGCACCACCGCGGTGCTGCTGCTGGGGCCGACGGTGAATCCGGCCGGCGGTTACCGCTTCTTCTTCGACGGCGCCGGCCGCCAGACCGAGATCCCGGTCTTCTACAACGGCGTGCTGCCGACCACGCCGCAGGTCGAGAACTCGCTGTCGGCCGCGGTGGCGGTGTCCGAAGGCGCGCGCAAGGAACGTTTCGACGAGGCCGTGCGCACCGAAAACGTCGCCGTGCGGCTGCGTGCCGGTGTCATCGCCGAAGTCGGTCCGGCACCATCGGCCACGCAGGGCAGCGACGGCCTGCGGGTGCCGCCCGCCTGCACGCCGCTGGGCAGCACGCTGGGTTGCAGCAAGGCACCATGAACCACCGCATGAAACCCCTGCCCCAAACTTCGCCGCGACTCGACTGCAGCCGGCGCCGTTTCCTCGGCCGCGGCGCGGCATGGGCCTGCGCCTGCTTCGGTGCCTGCGTCGGCGCCGGCCTCGGCGTCTTCGGCACCCCGGCCTGGGCCCAGCAGCCGGCGGCCCCGGTGGCAACGGGCGCCGAACCACCCCGGCTGGCGCTGCTGATCGGCAACCGCGACTACCCCGACGGCGACGACCTGCCGCCCATCCACAAAAACGTGCGCGACCTGCGCGCCGCACTCGAGCGGCGCGGCTTCGAGGTCTTCCAGGGCCTCGACCTCGACCAGGCCCAGGCACGCGCGGCCACCGCCGACTTCGTGGCCAAGGTGCGCGCGGCACCGGCCGACGCCACGGTGTTCTTCTACTTCTCGGGCCACGGCGCGCAGGTCGACGCCGAGAACCTGCTCGTGCCGGCGCGCATCAGCCCCAAGGCCAGGCCCGACGCGCTGCTGCGCGCCAGCCTGACGCTGGCACGCGACGTCGTCGACCGCCTGCCGCGCCGCCCCGAGGGCCTGACGATCGCGGTGGTCGACGCCTGCCGTACCTCGCTGCGCGAGATGGCACGCGGCGAGGGCCTGAACCAGGTCGAGGCACCGCCGGGTTGCCTGATCGCCTTTGCCACCGGCGCCGGCAAGCCGGCCATCGCACCGGCCGACGACAGCCGCAACACGTTCTACACGGCGTCGCTGGTGAAGATGCTGGCGCAGGCCTCGGACGAGATCAGCTTCTCCGATCTCTTCCGCCTGGTGAAGTACGACGTGCAGAACACGATGCTGAACCACCCGGTGCCGCTGCTGCGCCAGTTCGCGCAGTTCCCCTTCATCGCCGAAAACACGCAGGTGCGGCGGCGCCTGGCACCGCTGCCGCCGCCGGCGGTGGCGGCAGCAGCCTCGGCGCCAGCCCGCTTCTCCAACCGCGACGAGGCGGCCGACTGGGCGCAGCTGGAAGCCGCGCTGTGGCCGGCCGAGGTCGAACGCCTGGCCGCCGAGTTCCTGAAGAACCACGTCGACAGCCGCCTGGCCGGCAGCGCCCAGGTGGCGCGTGAAGGTGCACGCGAGGCGATGCAGATCCTGCGCCGCAACGACGTGCGCCTGTTCCGCAGCGCCTTCCAGACCAGCGACCACGCCAACGCCGCCGAACTGGCCAAGGCCGGGCGCGGCGACAAGGACGCTGCGGCCCGGCTGGCGCGCCAGTACGGCCGCGACGCGGCACGTTTCGACAGCGGCCGCTACGAAGGCTGGCTGCAGTACGCCGCCGCCCTGGGCAACGGCATCGCCAGCTACGAGCTGGCGCTGCACTACCGGCGCGTGGCGCAGCCGCTGCTGGCGGCACAGTTCGAGGCCCGTGCACGTGAGCTGGGGTACACGCCGCCGCCTTCGCTGGACAACACGCGCAAGTAGACGCGCCAGCAGTCGCGCAGGTAGTCGCGCAAGCCGCGCCGGCGTTTCAGCCGAGCCGCGCCAGCTCGGCCAGCAGCTTCTCGCGCGCGACGTCGGGCACCGCGTCGGCGAGCAGCGCACACAGGCCTTGACGGTCGCGCGTGCGTTCGGCGGCGCGCCTGACCACCACTTTGGCGATCGGGCCGACATGCGCCGCCAACACACGCTGCGCCTGCTCGAGGAAGGCGTCGCTCACCGGAGGGCCCCCCGCCGAGATCGTGCCGGTGGCCGCGCCCGGCACACCCGGGCCACGGCTGCCGGTGGCCAAGCCGCGCGCCGCGGTGCCGTGTGTGCCGCCGGTGCCGCCGGTGCCGCCGGTGGCATGGCTGCCGCCGGTGCCCGTGCCCGTGCCGCCGGGCGAGACCGCGTGCAGGAAGGCGTCGCGCGCCGAGGTCTGCGTGATCTGCTCGCCCAGCCGCGAATACAGCGCCGGCATGTCGTGGCATTCGCGCGCGGCGCGGCGCACCATCACGCTGGCCAGCGGGCCGACGTGTCTGGCCAGCGCGGCTTCCACCTTGGCCAGCACACCCGGGTCCCAGTGTGTCGGCGCGCTGCCGGTGCCGGTGAAGCTGTTCGTCGGCGGCGCCGAGGTCGCCGACGAACCCCGGTGCATGGTCGGGATGCGCTCGGTCGGTGCGTATTCGTTGGCCTGCGGCAGCGCACCTACGGCCTCGGGCGACACGGCCGGTGGCAGCGCATGGCCCAGGGCCTGCACCACCGCATCGCGGAAGGCGCCGGCGTGCGGCCAGCGTTCCACCGGGTCCTTGGCCAGCGCGCGCGCCACCACGGCGTCGAAGAGCGCGCCGTTGCGCGCACCCTCGGCGGCCGAGGGCGGCAGCGGGATCTCGTTGACCACCTTGTACATCAGCGATTCCGGCGGCCCGACAAAGGGCGCACGGCCGGCCACCAGCTGGTAGAGCACGACGCCGGCGCCGTAAAGGTCGACGCGGTGGTCGATGGGCCGGCCCATGAACTGCTCGGGCGCCATGTACATCGGCGTACCCAGCACGCTGTTGGCCATGGTCAGGCCGCTGTTGTCGGTGCGCGCGATGCCGAAGTCGGCGATCTTGATGCGCCCGCTCTTGGTCATGATGACGTTGCTGGGTTTCACGTCGCGGTGCCACACGCCGTGCTCGTGGGCGTGGCCCAGCGCGTCGAGCAGCTGGGTGGCGAGGCTGGCGATGTCGGCGTCGCTGAACTTCACGCGCCGCGACAGGTAGGCCGACAGCGTGTGCCCTTCGACGTACTCCATCGCGATGTAGGCCACGCGGCCGTCGTCGCCAAAATCGTAGACGCCGACGATGCCCGGGTGCAGCAGCCGCCCGGCGGCCTGCGCCTCGTTGCGGAAACGCGCCGCGCTCTGCTGCGCCGCCTCGGCGGCGTCGCCGCCCTGGCGGCGGATGGTCTTCAGCGCCACCACGCGCCGGATGTCGGGGTCGAAACCGCGGTAGACGACGCCCATCGCGCCCTCGCCCAGCACGCCGGTGATGCGGTACTTGCCGAGCTTCTCCGGTTGGCTCACTTCAGGCTTCCGATGGCATCAGTTTTCGAGCATCTTCATTGCCTGCACGACGCTGGTGCGCATGCGCGAGAAGCTCTCGGCCAGCGTGGCGATCTCGTCGCGGCCCTTGACGTTGAACTCGGGTGCGTTGAGGTCGCCCTGGCTCACGCGGTCGGCCAGCTCGGACAGCTGCGTGACCGGGCGCACGACGAAGAGCCAGATCATCAGGTTCAGCACCACGCCGACGACGAGGAAGACGCCGATCAGCGAGCCCATGAAAAAACGGAAGGTCTCGCTGGCACGCTGCAGCGGCAGCGCCATCGGCACCGACACGACCTGCGCGCCGATGACTTCGTTCATCTGCCAGCCGAAGCCGTTGGAAGGCCCGTACTTGGCCAGCATCGTGGGCGGCGCGGCCTCGACGCTGCTGTGGCACTGCAGGCAGGCGCCGTTGGTGATGCGCAGCGGCCGCGCCACGTAAAGCGAGCGCCCGGTGGGCGTGTCGCGCTGGCCGACGAATTCCTTCAGCTCGGCGTTGTTGCGAAAGGCGTTGACGATGTCGACCTCCCAGCCCTCGGCGCGGTCGCGCGGGTTGGTCGGGTTCAGCGTGGCTTCCTTGTAGCCGTACTCGGGGTGCTTCTCACGCACCGTGGCCAGCACCTCTGTGGCCGAGTAGCTGGGCACCGACTGCGGCAGGAACTCGGTTTTCATCTGCTCCTGCAGCAGCTTGGTGATCTGGCCCGAGGTGTAGGCGCGCACTGCGCTGGCCTGTTCCATCATCAGCCGCGCACCGCCCAGGACCTCCTGCTGCGCCTGCGACTGCAGCAGGCCGCGGCTGATCCAGCCGCTGACGGCAATGCCCAGCGCCATCACGACCACGAAGATGAGGTTGAACTTGAGCAGCAGCTTCATCGTCGGCTCCAGGGTCAGGGCGGGGGCTGTTGCCGGTGCCACCACAGGGCATCAGCAAGCGTCGTGCCGGGCACGACCGCGCGATGGTAGCGCCCGGCGTGCCGCAGGCAATCGGGTGCCTGCGCCAGAATGCGCCGGCGCCCCCCCCCTCATCCGACTGCCCGCCGACCATGCCCCCGACCGACCTGCCCGGACTCCAGGTCTTCCAGCGCGGCTGGCTGTCGTCGAACAACGTGCTGCTGCACGGTGACGGCGCCGGTGCGGTGCTGGTCGACGCCGGCCACCTGCTGCATGCCGAACAGACCGTGGCGCTGGTGCGCCATGCGCTGCAGGGCGAGACGCTGGCCGGTGTCGTCAACACCCACCTGCATTCCGACCACTGCGGTGGCAACGCCACGCTGCAGCGCCGCTTCGGCTGCACGCTGACCATCCCGCCCGGCCAGTGGGCCGCGGTGCAGGCCTGGGACGAGGTGGCCTTGAGCTACGCACCCACCGGCCAGCGCTGCGAGCGTTTTGCGGCAGACGCCGCGCTGCACCCGGGCGCGCTGCTGCGTGTCGGCCGTCAGCAATGGCAGGCGCTGGCCGCGCCGGGGCACGACCCGCATTCGCTGGTGCTGTTCAATGCACAGAACGGCGTCGTCATCACCGCCGACGCGCTGTGGGAACGCGGCTTCGGCGTCGTTTTCCCCGAACTCGAAGGCGAGCAGGCCTTCGACGAGGTGGCGCAAGTGCTCGATCTCATCGAATCGCTCGACGCCCGCTGGGCCATCCCCGGCCACGGTGCACCCTTCGGCGACATTCCCGGCGCGCTGCTGCAGGCGCGGCAGCGTCTGGCCGCCTTCCGTGCCGACCCCGTGCGCCACGCCCGCTATGCCATCAAGGCCCTGGTGGCCTACCACATGATGGAAGAAGGCCAGCAGGCCTGGCCGGCGCTGCTGCACTGGTTCGGCGGCGTCAGCCTCTACCCGCTGGTGTGGGAGCGCATCGGCCGGCCCGAAGGCTCGCTGCCGGCCTATGTCGAGGCGGTGGTGAAGGAACTGGTGGCAGGCGGCGTGCTCGCGCTGCGCGACGGCGTGGTGTTCAAGACCTGAAGCGGCGCGCGCCCGCGGCATGTCGCGCAAAGCGCCGGCCCGGTCGCGGAATTCGCCGTTTTGTCGCCTGCGGCGTGCGGCGCGGCACGGCGCGGCGCGGCGCACGCCGCAGCATCGCGTCCCTCGGCCTTACCCGCGGCCGGCTCAGCGGGCCCTGCCGCCGGCACCGCCGGCCGCGCACCCGCTGCGAGGCAAGACGATGTTCACCGTCGACCGCTCCCAACCCCCCGCCGACCTGCTGCAGCGCCCGCGCGGCCCCGGCCGCCCGCTGCGCCATGCCGACCTGGCCGAATGCCGGAGCCTGGTGCAGGTCTGCAGCGAGCACCTGGGCCACGAAAACCGTTTCTTCCACCGCACGCCGCGCGAGCGCGCACCGTGGAACTGGCGGCGCAGGCCGCCGGCGCGCAGGCGGCGCTGCCGCCCGCGGCTTTCGACGGCCTGGCCGCCCTGCTGATGGCCGAGCTGCCGGCGCCGCGCCAGGCGCGGCTGACGCGCGCTGGGCCTGCCGCTGGTGCCGGGGCTGGTGACGGTCTGACGGCCACGCCCGGCCCGGGCGCCGAGCGCCGGGCACAGCTCAGACGCTGCGCGCAGCCCAGTCGGCGCGCGCGGCTCAGACGCCGCGCGCAGCCCAGTCGGCGCGCGCGGCTCAGACGCCACGCGCAGCCCAGCCGGCGCGCGCGGCTCAGACGCCGCGCGCGAAGGGGCCGAGCGTGATGTGCTCGAGGGCGTCGACGGCGCGCTCGAAGTCACGCGAGGCCAGCATCGAGTTCGCCAGCAGCCCGACACGCACGGCCTGCGCGTGCTGCGAGCGCATCACGTCGAAGGGCAGGTGCAGGCTGTCGCTGACCAGCTGCAGACCTGGCATCACGTCGCGGTAGGCCGGCGGGGCAACCTGCGCACTGGCCCAGGGCCAGGCGTCGCGACACGAGGGGGCCTGCAGGCGGTTCATGGAGGCGCCTTCAGCGGGCGTAGAGCCCGACCGCGATGCCCGAGCACGGGTCGCGGCCTCGCTCCTCGAGCGCGCGGATGCGGCGCTCGAGGTCACAGAGGTCGACAGACTGCGCGAGGTAGCTCTCGTCGCGGTCACGTTGGGGCCGGAACATCTCGGCGAAGGACTTGAAGAAGTGGAGCAGCGTGAACATGGTGCAGGGTCGGTTGGAGTGAAAGAACTTGCCAAGATCATCGGCAAGGGTTTACCCTAGTGTAGCCATGTAAACGTTCTTTCGCTTGACGCCGCGCACTAATGACGCTTTGGGCGCCGCCGGTGAGCCCAGGCGCCTGGGCGGCCGGCGGGTCAGCCGCGGCAGACGGCCTTTCCTGACCTGCCTCATGCCGGGAGGGCGCGCTGCTGCCCAGAATGCCGGCACAGCATTGAAAGGGCCCCCCATGCGTATCGCCGTCCCGAAGGAAATCAAGAACAACGAGTACCGCGTCGGGCTGACCCCGGCCGCGGTGCACGAGCTGGTGGCACACGGCCACGAGGTCTGGGTGCAGACCGGCGCCGGCGCGGCCATCGGCCTGGACGACGCGCAGTACAGCGCCGCCGGCGCGCACCTGGCGGCCGACGCTGCCGAGACCTGGGCCCGGGGCGAGATGGTGGTCAAGGTCAAGGAGCCGCAGCCCGAGGAGATTGCGATGCTGCGCGAGGGCCAGCTGCTCTACACCTACCTGCACCTGGCGCCCGATCCCGACCAGACGGCCGGCCTGCTGCAGAGCGGCGCCGTCTGCGTCGCCTACGAAACCGTCACCGGCCCCGGCGGCGGCCTGCCGCTGCTGGCGCCGATGAGCGAGGTGGCCGGGCGCATGGCCGTGCAGGCCGGCGCCGCGCACCTGGAGAAGAGCCACGGCGGCATGGGCATCCTGCTCGGCGGCGTGCCAGGCGTGGCGCCGGCGCACGTCACCATCCTGGGCGCCGGCGTCGTCGGCACCAACGCGCTGCAGATGGCCGTGGGCCTGGGTGCGCGTGTCACCGTCGTCGACCGCAACGTCGACCGGCTGCGCCAGCTCGACCTCGTCTTCGGCAACCGCATCACGACGCTGTTCTCCACCGCCAAGGCGGTGGAGGCGGCGGTGCTGGCGGCCGACCTGGTGATCGGCGGCGTGCTGATCCCCGGCGCCTCGGCGCCCAAGCTCGTGACACGCGAGATGGTGGCGCGCATGAAACGCGGCGCGGTGGTCGTCGACGTGGCCATCGACCAGGGCGGCTGCTTCGAGACCTCGCACGCCACCACGCACGCCGAGCCCACCTTCGTCGTCGACGGCGTGGTGCACTACTGCGTGGCCAACATGCCCGGCGCGGTGGCGCGCACCTCGACCTTCGCGCTGGGCAACGCCACCCTGGTGCACGCGCTGGCGCTGGCCGACAAGGGCTGGCGCGCAGCGCTGCGCGACGACGTGCACCTGCGCGCCGGCCTCAACGTGGCGCTGGGGCATGTGACCTGCGAGCCGGTGGCGCTACAGCAAGGCCTGCCCTGCATGCCGGCGGCGCAGCTGATCGGCTGAAGCGGCCCGCTGGGGCCCGCAGCGCGCCGCCATGCCGGCGGGCGGACGGGACGGTGCTCGCCTACGGGTCTTCCTGATTTGACACGTCACCCATCCACAAGGACTATTCGTCCATGTGTGTGAACAAAGTTGCGGCAACATGAACGGTGACAAACGCCAGCCACGCCTGGCCGCCACCGTGGTGCTGACGCGCGACTCGCCGGGCGGGCTCGAACTGCTGCTGCTTCGCCGCGCCGAGAGGGGCGACCACAACAGCGGCGCCTGGGTCTTCCCCGGCGGCCTGGTCGACAGCGCCGACCGCCAATGCCACGCGCTGTGCAGCGGCCTCGACGACGCCGAAGCCAGCCGGCGGCTGGGCATCGAGAGTGGTGGCCTGGACCTGCTCGTCGCCGCCGTGCGCGAATGCTTCGAGGAAGCAGGCGTGCTCTTCGCGCTGGGGCCGGAGGGCCACACCGTCGACCTGCAGGGCGCGCCCGGTGCCGAGCTGTCGGCGCGGCGCGGCGCACTCGCCAGCGGCGAATGCAGCCTCGCCGATCTGTGCCAGGCCCACGCCCTGCGCCTGTGCGTCGACCGCCTGCACTACATCGCGCACTGGCTCACGCCCATCGGCCGCGCCAAGCGCTTCGACACCCGCTTTTTTGTCGCCGTGCTGCCCGCGGGCCAGGCGTCTGCGCACGACGCCGTCGAGACGGTCGAGCAGGTCTGGCTGACGCCGGCCGAGGCGCTGGCGCCAGAGAACGCGCGCCGCCTGATGACACCCACGCGCGCGGTGATCGAGCAGCTGGCGGCCTTCGCCGACACCCCTGCGCTGTTGGCCTGGGCGCGCGCATCGCGCCCGGTGCAGCGTGTGCTGCCGCGCCTGGCCACGCGCGGCGACGGGCCCTGCCCCATCCTGCCCGGCGACCCGGCCTGGGACGAGGTCGGCCGCCTCGACCCCGAAGGCAGCGGCCAGGCCTGGTGCGAGATCCGCCCCGGCGTGCCGTTGCAGCTGACCCCGGGCGTGCTGCGGCTGGCTGCTGCCACGACGGGCGACCACAGCTACCTCGTCGAGTGTGACCCTGGCGCGTGGGCGGTGATCGATCCCGGGCCGCCGGATGCCGTGCACCACGACAACCTGGTCGCCGCGGCGCCGGGCCCGCTGCGCTGGATCTGCCTGACTGATGGCAAAGGCAACGGCGACGCCGGTCAGGCCCAGGGCGCCGCCGATCTGGCCGCCCGCACTGGCGCGCAGCTGCTGGGCACCAACCGCCTGCGCGCCACGGCCGTGGGCGCGCTGCTGGGTGCCTGGCCCGGCCCGGCACCCGGCACCACCTGCTACCTGCGGGCCCAGGACGGCATGCTGTTCGCCGGCGTGCAAGACCTGCCAGGCGCGTGGCTGGCCGCGCATGGCGTCGAGTGGCTGGCCGCGCGCCGGAGTTTTCTCGCCCCCGCCTTTCCCGCTGAGGAACCCACACCGTGAAGAACCGCCTGTGCGAGATGTTCGGCATCGAGCTGCCGATCTTTGCCTTTTCCCATTGCCGCGATGTCGTCGTCGAGGTCTCGAAGGCAGGCGGCCTGGGCGTGCTCGGCATGGCCCGCATGAGCCCGGAGCAGGTTCACGAAGCGCTGAACTGGATAGACGCGCACATCGGCGGCAGGCCCTACGGCATCGACATCCTCAACCCCGCCCGCTACGAAGACCTGGGCGACCGCAAGTTCGACCCCGAGCGCCTGTTCCCGCAGGCCCAACGCGACTTCGTGAAGAACCTGCTCGACGAGGCCGGCATCCCGCCGCTGCCGGCGGCCGAGGCCGACGCGATCACGAGGGCGATGGTCAACCAGTTCACCTTCACGCCCGAAGAAAGCGCGAAGATGGTCGACATCGCGCTGCAGCACCCCATCAAGCTCATCGTCAACGCGCTGGGTTCGCCGTCGTCTGAACTGGTGGCGCGTGCGCACGCGCAGGGCATCAAGGTGGCTGCGATGGCCGGCGCACCCAAACACGCACTGAAGCACAAGGCCGCCGGCTGCGACTTCGTCATTGCCGTGGGCACCGAGGCCGGCGGCCACACCGGCAGCACCACGTCGATGGTGCTGTGGCCCCGCGTGGTCGACGCCGTGGCGCCGCTGCCGGTGCTGGGTGCAGGCGGCGTAGGCCGCGGGCGCCAGATGGCCGCCGCGCTGGCGCTGGGCTGCGAAGGTGTGTGGTGCGGTTCGGTGTGGCTGAAGACGGTGGAAAGCGAAGTCACGCCCGAGATCAAGCAGAAGATGTTCGAGGCCGAATCGGAAGACGCGGTGCTTACGCGCACCGTGACCGGCAAACCCTGCCGCACGCTGCGCAGCGCCTTCACCGACGCCTGGGACCGCCCCGGCGCACCACCCACCTTGCCCGCGCCGCTGCAGGCGCTGCTGTGGTGGGGCCAGGGCCGCACACGCGTCGAACGGGTGCGCGCCAAGGACTTCCTCACCTACCCGGTGGGCCAGATCGTCGGCGACATGCACGCCGAGACCTCGGTGCGCGAGGTCGTGCACGAGATGCTGCTCGAACTGCTCGAATCGAAAGAGCGACTCGACAGCCTGCTCGACTGAACCGACGGAGTCGCCCCATGCACACCATCCGCAGCCTCTTCTTCGCGCCGGCCAACCGGCCCGACCTGGTGGCCAAGTTCCCGCGATTTGTCGCCGACTGCTACGTCATCGACCTCGAAGACGGCACGCCCCCGGCCGACAAGGCCAGCGCACGCGCGGGCCTGGCCGCGCTGGTGGCCCAGGTGCGCCAGCAGCCGCTGCCCGGCGTGCTCACGGTGCGTGTCAACGAGCCCGAGTCCGTCCACTACCTCGACGACCTGGCGGCCGCCTGGGCCAGCGACGTCGATGGCATCGTCATCCCCAAGCTGGAAACGCTGGAGCAGCTCTACCCGGCGCTGCACTGGCTGCGCCGGCTGGAGCGCGAGGCGCCGCGCGCAGCGCCGCGTTTCATCGTCGGCGGGCTGGAGTCGATCGGCGGCGTGGCGAATGCCGCCGCGCTGTGCCGCGCCCACCCGGGGTTGACGGCGGTGTACTTCGGCGCCGAAGACCTGGCCAGCGAACTGGGTGCACGCCGCACGCCGGAGGCGCTGGAGGTGCTGTACGCGCGCTCGCAGGTGCTGCTGCACGCCAAGGCGGCGCGCATCGTCGCCATCGACCAGGCGGTGCTGGAGATCCGCGACGACAGCCACTTCGAGGCCGACGCGCTGACGGGCCGCAGCCTGGGCTACGACGGCAAGATCTGCCTGCTGCCGCGCCAGCTGGAAGTGGCCAACCGCCTGTTCCGCCCCAGCGATGCCGAACTCGATTTCGCGCGCCGGCTCATCACCCGCTACACCGAAGCGATGGCCCAGGGCCTGGGCACGATCGACTTCGAAGGCAAGATGGTCGACGGCCCGCTGCTCAAGCGTTCGCAGCGCCTGGTCGCCCTGGGCGAACACCTGGCGCGTACCGAGGCCCGGCGGTGAAACGGGTCGACGCTGCGCAACTGGACCTGCGCGAATGGATACGCCCCGGCGACGGCATCGTCACCGGCCAGGGCACGGCCGAGCCGCTGACGCTGACCGAGGCCCTGGTGCGCCAGCGCCGTGAACTCGGCGGCGTGCGTGTCTACCTGGCCGCGATGTTCTCCGACACCTTCCTGCCCGACCGTTGCGACGGCCTGCAGATCACCGGCATGGGCGGCGTGGGCAGCAACCGCCGCCTCATCAAGGCCGGCGTGATGGACGTGCTGCCCTGCCACGTCTCGCAGGTCAGCGATTTCATCACCGGCGGCCAGATCCCCTGCGACGTGGCCCTGGTGCAGGTGAGCCCGCCCGACGCCCACGGCCGCTACAGCCTGGGGCTGGGCGCCGACCACACGCGTGCCGCGGTGGACAAGGCACGGGTTGTCATCGCCGAGGTCAACGCGCGCGTGCCGCAGGTGTGCTGCGACGTGGCGCTGACGGCCGACGACATCGACGTAGTGGTCGAGACCGACCGCCAGCCCATCCAGCTGCCCGCCGCGCCCATCGGCGAGCTGGAGCGCCGCATCGCCGCCCATGTCGACCGCTTCATCCCCGACCGCGCCACGCTGCAGGTCGGCTTCGGCGCCATCCCCGAGGCCATCATCGCGATGCTCTCGAACCGGCGCGACCTGGGCATGCACTCGGGCATGGTGGGCGACTCGCTGGTCGACCTGGTCGAGTGCGGCGCGCTGACCAACGCCTGCAAGGGCATCGACGCCGGCGTCAGCATCACCGGTGTGCTCTTTGGCACCGACGACCGCCTCTACCGCTGGGCGCACCGCAACCCGCTGCTGCGCCTGTGCCCGATTTCCTACACACATGCCGGCGCCGTGCTCGCGCAGTTGCAGCGCTACGTGTCGGTGAACTCGGCGCTGGAGGTCGACCTGACGGGCCAGGTCAACGCCGAGAGCATCGCGGGCGACTACATCGGTGCCGTCGGCGGCCAGGTCGACTTCGTGCGCGCGGCCGGCCGTTCGCCGGGCGGCGCGTCGATCATCGCGCTGCCCAGCGCGGCCAAGGGCGGCACGGTGCCGCGCATCGTCGCCAGACTCGATGGGCCGGTGACCACGGCGCGCAGCGACGTCGACGTGGTGGCCACTGAAAACGGCGCGGTGCGCCTGCGCGGGCTGACGTTCAGGCAGCGCGTGCGCGCGATGCTCGATCTGGCCGCACCCCAGCACCGCGAAGGCCTGGCGCGCCACGCGCACACGCTGTACGGCGTGTGAAATTGAATAACAGGGCCGGCGGCCGGCGCCGCCTTGCCTTCAATCCTCGCTGAAGTTCGGCTTGCGCTTCTCGACAAAGGCCTTGATGGCCTCGACGTGCTGCGGTGTTTTGTGCGCCACGGCCTGGAAGCCGGCCGACATCTCGAGCAGGCCCTCGAAGCGCATGGTCTGGGCCTCGCGCAGCAGGCGCTTGGTCATGCGCAGCCCGGCGCCCGGGTTGGCGGCGATGCGTTCCGCCAGCGCCCGCGCCTCGTCCATCAGCCGCTCGGCCGGCACCACGCGCGACACCAGGCCGCAGGCCAGCGCTTCGGCCGCGCTCAGCGTGTCGCCGGTGAAACTCATCTCGGCGGCCTTGGACATGCCAACCGCACGCGGCAGCAGCCACGCGCCGCCGTCACCGGCGATGAGGCCGACACGCACGAAGCTTTCGGCAAAGCTCGCGGTGTCGGCGGCGATGCGGATGTCGCACATGCAGGTCAGGTCGCAGCCGGCGCCGATGGCCGGGCCGTTGACGGCGGCGATCAGCGGCACTTCCAGGTTGAAGACGGCCAGCGCCAGGCGCTGCACGCCCTGCCGGTACCACTGGCGCAATGCCGCAGGCGTGTGGTCGAACATCTCCTGCATGTGCTTGAGGTTGCCGCCCGACGAGAACACCGGGCCGGCACCGGTGAGGATCACGGCACGCACTGAGGTGTCGTCGGTGATGCGCTGGCAGGCATCGACGAACTCCTGCGGCGCCGTACCGCCCGTGAGCGCGTTGCGCGTCTCGGGTGAGTTCATCGTCAGCGTGACGATGGCGCCGGTCTGTTCGTAGCTCAGGAAAGGGGTCATCGGAAGAGGTCCTGGTTGGGCGGGATCAGCGCGTGGCGCATGAAGTCCAGCGTGGGGCCGGTGTCGGCCAGCAGCGCACGGCCGAGCACGCGGTTCCAGTGCGTTTCGGCGCCGAAATCGGCACGCCACTCGTGCAGGCGGCGGGTGTAGAGCTGCAGGTCGAATTCGGCCGTCACGCCGATGGCGCCGTGCACGGCATGCGCCGTGGCCGCCGCCAGCGCCGCGGCTTCGCTGGTGCGCGCCTTGGCCAACGCCGCGCGCAGCGGCACGGGCCAGGGGCCGGCGCCGCTGCAGCCGATCTCTGCCGCGATGCGGCTGGCCGCCACGTGTTCGGCCAGCAGCGCCAGCTGGTGCTGGATGGCCTGGAACTTGCCGATCGAACGGCCGAACTGTTCACGCTGGTTCGCGAAGTCCACGGTCATCGTGAGCACACGTTCCAGCGCGCCGGCCAGTTGTGCGGCGGTCAGCGCCGCGCCAGCGTCGCGCCACGCCGAATGCGCCGCTGAGGCCACTGCCGACGCCGGCAGCGCGGGCCAATGCAGGTCGGCACGCAGGCTGCCGTGGATGCCGCTGCCTTCGCGCCGGGCTTGCGCCGCCGGCAGCAGCCACCAGCCACCGCCGGGGCGGTCCACCGCCACCCAGTCGGCCACCAAGCCACCCGGCGTACCGGGACAGCTGATGCCGCCGTCGGCGCGCAGGCGGGCCTGCGCTGCGATGGCGATGATGCCGGCCGGTGGTGTGTGACCACCGTGTGCCAGCACCGCGCGCACGAGCATGGTGTGCGCCAGCGGCAGCGGCAGCGCGTGGCGGCCTTCGGCGACGAAGAGTGGAAAGGCCTCGGCCAGTGCCAGCCCGGCGCCGCCCTGGGCTTCGGGCACCAGCGCGTCGAGGAAGCCCGATTCGGTGACCGTGCACCACAGGGCCGCCGGCGTGCCGCCGCCCTCGATCTGGCGCACCACGGCCGGCGGGCAATGGTCGGCCAGCAGGCGCTCGAAGGGTGCGGTGAAGAGTTCGCTCATCGCAGCCCCAGACCGCGCGCGATGATGCCGCGCAGCACTTCGCGGGTGCCGCCACGCAACGAGAAGGTCGGCGCAAACTGCGTCACGTAGGCCAGCGTGCGCAGCAGTTCCGCCGGCGCGTCGCGCTGCGTTGCGCCGGCGATGGCGTCGGCGATGGCCAGCGGCATGAATTGCTCGAGTTCGGTGCCCAGGTCCTTGACCAGGCAGGCCTCGACCACCGGGCTGGCGCCCGCGTTCACCTGCGCTGTCACGGCCAGCGACATCGAACGCAGCGTGGCCGTGTGGCCGACGATGCGGCCGGCCAGCGCGAGCGTGGTGTCGTCGTCGGCACCCGTGGTGCGCAGGTGGGTCAGCCAGGCGTCGAAGAGCACGATGCTGGAATACAGCCGCTCGGGCCCACTGCGCTCGTAGGCCAGCTCGGCCGTCACCTGCGCCCAGCCCGAGCCCTCTTCACCCACCAGCGCGTCGTGCGGCAGTTCGACGTCGTCGAAGAAGACCTCGCTGAAATGGCGGTCGCCCGTCAGGTCCTCGATCGGGCGCACGGTGATGCCGGGCAGCTTCATGTCGATGATCAGCTGCGACAGGCCGCGCTGGCGGTCTTCGGTGCTGCCAGAGGTGCGCACCAGCGCGATCATGTACTGCGAATGCTGGGCGTTGGTGGTCCAGATCTTCTGGCCCTTCAGCCGCCAGCCGCCAGGCGTGGGCGTGGCGCGGGTGCGGATGCTGGCGAGGTCGGAACCCGACTGCGGCTCGCTCATGCCGATACAGAAGTACAGCTCGCCGCGGCACACGCCGGGCACGTAGAAGCGCTTCTGCGCCTCGGTGCCGTAGCGCACGATCATCGGCGCGCTCTGGCGTTCGGCGATCCAGTGCGCCGACACCGGCGCACCACGGTTCAGCAATTCTTCCACCAGCACAAAACGTGCGTAGGCGTCGCGCCCACCGCCGCCGTAGGCCTGCGGCAACTGCAGGCCTATCCAGCCGCGCGCCCCCAGAGCGCGGCTGAACCCGGCGTCGAAGCCCAGCCAGGAACGTGCACGCAGGTCGGGTGGCATGCCCGCCAGCGCGCCGTCCAGGAAGGCCCGCACTTCGCCGCGCAAGGCGTCGGCCTCGGCGGGCAGCGGGTGCAGCGACAAGGCTTCGATCACGGTGCGCGCCTCCGGCCTACTTCAGACCGGCCTTGAAGGCATTCAGCACCTCGGTGCCGGCACGGCCGCGGCGGTCGAGGTTGGCGGCCCAGTCGGTGGCCACGTCCTGCAGCACGGTGGCCAGCTCGGTCTTGTCGGCGGCCGACAGCGGCACGAACTTCACGCCCGCGGCCTTGACCTTCTCGACGTCGCCGGCCTCGTCCTTTTCGATCTGCGCGCAGGCGCTGCGCGTCAGCTGCTCGCCCATCGCCGTCAGGTCCTGCTGCACGCCGGCCGGCAGGGTCTGCCAGCGCTTTTCGCTGATCACCCAGTTGGCGACGAAGGTGCCGAAGTTCTCGCCGAAGGTCGAGGTCTTGGACAACTTGTGGAGCTCGTAGGGCGGCAGGCTGTTGAAGGGGAACAGCACGCCGTCGATGGTGCCGCGCGACAGCGACTCATAGACGTCCGGCGTGGGCATCAGCACGGGGGTGGCCTTGAGCTTCTTCAGCACCAGTTCCTTGGCCGAGCCCGAGGCGCGGATCTTCATGCCCTCGAGATCCTTCAGCGTTGCGAAAGGCTTGCGCGTGACCACCTGGTAGGGCGGCAGCACGGTGGTGAAGAGCAGGCGCACGCCGTTGGGCGCAAATTCCTTCTTGTCGAGCAGACCACCCGGCTTGGCCAGATTCCAGTAGGCCAGCGTGCCCTTGCAGGAGCCGGTGAAGTCCAGTGGCAGTTCGGCCACCACCGACAGCGGCATCTTGTCGGACACGAAACCCGGCGCAACGTAGGCGATGTCCACCACGCCCGACTGCACCAGCGACAGGAAGTCCTTGGCCTTGCCCATCTGTTCGGCCGGGTAGTACTCGAACTCCATGCCCTTGGCGGCCGGGTTGGCCTTCAGGCGCTCGATCATCGGCGCGGTGATGTAGCGCGGCAGGTAGTGGCCGACCGGGAAGGAGTCGGCGATCTTGATCTTGACGGGCGTCTGCGCGAGGGCGTTGCCCGCCGCGGTGAGGCACAGCGTGGCGGTCAGGGCGGTGGCGGCGCGTTGGAAGACCTTGTTCATGTCGGGAGGACCTTTCGTTGGAGGGGCGGGAAGAAGGTGTCGGCCGGGAACCGACTACGGCGTCATCTGGGCAGGCAGCCAGAGGATGATCTGCGGGAAGGCGACCAGCACCACCAGCAGCAGCAGGTGGCTGAAGACATGCGGCCAGACGCCGGCGAAGATCTCCTGCAGCGGCCGTTTGGCGTAGCGCGACACGACGAAGACGTTCAACCCGATCGGCGGCGTGACCAGGCCGACCTCGGCGACGACGATGATGATCACGCCGAACCACACCGGGTCGAAGCCCAGCGCCTTGATCAGCGGCAGCACGATGGGCACGGTGAGGATGAGGATGGCGACCTGGTCCATCAGGCAGCCGAGCACCAGGTAGCCGAAGAGGATGAAGGCCAGCACCACCCACGGCGAGACGTTCAGCGCGCCCACCCACTGCACGATGGCCTGGGTGGCCTGCGTCAGCGTGACGAAGTAACCGAAGACCTTGGCGCAGACCACGATCATGATGATCATGCAGCTGGCATGCGCCGCGTGCGTCAGCGCCTTCATCAGCGCCACGCCGTTCACCCTGCCTTCGCGGATGGCCAGCACGAAGGCGCCGAAGGCACCCAGGCCCGAGGCTTCGGTGGGCGTGGCGATGCCGGTGTAGATGACGCCGGTGACGCACATGAACAGCACCACCATCGGACCCACGACCTTCAGCGAGGCGAACTTCTCGCGCATCGTGTAGGCGTTGCCGCGGGGCGCCGACGAGGGCTTGTGCCAGACCAGCACCCACACCGTGGCGATGATGGTCAGCGTGACCAGGATGCCGGGAATGACACCGCCGATGAGCAGCTGTCCGATGCTGACGTCGGCGATGATGCCGTAGAGCACGAGCGCGATGCTGGGCGGGATCAGCATCGCCAGCGTGCCCGAGATGGCCACCACGCCGGCGGCAAGCTTGGGCTCGTAGCCCTGCTTCAGCATCGCCGGCATGGTGGTCGACGACAGCGTGGCGGCCGAGGCCGTGCTCGAACCCGAAATGGCGCCGAAGCCCGCGCCGGCCACGGCGGTGGCCATGGCCAGCCCGCCGGGTACACGGCCGACCCAGGTCGCCGCCGCCTTGAACAGGTTGTCGGCCACGCCGCTCAAGATCACGAACTCGGCCATCAGGATGAACATCGGCACCGAGATCAGCTCGTAGCTGCCCGCGGTGGACAGCGGCGTCGTCGTGATGACGCCGATGAGTGTCTGCATGCCGCCGACGAGGTAGAGGCCGATGCTGCCCGCAGCGAACAGCGAGAAGGCCACCGGCATGCCGATGGTCAGCAGCACGAACAGCAGCAGGGTGATGCCGGCGGCCATCATGCGCCCAGCTCCTCGGTGCCCGAGATCGCCGGCAGGTGTTTCATCACACGGCCCGAGACCAGCGTGCCGATGTAGCCGATGGCGTGCAGCGTGAGGCGCAAGGTCAGCAGCCCGAAGCCCAGCGGCAGCATCAGGCTGATGGTCCAGGTCGGCAGTTCCATGCCGCTGCTGGACGCCGCGCCGCTCTGCAGGTCCTGCCAGGTGTTCTGGGCCGAGACGATGGTGGCCAGCCCGAAGATGGGCGTGGCCAGCACGCTGCTGAGCGCCTCGAAGACGTAGCGCGTCGTGCGGCCGACGTAGTTGTGCAGGATGTCGACGCAGACGTGGGCGTTGGACTTCAGCGTGTGCGAAGCGGCCAGGAAAAAGAGGCCCGGCATCAGGTAGCTGGAGATGATCTCGAAGGCCCAGGTCAGCGGCGCGTTGAAGAGGTAGCGCAGCGAGACGTCGGCGACGACGACCAGCATCAGCGCAAAGAGCATCAGGCAGCCGACGGCCAGCACGGCGTTGTCGATCACGTCGACCACCCGGCGCAGGCGGTCGTAGACGGGGAACGGGGACATGGGGATCAGCGACCTTTCCACTGGGGACGGCGTTTCTCGCGGAAGGCTAGCGGGCCTTCCTGCGCGTCGGCACTGCGGTAGACCCTGTCAAACAAGTGCGTGGCGGCGCGTTGTGCGGCCGAACGCCCCATCTCGGTGGACAGGTAGACCAGCTCACGTGCCGCGCGCACGGTCAGCGGCGCGTTGGCGGCAATCTTCTCGGCCAGCCCGAAACACTTCGGCAGCAGTTCGGCCATCGGCACGACGTGGTTGACGAAGCCGATCTCTCGTGCACGCTGGGCCGTGATCGGCTCGGCCGTCAGCAGCAGCTCCATCAGCGCGCGCTGCTGCACCATGTGGACCAGCGGCGCCGCCCAGGGCATGCCGCGGCCGACCCGGCCTTCGGTGATGCCGAAGCTGGCGTGATCGGCGGCCACACACAGGTCGCACATCTGCGCGAACAGCCAGCCGCCGGCGTAGGCCACGCCGTTGACGGCGGCGATCGTGGGTTTGGTCAGCTGCACGCTCTGGCCGATGATGGGCAGGAAGCCCGGCGGCGGTACGCCCAGCCCGGTGGCCGCGGCTTCCTTCAGGTCCATGCCGGCGCAGAAGGCCTTCTCGCCCGCGCCGGTGAGGATGGCGACGAGCGCCGTGTCGTCCGCCTCGAAGCGCTCGAAAGCTTCGTAAAGACCGGCGCGCACGTCGGCGTTGATGGCGTTGAGCGCGGCCGGGCGGTCGATGGTGATCAGCACCACCGCGCCGCGCTGTTCATAGCGCACGTCCTTCATGCCACCACCTTCTTCTTCATCGTCGCGGTGCAGAGCGGCCATCACGGGCTCCTAGGGTTGAGACGCCAGGCCGGCGTGCAGCAGTACGGCCGGCACGCCCCAGGCCCGTGCCCAATCCTGCGCGGCGGCGCCGGCGGGTTGGGGCGGCAGGGGGACGTCGGGCGGCGTGACGCTGAAGCGCGGCGCAGGCAGGGGCTGGGTGATGCCGTCGATTTCGACGAAGGCGCCACGCGCCACGTGATGCGCGTGCTGCGGCGCCTCCAGCGGCGCCAGCACCGGCGCGAAGCAGGCGTCGCTGCCTTCCAGAAGTTCACACCACTGCGCCCGTGTGCGGGTGGCGAACAGGGCGGCCAGCCGCTGGCGGGCTTGCGGCCACGATGCGGGGTCGTCCATCTCGGGCAGGCCTTGCGCTTCGGCGCCCAGGTGCTCGAGCAGCACGCGGCGGAACTTGGGCTCGATGGGCGCCACCGAGACATAGGTGTCGTCGGCGCAGCGGTAGACGTCGTAGAAGGGCGCGCCCGAGTCCAGCGTGTTGGTGCCGCGCGGGCCGTTCTGCAGGCCGGCGGCCAGCAGGCCGTACAAGGGCGTCATCAGCGTGGCCACACCCTCCGCCATCGCGGTGTCGACGACCTGGCCGCGGCCGGTCTGGCGCGCGCTGAGCAGCGCGCTGACGACACCGAAGGCCAGCATCAGCGCACCGCCGGCGTAGTCGCCCAGCAGGTTGAGTGGCGGCGTCGGCGCGGCGCCTGCGCGGCCGATGGCGTGCAGCGCACCCGACAGCGCGATGTAGTTCAGGTCGTGGCCCGCGGTCTGCGCCAGCGGGCCGCTCTGCCCGTAGCCGGTGACGCGGCCGTAGACCAGGCGCGGGTTGCGCGCCAGGCAGGCCTCGGGGCCCAGGCCCAGGCGCTCGAGCGTGCCGGGGCGGAAACCCTCGATCAGCACGTCGGCATGTTCGGCCAGCGACAGCGCCAGGGCCAGCCCGTCGGCCGCCTTGAGGTCGACCTTGAGCTGGCGCTTGCCACGCTGCAGCAGGTCGAATCGCGGCGGGCGCGCGATGCCCAGGCCGCTGGGTTCGACGCGGTCGAGCCGCAGCACCTGCGCGCCCAGATCGGCCAGCAGCATGCCGCACATCGGGCCCGGGCCGATGCTGGCGATCTCAAGCACCTTCACGCCGGCCAGGGGGCCGGCGGTGGGCAGGGCTGCAGGGGTGCTCATGGGCTCGGCCGGGCAGTGCTCAGTAAGACTTGGGCAGCCCGAGCACCTTTTCGGCGATGTAGCACAGCACCAGCTGCGGGCTGATGGGCGCGATTCGCGGGATCAGCACCTCGCGCAGGTAACGCTCGACGTGGTACTCCTTGGCGTAGCCGAAGCCGCCGTGTGTCATCACCGCCTGCTGGCAGGCGTTGTAGCCGGCCTCGCCCGCCAGGTACTTCGCGGCGTTGGCCGCCGCGCCGCAGGGCAGGCCGTTGTCGTACTGCCAGGCGGCCTGCATCACCATCAGGTTGGCGGCCTCGAGTTCCATCCAGTTTGCGGCCAGCGGGTGCTGGATGGCCTGGTTCTGGCCGATGGGACGGTTGAAGACCACACGCTGCTTCGCGTAGGCCACGGCGCGCTTCAGCGCCAGGTGGCCCAGGCCCACCGCCTCGGCGGCGATGAGCACACGCTCGGGGTTCATGCCGTGCAGGATGTATTCGAAGCCGCGCCCCTCTTCACCGATGAGGTCGTCGACCGGGATCTCGAAGTTCTCGAAGAAGAGTTCGTTCGAGTCGATGCACTTGCGCCCCATCTTCTCGATCTCGTGGACCGTGACGCGGCTGCGGTCGAAGTCGGTATAGAAGAGGCTCAGGCCGTGCGTGGGCTTCGTCACCTCTTCCAGCGGCGTGGTGCGCGCCAGCAGCAGGATCTTGCTGGCCACCTGCGCGGTGGAGATCCACACCTTCTGCCCGTTGACGACGTAGCGGTCGCCCTGGCGCACTGCGCGCAGCTTGAGCTGCGTGGTGTTCAGGCCGGTGTTGGGCTCGGTGACGCCGAAGCAGCTCTTGATCTCGCCACGCGCCACCGGTGGCAGCATGCGCTGGCGTTGTGCCTCGCTGCCGAACACCGCCACCGGGTTCAAGCCGAAGAGGTTGATATGCACCGCCGACGCCGCCGACATGCCGCCGCCCGACTCGGCGATGGTGCGCATCATGATCGCCGCCTCGGTGATGCCCAGCCCGGCGCCGCCGTAGGCCTCGTCCATGCACATGCCCAGCCAGCCGTCGTCGGCCAGCGCACGGTAGAAGGCCTCGGGGAAGACGCCGTCGTGGTCGCGGTCGAACCAGTAGGCGTCGTCGAAACGCTGGCAGATCTTCGCGATCGCGTCGCGGATGCGTTCCTGGTCTTCGGTGAGGGCGAAGTTCACGGTTGCTCCTGTTTCTGGTCCGGTTCGTGCGGCGCCAGCACGACGCCCTGCGCGATGAGTTGTGCGATCTCGTCGGCGCCGTAGCCCGCCTGCTGCAGCACCTCGACGCTGTGCTCGCCGTGTCGCGGCGCCGGGCGCACCGGGTCGGGGGTGCTGTCCGACCAGCTCATCGGCATGCGCATCGTGCGAATGGCGCCTTCGCTGGGGTGCTGCTCGATGGCGAAGAAACCGGTGGCCACGAGATGCGGGTCTTGCAGCACGCTCTTCAGGTCGTGCATGGGCAGCATGGGGATGTCGGCTTTTTCCAGCAGCGCCATCCACTCGGCGGTGCTGCGCTCTTCGAAGATGCGCGCGAGCTCGCCGTAGACATGGTCGATGGCCCCGGCGCGGTTGGCGAAGCTCGCGAAGCGCGGGTCGGTCTGCAGCAGCGCTTCGCGGCCGACGGCGCGCAGGAAACTTTCCCACTGCTTGTCGTTGTAGACCAGCGCGCAGATGTAGCCGTCGCGGGTGCGGTAGGGCCGCCGTTCGGGCGACAGCTGGCGCGCGTAGCCGCCCTCGTCCAGCGGCGGCTCGAAGCTCAAGCCGCCCAGGTGGTCGCCCATCACGAACGCGACCATGGTCTCGAACATCGGCACGTCGACGCGCTGGCCGCGGCCGGTGCGGTGACGCGCCAGCAGCGCAGCCAGGATGCCGCCCACCGCCGTGACGCCGACGATGCGGTCGGCAATCGCTGCCGGCACGTAACGCGGCGGGCCACCGCTGGCGCGGGCGATCAGGTAGGAGAGCGTCGCGCCGCCCTGGATCAGGTCGTCGTAGGCCGGGCGGGCGGCGTAGGGGCCGTCCTGGCTGAAGCCGAAGAGCCCGGCGTAGACCAGGCGCGGGTTCAGTGCGGCGACGGTGTCGCAGTCCAGCCCCAGCCGCGCCATCGCGTTCGGGCGCACGTTGTAGACCAGCACGTCGGCATCGGCCAGCAGGCGGTGCAGCACCTTGAGACCGGCGGCGCTCTTCAGGTCGATAGCGACGCTGCGCTTGTTGCGGTTGGTGTTGAGGAAGATCGGGCCCATGCCGGCATGGCGGGCGGGCCCGATCTGGCGCACCAGGTCACCGTCGGGCGACTCGATCTTGATCACGTCGGCGCCCATGTCGCCGAGCGCCTGCGATGCAAACGGACCCATCAGCACCGACGTCATGTCGATGACCTTGATGCCGTGCAGGGGTCCCATGGGCTGGTGTGTGGCGCTGGTGGATGCAGGGGGGTGCGCGGCGGCGGGCTTGCCTGTCGCAGACCCAAATGTTCACTTGGGTGAATTAATTGTCCACCCATGGAAACCCGTTGCCACCCTTGGCCGCGACTCTTCGCGACCTGAGTGAGTATGCCCAGCAGACACAGTGCAGCGGCATTGGGACTGACCCGATGGAAAGTCGTTCACCTCCAAGTACATTCAATGCATGCACAAGAATGAAGGCGGGCTTGCGCGAGCAACGCCGTCGATTGCGATGCCGGCCTTGGTGCTGGCGCTGTGCTTCGCCTTCAACTTCATCGGGCGCGGGGTCGGCGACACCTACATGGTGTTCCTCTTGCCGCTGGGCTCGGAGTTCGGCTGGCACCGCTCGCAGATGACCAGCGTCTACTCGGCGCTGATGGTGGTCAGCGGCCTGGCGTCACCGCTGGCCGGCATCGTCTTCGAGCGCTGGGGTCCGCGCGTGCTGTACGCCGGCGGGCTGGCCCTGCTGGGCGCGGGCTACTTCCTGGCCGGGCAGGCAAACACGCTGTGGCAGTTCTACCTGTGCATCGGCGTGCTCGGTGGGCTCGGCGCGTCGGCCGTCGGCATGGTGCCGGCCGCGGCGCTGCTCAGCCGCTGGTTCGAAAGGCGCATGAGCACCGCCATCGGCCTGGCCTATGCCGGCTTCGGCTGCGGCGCGCTGCTGATGGTGCCGCTGGCGCAGACGCTGATCGACGCCCACGGCTGGCGCGAGGCCTACCAGCGCATCGGCGGCGCGCTGCTGGTGCTGCTGCCGCTGTCGCTGGCCCTGCCCTGGCGCCGCATCCGCGCCGGCCTCGCCCGCACACCGCCGCCGCAGCTGCGCAGCACGACGCTGATGCCGGCGCCCTTGCGCGCCGCGCTGGTCGACCGCCGCTTCTGGCTGCTGGTGCAGGTGATGTTCTTCACGGCCACCGGCATGTACCTGATCATCGTGCAGTCGGTGGCCTACCTCGTCGACATCGGCTTCACGCCGCTGCAGGCCGCGGGCGCCTTCGGCAGTGCCGGCATGCTGTCGGTACTGGGCGTTTCGGGGGCGGGCTGGCTGGCCGACCGCTTCGGCCACAAGCGTGCGGCCACGGTGAGCTTCAGCGGCACCTTCCTGGGCACCGTGGTGCTGTTCCTGATGTCCTTCCAGACCCCGCACTGGCTGCTGGGCGCCTACGTGCTGCTTTTCGGCCTGTGCCAGGGCGCACGCGGGCCCGTCGTTGCCAGCCTCAGTGCACGCCTGTTCCCGGGCCCGGGGCAGGCGGCCATCTACGGCGCCATCTACGCCTGCATGTCGGTAGGCTCGGGCCTGGGCGCACTGCTGTCGGGTGCACTGCACGACCTGACGGGGGGATACCGGGCCTCCTTCCTGCTGTCCATGGCCTGCGTCTTCATCGCGGCGGCGCCCTTCTGGACGTCCCGCATCCTCATCCCTGCTGAAAGGCCGACCCCGTGAACGTCAAGCAGGCCGCCAACGTCCTCGAGCTGATCGAGTTTTTCGCCCAGCACCGCCGCCCGGCCACGCTGGCCGAGGTGTCCAAGCATTTCGACTGGCCGCGCTCGAGCACCTTCAACCTGCTGGGCACGCTGGCCAGCCGGGGTTATCTCTACGAGCCGCGTGCGCGCGGCGGTTACTACCCTTCGCCGAAGTGGCTGACGCTGCTGCAGCAGATCGAGCGCGCGGAGCCCATCCCAGAGCAGTTCAGCGCCCTGCTGCGCACACTGGCCGAGCGCACCGGCGAAACCGCCGTCCTCGCGGCGACGAGCGGCCCCTACGCCGTGTTCGTCGATGCCGTCGAGTCCTCGCACGCCATCCGCTACACGGCCAGCCCGGGCAAGCTGGTGCCGCTGCATGTCACGGCCACAGGCCGCGCGCTGCTGTCGATGCTGAGCCCCGCCGACCGCACCAGCGTGCTGCGCCGCGCCACCTTCGAGCGCTACACGCCCACCACGCTGATGAGCGTGGCGGCCGTGGAAAAGGAGATCCAGCGCTCGCTGCAGCGCGGCTGGTTCGAAGGTGATGCCGAGTTCACCACCGACCTCGGCGGCTTCGCGATGCCGCTGCACATGCCGCACCGCCACTTCGCGCTGCTCGTCGCGGGGCCGATGTTTCGCATCAAGTCGCGCGGCAGCGAGCTGGCCGGCATCATCGGCGAAGAGATGCGCGCCCATCTCGGCGCGCTTGTGTCCGACGCGGCGCCGCCACAGGCCTGAGCGCGGCAACGCCCGGGGGGCTTTCAGCTTTGAAGGGCTGCCGTGGCCGACAGCAGCTTGCTGCCCAGCCTTCGCTTAGACTCGCTGCCCGGCGTCTCGCCGAACCCCCACCGCATGCCCCTTTCATCCCTGACCCGCCTCGCCGGCCTCTTGCTGGCCGCCCTGCTGACGGCGCACCCGGCCGCGCAGGCCGCCGTCGACGCCACGATGCGCTGCGCGCCGTCGGCCCAGGGCATACCGGCCCGCCCTGCAGCCGCACCCGGCGGCCGCGCCTTCGCCGGCAGCGTCGCCGGCTACAGCGAGCCGCAGCGTGAGGCCGCCATCCGCCACGAACTGCTGGCCGGCAATCTGCCGCGTTTCCTGCGCGAACTGCAACCCACCACGCTCGTCGCGCGGCTGGCCGACGGCCGGCCGGTGCAGCTGACGCTGTGTGTGCTGTCTGACTACCTCAGCATCGGTTCCGACGACGACTTCCTGCGTGTGCCCATGGGCCTGGACAGCGCGCTGGCGGTGGCCGGGCGTTTCGGCTTTACGCTGCCCACGCGGCGCATCGTGGACCTGATCTACCGCCAGGCCGCCGTGCACCTGTCGCCCCAGCCGCTGCCTCCCGGCAACACGATGCGCTCGACGGCCACCTACCTGCAGCACCAGGACCTGGTGGCGCAGCAGCAGGCGCTGCAGCGTGCACCCGCCGGCGCGCTGACCGCCGGCCACAAGAAGGACCTGGTGCTGAGCCCGCGCCTGTGGACCGAGCCCGGCCGCGTCGCCATCTACGGCTGGCACCGAAGCGCCGCGGCGCCGATACAGCCGCTGAGCACCGTGCACGGTGCAGGTTATGCCGACTACAGCCACGGCGTGCGGCTGGTCGGGCGCACGGTGTGGCTGGACGGCGTGCCGAAGTCGATCTTCGACCTGCTGGCCGACCCGCTGCTGGCACCGCTGCTCAGCGACGAGGGCCCGCTGCCGCGGGCCGCTGCGCTGATCTCGGCAGCCGACGCACCGCCGCGCTGAGGCTGCCGCCCACAGGCTGACCAAGGCCTTGCGCGGTTCCGGCTTTGCCGGTCCGCTGCAAGACCCCCCGGGGGGTAGCGAACGAAGTGAGCTTGGGGGCGTCACCTCACTGTCTTGCAGCAGCGGAAACCCAGGTGGTAGTTGGCGTGGCTGGCCGCGTCCATCACCCGGCTGCCGTGCCAGTAGGGCGCACGCCATCGGCACCAGTCCTCGTGGGCCCGCACGCTGTCGAAGACGAACCAGCTGCCCTTCATCTCGGTGACGCCGAGCGTGGTGCTGCCGGCGCTGGCCATCTGCGAAACGTCCAGCGGCAGGTTCATGTGCTCGGCAGCGTTGCCGTTGAGGTCGTAGACGCCCAGCGGGCTGCGGCAGTCCGGAAACGCACCCGTGGGGTAGGTATTGGAGCCGCAGCCGTTCCAGCCGCCGCCCTGGCAGCCCGCTGTCTTCTGGCTGCCGGTGGCGCAGACGCCGCTGCGGTAGGCCGGGCCGTAGCTCCAGCGTTTGTCGGCGGCGTGGGCGCGGTTGTCGGCTTCACGCATGCGGTTCACGGCGACGTTCTCGGGCACGCCGCGCGCGAGGTCGAAACGGTAGTCGGGCGCGAGTACCCGGCCCTGGCAGGCGCCTTCCCACTCGTGCGCGTCGCAAAGGCGCTTGCCCATCGCGGCGCAGATCAGCGCCGCCTCGCGCGCCTTGACCCAGGTCACCGGGTAGGCGCAGGGGATGTCGGGGAACTCGTACTGGTCGATGCAGGCGAGCGCGTCTTCGGGCCGCTGCGTCTGCGGGTCGTACAGCGGCGCCATGTGCGGGCTGCCGCAGACACGCGCGAAGGCGGTGTCGTCGGGGCCTGGTGTACGCGCGCGTGTGGCCGCGCATTGCTCGGGTGTCTGCGGGTGGCGCGAGATCGCCGGGTTGCCCTGGCCGATGAAACCCGAGCGCTCGAAGATCGCCCGCACGCGCTGCGCTGCCGTGTCGTCCAACCCGTGCACCTGCTGCAGGCGTTGCAGCAGCACTTCATTTTGCTGCCTGAAGCTCGGCTCAGGGCCGGGGCCCGCGCCCGTGAGCAAGCCGAAGGCCACGGCCAGCAGCGCCGCGCGTACGGCGGAGTGACTTTCTGTCATCGCCTGTCCTTGCGTGTGAGGTAGAAAAAGTCGCGGTCGTCGGCAAAGACCAGGAAACGCGGCTGCAGCGTCGCGCCCAGGCTCTTGTCGAGCACCGCCATGCCGGACACCAGGTGCTCGACGCCGAGTTGGGCACCGCTGCGCGGGTAGAGCGCGAGGTAGGTGTGCTCGAGCGCATTCATGTCCAGGTGCATCGCGTAGCCGCAGCCGTAGGCCAGGAAGACCCGCGCCATCGTGCGCGGCGTCGCGCTGGAGAAGTAGCCGTAGACCAGGAAGCGCCGGCCCTCGTGCTCCAACAGGCAGGCGCCGGCGCGCAGCGTGCGCTGCTGCTCGTCTGCCGAGCCCGACCAGTTGCCCGCACCCCACTGCGCCACCAGCGCGCCAGCCACCGGCGTGCCGCCGGCGCCGGGCTCTACCAGCGGCACGCCGTTCTGCCGCGCATGGCGAAGCGTGCCGACCCGCGCCTCGTCTTCGCTGCGCCAGCTGCGCATCTCCACCCGGCCGTCGTGCGTGACGAACAGCGTCGCCAGGCCGGGCTGCAGGCGGCTGAACACCACGCCCTGCTCGACGAAGCCGTAGTGGCTGCCGCGGTTCACGCCGGCCAGCGCGCCGTGACTGAAAGCGCCGTGTTCACGCTTGAATCCGCCTGTGAAGCTGGCGACGACGCGGTCCAGCAGCGCCGGCGCCAGCATGCCGGTGCGCACCAGGGGCGCGGCACCGTCGAACCCGTCGGGGCCGGGCAGGCGGGGGTCGCGCACGGCCGGGCGTACCCGCGGCGACCAGCCCAGCCGCGGATGCTCGGTGCCGAGCGCAAAACCGAGCTCGTGCGTGCCGAGGTCGAAGGCGACCAGGAAGGCCAGCGCCTGCGCTTCGACCTTGTCCAGGCCCTCGGACACCAGGCCGGGCAGCATCGCGCTGACCCAGATGCCGGCCAGCCCGGCAGCCGACGACCAGCGGCCCGGCAGCAAGGCCCGGCCCGGCGGCGCCCGCGCGATGCCCAGCCCGGGCGCGTCGATTGCCGGCGGCGCTTCGCCGCTGCGCAGCCGTGCCGACGGCGGCGCGCCCGCTGGCGCCACGTCGACCGCCGCGCCGCTGGCCGCCACAGAGGCGGCCGACTCGACAAAGGCGTCGCGGTAGAACTCGCGCTTGACGAAGCCGATGATCTGCTCGCCGCGCCAGACATGGTCGCGCAGGAACTCGGTGCTGGCCTCCAGCGCGCTGCGGTTGCCGGCCACCACGTTGCGCAGGTAGAGCCGCGCGCCGCACAGCGGCGCGTAAGGCAGTTTCGCCGTGGCCGCCTGTGCCAGCTGCGTGCCGGGCCATAACACGCAAGCTGTGCGGGCCCCGTCGGGGCCGATCAGCAGCGTGCCCGGCGCCGCGGCGTCGAGCTTGACACGCTGGCGCAGCGGGTCGGCGTTTTCGAGATGGAAGCTGCGCGTGCCGCGGCCATCGGCGGCCGGCAGCGAGAGCAGCAGCCAGGCATTGGCCTGTGGCGCCAGCTGCGTCAGCACCACCTCGCCCGCGCCACCCGGCAGCGCCACACGTTCGACGCTCCGACCTGCCTGCAGCGCGATGAAGGCGTCTTCACCCGCCGCTGTGGCCACCGCGGGCAGCAGCACGGCCACAAGCAGCCCGCCGCCCAGCACGAAGGTGGGCAGACGCTTCATGGCACCAGCAGCAGCAGCGCGGCCGCGGCCAGGCCGACGGCGCGGCTGAGCGGGTCGCGCAGCGCGAAGTTGACCGGGTCGTCGCGGACGCGGCCGCGGTGCGCCATCAGCCACATGTGGCCGGTCCAGAACAACATCAGCGCGCTCAGCAGCCACACCGTCAGGTGCGGTGCGCCGGGCGCGTCGATCACCGGGTAGAGCGCCAGCAGCACCACCGCGATGCAGCCGGCCGTCGTGCCCAGACCGGCGATCAGCACCGCGTCGTCGACCCCGTAGCCGCGCACGCGGCCGCGCGGGCCCAGGCCTGGGCGCAGCGCCACCAGTTCGGCGTAACGCTTGAGCAGCGCCAGCCCGAAGAACAGCGCCGTGCTGCACACCAGCAGCCATGGCGCAACGTCCACCGCCGCCGCCAGCGAGCCGGCCCAGATGCGCAGGCTGTAGCCCAGCGCCAGCACCAGCGCGTCGACGATGGCGTAGTTGCGCAGCCGCATCGAGTAGGCCAGCATCAGCGCCAGGTAGACCGCCAGCGCGCCCAGGAAGGGCAGCGGCAGCGCCAGCGCCAGCAGCGCTGCCGCACCCCACAGCGCCGGCACCATCAGCAGCGCGTGCAGCAGCGGCAGCCGCCCCGAGGCCAGCGCCCTGGCCTGCTTGTGGGGGTGGCTGCGGTCGCCCGGCAGGTCGAAGAGGTCGTTCAGCAGGTAGACACCCGAAGCCGCGAGGGTGAAGCAGACCAGCCCCAGCAGCCCGGCCAGCAGCTTGGACGGCACATCGAACTGGTGCGCGGCCAGCAGCGGCACCAGCAACAGCAAGTTCTTCAGCCAGTGCTGTGGGCGCACCGCGCCGAGCCAGGTGCGCAGGTCGGGGCGGCCATCGGTGAAGACGCGCTCGACGGCAGTCACGCGCGCCGCCGCCGCGGCCAGACGATGTGACGGCCGCACCAGCAGGCCGTGGCGCGCAGCGGCCCACACTGGCAGGTCGCGCCAGCTGTTGCCGGCGTAGTCGAAGCCGCGCGCGCCGAACAGGGCGACCAGGCGGTCGCGCTTGACCTTGCCGCTCAGGTTCGTGCGGCCGTCGCTGGCCAGCACGCTGTCGAAGAGGCCCAGCCCGTCAGCCAGGGCCTGCGCGATCGTCGCGTCGGCACCGGTGGCCAGCACCAGGCGGCGGCCCTGGGCCTTCAGCGCACGCAGGTGCAGCACCAGATCGTCGGCGCGCGGCAGCGACGCCAGGTCGACCTGCGATTGCAGCGCCAGCTGCCGCTTCAGGTGGGCACGCCCGCCGGCCAGCCAGGCCGGCAGGTGCAGCAGTTGCAACGGCCGCCGCCGAGCGACGTCGAACAGCGTCTCGACCAGCGTGTCGGTGTGCAGCAGCGTGCCGTCGAGGTCGACCACCAGCGGCAGCGCGTCTGCGGGTGCCGGCGGTGGCGCGGGGGTCGGGTAGGGGCAGGCGGCGGCGTCCATTGCGGGCCTTGCACGCAGTGCGTCAGAAGAACCACTTCGCCAGCGCCAGCACGCCGTGTTTCCACGGCACGCGGTGCGACACGCCGCTGCGGCCGCGGAATTCGTCGCGGTGCGCCAGATACCAGTCGAAGTTGCGCTGCAGCGCGTCGCGGTTCGAATGGCGCGGTGTGTAGCCCAGGCGCGCCTGCAGGCGTTCGATCGAGACCTCGCTCTCGTGGCCGGCGGTTTCGTAGATCCAGCGGTACAGCGGCGAAAGGCGCAGCGCCTCCAGCACACGCAGCAGCGTCACCGCTGGCCGCAACGGCAGGCCGACGACGTGGCAGCCGTAGCCGGCGCGGTCGAGCACGGCCTGGAAGTTGTCGCGCATGGTGCCGAAGTCCTTCGCGCCGACGTTGTAGGTATCGTCGACGAGTTCGCGTTCACGCGTCAGGCACAGCCAGATCACCTCGCACAGGTCGTCGACGTCGAGCAGCTGGTAGCGGTTGTCGCCTTGGCCCAGCACCGGAAAGCCGTGGCCATCGGCGGCCCAGTCGTAGAGCAGCTCGAAGGCGCCCAGGCGCTCGGGGCCGACGAAGCTCTTGGGCCGCAGCACGGGCATGCACAGGCCGCGGCTGCGGTAGCCGGCGCACAGACGCTCGGCCTCGATCTTGGCGCTGCCGTAGGGGCCTACACCGTGCAGCGCGTCGCTCTCGCGGATCGGGTGGTGGTCGGGGATGCCGTACACCGCCGTCGACGAGATGAAGACAAAACGCGCCACCTGCTGTTGCCACGCCGCGTGCAGCAACAGCCGCGTGCCGTCGACGTCGGTCGAGCGGATCTCGTCTGCGCTGGCCAGCGGCAGCGCGGCCGCGCAGTGCACGACGCTGTCCACGCCCTGCATCGCGTGCGCCACCGCGGCCGCGTCGCGGATGTCGCCCAGCATCGCGTCGACACGGTGGCGCTCGGGGTAGTCGAAGGCTTCGATGTCGAGCGATCGCACCGACACGCCGCGCGCCAGCAGCAGCCGGATCAGGTTGATGCCCAGGAAGCCCGAACCTCCGGTGACGAGGCAGCTTCGTGTCGTTCCAGCGGGTGTCATGCGCACGGTCCCTGCACGGCGTTTTTGCGGGCCTGGTCTCCACGCTGGCGTCTCTTCACGGCCTCGCGCGGCTGCGGCCCTGTCTGAGAGTGTGCGCAACCCGCGCGCCGCACACTTGCGCACGATCAACTGCGGGCACCGCGCGGCGCCGCGCCTGGCCCGTCGGCGCCGGTCCGCGGGCCCGTGCGCAGGCTCTATCAGGCCCGGCGCGCAAGGCCTGGCATGCTGCAGCGGTGCCGCCAGGTCCCGCAGACTGCAGGCAAACGCAGCCTGGTGCGCAGCGCCATCGCCGAGCACCTGGCGCATAACGGCATCCAGCGTAGCGACTGGGTCTGCGTGCCCAACTTCGAGAAGCCGCACCAGCCTGTGCCGCTGCGTCTGCCCGCCGGCGGTGGCGCACGGCTGCGCGCCGACATGCGCGCGCTG